>Ga0302308_10005057_pt1 | contig 10309 bp, 9 predicted proteins | sample III_Palsa_E3_3_FD_200531 | JGI IMG/M metagenome (GOLD analysis project Ga0302308, IMG submission 200531) | Peat permafrost microbial communities from Stordalen Mire near Abisko, Sweden - III_Palsa_E3_3 | ecosystem: Environmental > Terrestrial > Soil > Palsa > Peat permafrost | place: Sweden... | reverse complement strand
CCAGCGATTGGTGTCGCAGCGTTGTTTGACGCAGAATCCGCTGCCACCGAGGCGAGATTCCGGAGCCCTCATGCACGACACCCGCAACGACCTGCCGGCCCGCAGCCGCGCCAAGGTCATTGAAGCGCTGAATGCGCGCCTCGCCGACGCCATCGATCTGGGTGCGCAGGCCAAACACGCGCACTGGAACGTCAAGGGGCCAAACTTCATCGCACTGCATGAGCTCTTCGACAAGCTCGCCGAGAGCGTCGAGGAGCACATCGACGTGCTGGCGGAGCGCATTACGGCGCTCGGCGGCACGGCCTACGGCACGCTCGCAGCGGCTGCGCGCACCTCCTCGCTCACCCCCTACCCGGAGAACATCGTCGCGGGCCTTGAGCATGTGGACGCGCTGGCGGCGCGGCTCGCGCAGTTCGGCAAGAAAATCCGCAAGGGCATCGACGATGCCGGCAAGCAGGGGGACGCCGACACGGCCGACCTGTACACGGGGATTTCGCGCGAGGCCGACAAGTATCTTTGGTTTCTCGAGGCGCATCTGCAGAGCGGGCGCTAGATGCGCGCACCCTAAAGAGTCCCGCACGGTCCCAAGGGAGCATTGACGGACTATCTTGCCGCGCGCCGCAGCGCCGACAGCCTTGAGCTCGCTCTTAAGGGCGAGTGGCGTGCCCTGCGCCTGAACGAGATCGACGCAGAGTTGAGCGCGCTCGACCTCGCGGGCGTGCGCACGCTTGAAATTGCGACCCAGGAACTGACGCTGCTCGATCTGTCGAGCGCCTGGAGACTGCGGGAGTTCATCGCCGCGGCCGAGCGCGGCGGCGCCAAGGTGAGCTTTCGCGGCGCGCGCCCCGAGCGGCTTGAGGTCCTGGAGGAGGCTCTCGCCCGAGGCGACGCCAGGGCGCCGGGCGATGAGCACAGCCACGAATCCCACCTCGAGCCCGTAACCGAGCTCGGGCATTACGTGGTGAGCGCCGCGCGCGACGCGCGCTCGGGACTGGCCTTCCTCGGGCGCGTTGCGGTAGTGATGCTTGCAGCTGCGGGGAGCGCAAGGCGGCTGCGGCCGACCGCCATCGCACGGCATATCTACGATACCGGCGTCACGGCGATCCCGATCGTTGCGCTCATCGCGTTTCTCATCAGCGTCATCATCGCTTTCCTGAGCGCGCAGCAGCTGCAAAGATTTGGCGCAGAGATCTTCGTGGTGGATCTTGTGACCATCGGCGTGCTGCGTGAGCTGGGCGTGCTGCTTACCGCCGTCATCGTCGCGGGCCGCTCCGGCAGCGCCTTTGCAGCCGAAATCGGCGCCATGTGCCTGAACGAGGAAGTCGATGCGCTCTATGCCAGCGGCGCCGACCCGTATGAGCTACTGGTGGTGCCGCGCATCCTCGGTCTCATGATCGCGCTGCCGCTGCTCACGGTCATCGCCGATGCGATTGGCCTTGCCGGCGGTGCGCTGCTGTGCCGCTTTCTCCTCGATATTCCGCTCACGCAGTACCTGCAGCGCGTCAGCGAGTCGATCGGCGCCTGGACGTTTTGGGTCGGCGTGCTGAAGGCGCCGATATTCGCCATGCTGATCGCACTCGCCGGGACTTACCGTGGCCTGCAGGTGAGCGGCTCCTCGCGCGAGCTCGGACGGCTGACCACGGTCGCCGTCGTGCAGTCCATCTTCATCATCATTCTGGCGGATGCGCTCTTCGCCGTGCTCTTCATGGAGATCAATATCTGATGCCCGAGGCAGCTCGCGTCGTCCTTGATGTGCGTGGCCTCGTCAACCGCTTCGGCGCGCAGGTTGTACACGATGGCCTCGACATGCAGGTCTACGCCGAAGACGTGTTCGGCATCGTTGGCGGTTCGGGTGCGGGCAAATCCGTGCTGCTGCGGAGCATCCTCGGCCTGGAGCACCCGGAGTCGGGCGTTGTGTCGATTGGCGGCCGCGATCTGGCGCGCCTTACGGATGCCGAGCTGCGCAGCGTCAAGGCCGACTACGGGGTGACCTTCCAGGCGGGGGCGCTCTACAGCTCCCTCACCGTTCTGCAGAACGTGCAGTTTCCGATGATCGAGCATCTGCGGCTGCCCGTGCAGGCACTCGATGAGCTTGCCATGCTCAAGATCCGTCTGGTCGGCCTGTCCGCGGAGACCGCGGGTAAGTATCCGGCGCAGCTCTCCGGCGGGATGGTGAAGCGCGCGGCCCTCGCCCGGGCACTGGCGCTTGATCCGCAGCTGCTGTTCCTCGATGAGCCCACCTCGGGCCTCGACCCCATCGGCGCCGCCGGCTTCGATGACCTGCTGCACGAGCTGCATAGCCAGCTGCGGCTCACCGTCGTCATGATCACGCACGATCTGGACTCCATCTTCCGCAACTGCAATCGCGTCGGCGTGCTTGTCGACAGGCGTATGGAAGTGGATACACTCGCGCGCATCGTCGATCACCCAAATCCGTGGATCCAGGCCTACTTCCACGGCGAGCGCGCGCGGGCGCGGGAGGCAAAGTATGGAGCGTGAAGCACGCTACGCGGCCGTCGGGGCCTTCGTGTTGCTCGTGCTCGCGATGGCGGTGCTGTTCGTCTACTGGTATGCCGAAGGCCATGAGCGGCGCGATTACACGCGCTACGAGGTCTACTTCGACGGCACCGTGAGCGGCCTTGCGCGCGGGGCTCCGGTGCGCTATCTCGGCGTCGACGTCGGCCGGGTCGTGCGCATGAGCATCGACCCGCGCAACTCCAGCCGCGTGGAGGTGATTGTCGACATCGACTCGAGCGCGCCGGTGTCTGCCACCACCTTGGCGGAACTTTCCCTGCAGGGCGTGACCGGCCTTTTGTACATCGATCTCATCGTGAGCCCCGTTGGCCGCAAGCTTGCAGAGGCGGTTCCGAGCCTTGAGTATCCGGTGATTCGTTCGGCGCGCTCGAATTTTGACGTCTTCCTCGCAAGCCTGCCTGGCCTTGTCAGCACGGTGGGCGAGGTTTCCGAGCGTTTCTCGCGCATCTTTTCGGATCGGAACATCGCCGCCATCGGCGGGGCACTCGACAACATCAGCCAGGCGAGCGCGCAGTTGCCGACGACGCTGCACGACATCAGGGCTCTGACAAGCGATCTGCGCGGCGCCTCGGCTGAGATCAGCGCCGCGGCCGTCGGCGTTCACTCGCTCACCGAGCGCGCCGGCCCGGAATTATTGACCGCCCTTGAGCATGCGCGCGTGGTCGCCGACAACCTCGCCAGCACCAGCGCCAAGCTCGATGGCATCGTGCAGGACAATCGCCAGGACGTACGGGTGTTCGCCCGCGACGGGCTGCCTGAGCTTGAGCAGCTGCTGCGCGACGGGCGCGCCGCGGCGCTCGAATTCCGCGAACTGTCGCGCTCGCTGCGCGAGAATCCGTCGCGCCTGCTCTACCAGACCAAGCCCGCGGCGCTGGAGATCCCGCCATGAGGCAGTGCATTGCAGTCCTCCTCATCCTCCTCCTGACGGCGGCTTGCTCGGGAGGTCTGCACAGCAATGCGCCCGCCGTGCAGACCTATGTGCTGCGCGCGCATGCGCCCGCGGCGCCGCTGCCTGCACCGCCGGCGGGCAGCGCTCTGCGGGTCGAGCTGCCGACGAGCGCTCCGGGCCTGAGCTCCGAGCATATTGTCATCGTGCAGAGCGGCCACCGCATGAGCTACCTCGCCGCGAGCGAGTGGGCCGCGCCGCTGCCGCATGTCGTCGAGCAACTCTCGGTCGAGCGGCTGCGCGCCAGCGGCAACTGGGTCGCCGTGAACGATGCTGAGAGCGCATTTACGAGCGACTATTTTCTACAGATCACGATCCGCCGCTTTGAGGCCGACTACGCAGGCGACGCTGCGCCTACGGCGCAGGTCGCATTCGACTGCGCGCTCGGACGGGGCGCGGACCGCGCGCTGCTTGCAAGCTTCACCGCGCAGGGCGCCGCGGTGGCAAGCGCGAACCGCGTGGGCGCCATCGTCGCGGCGTTCGAGGAGGCGGCCAACACGGCCTTGGGCGAATTGGCCGCCGGCGCGCTCAAAAGCTCGCAATCCCGGTCCAATCCATGAGCCGGTAGAGCCAGTAATGCGCCTGCGATGAGTCGGCATACACGCCGAAGTCGGCGCTGTACTCGACTCCCTGCAGTGCGCGATTGCCCCACAGCGTCTCGAAGTAGTCACGCATCTGCAGCGCGAGCGGCGTGCCTGCCCCGGTTTGGATCGAGACGTTGGCGTTCAGGTCGTAGTCGGCCAGATTGCGCCGCGTGAGATCGGCCGAGCCCATCGTGGCCCACAGCCCCGTGCTTCCGTAGATCATCACAAGCTTGGTGTGAAACTCCTCCCCGTGGGTGCGATACCAGCGCACGTGGATGGCGCCGTCGCTCGCGGTCACGAGTTCGCTTGCGACCGGGCCGTTGGGAATGCTCGCCTCACCAAGGGAGTCTTTGTCCGGGTCCAGAATGAGCCGCACGTGCACGCCGCGCGAGTTTGCGGCCAAGAGCGCCTCGATCACGGCACGGTCGGCGATGTGGAACATCGCAATGTCGATGGCGTCGCCGTTGGCGGCGGCATTGATGTGTTCGAGGAGACTCGCCTGTATCGCGCTCTCGGTCGCGATGCTGACCTTCGCGGCGCCCGCGTCGGCGCGGGCGGCCTGCCCTAGAGGTGAGTCGGGAGCCGCACCGATGGCGCCGCGCCAGCCGGAAAAGCGCGCAATCGCAAGCTCGCTTGCCAGGAGCGGCGCGAGCACCGGGCCGCTCAATTTCGCAGCCACGTTCGAATACGTGCTGCTCGCATCGCGCGGCTCCGCGGAGCCGACGATCCCCACGAGGCCGCCGTGGCCGTCATCGGCGATGAGCGTGCGGCGGTGATTGGCGCTCTCGAGCCGCCCGTGCCCGCGCCATCGGCCGATGGTCGCACGCCAAAGATGGGCGCAGAGAAAACTCGCATCGCGCAGGCGCCGACGGTCGGTCACCACCAGATCCACTCCCGCGGCACGCAGCATTTGAAAGTCGTTCGAGGGCACGCCGCCGTCGGCTGTATTGATCGGATCGGTGACGAAGAGAATGCGCAGCGCGGGGTCCTGGCGGCGCCGCTCGAGCAGCGCATCGCGCAGCTCCTTCGATAGCGCGCGGATCGGCACGGCGGCATCCGGCGCGGAGGCGGGCTCATCGTTGAACAGAAAATAATCCAGAACGATGAACTCGTGCGCTCCATGCACGATGGCGAGCATCTGGTCGAAGATGGCCTGCGAAACGAGCGGTCGTCCGTAGGCGTCGGCCGCCGTGGTGTCCGCAAGGAAGCCGACCTGCGCCGCCACCACGGGATACCAGGCGGTTGCGATATGCGTGCCCGGCGGCATCGGCTTCAGCGCCTGCCAGATTGCCGTGCCGGCCCACAGGGCGGCGATCGCGATCAGCGACAGTCTCCACAGCATGCGGCCCGGCCTGGATGCGATGGCGATGGGTCCGCCTGCCGGCTGCGGCTTAAGCGCTGCGGCTTGAGAGCCCTTCCGCCTGCGGCAGCAGATGGGCGAAGGGCAACGTGCCGGCGGCCTGGCGCTTCAGAAGGGCGAGCAGATCTTCGGCCGTGCACGGCTCACCGAAAATCTTGCCCTGCCCGTAATGGCAGTTGTGCTTGCGCAGGAAGTCGAGGTGGCGGATGGATTCGACTCCCTCGGCGACGACCTCCATGCCCAGGCTGCGTCCCATGTCGATGATGGTACGCACGATCGTCGCATCGCCCGCATCATCGCTGACGTCGCGCACGAAGGACTGGTCGATCTTGAGCGTGCCGATCGGGAACTGCTGCAGTGCGGACAACGACGAGTAGCCGGTGCCGAAGTCGTCGATCGACAGATGCAGGCCCATCGCGTAGAGCTCATCGAGCAGGCGCACGGTACGTGCGGCGTCGGCCATCAGTGTGGTCTCGGTGATCTCAAGCTCGAAGGACGTGGGCGAGACGCCGTGCCGGCGGAACACCGAGCGGCAGCGCAGGATGAAGCTTGCCTGGCGCAGCTGCTTCAACGACAGATTGAGCGAGATGCGACCCGGATCCGCCACTTCGCTCTGCATCTGCCGGTAGTCCCGGCACACGCGGTTCAGCACCCATTCACCGACATCGAGGATGAGGCTCGTCTCTTCGGCGAGCGGAATGAACTGCGATGGCGGGATGTCGCCGTGCCCGGGCAGGCGCCAGCGCAGGAGCGCCTCGGCGCCGATGATCCGGCCGTTGCGCAGGTCGACCTTCGGCTGGTAGCGGATCACGAGTTCATCGCGCTCGAGCGCGCGCCGCAGCTTGCTCTTGAGCATGAGGCGCTCGACCGCCGCGGCATTCATCTCCGGTGAATAGAACGCGAAGGTATTGCCGCCGTTCTGTTTGGAGTAATACATGGCCGCATCCGCATTGCGGATGAGGTCGATGACGTTCTCGGCGTCGCGCGGACAGAAGGCGACGCCGATGCTCGCAGTCAGGAAGACCTCATGCTCGTTCAATTGGAACGCGCGGCTCACCTCGGTCAGGATCGAGCGCGCGAGGTGCGCGATCGGGCCGCGGTTGTCGACGTCGGCGGGCAAGCCGTCGACGAAGAGCGCGAACTCATCGCCCGCCAGGCGTCCGAGAGTCGTGTCCTTGGGCAGCACCCGCGGGATGCGCTCGGCAAGAATCTCGAGCAGCCGGTCGCCGCAGCCGTGGCCAAACGTGTCGTTGACCTCTTTGAAGCGGTCCATGTCGAGGTACAGCAGCGCCACCACGTGGCCGCCGCGCAGGCCGCGTGCGATGGCCTGCTGCAGCAGATGGTGGAACTGCATGCGGTTCGGCAGCTTGGTAAGCGCGTCATAGCGGGCGAGATAGCGGATGCGGCGCTCGGCGCGCTTGCGATCGGTGATGTTGCGCGCGACGAATATGCAACCCTGGAACTGCGGATCGTCGCTTGCGATCTGCGAGCCGGTAAAGGCGACCGGGATGGTCTGGCCGTTTCTGGTGCGCATGACGGTCTCGCACGTCTGCTGCGCCGCCTGCCGCAGATCAAATCCCTGCCGCTCGCGCTCATCGAGCATGGCGCTGATCGACCGTCCGATCAATTCCTCTTCGCCGAAGCCGAGCAACCGCCGCGATGCGGAGTTCGCCATCTTGATGACGCCGTACAGGTAGTCCTTGTTGATCGTCGTCTGACGCAGTTTGCCGCGCATGCGCTCGAGCGCCTGCTGCAGCTCGCCGAGCTCATCACGGCGCAGCACGTCAAGCGGCCGGGTGTAGTCGCCCTGCGCAATGCGATCGGCGCTCCTGATGAGCGCGCCGAGCGGCCGCTCGATCCGGCGTCCCGCACGCCAGCCAAATACCGCCGCCACCCAGCCGCCGAGGGCTGCAAGCGTGACGGCCAGATAGAGGGTTCTGCGGAATTCGGCCTGGCGCGCATCGAAGAGAAGCTCCGCCAGAGCGCTGCTGCGCTCGGGTGCGGCCTGCACCAGCAGCACGCGCGCTTCTCCCAGGGTCTTGGGAGTTGCGGCGCCGGGGATGCTCTCGACCATCGTGCGCACAGGCTCGACCGCCTGGCGCTGCAGGCTCGGCTTTGTGGACGCCCCCGCATGCCAATCGAAGAGCGTCGCACCGGCGGTGTCGCGTACGGTGACGGCGGCGACCGTGCGGTCGTCGAGGAAGGGCTGCAACCGCTGGCCGAGGCTCGACGGATCGGAGCTCGCGAGCGCCGCCGCCGCGGCGTCGGCGACATAACGCGCCGAGGCCTGTGCACGTGCCTCAAGCTCGCGGGCGACGCCCTGGCGCGCGTAACTGCTCGCAAGGTCGCCTTGCCGCTGGGAATCGCTGCGGTGCTGCCAGGCGAGGAGCGCGATGACAAACAGCGCGCCCAGCACCACTGCCAGAAAGGCGGCACCTGCGTATTTGAGTTTTAAGCTGACGGCACTCACGATCTTGCGCCGACGCGCCCTGGTGCGGCGTGCCAGCCTTCCCCTGTGTTTCGATATGATCTTACCCGCGGGGGGGTCCTTCGGCTACCTGGGTTACCCATAACGGGCCCGATACGCGACGTTCCTCTAGAATCAGTCAGGAAATGTTCAATAGCCTCGAGCTCACCGGCCGCTGCAGCACCCACGTGCTGGAAGTTCCTGAGCTCGGCTGTACTTTGCATCGCGCCGCGGTGCCTCAGGCGCTTGCGATGCGCGCGGCCGCGCGCACCGTCGGCATCGAGCTTGCGATCGTCTCGAGCTTTCGCGATTTTGACCGCCAGGTGGCGCTGTGGAATGCCAAGTACAGCGGCACGCGGCAGCTTCTCGACCGCGACGGCCGCGTGCTGACGCACGCGCTCCTGAGCGCGGATGCTCTCATCGACGCCATTCTCATCTGGTCCGCTCTTCCCGGTGCGAGCCGGCATCATTGGGGCACGGATGTGGACGTCATCGACAGCGCGGCCGTTGCCCCCGATTACCGTGCGCAACTGGTGCCAGCGGAGTTTGCCGGCGCCGGTCCGTTCGCACGCCTCGACGCGTGGCTCGCTGCCAACATGGCGACGTTTGGATTTTTCCGGCCCTACAGCACCGACCGCGGCGGCGTGCAGCCGGAGCCGTGGCATTTGAGCTTCGCGCCGGTGGCGGAGCCGGCGCTTGCCGCGCTGACACCGCAGGTGCTGAGCGCGGCGCTTGCCACGAGCACTATCCACGGCCGCGAGGCGGTGCTCGCGCGGCTGCCGGAACTCTACACTCGCTATGTGACCGCCATCGATCCGCCGCGCGTCAATTTGCCGCCCAGGCCTTCTTGATGTAGCCGAGGAGCAGAGTGCGCGTGGTCGACATCGGATCGTCGAAGGCGGCAAAGATCGGCGGATTGCGCCGTAGCAAAATCCAGTTTTCGCTGCGCAGGATCTGCCGCAGATAGGCGACGTTGCGGTCGATCGATTCCAGGTAAGGATTGCGGCCGTCAAACAGCACTTCCAGATACCGATAGGCTGAGTGGAACTCGCCGTCGAGGCGCTTGCTGCGCACCTCGGAAATGAATTCGGGCGTTTGCCGCAGAAGATCGACGCCCGATGCATATTTGACCTGGCGGCCGCCGTTGGCGGCGATCGGCAGCGCCACGCCGCCGAGCACGAATTCGGCATACAGGCGGTCGCGGCATTTTTCCAGATAACAGCGGTCCGCCATCTGCGCGATCATGTCGGCGGTGCCGAGCATGTGTCCGAGTGCGATGTCGCGCGGATCGCCGACGTTGATTTGCGAGAATGGCACCTCGTAGCCGGTGAAATGCACGATCTGGGTTGCGACCGGCACCCACGGTTGAAGACCGACGACCGGCAGGTAGTCCGCGAGAAAACGCGCACCGCGCGCAACGTGCGTGCGCGTGAACTCGGCGCCGTTGCGCGATTCGCCCTCATTTGTGCGCCGCAGATAGCCGACGTCGTGGAAGAGGCCGGTGATGATGCCCACCACCGCGCGTTCCCCGCCCAGGCGCGCCGGCGGATGCTGCTGGCGCTCGTAGCCTACGATCAGGCGCGCGAGGGCAAGGGTGATGTCGAGGGTGTGCTGCCGGTCGTGATAGACGGTGTCGACGCCAAAGTAGCCCGGCACGAGGCCCGCGAAAAGCTCTTCGAAGTGATCGAAAGCGTGTCGCAGGGGTTGCAGCGAAGTTTGCGGCCAGGTCTCTTTGTAGAGCGTCTCCACAGCGGCAAGCACCGCGGCGGGAGAACTCACCTGCACCGTATTGCTGACGTCAAAATCGCTGCGTCGCGCGCTGTTCATTTATTATGCTCATGCGTCGCTGCAGGCAACCCTTGCCTCTTCATCATTTGCAAGTTTAGGCAGAGCCTGCCAATAAGGCCAGGGACGTGCCCCACAAAATTCGTTTTCTCCTGCGCGCTCTCAACTGGTTGCGCATTCCATATGTCAAAGGTTGATATGACCGTGGCTGCTGTAGGGCAGTAGAGGCGCCGGCGCGCACCAGGCAGGCGCCCTGCGCCCGCAAGTCGCGCGGCTCGAGGCAACGGCGGCATTTGGCGCAAGCGTCGTGCATGCCGGGCGATGTTGAATTGGCAAGGCTCCTCGCGGCCGCGCGCCTGCGTGCGGCCGCCGTAGCGTTTAGTAGATGCGCAGGCCACCGTATTTGCGGCGGATGCGCCGGTCGAGCATGCGCCAGCCAAGCGCGAAGCCGCCGGCGAGGCCCAGGAGGCAGCAGCCGAGCGCCCACTGCCAAAGCCGACGCCACATGGGCGTGCTCTCGCCGACGGCCGGGGCGGGCGCAGCGCTGGCGCGTGGCGGCGGCGCCGGAGCTGCAGTCCGCGCGGCGTTTGCCGCGCCTTGCAGCCGCAAAATCTCCGCATTGAGCCGTTCGA
>Ga0302308_10005054_pt1 | contig 10317 bp, 11 predicted proteins | sample III_Palsa_E3_3_FD_200531 | JGI IMG/M metagenome (GOLD analysis project Ga0302308, IMG submission 200531) | Peat permafrost microbial communities from Stordalen Mire near Abisko, Sweden - III_Palsa_E3_3 | ecosystem: Environmental > Terrestrial > Soil > Palsa > Peat permafrost | place: Sweden... | reverse complement strand
TTGACTTCATCCAGCTGCTCGGGAATCGACTGCAGAATCTGATTCGCAGTATTCAGTTCATCCGTAAGCTGTGTCTTCTGCGTCGCCAGAGTTGCATTTTCATTCGTGATATCGGTGTTCAGCGCCGACTCCTGGCTGCTGTTCTGCTGCTGCGCAAGGTAGATCGCACCATTCGGCGCCTGCGTCCCAAGATTGTTCAGAGCAGTCGACAACGTCTGGCCAAAGCTATTCGAGTTCTGCAGGAAGCCAGTTACGTCGGACAGATTGGAGTTGAGAACACTGGTAAGCGTATCCGAATCCAATGTCAGGGTTCCGTCATTATTGACGCTAAGTCCCAGCTGGGTAATATTGCTGATCGAACCACTTGCCGTGCCCGAGAAGAGCGCTCCCGTAATCGACTCCTGCAACTGAGCGATGATAGGGCTTCCCAGAAGCGGAGGAGAGGTCCCACCCGACGCACTTTGCTCCTGCGTATTGATATCTCCTACGACGGTGTTATAAGCCGAAACAAAGCTGCTCACCGCCGTCGCGATATCCGTCGTGTCATCCGTAATCTGTACCTGCACTGGCGTCGCAGAGCTAGCAAGCAGTTAGTTGCGCATCCTGTCCCGCCTGCCCCGGCTGACCCGCCTGGCCGTTGCTAAATGTGATCGCACTACTGTTGGTGGAGTCGGTCAGGTTGCCTGTAATCGCACTGAGCTGCCCCGCTGCGCCACTGGTTCCGCTGACGATCGACAGTCGCGACCCAGAAGAGTCCGTGATCACGCTCGCCGTGACACCGATGCCGGCGGAATTGATCGCAGAAGAGAGAGACGCGAGTGTAGTGTCGTTATCGGCGCTATCTACATTAAACGTATGCCCCTGAATCGTCACAGTCCCAGACAGCGTGTCGCTCGCATTCGACACTGCCGTCGAAACGTCAGTCGAGGTCTGCGCCAGTTGTCCGATAACGATCGTGTGACTGCCTGCCACAGCCGTCGAGCTCGCAGAGGTAAGACTTAGTAAATCGGTATTCGAGCTGGAGCCCTGCTTCTCGGCGAAGACTCCTTCAAAGTCCGTCAGCCCTTGCAGACTGGTGGAGAGAGTCGAGAGATCGGTTCCCAGCGAAGACAGCGCCGTATCCTGAGCCTTCAGCGCCGTAAGTTGATTCTGCCACGGAGTCTCAATCGCCTGGCTCGCCGCTTGAATCTGCGTCACAGTCGTCGCCACATCGAACCCCTGACCGCTCGCTGCCGATCCAAAACTTAATCCAACTGTACCCATGTCACCTTCCAGTTCTCGCTCGCACGAACAACAAGCAATAGCCGTGCCAATTTGATCTTCGGAGTATTAGAAGCCGCTAAGCTTTTTTAAAACGAAGAAGCGGTGACTAGGCCCTTCTCACCCGGACACCGCCTCTTCCTGCAATTTACTGCAATAGCTTCAGAATCTCCTGCTGCGTACTGTTCGCCTGCGCGAGAGCGCTGATACCAGTCTGGTCCAGCACCTGGTACTTGGCCAGATCGCTCGTTGCCTGACCATAGTTGGTCGACAGGATCGAGCTCTGAGCGGAAGACAGGTTGACCTCCTCCGCACTAGCCACGTTCGAGGCGGCGTTCAGTTGGTTGACGTTGGCGCCAATCGCACCACGCTGGTTGGAGACGTCGGCGATCGCAGTCGTGATCTCCGACAACGCAGTCGTCGCACTGGCCTGACTGGTCAAAACGGTTCCCGTGAGGCTCTGTCCAGCTCCGCCGCCAGTTGCGGTGCCGACGCTGGCAGCACTGAGAGCCCCTACGGTAGCAGCGATCGTGGTGGTTCCGGCAGTGGTCCCGTCGCTGACGGTAAAGTCCGTAGCAGTCGCCGTGAATACACCGGTGCTGTTAAAGTTTGTCGACGTGCCGATGTTGCCGATCTCGGTAAGGATGCTCTGGTACTCCGTGTCGGCCGCACCCGACTGAGCGGCAGTCAAACCACCGTTAGAAGCCTCGGTAGCAAGCGTAACCGCGCGGTCCAGCAGGTTGGTCACCTGCGACAAAGCGCCATCGGCGGTCTGCAACAGCCCAACACCGTTCTGCGCATTCTGAGCAGACTGTGTCAGCGCAGCTTCGTTTGCCGAAAGACCGTCTGAGATGGACAGACCGGCCGCGTCATCCGAGCCGCTGTTGATACGCGAACCCGAAGACAGCTGTTGGAGAACAGTCTGGAGGCTGTTCTGCGTCTGGTTCAAACTGTTCTCTGCGTAGGTTGCTGAAACGTTAGTAAGAATACCCAAGGACATGAGGAAACGCTCCTGTACTGCTCGGTTTGAGTTACCGCAACGCCACTCCAGGTGTCCGACCGGCGAACTCACATCCCTGCCAAAGCAGTTGCAAGATCCGGTTCACCAGGCGGTAGGCTTCGCGTTCAAACTCCTCATCGGCGTCCACCGCACCGACTTTACGCAAATCTCATTTCGCCACAGCGTCCCAGTCACGTGCCTCCATCTCCCTCATGGCCACAATTTCCCGGCCGATGAGATATCTGGGAGGAGTCCTTAAACACATGATCGAACTGACACGCCTCAACGGTAGTCCTCTCGCCGTAAACTGCGACCTCATCAAATATGCAGAAGCCGCACCCGACACCGTCCTCACCTTGGTTACCGGCGAAAAGCTGATCGTCCTCGAACCCTGCAGCGAAGTCTCACAACTCACCCTCGAGTTCCGTGCCGCCGTGCTGCGCAAAGCGTGGCCAGAAGCCGCGCCAGCCGTCATCGCACGTGCTGCCCACGATGCCGACCTGTTGGTACGCGACCACCACCGCAAAGCCTCGCACGAATAACCAACTTCACCCCGGAAGAGGAAATCATGGATATCGCCAGCATCGGTGGCATCGCTCTCGCCCTCATCGGCATTCTCGCCGGCATGATGGTCGAAGGCGGCAGCATCGCCCAGATCACCCAGCCTACAGCTGCCATGATCGTCATCGGCGGCACCCTCGGCGCTGTCATGCTCCAGTTTCCGATGAATATCCTTCTCGCCGCCATCAAAGCCATCATTAAGGTCTTTCTCCACAAAGGCTCGAACGGTGAAGCGACCCTCGCGCAGATCGTCGCCTTCGCCAACAAGGCCCGCAGAAGCGGCATCGTCTCCCTCGACGCTGACCTCCCCTCCGTTTCTGATCCTTTTCTCAGGCAAGCTCTCATGCTCGCCGTCGACGGCACCGAACCCTCCGAAGTCCGCAAGATCATGCAGCTCGAACTCGACAATAAATCCGAGATCGAAGAAAAAATTCCCGCCGTCTTCGAAGCCGCTGGCGGCTACTCCCCCACCGTCGGCATCATCGGCGCCGTCCTTGGACTCATCCAGGTTATGAAGAACCTCTCCAACATCGACGAGGTCGGCCGTGGCATCGCCGTCGCCTTTGTCGCCACCATCTACGGCGTAGCGATGGCTAACCTCATCTGCCTCCCCGCTGCAGGTAAGCTCAAATTCCGCCATCGAGAAGAACAAATGATCAAAGAGATGATGCTCGAAGGCGTCATCTCCATCCTTGAAGGCATGAACCCCCGCATGATCGAAACGAAGCTCCGAACCTATCTCTTCGACTCACATCCACCCAAATCCGGCAAACATGCCGAGGTCGGCGCATGAGCAAAAAAAAACATCCCGAACATGTCAATCACGAGCGATGGCTGGTCTCTTATGCCGACTTCATCACGCTGCTCTTTGCCTTCTTCGTCGTTCTCTTTGCCTCCAGTCAGTCGGATAAAAAGAAGCAGCTCAAACTCTCCGAAGCCATGCAAACCGCCTTCACCCCCCTCGGGACCTTCGATGCCCACTCGAAGATTCCACCGCTCACCGACATCAACGCCTCAGCTATCACCAACTCCATCCCTTCCCCGATCGTGCGCCCCTTACCCTCTGCCAGCATAGAGAGCCCACATGAAACGTTAGAAGAGACAGAAGCTCGCCTGCGCAAACTCATAGACGCACAGGTCGCCGCCGGTGGCATCCCTCCCGGCGGCATCGCCATGCGCATCACGCCTGATGGCCTCGTCATCTCCCTTCACGAAGCAGGCTTCTTCCCCTCAGGCTCCGCAGAGGTCCGCCCCTCCTCGATCCCCATGATCTCCATCCTCGCCAACGCCATGCCCTCAGGCCCGCTGCGAGTCGAAGGACACACCGACAACGTCCCCATCCACACTGCGCAGTTCGCCAGCAACTGGGAGCTCTCCACCGCACGATCCACCGCTATCGCGCGCTTGCTCCTCGAACGTGCTCCCATTGACCCAGCAAATCTCGCCGCCGCCGGTTACGCCGAGTTTCACCCCGTCGCCAGCAACACCACCGAAGAAGGCCGCACCCAGAACCGCCGCGTCGACATCATCCTCTTACGCAAGCAGGCAGCTTCGCAATAACGAGTGTCTAGCAAACGAGCTTCCAGCAAAAATGACCATGTCCGAAAACCGCGAGTTCGCGCCTCTCACCATGAGAGACTTCGTACATGGAACTACCCGACAAAGCGACCTGCTACCGGGCACTCCAGAGCCGTGATCCCCGGTTCGACGGCCTGATGTACATCGGCGTCAAATCCACCGGAGTCTACTGCCGCCCCGTCTGCCCGGCCCGCACACCGAAGTTCGAAAACTGCACCTTCTATCCCTCCGCTGCAGCAGCGCACGAGGCTGGCCACCGTCCCTGCCTGCGTTGCCGTCCGGAGACAGCACCCGAACTGGCCTCATGGCTCGGAACCTCCAACACCGTCTCACGCGCGCTTGCGCTCATAGCGGAAGGCGCCCTCGACGGCGAAGGCAAAACAGTAGACGCACTCGCTGAACGTCTAGGCGTGGGAGAGCGTCAACTACGCAGACTCTTCCTTCAACACCTCGGAGCGTCGCCAATAGCCGTAGCACAGACCCGGCGCGTCCTCTTCGCCAAACACCTCATCCACGAAACGCAGATGCCCATGACCGAAGTTGCACTCGCATCCGGCTTCAATAGCCTGCGCCGCTTCAACGAGCTCTTTCAGCAACTCTTCCATCGCCCACCCAGTGCGTTACGCCGCAAGTCGTCCATCGCTCGCTCAAGCACCGAAGCAGGCATCACACTCCGCCTGCGTTATCGCCCACCCTACGACTGGGCCTCCATGCTCAGCTTCCTTCAAGCGCGCGCCATCCCCGGCGTCGAAGTCGTCGAGAACGAATGCTATCGCCGAACAGTCGAAATAGATGGATCCATCGGAACCGTAGCCGTAACGCACCTACCCCAGCGTCAGAGCTTCAGAGTAACCATCCACTTCCCCGCCGTGCAATCTCTCCCTGCAATCGTTGCCCGCGCTCTTCGACCTTAGTGCCGACATCGAAACCATCGACACACATCTCTCAACCGATCCAAAGCTCGCCCCATGGATAGCGCGACACCCCGGTCTGCGCGCACCAGGAGGATGGGACGGCTTCGAACTCGCCGTTCGCGCGATCCTCGGCCAGCAGATCAGCGTCTCTGCTGCGCGCAAGCTTGCAGGACAGCTCGTCTCCCTCCACGGCAAACCCGTGCCGAAAAGCGCCCGTGCTCATCCGGATCTTACCCACACCTTCCCCACCTCCAAACGCATCGCCATAGCAAAGTCATTAGGACTCGGCATGCCAGCTGCACGACTGGCATCGTTGAAAGCACTGGCGCAGGCTGCAGCCGGCGACCCCAACCTCTTCCGTCCGTTCGGAACCATTGAAGAAGCCATCGCACGCCTCTGCACCATCCCTGGTATTGGCGAGTGGACCGCACAGTACATCGCACTCCGAGCCCTCCGCGAGATGGACGCCTTCCCTGCATCCGACATCGGCCTGCTTCGTGGCGCCGCCACGGTCGACGGAACTCCTGCAACTCCGAAAACCCTTCTCACTCGCGCCGAATCCTGGAGACCGTGGCGTGCCTACGCGGCACAGCATCTCTGGGCCGCAAATGCGAATGAAGTCCCGCATACGGAGCAAGCACATGCATGAACCCCTGAAGCTGCTAACAGACAAATTCGATACACCAATCGGCGAGATGGTCATCGTAGCTGATCAGGACGGCAATCTACGCGCCGTTGACTGGGCCGATCACACCGATCGCCTAGAGAATCTCCTCCGCCGTCACTACGGCCGCAGCGGCTTCACGCTCGAGCCAGCAAAAAATCCCTCAGGGCTAAGCGACACCATGAAGCGCTACTTCGCCGGAGAACTCGCATCCATCGACACCATCCCCGTCGCCACCTCCGGCACACCGTTTCAACGCGAAGTCTGGCACGCCCTACGACAGATTCCCTCCGGCACAACCATCTCCTACGGAAAACTCGCCGAACGAATCGGCAAGCCTAACGCCGTCCGAGCCGTCGGTCTCGCCAACGGTTCCAACCCCATCGGTGTCGTCGTCCCCTGTCACCGCGTCATCGGAGCCAATGGCTCCCTCACCGGATACGGCGGAGGAATCGAGCGCAAGCGCTGGCTACTCGAACACGAAAAGAAAGACGAGGCCACGCACCTTCCGTTCCAACTCGCTTGAGAATACAATTTCAACAAGCAAAATAATTGTGGGAGCACCTGTATCCATTGCCCCGCTCCCTCGTCCAATCACAAAGATGAAAAAAGCTCTGCACCTCTTCACCACGCTGCTCTGCCTCCTGACGCTACTCGTCGGTGCAGCCACCTGCGTGCAGATCGTGCAGCCAAAAAAATCCGTGTGCGATCATTGCCCGAAGCAGTCCACACTCGACCAGCACCTCCCCTCCTGTTGCAACGCTCAACAGCAGCAACCATTAGCGATCGCGTCTACAGCAGTCGACCCGCAGATCCAACTCCACACAGTCGTCTTCATCCCATCATTTAGCGAAGTTCCCTCCACGCTAAACATCCCCATCCCACGATGGACCGCAACACCGCCGCTCCCTCCACCAACTCCCCTTCGCATCTGATTCCCTCCTGAGCCACAGCCGCGTCACAGCATCTTCAACGCTGTCTCCCGACAACGCACGCCTCAAGACAAGGAATCTCCATGCGCTCCATCCTGCAAGCAGCCCTGCTCGCAACGATTTTTTCAGCTCCACTCGCGCTACTGTCCCAGACCGATCAATCCCCCATGCCTAACATGCCAGGCATGCAAATGGGCTCGACCAAAATGGACACGATGGAGAGGAACATGATGAAGCCACCATCAACCCTCATCGACACCATCCTCAATCACACCACCTCCGGCACCAGCGCAGAGCCCGCATCAACACCCGTTCCCATGATCATGCGCGACTACCGCGGCTGGATGCTCATGCTCCACGGCACCGCGTCCGTCACCGACACGCAACAGCACGCCACCTCCAACCCCACCGGCCCCTCATCCGACACCTGCGCCCAATTCAATCTCCCCTGTGACCCACCAGTCGTTCGCGGCGGCGACAAGCTCTACTCCACCAACTGGATCATGCCCATGGCTATGCGCGAACTCGGCTCCCACGGCCAATACGGCCAGCTCACTCTCCGCACCATGCTCTCGCTCGAACCCGCCACCATCACCAGCCGCCAATTCCCCGAGCTCTTCCAACAAGGTGAAACCGCCTTCGGCAAGCCCATCATCGACGGCCAGCACCCGCACGACTTCTTCATGGAGGTCGCCGCCCTCTACGATCTCCGCCTCGGCAAACAAACCCTCCTCAGCTTCTACGCCGCACCCGTAGGCGACCCTGCCATCGGCCCCACCGCCTACCCACACCGCCTCTCAGCCTCCGAAGATCCCATCGCCGCACTAGGCCATCACCAGGAAGACTCCACCCACATAGCCTTCAACGTCTTCACCGGCGGCCTCACCTGGCGCTGGCTCCGCTTCGAAGAGTCCGGCTTCCACGGAGCCGAACCCACCGAGCAACGCTGGGGCTTCCAACCCTCCCCCAACGGCCACGCCGTCGACAGCTACTCCTCCCGCATCACCTTCGCCCCAACAAAGAACCTCAGCAGCCAATACTCCATTGCCCACATCGTCAGCCCCGAAGCCCTCTACCCAAACGAGAACCAGCAGCGCCAGACCGCCTCCATCATCTACAACCGCCCCTTCGGCCACACCACTGCAGGCGGCTCCCACACCAACAACTGGTCGAACACTCTCGTCTGGGGCCGCACAAAATCGCTAACCGATTCGAGCAAAGAAAACAGCTACCTCCTCGAATCCCTCTTAAACTTCCGCACCCGCAACTACGTCTGGACGCGCATCGAAAACGCAGGCCGCTCCAACGAACTCCTCATCCCACCCGGCTCCGCGCTCCCACCCAACTTCACTGAATCCCCCCTCGGCCACGTAGCCGCCTACTCCTTCGGCTACGACCGCGACTACCGAGTAGCCCCGCACCTCCTCGCCGCACCCGGCGCGCAGTTCACCACCTACACCACACCCACCGCACTCATCTCCTCCTACGGAGCCCATCCCTTCGCAGTACAAGCCTTCGTCCGCTTCCGCATCTCGCAATAAAATATTTGCCCTTCTGAGAGCGGCGGAAACCACTCGGAGAGCAGTGAAGACCGCTGCATTGCTTTTACAGTTGTCTGTTCTCTCGTTGTCATCCCGTAGGGATCTGCTGTTGCTGTTGCTTTTCCCCCAACCGCGAAGGCGTATCGACATATTCGGTGGGTCTAAATGATTGTTTTTTATAAATGGTGTCATCCTGAGCAGAGCGTCTTGCAGCTTGATCGCAAGACGCGCAGTCGAAGGACCTGCATTTGCTGGGTGCCCCCTTCATGCAGTCTCACCGCATGAGTGGGCATTCGCGCAAGGCGCGAACCGTCTTCTCCTACTGACGATCCCAACGCTCAGGTATACCAATAGAACATGAACCTCTTCGTAGCCACCACCAACCCGGGCAAGCTCCGAGACTTCGCCGCCACAGCCTCTCCGCAGATCACACTCACTCCCTTACCCAACCTCAAACAAATCCCCGCTCCAGCTGAAGACGAACCCACCTTCGAAGGCAACGCCCGCCTCAAAGCCATCTACTACTCCCACCACGCCCCCAACGAAATCGTCATCGCCGACGACTCCGGCCTCGAAGTCGACGCCCTCCACGGAGCCCCCGGCGTCCGCTCCGCCCGCTACGCCGACGGCCACCACTTCACCGATCCCACCAACGCAACCACAGACGAGCGCAACAACCTCTACCTCATCTCCAACCTCACCGACATCCCTCTCACCGAACGCAGCGCCCGCTACCACTGTGTCCTCACCGCCGCACGCAACGGCCACATCCTCGCCATCGGCCACGGAGCCGTCGAAGGAGAAATCCTCACCACCCCCCACGGCACCGACGGCTTCGGTTACGATCCCCTCTTCTACCTCCCCGCCCAAAACAAAACCATGGCCCAGCTCGACATCGCCACCAAGCTCACCTTCAGCCATCGCGGCCGCGCCTTCGCCGCCCTCATCTCCGAGCTGAACTCCTCTCTCCCGACACACTCCTCGCGATAGACTTCACACATGCTCCCAACTCTCTCCATCGATCACCTCGTCTTCCGCGTCCGCGACATCCCAACATCCAAAACCTTCTACCGCGCCCTCTTCGGCGACCCCATCTTTCAAACCGAAGACATCTTCCTCTACAAAATCGGAGACGACACCAGGCTCTTCTTCACCAAGGCAACCAGTCCCGCATCCACTCCCTACGACAAGGAACACGTCGGCCTCAACCACCTCGCCTTCGGTGTCGAATCGCTCCCGCACCTCGAGCAGATCCACACCCACCTTCAATCCGCAGGTATTCCCAACAGCGGCATTGGAATCGACCCCCACGGCAAACAGAACTACATCTGGCTCAACGACCCCGATGGATTTCGCATTGAGTTCTACTGCACCCCCGTCTCCGAATAAGCGGTAACCGGCCAACGGCATAAAAATCGCACAAACATCACGATAACCGCACAAAATCGAGCACTTTCCTTGACGCTGCCAATCCCACGGCGGAATAATCGCCGTGCTGCACTTTTTCATTCCTCTACCAGTGCATCCATCACGATTCCAAGGAGTCCCCATGGCCACCGCCGCCCCGCCAGCACCTCCTGCCACCCCGCCACTCAAAGGTGTGCAGCCACTCCGCGCCGGCCAGGGCAACTCCTATCTCTGGCACAAGCTCCACTCCCTCTCCGGCATCGTCCCCATCGGCGCCTTCCTCGTCGAGCACATCATCTCCAACTTCGAGACCCTCAACGGCCCCCTCGCCTACGCCCAGCAAGTCAAGTTCCTCAACTCCCTCCCGCTCGTCCGCGTCCTCGAGTGGGCCTTCATCTTCATACCCCTCGCCTTCCACGCCCTCTACGGACTCTTCATCGCCTTCCGCGGCCGCGTCAGC
>Ga0302308_10005049_pt1 | contig 10318 bp, 10 predicted proteins | sample III_Palsa_E3_3_FD_200531 | JGI IMG/M metagenome (GOLD analysis project Ga0302308, IMG submission 200531) | Peat permafrost microbial communities from Stordalen Mire near Abisko, Sweden - III_Palsa_E3_3 | ecosystem: Environmental > Terrestrial > Soil > Palsa > Peat permafrost | place: Sweden... | reverse complement strand
GCGGCTGGTGAACTAGCCAAGACCGCCGTGAAAGCGGCTGCCAAGCGCGCGAAGAAGGCGGTGATCAGTCGCACTCCTAAGCCCGCTAAGAAAGCGGCCAAGGCGGTTGCGAAAGCTGCAAAGGCCTCGAAGAAAACCGCCAAAAAAGCTACGAAGAAAACGGCCAAAAAGGCAAAAAAAGCAAAGAAGTCGTTCGCCAAAAAGACCGTAAAAAAGAAGAAGTCGAAGAAGTCCAAACGCTGAAGGAATTTAAATGGCCAAAAAATCAAAGAAGTCAGTTAAGACACGCGTCGTTAAGGCCGCAAAATCTCTGGCTAAAAAAGCAAAGAAGGCCGTCAAGAAAATGATGCCGAATAAGGCGAAAAAAGCCAAGAAGGCAAAGAAATCGAAGCGCTAACAGCTTCGTGACAAGCCATCGCCAACGATCGCGCAATACCTCAACGGCGGCTACATCTTTAGCGGGCAGTATGGCACCGATCCGACGATCGTCACTTGGCGGGTTGTTTCTTCCGGTGCACCCAATGGGCAATTGCGTGCAAGATAAGCTGTAAAGTGAGTTCTATCATGGCAGCCTCTTTGGACTGACACTATGAAGGCCGCTCATGGTGCCGATTCCGACGATCTCGCCCGGGTGTACCGATTTGATCTCGCCCAGGATTCCGAGATGATCTCGCCCCCCTTTGCGATTTGATGTCGCCCGGGGCGGGAGGCGTTCTGGCTGTTTGATTTCTGGCATCGGCGAAGCCGCGAGGTCAATCTTGAATCGCGACTCGAAGGAGTTGTTTTTCTGCTGCTCCTGCTGTGGGCATGGGGGCAACGCTCTTGCGTTGTCCAAGCGCAGCGGCATGTCCACAGCGCCACGGGCTCAGGCTTTTCGGGAGGGTTTACGGGTTCGCCGCAGGCTCTCTCCGTTGAGGTCAATCCGGTGGGCGTTATGGATCAGGCGGTCGAGGACAGCGTCGGCGTAGGTGGGGTCGCCAATCAGTGCGTGCCATTGATCGACGGGGAGCTGGCTGGTGACGACGGTGGAGCGGTGGCCGTAGCGGTCCTCGAGGATCTCCAGGAGGTCGTGGCGGGCCGCGGCGTCGAGCGGCTCGAGGCCCCAGTCGTCGTATGTGGACGGCCTCTGATGGCAAGCACTTTTTGACCTTTTGAACGACTTGGTCGGCTTCGATCGTATGTCCGGCCTGTTAGTGCAGAGATTATGCCTCCGCTGGCCCTGATGAAATCCGACGACCGGGAACCGCATCAAGGATGCGAGCTTTACGCTCAGACGACTGGTCGGGTTTTTCCTGGTCTTCGGTAATGACCGTGTCATTCATCATGTCTCGCCGTGCTCACCAAACTTGAGACTACAGATCTCCCTTTAGGATGCCCATCCAGAGACGAGTGGATTGTTCATGCTTTCATGAACATCTCGGTGCGGAAGCTTTCGCCGGTCTTCATCATCGCCCAGATGATCCGAGCGAGCTTGTTCGCAATTGCGACCGTCACGAGGCGCGCGGGCTTTTTTGCCAACAGCCCGACGATCCAGTCCCGCAAGACGCCCTTACGTTTGCCCACGACATTTAGCAGCGACGTCCCCGCCAGCACGAGCAGTTTCCTTATGTATTTATTCCCCTGCTTGGTGATGGCCCCGAGCGATGGTTTGCCTCCGCTTGAGTTTTGCCTTGGCGTAAGGCCAAGCCAAGCGGCAAAATCGCGTCCCGATCTGAAGACATTCGGATCTGGCATGCTGGCGGAGATCACCGTAGCAGTGATTTTGCCGACGCCAGGAATTTCAACGAGCAACTGGCTCATCTCGCTTCGTGAATGAGCGTTGGCGATCTCCTTCTCAAGATCGTCGAGCGATTGATCGATCGCGTCGATTTGCTGCGCCAAGGCCTTCACCGACGCATTGGCTACACTCGGAAGCCTCGCGTCCGTTTCAGCCAGTTGGAGCAAATCGCTGACATGCCCGATGCCCTTGGCGACAATAATCCCGAACTCCGACAGATGACTGCGCAAAGCATTGACTGTCATGGTCCGCTGCTTAACCAGAAGATCTCGCGTTTTGTGCAACGTCAGCGTCGCTTGTTGCTCCGCGCTCTTGATTGGTACAAAGCGCATTCCGGGGCGGGAGACTGCTTCGCAGATAGCTTCCGCGTCGACGGCGTCATTTTTGCCGCGTTTGACGTAAGGCTTGGTGTAAGCCGGTGGCATCAAAAATGCCTCGTGCCCCATCGCTTGGAGCTCGCGGGCCCAATAATGTGCTGAGCCGCAGGCTTCCAGGCCTATGCGGCAAGGCTCGATTTGCGCAAAGAATTCTCGCATCTTCGATCGCGTCAACTTACGTGTAACAGCGGAACCGCCTTCGCTGACCAGTGCATGGACCTGAAAATAGTTCTTGGCGAGATCAACACCTATTCTGATAAACTTTTGCATGGACGGTCTCCCTTTTTGTGGCGCTCCGGCGACCACGTCTTGGCACTATGATGCCGCTGAGGTGAGGCCGTCCACATCATCAAGGATGAGGAGATCGACGCGGCCGAGCGCGCGCAGGAGGCGGGGGTGGCGGCCGTCGCCGCGCGCCAGAGCGAGATCGGTGAACAGCCGTGGGACGCGCTGGTAGAGCACGGAGCGATTGTCGCGGCAGGCCTTGTTGCCGAGCGCCGAGGCAAGCCAGCTCTTGCCAACGCCGGAGGGCCCGCAGATCAGCAGGTTGGCGTGGTCGTCGATCCATTGGCCTTCGACCAGCATCGTCAGGAGGCTGCGGTCGAGGCCACGCGGGGTGCGATAGTCGATGTCCTCGACACAGGCCTGCTGGCGCAGCTTGGCATATTGCAGCCGCTTCGACAGCCGCTTGTCGCGTCGCAATGACGCTTCGCGTTCGAGCAGCAGTGCAAGCCATTCGGCGTGGCCGAGGCTTGCGGCGTCGCCGCCGGCTTCGATGTCGGCGAAGGCCTTGGCCATGCCGTGAAGGCCGAGCGCGTGGAGTTGATCGAGGGTCGGATGCGTGAGCAAGGTGTGATCTCCTAGTTGTAGTAGCGCGGCCCGCGGATGTTGGGATGGAGGATCGGCGCATCGTCCGCGGAGCGCTTGGGTGAAGGACGCCGATCGAGATTGTTGGCGAGGATCGATTTGACCGAGCCGTAGGTGCGCGCGCCGATGTCGATCGCCCGCGTGGCGGCGGCATCAAGCCGCTCGTGCCCGTAGGATCGGGCGAGCCGGATGATGCCGAGACAGGCGCGGAAGCCCTGTTCCGGATGCGTGCGCTCGTCGAGGATCAGGTCGCACAGCGTCGCGGTGGCCGGCCCGATCGACGCGGCATCCTTGCGGATGCGCTCGATGGTCCAGCCGGCGTAGCGCCGATGACTGGACGCCATGTGTTCCGGCACGGTCGTGTGCTTGTGGTTGCCGCTCATGCGTTGATGCGCGGCGATCCGTTCACCCTTGTGGAAAATCTCGACGGTGCGGGCGGTGAAGCGCACCTCGACCTCGGCGCGGACGAAGCGATGCGGGACGCTGTAGTAATGCGCCTCGACCTCGACGTGATAGTCGATGCTGACCCGGCAGATCCGCCACTCGGCGAACACGTAAGGGCTTTCCGGCAAGGCTTTGAGTGCCGGCCGGTCGATCTCCTCCAACAGCTTGCGGCGGGTCACGCCGAGCCGCCGGATCGGCCGCTCCTCGTTGAGACGGGTCATTAACTCGGCGATCGCCGCGTTGACCTCGGCGAGGCTGTGGAAGGTGCGGTGGCGCAGCCGCCCGAGCAGCCAGCGCTCGACCATGAGGACCGCCTGCTCGACCTTGGCCTTGTCCCGTGGCCGTCGTGGCCTGGCCGGCAGAATGGCGGTGCCGTAATGCGCCGCCATGTCGGCGTAGCTGCGGTTGATCTGCGGATCGTAGAGGCAGGCCTTGATCACCGCGACCTTGGTGTTGTCCGGCACCAGCAGCGCCGGCACCCCACCGATCGCCTCGAAGGCGCCGACATGGCCGCTGATCCAGTCGGCGAGCCCCTGCGTCCAGGTCGCCTGCGCGTAGGTGAAGCTGGAAGCGCCGAGCACCGCGACGAAGATCTGCGCGGCGCGCCGCTCGCCGGTGAGCCGGTCGATCACCACCGGCACACCGTCGCCCGCATAATCGACGAACAGCTTGTCGCCGGCCGCGTGCGACTGGCGCATCGTCACCGACAGCCGGCCTTCCCAGCCACGGTAGAGCTCGCAGAAGCGCGAATAGCGATACCCGCCGGGCTCGCCCGCGATGTACTCCTCCCACAAGATCGACAGCGTCACGTGCTTGCGCTTGAGCTCGCGGTGCACCGCCGCCCAGTCCGGCTCGGCGAGGCGCCGCTGGCCCTGCCGGCTGCCGCCGCCGGCCTTTGCAAAAAGCCGGGCTTCCAGCACCGTGTCGGTGACGTCATCGGGCAACGGCCAGCTCAGCCCCGATGCCTCGAACCGGCGGATCGTCAACCGCACCGTCGAAGGTGCCGTCCCCACCCGCCGCGCAATCTCGCGGCTCGGCATCCCGGCCGACTTCAATCTGATCACATCGCGCACATGGCGCATCGCAAGCCTCTCCGTCGGCATCCAGGTCCCCCTTCGCAAAGCCGAAAGGCGGGACCGTAGCGGAGCCAGAAGAGGCCGCGTCACCCCGGGCGACATCATCCCGGAATGGTGGGCGAGATCATCTCGGAATGGCGGGCGACATCAAATCGGAACGGTGGGCGAGATCATTCCGGAATCGTGGGCGACATCGAGCGGAATCAGCAGCTCATGGCATACTGTGACCGGCCGCACGTATCGACTAGCTGGTAGAATACCTCGGCTGACCGATACTCTGGGCATAGCTCCTACCGGCGACCGCCAGTGGACGCACCGCCGCCCGGCATCAGCGTCGAACCTGACGGCGAAGTATTCACGTAGCTGTTCCCGGATGGATCCGCCGCGCTGTTGGCTCCGGCGGCGGCACTGCCGGCGTTCGTGCCCGTGCTTACGCCAGAGGTTGCAGGCCCTGTCGTCACACCAGGGGGCGGCGCTTGACTACTACCCTGCTACGTCACGGTTATGCGCCGCAAAACGGGCGTTTCGCGGCGCGTGAGTTCAGCAACGCGCCGGATGATCGAAGTGCATGGCGGCAGGTCTCGTCCAAGGCGGCGGGATCGCGAGACAGTCTCGTTAAGGAATCTTTCAGAATCAGCGCTACCGTCAACGTCGTTGGATATCGATGGCGGGGGACAGCGTGACCGAGCCGGACAATTTGAGCATTAAAATCCGCGAATTGATGGATTGGCAGACCGTAGCCTGGCGGCGCGTTGCGGATCCCGACGTTACAACATTCGAACGCCGTGAAATTCGAAATCACGTTAAAACGTGCGATGACGAGTTACGGCGTTGCCTGGCGATACGGTCCGAACAGTTTCGCGCTCGCGGCGCCGCCGAGGTTCGGGGCAGAGCGGAAAATATTAGATTTCGTCTGCTCGCTGCGGAGTTCTAAGTTCGGGCTGATCGAACGGCCGTCTATCCGGCAGGCTTCTTCCATCGTTTACAGTCCAGAATTTCTTGTTGGTTCCCCAGCGTGCGCCATGCCGCTTCCATCCGCATCAACGCGTGCTTCGCATCCTCGTCTTCAGTTCTATCAGCCATGAAGGCGCAGTCAGCAGGATTATCACGGAAGTTATCGGCCAAACTCATACCGACTAGAAGGGCCGAGGAGACTGTGGTTCAACGGAATAGCTGTTTAGCCCGATTACAATGGAATCTCTTGCAACGTCGTGTAGCCCCGTCTAAATCGCAGGTAACGGGGGGAAAATGGCTGAAGAAAAGCGCACGGAGCTGTATTCCAGTCCAGGCGGGAAGTTTATTCGCGCTGACACGTTGTCGAGGATACTGGCGCACTGGCGATCATTTAGGACGCCGCAAAAGCAAACGCACTTCATCAAATTCGACGGTGAACTGTACGTCGGAAGAGGTGGACAAGTTGCACCTGCGGACTTTGTAGGGCTGTTCGCCAACCCGCCACCACTTTCTTGCGCGTCTTCACTATTCGGCGATCGGCGGGTGAGGGTTCGATCAACGTCGGTCCCGGCGCGCCCCTTGCCACCGTGCAGCCCATGCCGGACAAGTCGATAAGACGACCATCGGCGTGTGAAATAAACCGCTTGATGAAAGCACGGTCGGATATAAACATATAAACCGCGCGCCGAAGGGGTTGGCCCGATAGCCTTCGCCTTGAGCGCGAGCTTGCTGCCCTTTGGTTTTGGCGCGCGTCCTGGCGGCTGCTCAGGTGCCCTGACCTCGCCTTGGTTAGGCCCGGCGGGTACTAACGGCCCCGTCGGCACAGGCGATCGACCCCGCGGTTTCCTAAAATTGGCCTCTGCGTGCCGCTCGCCTTGCGACAAGTTGGTATTCGCTGGGCAGAATTCCGTAAGCCTTCTTAAACCGCCGTCCAAAATGGGTCATATCGGCGAATCCCCAGCCGTATGCGATTTCGCTGACGGATCGATGAGCTTGATTCGGATCTTCAAGGGCGTATCGGCAGCGTGCAAGCCGCCGCGCCTGAATGAGGCGCATGATGGACGTATCGTGATCTGCAAGAACGGCGTTAGCATACCGCACGCTGACTCCAACGGCATCAGCGACCACCTGCGCGTCGAGAGTCGTATCCGTCAGTCTTCCTTCGATAACCGAACGAATATTTGACAGCACAAGCGCTTTGGCAGAGGAAACTCGGGGGCGGTCAGCCTCCATCGTTTTGGCGAGCGATACAGCGATTAAGTCGAGCGCATGATTTCCGACCATCTCCTCGCTTATGGAGTCAATCTTTCCGGCAAGCGAGGGCAACATTGCGCACAACGAGGACATCAGACGGTCCTCCGCCCTGACCGGCTTTATCGACCGCGCGACCATGTCGCGGGTCTTCCCGACACGTGCCTCCAGCTCGCGGCGAGGAACCTTGAGGACTAAAGTTTCCGAATCCGCCGAGAACTTTCCGTCGTAAGGGAGCAGAGGATCCAACAGCGCCACATCACCGGCCTCTAGGGCGATCTCCCGGGTGTTTTGCTCGAAGAAAACCACGCCCGCGACCTGTCGGCACACGAACACGTGGTCTGACTTGACATGAGCGATATGGCGCGCGGTATGCGATACCTTCATCGGAGAATTGTGGAAAAGGACAAGCTCCAGATTGCCCAGATATCCCGTCTCGATTTGGGCGCCGAAGGTTAGCCGGCATTCCGGCAGAGAGTTGTGTTCGACGATATTCTTGCAGGCGACGCCATGCCAGAAATCAAATCTGTCGCGAGCATGCACGTCATTCGTCGAAAACACGGTCTTCATGCAGCCTTCCTTTACCATCGAAAAGCCGACTGAAAGCGCCGAAGCAGCCGATTCGAGTTTCCAATCACGCTATACAATCCGATTTGCAATCCGCGGGCGTCGTTGTTTTCCAGCGTAGCACGATCGTATGACATGATTACCGAAGTGTTTAGAAAGGGATGGTTCCAACGCCGGACTGCCCTTGGAACTACGGAGCGGATGTAAGCCTGCGACCAGCGGCCCTTCACTAAAAATGAGGTATAAGCGAGTGCTGGATTTGAATGGTTCGCCGCCGCTGCCTGGCGCACTGCTAATAGGTTCAGACCGCCCGGTCGCGAACGGTAAAAAAAGCGATCTGCGATGTCCGCCAAATTATTCCGAGGAACAGCCAGGATTTGCCGGAAAGCGGGTCTACCGAGCGCCGTACCACGCCAGATTTGATAGCCTAACGACGCTCCACAGCAGGACCTCTATGCGCGAGAAATTGGGGAACAGCGCCCGCGCTGCTGAAGCCCTTGGTCAATCCGCCGCGCTTGTTCTGTTAGATATCGACGACTTTGCCGATATCAACAACACGCATGGTCAAGCTGCGGGAGACGCTTGCCTCCAGCGCGTTGCCAGCCGTCTGATCGCAACTGTGGGCGCCGTTGGCTTCCTGGCACGGATGGGGGAGGACGAATTCGCCCTCCTTCTTCAGGGCCACACCCGCCAGTCGCTTAGCTACGTCCTGAAGGGCATACAGGGGGCGCTTGCGTTGCCCTTTAGCATCGGTGGACACACGCTTAACCTTACGTCATCCATCGGCATCGCGGTTCGCTGCGATGGTCGAACGTTCGACCCGGATGACCTTCTTCGAGACGCCGCACTTGCTCTAAATGAAGCTAAGGCTTCGGGAAAAAATTGTCATCGCGTCTTCCGGCGAGTCCTTCGCACAACCTGCAATCAGAAGCTCGAGACTTTACGGGGTATGCGAAGCGCGCTCGCCACCGGCCAACTCGAACTATACTATCAGTCAAAAGTCACGCTGCGCGATCGAAGTCACGGCGGCTTCGAGGCGCTGCTCCGATGGAACAAGGGAGACGGAAATGTTTTACCTCCAGGCTCCTTCATGGCGGCGTTCGATGATCCGTCACTATCGATGGAAATCGGAAACTATGTGATTGAATCAGCGATAGCCCAAGCGAGGCGCTGGATGATAGCCCGCGTCCCGTTCATCAGCATTGCTATAAATCTGTCTGCGAGCCAATTTCGCGATGACCAGCTCGGAAACCGCATCCTGAATGCAATTGCTGCGACTAACCTGGACCCGCGGATGATCGAGGTGGAGGTAACGGAGGGGGTATTTTTGTCCGCCACATCGGACGCGGTCCTGAATGCCTGCAGAGTTTTGAAGCAAGGCGGGGTACGCATTGCCTTTGACGATTTTGGCACCGGCTTTGCTTCGCTTACGCACCTGCGCGACTTCCCCGTGGACACCATCAAAATAGACAGATCCTTTATCACTCGGCTCGGGCAAGGCCAGAATACGACTGCGATTGTTAACGCGATGGTGGGCTTAGCGCACAATCTGTCGATGAGCATCGTTGCTGAAGGCGTGGAAACGCAAGCGCAGGAAGAGTTTCTTAAAGCCATCGGCTGCGACGCCGCACAAGGTTATCTGTTCGCCCGTCCCGTACCGGCTGCCGTGGCGGCCCAGCATTTGCAATATCCTGATCGACTCCCTGAACTTGGATGTGCTTCTAGCCCACAATCAAGGTGACTGGCCACCACAGCGTCGGGGGTCGGTTAATCCATCAAGATTGAATAGCAAGGTTTGTTTCGGTGCATGAGTGCGGTAGTGGGCACTTTGTCCGTTATGCGCACCGAGCAAGCCCTCCATCGTCCGCTCCAAGTCGATAGGTTCACGCCCTAGCTCGGCGAAGCCAAAGGTCGCTGACGATCCGTTCGGAAGTCCCGTTTGACGCACCGAGTTCCCTCAGAGGAACTCGCGCAGCCGCGCCAGTTCAGCCACAGTCTCTCCAGACAGGACGGCGCTGACCAGCGGTGGCTGTGCTGCAGTCTGGATATCATACAGGTGTCGCGTCGCGGCAGATCGGGCCATGAACTCCCGGATGCACTCGCCGAGTGGAGCGTCGACGATTGAATAGGGGCCAGTGCTATCGGTACGGCGTTCGTTATTGAACGAAGGCCATTTGCGCAGGCTGGCGGGCGCGTCAAAATTGACGTGAGCGTCTGTGTTCATCGCCGCTTTGCCTTCGCGTGATTGGCTGACTTAGGGAAACTCCCAGTCGCTTGGCCATCTTGAGAAGGCCCCCCGGTTTCCTATCGGTCTTTTTTGCGATGGCTTCAAGGTCCATCGTTTTTGCCAGCTCCATTAGCTGACGTTCGTTGGAGAATGAGCGCCCGGGACGTTTGGGTGCGGCGGCCATCAGGGCTTGCTCTTCGCCTTCAGCCCCCGATCAACCAGGCGCCGGATGGCTCCGGGCTCCCCCTGGAATCTACGAATGCCCGCGGCTCGCCCCCTTTCAGCACGGACCATCTCGATTAAAGCCTCGTCCACGCGAAGTCGTCGCTGGATCGCTGCAGCAAGCCAGGGTCGGGTGTTTGGATCGCTCATTGCCACTTCGCTTTCACTCCAATTCTACAGTAAGTCGGATGGCTTCGGGGCGGCTTGCCCCGCTCTTTTGGCTCACGATCAATCGGACTCTGGTCGCCGGAACATAAGACGGAGGTTGTCATTACTACTGCAACAGCAACCAAGAGGACCGACCATGAGAATTACGACAATAGCATTGGCTACGGCTTTTGCCCTTTCTAGCACGTTCGCACTCGCACAAGCCGGTGGCGGAGCCGGAGGAGCGGCGGGTGGCTCGGCGGCCGGATCGAGCGGTGGCAGCGCGGGCGCCGGCACGGGTGGTTCAAGCGGAACGACGATGAGTGGCGCAGGAAGTTCGACAGGAAGCACCGCCGGCTCGGCCAACGGTCCCGGCTCAACCACGAACCCGTCCGGTAGCACTATTGGT
>Ga0302308_10005035_pt1 | contig 10334 bp, 10 predicted proteins | sample III_Palsa_E3_3_FD_200531 | JGI IMG/M metagenome (GOLD analysis project Ga0302308, IMG submission 200531) | Peat permafrost microbial communities from Stordalen Mire near Abisko, Sweden - III_Palsa_E3_3 | ecosystem: Environmental > Terrestrial > Soil > Palsa > Peat permafrost | place: Sweden... | reverse complement strand
TCACGCTTCCCGGGGATGACGGTGACAAGCAAGCCAGGTCTCACCGGGGAGAGCACGATATAAGCCGTAACACCATTGCGCAGGGAAGGCCGGACTGCTTCCGCTGAACCTGTATGCTCGTGTGCGTTTTCTACTCTGCTTTTGCACGCGAGACCGCGGGTGCAGCGCGCACCCGGTCTTCCCTGCGCCCTCTTTCTTTTGGGGAGAACGGATTTTGCAAACCTCGGGCGCAACGTGTCGCGAGAACGCGAGGCTACGCGTCTACGTCGTCCTCGCGCAGGCGGGGACCCGGTATTCCGAGACGTCATTGATAGAATCGAAAACTCGCGGCGTACTAAATACTCCGCCTTCGCGGAGTATGACGGTGCTGTTTGAAAATTGAATCGAGAAACGCGTCGTGCTTCGCTGACACTTGCCCGTCAGACTCGGAACGTCGGGTTCTCCGGTCGCCGCAGACCCAGATGGTCGCGCAGTGTCTTGCCCTCATAGTCGGTGCGGTACAGGCCGCGCTCCTGAAGTATCGGCACCACGAGTTGCACGAAATCCTCAAGACCTTCGTGGAAATACGGCGGCATCACGTTGAAGCCGTCCGCGGCCCGTTCGTCGAACCAATGCTGCAGGGTATCGGCGATACGTTCGGCTGAGCCGCATAGCACCCAATGGCCGCGTGCGGCCGCGGTGAGGTTGTAGAGATCGCGCAACGTCATGTTCTCGCGTCGTGCCTTGGCGAGCATAACGCTGGCAAAGCTGTGATAGTTGTCGGACGGCTGAAGGTCGGGAACCGGTCCATCCAGATCATAGGCCGACATGTCGCGGCCGAAGCGTTCGGAGAGGATGGCGAGCGCGTTGCTGCCGCTGACGAAGCTCTGCAATACGTTGAGCTTCTCGAACGCCTCCTTGTCGGTGCGGCCGACGATCGGCATGACGCCCGGCAGCACCGTGACATGCTCCGTCCTGCGTCCGAACCCCGGCAGGCGGTTCTTGAGCGAGGCGTAGCCGGCCTTGGCTTCGTCGATGTCCTGCACGACCGAGAACACGATGTCAGCTGTGCGCGCGGCGAGCGCCTGTCCGGCCTCGGATCCACCGGCTTGCAGCACCACCGGATGACCCTGTGGACTGCGGCCAATGTTGAGCGGTCCCTTCACCTTGAAGAACGCGCCCTCATGATCGATCGCGCGCAGCCTTGAGGGATCGATGTAGAGCCCGCTTGTCCGGTCGGCGACGATGGCATCGTCCGCCCAGCCGTCCCATAGTCCCTTGACGACGTCGAGGAACTCGCCGGCCATCTCGTAACGGCGGGCGTGGTCGGGATGGGTGGTGCCGAAATTGGCGGCGGTCGCGGGATTGGCCGTCGTCACCGCATTCCACGCCGCGCGGCCGTTGCTGATGTGATCGAGCGAAGCGAATACGCGCGCCACCGTGAACGGATCGCTGTAGGTGGTGGAGACGGTGGCGCCTAGTCCGATATGGCTGGTCGAGGTCGCGAGCGCGGCCAGCATCGTCAGCGGTTCAAGCCGCAACGTATAAGAGGGGTGGGCGGCGGCGTCGGCATAAAGGTTGTCGCCCACGAAGATCAGGTCGAATTTGCCGCGCTCGGCGATGCGGCCGATCTGCTGGATCGCGGGAAAATCCTGAAAACTGTCCACCGCGCCGGGATAGCGCCAGCCGGCCACATGGCTGCCGGTACCCAGGACGAACAGGCCGAGATGCATCTGTCGTTTCATCGGATCATTTCCAAAACAGGATCTTGCGTTCGAGCAAGCCGATCAGCCCGAAGAAGCTCAGGCTGGCTGCCGACGCGACGAAGATCGCCGACCAGACCTGCACGAAATCAATCTGAAGCACGGCCTGGTAGATCACCCAGCCGAGCCCGCCATAGGCGCCGAGCATCTCGGTGATGATCGCGATGATGACACTGCGGACCGTAGAGACGCGCATCCCGGCCAGCAGCAGCGGCAAGGCGGTCGGCAGCCGCAGGCGCCACAGGATGCTGAACCGGCCCGCGCCGAAGCTGCGCATCAAATCGACCGCGCGGCGATCGACACGATCGAGGCCTGCGAGGGTGGACAGGAAAACGGTGAAGCTCACCGCCATCGCCACCATGACCATCTTCGAGACGACGCCGATCCCGAACCAGAGCAGGATCAGCGGCGAATAGCCGACCACGGGCACCGCGTTGATGGCGGTCGCTGCCGGCAGGATCACGGCGCGAAGTGGCGGCAGCATGGTGATCGCGACGGCAAGGCCGATACCGATCAGGCAGCCCAGCCCGTAGCCGACCAGGGCTTCGAGCAGGGTATAGCCGGCCGCCTCGCTCAGCAGCGCACGCTTGGACCAGGCGCCGGCCAAAATCTCGCTGACCGCGGGAAGAACGTAGGATGGCAGATGCAGTCCGCGCGCGAGCCCCTCCCAGCATAACACCAGCAGGACCGCACCGAGCACGCCGCGCTGGACGGCAAGCGATGAAGAGGGCGCGGCAGTGCTCATTGTTCCGCGCTCCAGAACACCAGCCGCCGTTCGGCCGCGGCAACGACGGCGTAGAAGCCGGTGCCGAGCAGGGCTGCGGCCAGCAGGGCGCCCCAGAGTGCGACCACGTTCTCGGTGTACATGGCCTGCAGCAGCAGCACGCCGATGCCGGTGGTGTCGCCGAACCATTCACCGACGATCGCGCCGACCAGGCTAAGCGACGAGGCAAGGCGCAGCGCAACGAAGATGTGCGGCAGTGCGGTGGGAAGCTGCAGGCGCAACAGCAACTGGCGGTTCGATGCGCCAAAACTCCTCATCAGCGCCACCAGCTTGGGATCGACTGTCTCGAGACCAAGCAGCGTGTTGACCGTGACCGGGAAGAAGGTGAGATAAAACGCGATCACGGCCTTGGCGAGCAGCGTGTTGCCGAACCACAGCACGACCAGTGCGCCAAAAGCGATGACGGGTATGGTCTGCGATACCACGAAGATCGGGAAGATCATCTCGCGGAGCGCCCTTAGGCGGAAGAAGGCGATGCCGATCAAGACGCCGAAGGCGCCGCCTGCCGCAAATCCGATCAGGGTTTCGGCGAGCGTCCGCACAAAGCCGTCGAGATAGGCGCGGGGCGTTGCCGCCATCGCCGCCAGGATCACGCTCAGGCGCGGCAGGTAAGCGGGCCGGATGCCGAACAGCCGCACCGAGCCTTCCCAGAGCAGGGCCGTGACGGCGAGGCCAAGCAGCAACCGCGCCGTCTTCCGCATCCAGCCGGGAAGATGGCGTGGCCGCACGCCCGCGGCGGCTTTATCTCCGACGAGCGATGCCGTCGAGCCGATGCTCACGGCATCCGGTCCGCGAGCGGCACGCTTTGGATGAAGCTTGCGTCATAGGCGGCGGCGAGGTCGAGCGGCTTGGAGATCACGCCGTATTTCAGAAAGAAGTCGTGAGCGGTCTTGATCGCGTCTGGATCGATCCAGAACAGGCCGTCTTGCCCAGCCTTGCCCGCCATCATCAGGCGCTTCACCTCCGTGAGCATGAATTCCTGCTGCGCGCGATCGAGCGTCGGAGCAACGGCCATCACGGTGTCGACGGCGCCTTTCGGATCGGCGAAAGCATCCTTCCAGCCCTTCAGCGAGGCGCGCAGGAACGCCTTGACGAGGTCGGGCTTTTCCTTGGCGGTCGTCTCCGAAACGATCAGCGTATCGCGGGGGAAGGTGATGCCGTAGTCCTCGGCGACGAAGGTCTTCAGGCTGTCCTTCGGCATGCGCGACTGGATCGTATAGAATTCGTTGTAATAGGTCGCGGTGATGACGTCGACGCTGCCGTCGACAAACGGTGTCACCGAGACCTGCTGCGGCTGGATCTTGACTTCGTCGGCCTTGATGCCTTCCTTCGCCAGCATGCCGTTGAGCACATGGTTGGCGCCGGTGAACCAGGTGGTGACGGTCTTGCCCTTGAAGTCCTGCAGCGTCTTCACCGGTCCATCCTTGCGGGTGACGAAGATGAACGGCGTGATCTGGTGCGAGACGCCGATGCAGACGATCGGCAGGCCCTTGTCGCGCGCGGCGAACACGCTGTCGGTGCCGCCCGACAGGCCGAACGTGTCGGCACCTGTCGCCACCAGATTTTCCGTCAGCAGATTGGGGCCGCCGGGATTGATGGTGAGATCGATCCCTTCCGCCTTGTAGTAACCCTTTGCCGCTGCGACGTAGAAGCCGGCGAACTGCGCCTGCGGCAGCCATTTCAGGCGAAGGCTCGCCTTGGCGAGAGGTTCGGCCGCAGCGGAAACGGATGCAGCCGGGAAGCCGGCCGTCAGCGCGGCGGCGGCAACGGCGGCGAGGGCATGGCGTCGGCTCAACGTCGGCTTGAACATGATCGGACTCCTGGCGTCGGGTTGAGGATCAGTTGCGATAGGACGGATCGGTGCGGTCGAGCTGGCGCATCAGCGCCGGCCATTCGCGCTCGCCGGGAACGAGAATATCGCCCTGCAATTCCCAGAACTGCCGTGCGGCCTTCTCGCAGACCTCGTGCGGCGGCATCACCAATCCGGCGCCGGCGGCGGTCGCTGCCTGCATTTGCAGCTGGATGCGCGCGGCGCGCTCGAAATAGTACAACAGCATGAAGGCTTCGCCGGGCGTGCGGCCGACGGTCAGGATACCGTGGTTGCGCATCAGCATCACCTTGTGCGGGCCGAGATCGCGCACCAGCCGCGCCTGTTCGTCGAGATCGATGGCGACGCCTTCATAGTCGTGGAACGCCTGGCGGTCATAGAAGCGCATCGCGAACTGGCTGAGCGGCAGCAGGCCATTTTCCTGGCCGGAGACGGCGACGCTGGCGTCCGAATGGGTATGCAGGACGCAGACGGCGTCGTGGTTCGAGGTATGGATCGCGGCATGGATGACGAAGGCGGCGACATTGACGCTGTGCGAGGTATCGTCGAGCTTGTCGCCCTTGGTGTTGATCTTGACGAGGCTCGACGCGCTGATCTCGTCGAACAACAGGCCATAGGGGTTGATCAGGAACTGGTCTTGGTGTCCCGGCACGCGCGCCGAAATGTGATTGTAGATCATGTCGTCCATGCCGAGCCTGGCGACCATGCGATAACAGGCGGCGAGCGCGACGCGCGCCTCCCATTCGGCTGGATCGATCCGGCGCGCCGCGGCAGAAGACGGCTGGGTTATCGATTGCACGTTCATTTAGCCTTCTCCTCGGCGACCGCGGATTGGAACGACTTCATGCTCTCCTCCTCGATGGCATCGAGCAGCGTGCGCTTGAGGCGGACGAATTCCGGAGCGGTGACGATCTCGGGGCGGCGTGGACGCGGCAGGTCGACCACCTGTTCGAGTTTTACCGAGCCGGGGCGGGCGGTCATGACAAGCACGCGATCGCCCAGGAAGATCGCCTCGTCGACGTCATGGGTGATGAAAAGAATGGTGCGTCGGTATTTTTGCCAGACGTCGAGCAGCCAGCGTTGCATCATCGCTCGGGTGAGGGCGTCGAGCGCGCCGAACGGTTCGTCCAGCAGCATCAGGTCGCGCTCGAACAGGAAGGTGCGCATCAGCGCCACGCGCTGACGCATGCCGCCGGACAATTGATGTGGATACTGCTTCTCGAAGCCGGCGAGGCCGAACTCCGGCAGCATCCTGAGCGCCTTGGCGCGTGCCTCCACGCGCGGCATGCCCTCGACCTCGAGCGCGAGGATGGCGTTGTCCACGACATTGCGCCAGGGCAACAGCAAATCCTGTTGCGGCATAAACGAAACGCGACCGAGCAGGTCGGCCGCGTGGCAGCTGTTACCTTCGAAGCGCAGGATGCCACCAGCGTCCGGCTCTTCCAGGCCCGCCACGATGTTGAAAAGCGTGCTCTTGCCGCAGCCGCTGGGACCCACGACCGTGACAAATTCGCCGGGGGCGACGCTCGCTTCGAAGTCCGCCAGCGCCGTGACCGGGCCGAAGCTCTTGGTCACCGCGCGTAATTCGAGCAGGGGCTTGGCGGCGGCCTCCGGCGATCCGGAGGCGATCGGCGTAACATTGGTCTGAAGCGCGGCCTGCACGGAGGGGAGATCCCTTTGTATAATGACGGCCATCTCACGCATACGGAGATGGGACCGATCCGAAATCTCTTAGCAACTCGTGTGCCAAAGCCATTTTGAGCAAACTGGGCATGAAATTTGCCGGGCGTTGGCGTCCCAATACGGTAAAATCAGCTGTGCCTTGGGCGAAATGTGGGGCTCCATTGAACCTGCGCATCCAAATTTGTATACTTAGATAGAAGCTGGAGAAACATATTGGCGGGTTCAGGTGCACATATCGAAGGCAAAAGTACCAAAAACGGGCACGGTTCCCTTGCTGCGAGCCCCGGCATAACGCTCGCAGAGAGCCTGCGCCAAAAACTGGAAGAGGCGATCGCGGCCGGTCGCCTCGAGCCCGGCAGCCGCCTCGATGAGCAGGAGATCGCGCAGCGCTTCGGTGTCTCGCGGACCCCGGTGCGGGAGGCGTTCCGGCTGATGGCGGCCAACCATCTGGTCGAGTTGCGTGGGCGCCAGGGCGCCATCGTGCGCGCCATCAAGGCCGAGGCGCTGATCGAGATGTTCCAGGTCATGGCAGAGCTGGAAGGCCTTTGTGCGCGGCTCGCCGCGCGGCGCGTGCCGCAGACCTGGGGAGATGAAATTTCAAAGATTCATCAGCGCCTTATCGCTGCGGGTGAGACCGGCAACATCGACCTGTTTTACGACGTCAACCAGGAGTTCCACGAAGCCATCTATGATGCCTCGCGCAATGCCTATGTCGCCGATCAAACGCGAAAACTGCGCAACCAGGTGGCGGCCTATCGCCGCCGGGTGACGCGTATGCCGAACCGAATCGCCGACACGGTTCGCGAGCACGAAGCGATCATGCAGGCGATCCTCGCCCACGATCCGGAGCGGGCCCATAGCGCCATGCGCGATCACGTCAATCTGCTGGGCGACAATCTCCTGGACTTCCTCGCCGCCTTCAAGTGACGTCGGCGCCTCTTGGTATGCAAATTGCTAGGTCTTGTATATCTGATTTGCATCCTGGAGACATCGCGTGGAACTCAAGCTAACAGACAAGACGGCGCTGATCACGGGCGCCTCGAAGGGCATCGGGCTTGCGGTGGCCGAGGTGTTGGCCGCGGAAGGGTGCCATCTGCATCTGGCGGCCCGCAACGGCGAGGCCATGGAGCAGGCCAAGCAAGTCCTCGAAGGCCGCCATGGCGTCAAAGTCACTACCCACGCGCTCGACCTGTCGAGCACGGCGGCGATGGAGAAACTCGCGGCCGAGGTCGGCGACATCGATATCCTGATCAACAACGCCGGCGACATCCCGGCCGGCTCGCTCGAGATCCTCGACGACGCCGCCTGGCGCCGCGGTTTCGATCTCAAGGTGTTCGGCTACATCACCCTGTCGCGGCTTTATTATCCGCGGATGAAAGGCAAGGACGGCGTCATCCTCAACATTATCGGCAACTCCGGCGAGAACTGGGATGCCAGCTATATCGCTGGCTCGACCGGCAATGCGGCGCTGATGTCCTTTACCAAGGCGCTCGGCGGCGCCAGCCTCAATCACGGCGTCCGTGTTGTCGCGGTCAATCCAGGTCCGGTCGCCACCGACCGCATGCTCAAGATCATGAAACTCAAGGCGACCGATATGCTCGGCGACGAGAGCCGCTGGGAAGAATTGTTCGACAAATATCCCGGCAAGCGCCCGGCGACGTCGGAAGAAGTCGCCGATCTCGTCGCGTTCCTGTCCTCGCCCAAGGCCGGCTACATCACGGGCACGGTGGTGACGATCGACGGCGGCATTGCCGCTCGCGGTTCCGTGATCTAAGGCCGAACGCTGATGTCGAAGCCCGAATCTGCCGCCCTGATCCGCAACCGCTATTTCGATGAGCTTTCGGCAACGCCGGGTCTCTATTGGCTCGGCCAGAATACCAACCACATCGAAAGCCATCCTGCCGTGCGCGAGGCGATGCTGCGCTCGATCGAGGCCGGCGAATTCAATGCCTATGCGCCGCCGCTTGGCTTCGAGGCGCTGCGCAGCGCGATCGTGACCGATCTCGGCACGCCCGGCGCCGAAGCGCTGGTGACCGAAGGCGGCGTCAATGCGCTGGCGATGATCTGCCGCGCGCGCTGCAAGCCGGGTACCACGCTGGTCACCACCGACCCGACCTGGAAATGGCCGTGCCTGTTCGCGCGCCAGCAAGGCGCGGAGGTGATCGAGATTCCGATCTATGATCCAGCCTGCAATTATCGCCTGACGGCCGAAGCGTTGAAGGCCCATGTCGATGAACGCACGGCGATCATCTATCTGGTCGATCCCAACAATCCGCTGGGCATCCGCTATAGCCGCGAGGAGATCGAGAGCTTTGCGGCGATCGCGCGCGATTGCGGCGCGCTGCTGGTGCACGATTGCACCTATCGCGATTTCGCCGATGGACATACGCCGGCGCTGCATGTGGCGCCGGAAGGCGCGGTCGTCTCCATGAGCTTCTCGAAATGGCTCGGGCTCGCGGGTTTGCGCATCGGGGCCCTGGTCGCGGCCCCCGGGCTGTTCGATGAGATGGCGCAGACCTCGACCAGCGTGCTCGGTGCAAGTGTGGTGGCCCAGCGCGCCGCGCAGGCGGGGCTCGCCGTCAAGACCGAATGGATGACAAAAGTCCGCGCCATCGACCGTGCGAACAAGCTGATGATCCGGGAAGCTACTGCTGCTATCGAAGGGCTTGCACTGCCGATCTTTCCCTCGCACGGCAATTTTCTGGTGCTGGAAACCGTGGCTGCCGGCATTCGCCCGGAAGCGCTGGTCGAATGCTATCGCCGGCAGGGCATCATGATCCGGCAGGGTACTTACCACACGCAACGCTTTGGCGATCGCTTCGTGAAGGTCAGTACTTCTGTTCCCGCCAACTGGGTGGAAAAGTTCTGCACGCTGCTGCCCGAGATGGTCGCACAGGCGCGGACGCTGAACGATCTGCCGCCGCAATTCTGAAAGGGTTCTGTCGATGACGATGATCACCAGCAGGGATGGCGTGAAGCTCTATGTGGAAGAGACCGGCGAAGGCACGCCGATCCTGTTCATTCACGAATTCGGCGGCAACCACGCGAGCTGGGAGCCGCAGCTGCGCTTTTTCAGCCGCCGCCATCGCTGCATCAGCTATGCCGCGCGCGGCTATCCGCCGTCGGACGTGCCGGAAAGCGCCGATCGTTATTCGCAGGTCATCGCCGCGGATGATGCCGTCGCCGTGCTCGACGCGCTCGGAATCGACAAGGCCCATATCGTCGGGCTCTCGATGGGCGGCTTCTGCACCGTGCATTTTGGCCTGCGCACGCCGCAGCGCGCACTGTCGCTATTGATCGCCGGCGCCGGCTATGGCTGCGAGAAAGAACATGAAGAGTATTTTCGCGGTGTCTCGCTGGAAGTCGCCGACAATTTCGAAAGCCAGGGCGCGGAGGAATTCTCGAAAGTGTATGCGCTCGGCGCGAGCCGGGTGCAGTTCCAGAACAAGGACCCGCGCGGCTGGCAGGAGTTCGCCGATCGCCTCGCCACCCATTCGGATATCGGCGCGGCCAATACCATGCGCGGTGTACAGGCGCGCCGGCCGTCGTTCTACGACCTCGAAGACGAGCTCAAGCAAATGCAGGTGCCGACGCTGGTGGTGGTTGGTGACGAGGACGATCATTGCCTGCAGCCCGGCATCTTCCTGAAGAAGACGCTTCCGGCTTGCGGGCTCTCGGTATTCCCCAAGACCGGTCACACCCTCAATCTCGAGGAGCCGGCGGCGTTCAACGCGCTGTTGGCCGAATTCATCGCCCAGGTCGAAGCCGGCCACTGGCTGCCGCGCGATCCGCGCGCGCTGCCCGGCCAGATCATGCGCACCAAATAGTTCGATGGCTCCAGTCTCGCGGATCGATGCCGACCGGCTTTGGGGGCGCTTGATGGCGCTCGCGGAGATCGGCGCGACGCCGGCCGGCGGCGTCAACCGGCAAGCGTTAAGCGACGGCGAGATTGCGGCCTGGCATCGCGTGATCAATTGGGCGCGGGAAGCGGGCTTGACGGCGGCGACCGATCCGGCGGGCAATCTGTTTCTGACGCTTGCCGGGCGCGATCCTGCGGCGCCGCCCATTCTGATCGGCAGTCATCTCGATAGCCAGCCGACCGGTGGAAAGTTCGATGGTGCGGCGGGTGTCATGGCGGCGCTTGAGGCCGCGGTCTCGCTGACGGAGCGGAGCGAGATACCGGCGCGTGATATCATCGTGGTCGCCTGGATGAACGAGGAGGGCTGTCGTTTCGCCCCCGGCATGATGGGCTCGGAAGCGTTCGCGGGCGAGCGAAGCATTTCGGCCATCCGTGCCA
>Ga0302308_10005034_pt1 | contig 10335 bp, 2 predicted proteins | sample III_Palsa_E3_3_FD_200531 | JGI IMG/M metagenome (GOLD analysis project Ga0302308, IMG submission 200531) | Peat permafrost microbial communities from Stordalen Mire near Abisko, Sweden - III_Palsa_E3_3 | ecosystem: Environmental > Terrestrial > Soil > Palsa > Peat permafrost | place: Sweden... | reverse complement strand
TTCAATACCGTGAACCTGGGCACCCCCGGGCTGACGATTTCTACAGCGACCATCGCCAACACGTTCGGGGTGATCCAGGGAGACGCCAACGGCGCCCGCAAGTTGCAGTTCGGTTTCCTTTTGTACTTCTAGATATTTTGAATGCGGCAGAGAACCGCCGCGCGGCCATGAGCCGCAAGAGTGAAGTGGAGTTGGGCAATGATACGACGTAGCAAGATGAAGTTCGTCAAGACGATATGGGCCCTGGCAGCCGGGGCCATGATGTACGCGCCGAAGGGCGAAGCGCAGGCTATTCCCGTTCCTATCGCCGCCGCGCCCTTTGCGGGACTGGTGGCGACTGGCTGCTCTACGAGTATTCCGCTTTACGCCCAGCCTGGGACCACGGCGGAAAATGTTGGCGATGGATGCCCCGCGACCGATGCCAGCTTTAGCGGCATTGGCGGCATTGCGATCGATTCCTATGGAAATGTGTTTATTGCCGACGATTCGCATGACGAGATCCGCGTGATTTACGAGGGCGGGGCTGCGCTGGCCCAGGCCATTGTGACTGCGCAGCCGGCGGGCGGGACCCTGACGACGATCAATATACAGAAGGGTTATATCTATACGATTGTGGGTTCGTATAGCAGTGGAGCGACGCCTGTAGCGCCTTATACATGCTCCCAGGTTGCGGGCGCAACGCTGGTACCGAATCCTTCGACTGTGACGCTGAATGGATGCCCAGGCGGGTATGTGTTTGTTCTGCCCCGTGCCATTGCGGTCGATGCGGACGGGAACGTTTTCTATGACAGCATTGGAGGAAGACAGTCGGTCCAGGTGTTTTATGTTGGGGGCACAAAGGCCGCTAACCTGATCGAGTTGGTGAACTCCAAGAACCCAACTCCTATTACGACGGTGACGCCGGGGTATGCGTATCTGCTGGCTGGAACCACGTCCTCAGGATATGGCGGGAACGGAATCAACGCGATAAGCACCGGAGTGGAGCTGGACAGCCCGCGGGATATCTACGTCGATGCGAATGAGAATGTGATCTTCGCCGACATGTTCAACAGCGTGGTGCGGGAGATCAGCAGCACGACAGGATTCATCAATACCATTGCGGGCACCTGCGTCCTTTCGGGTGTGTCCTGCGAGAGCGCGACCCAGCGTGGGTTGCCGGACAACTATGGGGACGGCGGGCCTGCGACCAGTGCGGCGTTCAACTGGGCCTATGCTGTTACGGAAGACGCATACGGCAACCTGTTTATCGGCGACACGGGGGCCTATAGCGCCGGTACTGCGCCTCTGACGCCGCCCTATGGACGGGTGCGCGTGGTGTATGCCGGAGGTACGCTGCCCGGCATTACCAGCCCGGTAGTTGGAAACATTTACACCTACGCCGGCGCCGGGTCATTGATTACCTCCAACAACCCGGCGTTGCAGGTACAGTTTGACGCCGTGACGGGGCTTTCGATCGACGCTTCCGGATATCTCTATGTATCGGAAAGGAGATTCGATACAACCACTTCCAACCACATTTGGAGGATCGATCCGGTTACGGGCATAGCTACGATTATTGCCGGCACGGGCGGCGCCGGCTTGAGTACGGCGACTCCACCGGCGTTCCTGTACTGCAGTACTGGAAGCGGCACCACCGGCAACGGGCCGACGCATACGGACAAGTATGGTAGCGGATGCCCCGCGCCGCAAGCTCCGATCAGCTCGCCGGTTGGCAACTATGTATTCGACAAGCAAGGAAATTCATATGTTGCGGACAACGGTTACGCCATGATCCGCCAGTTCCTCGCTACCAATGTCTTCCCGGCGACGCCTGTTGGGACAGCAAGCGCTGCGCAATACCTGGCGTTCGATGTTCCAACCGGTACGGTTACAACCGGGCTGGGCTTTACTGTTGAGGGAACAACGAGCACAGAGTATGCCGATGTAGGTGCGACTACCGATACCTGCACGCTGCCCAAGACCTTTACCGCGGATACGATCTGCGCCTTCGATGTGAAGTTCACACCGGCGAAGACTGGGTTGCGCGCAGGCGCGATCCAGGTAAACAACGGCACCACGGCGCAGGGGACGGAGTTCCTGAGCGGTGTGGGTACGGGCGGTGTACTAACCATTGATCCTGGAACCACGGGCACTCTGGGCAGCGGCATCACGCCTGAGGGTGTTGCTGTCGATGAGCTGGGCAATGCGTATCTGAGCGACGGCAAGGGCAACCAGGTACTGAAGATTCCAACCGCGGGAGGCACGGCGACCCCAATCGTGACCGGGCTCAACGGGCCACGGCAGGTTGCGGTCGATGGGCAGGGAACTGTCTATGTGGCCGACTCGGGGAACAACCGCATCGTTCGTCAACCAGTGACCGGTGCAGCGACGTATCTTGGGACCGGGTTGAAGTCGCCGCAAGGTGTTGCGGTTGACTACGATGGCAATGTCTATGTGGCCGACACCGGCAACGCGCGCGTGGTTGAACTCGGGGCGATCACGGGCATACAGAATATTCTGAATGTCGATGTCACGACCCTGGTTAGTCCAAGCTCTTTGACCATCGATTCCGCGGGCAATCTTTACATCGTGGACACTGGATCTGGCGCCAAGCATGTTGTGGAGTTGCCGGCGGCAGGTGGGCAGAAGGTGCTTAGCCTGACGGCTTCTTCCGCGCCAGTCGCGTATTCGATTGACCTTGCCGGAGATGTGTTCGTCGCCGACTCGACTTTGGAAGAGGTGATTGAGATTCCTGCGAGCGGTGCGAGCAACGTCGTGATGCTCTCCTCATTGACCAACCCCGTGGGGCTCGCAAACGATGCTTCAGGCAGTCTCTATCTTGCAGATTCCGGCAACACGAGTGTTACGTCGTTGAATCGTACGGTAGGGTCGTTGGTCTTTCCGCAGACCGATATCAAGCAGACGACATTTCCGACGTTGCCTATGACGCTGAGCAGCGCGGGCAATCTTACCGACACGCTGGCCACGCCGTTGTTTACGGACACCAATGCGACGGTCTTTCCGGTGGCGGGAGCGACGACCAATCCATGCTCCGCCGGCGAGCCACTCGCACCTACAGCGACGTGCCAGGAGACCGCGACGTTCCATCCGCTGGTGACCGGCGCGCAGAGCGCTATTGTCACCTATACCTCGTCCGGGAACACCGTGATCGCGAACCTGAGCGGAAACGCGGTCAACCTTGTTCTTACGACGACCACGGTGACCCAGACTTCGACCCCGTTGTCCCCCGTACCGGTGGGAACGAGTGTGACGGTGCTGGCGACAGTAACGCCGACGGGCACCGAGACCGGTACCCTTACCTATACCGTGGACACGGTCGTGCAAAAGCCTTCTGTGGCGCTTGGGACATCGCTGACTATGCCCAGCCTCGCCATTGGAACGCACACGATTACTGCTTGCTATAGCGGTGACAGCGTGTACGGCGCCAGCTGTGGCTCCATCACCATCGTGGTGTCGAAGATTACGACCACTATCAAGGAGACGGTGACCCAGGGTAACGGTGGGCCGAGCGTGTCTGCGGCAATTACTCCGACGACGCAAAGTGGGTTCACTGCGACGGGCACCATTACGTTTACCGTCAACGGGACGGCGGGGACGGCGCAGCCATACGCTACGGCCTCGATTGGACCGCTAGTGCTTCCCGATGGCTCGAATACGATTTGCGCCACCTATAGCGGCGATACCAACTTTGCTACGTCGACGATCTGCACGACGCTGACGATTGCGAAGACAGTAACGACGGTGACTGAGATTGAGACGCAGGCCTCGGGGGGACCGATCGTGTCAGCGACCGTCAGCCCGCTTACCGCCAACGGACTCAGCCTGACGGGCACCATTACCTTCACCGTAGATGGTGGCGCGGGGACGACTTATCCGTTCAATGCAGCTACGCTCGGGCCAGAAAACCTTGCCAATGGGTCGCACACAGTCTGCGCAAAATATAACGGTGATGGGAACTTTGAGCCTTCCACGAACTGCATCACATTCACGATATCGAAGGTCGGCACCAGCATTACGCTGTTAGTGACGACAGTGACCGGTGGAGACCAGTTCCAGATTGTGTTTACGTCTGCTGGAGTCTTTACGCCTGCCGGCTATGCGTCGATCGCGCCAACAGGCACGCTGGCCATCTATCTTGCCGGGGTCAATGTGAAGAACAACACCATTGTGCCGGTGCTGACCACCCTTAACGGGGCCACTTACTATACGTATACGTACACGTCTTCGCCTCTGACGACTACGGGGACAGATAATCCCGCGGCGACATTGACTGCGACTTATAGCGGAGATGGAAACTACGCAAACACCGCGATTACGCCGACGACCCTCGCCGTATACCATGAGCCGACAACCACGGCGGTGACCGTTGTGCGCGGCGCCGGCGGCAGCGTGGTGAGCGGGACGATAACCCCCGCCGCTGGGGCCTATCCCGATTTACCGGGAACCACTCAACCCTTTGTGCCGCTTGTTAGTGGCACTGTGACGATCTATCGCGATGGTGTTACGGATGGTACGGTGACGCTGACTTCGGCCAATCCCGCTGTGTTCAGCTATACGGACATGACAGCAGCGGACGGGAGTCATACGTTTTACGCGATCTATGGCGGAGACGGAAACTATAAGACCAGCACCAGCAACACCGGAAGCATCACGGTGCTGCATGCCCCGACGACGACCACACTTGCGGTGAGCGGAGGCGGAGCCGCAGGTATCCCTGCGATCCAGTTGACGGCAACGACCACCAGCACGACGGCAGGCATTATCGCTGGGACGACGAACTTCTATAACAGCGGAGTTCTAATCGGCTCAGCGCCCGTGGTGAATGGTGTCGCTGTGTTCGATACGCCGACATTGGTGTATTCGTCGTACACGTTCTGTTCGACCTACGAGGGCGACGGCAACTATCTGGCCAGCACCTCGCCTTGCGTTACCGAAGGGCTGGATCTGGCGATCGCGCCGACGACGGCGACCACGTTCTCTGTAGCGTATCAAGCCCAGTACCCGATGACGTTCGTGCTGGCATCGATCGAGGGTTATAGCGGCACGCTGAAGCCCAGTTGCAGCGGTTTGCCGGCCAATACGCTCTGCCGCTTCGATAACTACAGCCTGGTGGTTGGACCGGGAACGAATGCCGTTTCAAATCTGCAGCTTTATGCCGGCATCAATCCAGGCACGGCTTCAGTGAGGACCGGCGGCCGCTCGATGTGGCTTGCCTCAATATTTGGCTGGCCGGTGGGGATCGCTCTGCTGTTGATACTGCGGCGTCGCGGGCTGCGAAAGAGGATGCCGGTGTTGCTCAGCCTGGTAATGCTGCTTGCGTTCTCGGCCGGACTCTGCGGTTGCGGATCAGGTGCGGCTTACAACCCCATCTTCATCACTCCGGCGGGGACCGATTCGATAACGGTGACTTATACGGACGTCAATAACTTCTCGAGGTCCGTAGTGCTTACTGTGACTTTTGAGGCTGGACCGTAACCCTCTCTCTGCAACACAGGGTGGGCTGGTCACGATGGCCGGTCACATCTTGTAAGCTTGTCCCGTTCCCGCGGGCAGTGACCAGAGGGTTAGTGTTGCTGTAAAACGAGGGATGCCGTACGAGGGATGAAAGTTAAAGGTGCCGTTGATGCGTCAGGTTTTTGCAAGGGTCATGCTGGGAACGGTTTCGACCGCTCTTCTTTCCGCTTCGTTTGTGTTCGCCCAGACAGCGTCAACTCCTGGACTTAGCCCTGAAGCCGATAAGGCGCTCAATCGCCTGGCAGTGATTGAAAAGGGTATCCCGGACGGCGACTGGCGGTACCACGAGGGCGACCTGCCCCATGGTGAGGACATTGCGCTGGACGACAGCTCCTGGGAGATAGCGCATCACGGCCGGTACGATCTTCCGGTCGACAGTGTCTGGTTCCGGCGGACGCTGGTGCTGCCGGCAACGCTGGGCGGCTACTCCTTCAACGGCGCAAGCCTGTACTTTAAATTCGGAGCGCGCGCGGACGGGGGAATGCCTGAGATACTCTATGTCAACGGCAGCCGGGTAGCGCTGGGCGAAGATATTGAACCTATCCTGCTTACAGCCAATGCCAAGGCAGGGGATACGTTCCGCATCGCTGTAAAGTTGCTGCACACGGCCGATATAAAGCGCTTGTCGGCCGCCAGCTACACGTTGCAGATGCCGGCGAACCGGCCGAATCCCGTGGATTTCCGTATTGAGATTGAAAGCGCCGCGATGCTGCTGCCGAGCATCACTGCGGATGCGGCTAAACTGGCGCAACAGATGGCGTTGCTCGAGCACGCCGTGGACATGCTCGACCTGAAGGCGCTCGATGCCGGCGATCAGGCGAAGTTCGATGCGTCCTTATTGTCGGCACAACAAAGCATCGCGCCACTGCGGCCTGTTCTGCGCAGTTTGACGATGCCGCTGGTGGGGAACTCCCACATGGATACGGCGTGGCTGTGGCCATGGACGGAGACTGTCGATACCGCGAAGCGGACCTTTTCCACCGCGCTTCAACTTATGTCGGAGTACCCGGATTATAAATATTCGCAATCCTATGCGCTTTATTACGAGTGGATGCAGGAAAAATATCCTGAAATATTCAGTCAAATTCAGACGCGGGTGAAGCAGGGGCGCTGGGAAGTTGTTGGAGGCATGTGGGTGGAGCCGGACCTCAACATGCCGGACGGCGAATCGCAGGTAAGGCAGTTGCTGGTGGGCAAGCGGCTTCTTCAAAAGACGACTGGTATCGACGTGAATATTGGCTGGAATCCCGACTCGTTTGGGTATAACTGGCAACTTCCGCAGATCTACAAAAAATCTGGTGTCGACTACTTTGTGACGCAGAAGCTGTTCTGGAACGAGACGAATAAGCTTCCACTAAAGATATTCTGGTGGCAGTCGCCGGATGGCAGCCGCGTCCTTACATACTTTCCCCATGACTATACGAAGGACCCGGTGCCGTTGAACCTGGCGGAAGATATGGTCCTGGCGCGGAAATACTCGCCGGGCGAGGACTCGATGATGCATCTTTACGGCATCGGCGACCACGGAGGCGGGCCGACCCGTGCTGTGCTGGACCTTGCAGACCACTGGATGGAGCCCGACAAGGTCTATCCAAAGATGGAATATTCGACTGCGGGCGCTTTTTTTGCGGATATTACGCCACGTGTTACGGTCCCCGCTGGTACGCCCGACTGGAACTACCGGCTGATGGCGAAGGGCAGTCTCACGCTGCCGCCGGCGACCGGCAATACGATTAATATTCCCGTGTGGAACGATGAACTTTATCTTGAATTTCATCGCGGGGTCTATACCTCCCAGGCACGGCATAAGCAGAACATGCGCGAGGAAGAGGAGCGTATGTTGAATGCTGAAAAAGTAGCATCGCTCACCTGGCTGGGCGGCAAAGACTATCCGGCTGTGGCTTTGAATGAGGCGTGGAAGAAAGTCCTTATGGACCAATTTCATGACACCATGTCGGGTTCAGGCGTCACTCCGGTTTATATCGATGCACAGCGCGACTTCGATTCAGTCAAGCAGGCTACTGGAGAGATTACTCATGCGGGACTTGAGACCATTGCTGCCCATGTGAACACGGAAACGAAGCCCGGCACGGTTCCGTTGCTGATCTTCAACCCGCTGGCCTGGAAGCGGACCGATGTTGTGGAGGCTGAGGTCCAGCTGCCTCGTCCGGCTGCGCAGGGCATTGAAGTGACGACGCTGGACGGACATCCGGTGCTGACGCAGGTGCTGAACGAGGACAAGAGCACGGGACGCTATCGCCTGTTACTACGGGTTGAAGATGTGCCGTCGATGGGTTATTTGGTGTTGCAGGTGAAGGACGGTAAGCCCGATACGAAGTCCGATTTGAGCGCCAGTGGGACTACTCTTGAGAATGGCCTGCTGAAGGTGGTGGTCGATCCTTCCACGGGCTGCATCACGCATCTTGTTACGAAGCAGTCGGGATTCGATTCGATTGCAGCCGGCGGGTGCGGAGACGAGCTTCAGGCGTTTGTCGATACTCCGAAGCAATATGACGCCTGGAATATCGACGCAGGTGCGTTGACCCAGATGACTCCGATTCACGAGGTCGATTCTGTGAAGATCGTGGAACAGGGGCCGCTGCGTTCTTCGCTTCGCATTGAACGCCATTGGGGCAAGTCGAAGTTTGTGCAGTATGTGCAACTCTACGCAGGCAGCCCGCGCGTGGATATTGCGAACGACTTCGACTGGCAGGAGACGCATGTTCTGCTGAAGGCTGCCTTCCCGCTCGCTGCTTCATCGCCACAAGCCACGTATGAGATTCCCTATGGAACGATTGAGCGGCCAACCACGAGAGACAACGCAGTGGAGAAAGCAAAGTTTGAAGTTCCTGCGTTGCGTTGGGCCGATCTCGGTGATGGAGCGCATGGCGTCTCGCTGATGAACCAGTCGAAGTACGGCTATGACGCCGCGGGCAATATGCTGCGGCTGTCGTTACTGCGCTCTCCGATGTATCCCGCGCCCAATACCGACAAGGGAGAGCAGAAGTTTCTGTTTTCTCTCTATCCGCACGCTGGAACATGGAAGCAGGCGATGACCGTGCGCCATGGCTATGAGTTGAACTACGGGCTTGCAGCGATGCAGACCGGGCCCCATGCAGGCGCGCTGCCGGCATCGCACTCGTTTCTTTCCATAGACAGCGATGCGGTAGTGCTGACTGCGATGAAGAAGGCAGAGGACAGCAATGGGTTGGTGTTGAGGATGTATGAGTGGCAGGGTAAGACGTCGACGGTGCGTATCACTGTACCGGGTTCTCCGAAGTCGGCGGAAGAGATCGGGATGATGGAGAGCGACGTTCACGACGCCCAGACGCTGCAAGGGAACACGGTCGTTACTACAGCGAAGCCTTATGAGATCAAGACGATTCGCGTCGATTATGGAGACGTGGACAAGAGCATCTGGAATGAGACGCATTAGGGAGCCCGAAGAATGTTGGTTGATACAGTGATGAGTTTTCGCAGGACTTCCAGGTTGATCGTTGGCGCAGTGCTTGCAACGCTGACTCTTTCTTCGCCACTGCCGTTGTTGGGCGCAGCAATGCAGGATGCGGTTGTCGCGCTGAAGTGCGATAACACGATAGCGCCACTGGGGATCGACGATCTTAGTCCGAGATTCGGCTGGCAGATGACGAGTTCCCGGCAAGGGGCCTCGCAGACCGCGTATGAGGTCTCCGTGGCCAGCGAGCCACGCTTGCTGGATTCAGGCAAGCCGGATATCTGGGACAGTGGCAAGACCGCGTCCAGCGTATCGGTAGACATACATTATGCGGGCGTTGCGTTGGCGCCGCGGCACCGCTATTACTGGCAGGTAAAGATTTGGAACGACCAGGGAGCCATCATTGTTTCGCCGGCATCGTGGTGGGAGACGGGCCTGCTGAAGAGCGATGAGTGGCACGCCAAGTGGGTCGCGAACGATTCAAAGATCGAACAGGACAGCCGTGCGGCCAATCCTACGTGGATATCGACAGCAGTGCCCGTGCAGGCAACAGCGAAGGGGGAGAAGCCTGACCTTAATGTTCAGTTTCGCTTGCATTTTGATATCGCCAAGCAGCCCGTAGAAGCGAAGCTGTTGATAACAGCGAAGAACAATCTCGGCTTGTGGGTGAATGGTACACAGCTTGCAAAGGGCGGGTTGTGCCGTGCCGGTGTATATATCTGCCCGTGGGGGACGTTTCAACAGATCGATGTGACCAAAGAGCTGCACGAAGGCGCCAATGTAATGGCTGCCGAAGCAACGAATGACCGGGATGACAAAAAGCGCGGCGGACTGATCGCACTACTGACGGTGAAGTTGGAAGACGGGTCTATCGTGCGGTTCAAGAGCGGCACGGACTGGAAGGCTACAAGAGGCGAGCATGGGGCCTGGTATGAGGCCGCAACAAACGACGGCAGCTGGCCACAGGCAATTGTTGTAGGCAAGATCGGTGAGACAGCGTATGGGTTTCCGTGGCCACCTGAGCCGGCATCGCTGTTTCGCAAAGACTTTGAAACGCACTCCGAGGTACGCTCTGCCCGGTTGTATGCGACCGCGCTGGGTAGTTATATCCCGTATTTGAATGGCAAGCGTGTAGGAGATCAGGTGCTGGCGCCGGGATGGACCGATTATAAGCAGGAGCTTTCGTACCAGACTTACGATGTAACGGAGCTTGTCGAGAAAGGAACGAATGTGCTGGGAGTGTTGCTGGGCGATGGCTGGTATGCCAGCGGCCTGGTGATCCAGCAGCGCCGCTTCAGCTTCGGCGATCCGCCATTGCGATTCAAGGCGCAGTTAGAGATTGAATACAAGGATGGGTCGCACCAGAC
>Ga0302308_10005021_pt1 | contig 10345 bp, 9 predicted proteins | sample III_Palsa_E3_3_FD_200531 | JGI IMG/M metagenome (GOLD analysis project Ga0302308, IMG submission 200531) | Peat permafrost microbial communities from Stordalen Mire near Abisko, Sweden - III_Palsa_E3_3 | ecosystem: Environmental > Terrestrial > Soil > Palsa > Peat permafrost | place: Sweden... | reverse complement strand
CTACGACAAGCTGGGGGTTGCGGATCGGCTGGAGCTGGCGCTGTACTGCCTGCACCACAAGATTCTGCAGACGCATCCGAGCTCGTCGGAGACGCCGTTTGTGGATCCGGGGATACCACTGCGGGCCAAGCTGTAATAATCCACTGAACTGCGCTGCGACGGTATGAGGGCTGCTAGAGGATGACAGTGCTGCAGCCGTTTCGTTCGCTGAATTCGACGCAGCGGCGCGCGTACACGGCATGCTTCCTGGGATGGACGCTGGATGCGTTCGATTTTTTTCTTCTGACATTTTGTTTGGACGCGATCGCTGCGACGTTTCACGTGAGCCTGGTGACGGCGACGAAGGCAATCTTCTGGACGCTGTTGATGCGGCCGGTGGGGGCGATTGTGTTCGGCGCGCTGGCGGAGAAGTTTGGGCGGCGGCCGACGCTGATGGTCAACGTCGTGAGCTATTCGCTGTTCGTGATGGCGTCCGCGTTGGCGCCGACGTTTGGCTGGTTCCTGGCGACGCGGGCGCTGTTTGGCATTGCGATGGGAGGGGAGTGGGGCGTGGGCGCTGCGCTCGCGCTGGAGAGCCTGCCGGCGGAGGGACGTGGATTTTTTTCGGGACTGCTGCAGGAGGGATACGTGGTGGGCAGCATGCTTGCGGCGCTTTTGTACTTGATATTTCCGTATCTGCATGGGACGGGAACGTTTAGCGCGTGGCGAGTGTTGTTCCTGATTGGTGCGGTGCCTTCGCTGTCGTTGCTGCTGCTGTTGCGGAAGGTGGAGGAATCGCCGGCGTGGCTGGTGCGGCATACGGGGATGAGGGTTAAGGTTCGGCGAGACGTGATGTCGCGGGTGGTGGAGGCGCTGAAGTATCTACCCAGTCTCTTAGCGCTTACGGTGTTGATGACGGCGTTTATGGCGTTCAGCCATGGCACGCAGGATCTGTATCCAACGTTTCTGAAGCATGATCACGGGATTCGCGGTGTGGCGCTGTCGACGATTGCGATTGTGGGGAATGTGGGTGCGGTGCTGGGCGGGATATGGTTTGGGACTTATTCGGAGCGGGTGGGAAGAAGGCGGGCGATTATTACGGCGGCGCTGCTGTCGATTCCGATGATTCCGGTGTGGGCGTGGAGTCATACGGCCGTGATGCTGGCGGTCGGCGGCTTCCTGATGCAGTTCATGGTGCAGGGTGCGTGGGGAGTGATCCCGGTGCATTTGAACGAGATGTCGCCATCGGCGGTGCGGGCGATCTTTCCTGGGTTGGCGTACCAGTTGGGGAACGTGTTGTCGTCGAGGAATAGTGTGTTGCAGGCGGCAGCGGCGACGAAGTATTTCGGCGGACGTTTTGCTCCGGTGCTGGCGATTACGGTGGTGATGGTGGCGCTGATTGTAGCGGTGGTGACGGCGCTGGGGCGCGAGGCGAAGGGCGCGGATTTGTCGACGCTGTGAGTGGTGGAGTAGCGTCTAACAAGCTCAAGGGAGAGATTGCATGGATGCGCCGGTTGTTGATTTGCGGAAGCCTGTTGTTGATTTGGGGAAAACAGATTCGCGGAAGCTGGTGGCCGCCGCGCCGTTCCTGATTGAGCAGGACTGGGCGGCGTATACGCCGGAGCAGCACGCGATCTGGAGCGAGCTGGTGACGCGTCGCATGCCGCAGCTGCGGGAGCATGCGTGCAGTGCGTATCTTGAGGGGTTTGAACTGATTGGGCTGCAGGAAGACAGGCTGCCGCAGCTGAAGAAGGTGAGCGAACGGCTGGAGCCGAGGACGGGTTGGAACTCGACGCCGGTGAGCGGGTTTCTGCCGGCGGATGCGTTCTTCGAGATGCTGGCCGCGCGGAAGTTTCCGACGACCACCTGGATTCGGAGCAGGGACGCGATGGAGTACACGCCCGAGCCGGATATCTTTCACGATGTGTTTGGCCATGTGCCGATGCATGCGCATCCGGTGTTCGCGGATTTCCTGGAACAGTATGGGAAGGTTTGCGCGGGGTTGAAGAGCGCCGAGGCGCTGGAGCGGATGGGGCGGCTGTTCTGGTTCACGGTGGAGTTTGGCGTGATCCACGAAGCGGGAAAGATCAAGGTGTATGGGAGCGGGCTGATCTCGTCGCACGGCGAATGCACGCACGTGGTGGAGCGCGGTGCGGGGCTGGAGATTCGGGAGTTTGATATCGACCAGGTGCTTGATACGGTGGTCGATGTGAGCAAGATGCAGCCGGTGTTGTATGCGATTGAGAGCTTCGATCAGATTTACGAGGCGGCGAAAGAGGCGGAGTCGCGGGTGGGTTAGTTGGTCGCTGGAGTGAGGCCGTGGCGGCGCTGAATCGCTCCGATCGCTGCGAGGTCAGGTGGGCCGCCGGCGGAGGCGCGTAGAACGTCGGCTATCTCGCGGAAGAAGCCTGGGCCGAGGAGGCCGGGGGTGATGATGGCGAGACACTTTGTTTTGGTCGCGCAGTGGTTGTCGAAGCGATGCACGACTCCGCGCGGGATGACGAGGCTCTGGCCGGGGCCGAGTTCGACCTTGTTGCCGGCGACGGTGAAGGTGAGCGTGCCTTCGAGGCCGTAGGCGGTCTCTTCGTATCCGTCGTGGCTATGTGCGGCGGGAACTTTTCCGCCGGGCTCTACGTCGAACTCGAACATGGCGAGGGTGCCGTTGGATTCGTGGCCTTCGACCAGATAACGGATGGCGATACCACCGAATCGAATTTCATCCTGCGTCGACATGAATGTACGAGACCTCCTGTCGAACGAGGGTATCACCAGAACCTGAAAGCGGACAGGTTGCTGCGCGGGGTGAGTTGACGGCGTAGACTAAGCCGGTCGATGCATGGAGATGAGCTTGCATGAAGCGGTGAAGCCCGGGGTGGGACCGGCGGTGCCCGTTGGGGAGGACGAGCGCATTGAGGCGGTGGATATCCTGCGGGGCGTCGCGCTGTTTGGGGTGATGGCGATCAACGTGTTGAGCGAATTTCGCGTGTCGATCTTTCAGCAGTTTGTTGGAGGGCCGGTGGCGGCGGGTGCGGTGAATCGGTGGGTTGAGACGTTCTTCCATTTCTTTATTGAGCTGAAGGCGTTTGCGGTTTTTTCGATGCTGTTTGGATTGGGGATGGCAATCCAGTTTGATCGACTGCGTGCTCGCGGTTCGGTGGGGAGGTTGTTGCTGCGGCGATTGTTGGCGCTGCTGCTGATCGGGATCGTTCATCTGACGCTGATCTGGAATGGCGACATCCTGGTGCATTACGCCGTGGCTGGGTTGATTGTGCTGCCGCTGTTGTTTGGGTCGACGCGCTGGACAGGGATTTGGGCGTTGATGGTGGCGGTGTTCTACGTGTCGATGGGATTTCTGCATCTGCCGCTGCCGACCATGGACATGGCGTGGATACCGGCGCACCTGGTGCGGGCGGGTGTTGTATTTCGACATGCAAGCTATTGGCAGACGGTGATGTTTGAGTGGCACGAACTGCCGGAGTTGTTGCCGCTGCATGTGTACTCGTTGCCTAGGACCGTTGCGCTGTTCTTGTTTGGGGCGTGGTGCTGGCGGATGGGCGTGGTGAAGAATTTGCGAGGCAATGCAGGCGGGTTGCTGATGGCGGCGGTGGTTTGCGTTGGGAGCGGGGTAGTGATGGTGGTGCTGACTTCGTCACTGGGAGGGACGTGGGAGCTGCCGGATGGAGCGGCGAGCGGGGTGGTGGATACGTTGAGCGACCTGGCCTTGTCGGTTGGGTATGCGGCGGGGATTTTGTTTTTGTGCACGCGTGGGTGGGCGGAGGTTGTGTTGAGATGGGCGGGGCCGATGGGGCGGATGGCGTTCACGAATTACGTGATGCAATCGATTATCTTTAGCGCGGTGTTTTATGGATGGGGACTTGGGCTGTACGGGATGAGCGCGGCTCCGGCGCTGGCGATTGGAGCGGGGGTGTATGCGCTGCAGGTGGTGGGCAGCACGATATGGCTGCGGGGTTATCGATTTGGGCCGATAGAGTGGCTGTGGCGGACGATGATGTATGGACGGAGGCAGCCGATGGTCCGGGCCTCGGTTTGACGGGCTAGAAGCAGGCGAATACGCTGGATGCATGAGCGTACTTCGCGATGCGGCTTGTTGTACCTGTTCCGGCCCGGGGCTCGGACGCTGCTGCTTGTTGCACGCTAGATAAGCTGAAGCTGAGAGTTACCCCGAGTGCCCACGAGTGTGATGCGTGGGCCTTTGTGTTTTCTGACTGGAGACGACGTTGAGCGATGGGTTGAAACCTGGTGCAGGTGTGGTGGCGGCGAAAGAGACGAAGGCGCAGCGGTCGGAGCGGCTGAAGCTGGAGAAGAATCCATGGGCCGCGTGGGACGAGGTGCGGACATTTGCGCGCGAGGGGCGGGGAAGCGTGCTGCCTGAGTGGGCGGAGTTCTACTTCAAGTGGTGGGGCGTGTACACGCAGGGCGATGGCGCGGGTGTGACGGGCGGCGTGGGCGGTGTGGGCAAGGCGACTGATTACTTCATGATGCGCATTGGACTGCCGAATGGGCTGCTCACGGCGAAGCAGCTGCACACGATTGCGGACATCACGGAGAAGTATGCGCGCGGGGTTGCGGACATTACGACGCGGCAGAATATCCAGCTGCACTGGCTGACGATTGAGGCGCTGCCGGAGATTGTGGATGCGCTGACGGCGATTGGGCTGAGCCCGAAGGGAGCTTGCGGCGATGTGGTGCGGAATGTCACCGGGTGTCCGCTGGCGGGGTTAGACGGGCATGAGGTCCTGGATGCGTCGCCCCTGGCAGTGGAGGTGGCGGAGCTGCTGACGGCGAACCCGGAGTTTTATAACCTGCCGCGGAAGTTCAAGATCAGCGTGACGGGATGCCCGATCTGGTGCAGCTATCCGGAGATTAATGATGTGGGGTTGACCGGGCTGAAGCGAATGAAGGATGGCGTGGAAGAGGTTGGGTACAGTCTCCGCGTCGGTGGTGGGCTTTCGGCGGAGCCGCATCTGGCGGTGCGGCTGAATGCGTTTGTGCCGCAGGATAAGGCGTTGGAGACGGTGAAGGCAGTGTGTACGATCTTCCGCGAGCAGGATGTGTTGCGCGAGAGTCGGACGCATGCGCGGCTGAAATATTTGTTCATGAAGCATGGGTGGACGGCGGAGACGATGCTCGCGGCGATTGAGGAGAAGCTTGGGTTCAAGTTGGATCCGGCAGAGGAAGGGCCGATTGCCGAGGACGTTTATCGCGATCACGTTGGCGTGCACAAACAGCGGCAGGAGGGGCTGAGCTATGTTGGCGTGACGGTGCTGAATGGGCGGTTGAGGCCAGAGCAGTTGCATGTGCTGGCGTCGCTGAGTGAGGAGTATGGGGACGGGCATCTGCGGGCGACGATTGGGCAGAACATTGTGCTGGTGAATCTTCCGACGGCGAAGACGCAGGAGGTTGTGGAGAAGATCAGCGCGCTGGGGTTGGAGGTGCAGCCGAATGTGTTTTATCGCGGCGCGGTGGCGTGCACTGGAACGGAGTTTTGCAAGCTGGCGATTGCGGAGACGAAGGGGTTTGCGAAGTGGCTGGTCGCGGAGATGGAGGAGCGGCTGCCGGAGTTTGATCAGCAGTTGCGGCTGCATGTGACGGGTTGCACGAATAGCTGCGGGCAGAGCTGGATTGCGGACATCGGGCTCGAAGGCAAGAAGTTGAAGAAGGATGGAAAGATGGTGGACGCGTTTTATTTCTGCGTCGGCGGAGCGGTGGGCGAGTATGCGGCGATTGCGCGGCAGATTGGATATCGTGCGGCGGCGGAGGATTGCCCTGAGGCGATTGAGCGGCTGCTGCGCGGGTATTTGAAGGGGCGCTCGGGCGCGGAAAATTTACGCGCTTACTTTCGGCGGACGAGTGATGAGGATTTGCGGACGCTGTTGGCGGGCGGTGTCGTTGAGGCGGTGGAGAGGGATCCTTCGCCGGGACGCGTGCCTACGAATGTTGGGTAGATCGAAGTTGTCAGTTGTTCGTTGTCAGTTCTCAGTTGTTGAGGTGATGGGTTGAGTTTGTTTCCGATTTTTCTGAAGCTGGCGGCGAGGCCCTGTGTGGTGGTGGGGGCGGGGAATATTGCTGAGTCGAAGATTGAGAGTTTGTTGACGGCGGAGGCTGGCGTGACGGTGATTGCGCCGGACGCTTTGCCACGCGTACGGGCTTGGGCGGAGGCTGGTGAGTTGCGTTGGGAGCAGAGAGAGTACGAGCCTGGAGATTTAGCGGGGGCGTTCTTGGTGGTGGCTGCGACGGCGACGAATGCGGTCAATCGCGCGGTGTTTGCGGAGGCTGCGGCGGCGGGGATTCTTTGCAATGCCGTCGATGATCCTCCGTTCTGCGACTTTTATTTTCCGAGCGTGGTACGGCGGGGAGAGTTGCAGATTGCGATCTCGACGGCGGGGGAGAGTCCGGCGCTGGCACAACGGCTGCGCAAGGAGATCAACGCGCAGTTGCCGCTGGATACGGGCGAGTGGTTGATGGAGCTGGGGCGGCTGCGGCGCGAGGTGACGGCCGTGGAGCCGGTGGGCGAGGAACGGAAGTTGCTGCTGCATGAACTGGCGTCGCGCGAGGTGTGTGGGTTCGATGGATGTCCTTCAAGGATGCGGGCGCGGGAACATGCGCGGGAGCACGGGTTCGTCCATGGAGATCCTGTGAAACCCACATCTCAAAATCGAGATATGGGGCACCCGGAGTTTGAGGCGGTGAAACGATGACGACTTCGGAGAAGGGTGTCGTGTATCTGGTGGGGGCGGGGCCGGGTGATCCGGAGCTGCTGACGGTGCGGGCGCTGCGGCTGCTGGAGTCGGCGGACGTGGTGCTGCATGATGACCTGGTGCCGGCGGAGGTGTTGGCGTTGGTGCATCGGCATGCGCTGGTGACGAGCGTGGGCAAGCGTTGCGGCCGGCCGCGGATTACGCAGGCGGGGATTCATGCGTTGATGATCGAGTCTGCGCGCGCGGGACAGAGCGTGGTGCGGCTGAAGAGTGGAGACCCGCTGGTGTTTGGCAGAGCGGGCGAGGAGATTGCTGCGCTGCGTGCGGCGTGCGTGCGATTTGAAGTCGTGCCGGGAGTAACGGCGGCGTTTGCTGCGGGAGCTGCGCTGGGCCTGCCGTTGACGGATCGGAAGAGTGCTAGCAAGCTGATCTTCTGCACGGGACATCATGCGGATGGGAAGGATTCGGCGCCTATATGGGATGGCCCGCTGCCAGAGGACGCGACCTTGGTTGTGTACATGCCGGGGCGGGACCTGGGGAGGATTGCGCGGGAGCTTCGCGCGGCGGGGTTGGCGGAGGATGTGGGGTGCTGCGCGATCTCGCATGCGGCGACGGCGCGGCAGAGCTGGGTGGCTGCGCGGCTGGATGGATTGGATGAGATGGAGTGTGGACCGGCGCCGGTGCTTTTGCTGGTGGGTCGAGTGCTGCAGGGCTTGCTGGTGGGAGCGGCGGACGCGGTGGGGATCATGGAGTGTGCGATCGCTGAGGCGTCGCTGCGTGGGGACGTAGTGGATGAGGCTGAGGAAGGCTGAGCGGGTTTAGTTGGGGGAGGGCTGCTCGGCGTGCTCGACGACGAGGGTAGTGACGGGGCCTTTGGTCGCGACGAGTTTAAGGCCGAGCTGTTCCTGCAGGGCGGTGAAGAGGTCGGGAGGGCGATCGGTGGCGCCGTTATCGGCGTTTTGTGAGTCTTCGTCAGGGGTCCATTTGAGCTTCAGGTCGTAGACGCCGGTGAGACTGGTTTTGTCGATGACGGTTCGATTCAGATCGTCCGCGAACTGGTCGGCGAGGTCTGTCATGGAGATGGAGGTTGCGGTGAGTTCGTAGTTATTGAGCAATAAGCCGAACTGGCGCTTGTTGGCGTTGGGATGATCGGGGTCGACGGCGGGTGGCGGGCTGGATTTGAACTTGGGGCCGTCCTTGGTGAGGACGAGATCGAAGACGGGCAGTGTCTTGATTTCGGTGTGGGCCTTTAGCTGAAAGCGAGTGGTGAGTACGGGGACGAGGAGTGCCTCGCGCTGCTCGCGGGTGAGCTTGTCGTATTGAGCGGGGTTGGGGTCGGAATCCTTAGCGGTGATGTCGAAGTGCGCGGACGCTGCCCAGCCCGGGAGGCCGGAGATGAGGTCCTCGCGAATTCTGTAGGCGTAGGAGATCAACTCCTTGAGTGTGACGTTGGTTGCGGCGTAGATGCCGGGCCGGATTTTCATGGTTACGTTTTCGTCGAGGGGGTTGTGGGGGTGAATGGAGACGATGTCGTAGACGGGAAGAGCTGGCGGTTGGGCCGTGGGCGAGGGCTGCTGGGCGATGGCGGGGACGGTTAGAAGAGCGATGACCAGCAGGGAGTTGAATTTTGTGCGGATAGCTCTGTGTGCGGCCGACTTGCCCATAGGTACGCTCATCTTTCTGGATGCGGGGATCTTGGGAACGAGGGTTGGACGGTCGCCGCCAGGGCGCTGTGAGCGAATTCGCAGACTCTAATGTTTCGGGGTGGATTCGTTGAGGAGTTCAACAAGATAGTTCTGCCAGATGGCGGCCATGGTGTGGGTGCCGTGGCCGCGGGTCTTGTCGGAGATGGGGATGAGGACGAACTTTGCGTTGGGCATCTGGTGAACCATCTTTTCGGCGATACCTAGTTCGGGTGGGTTGATGAAGTCGTCGGCGGAGTTGATGTACATGACGGGGACCTTGATGCGGTCGAGGTGCGGGCTGGGGTCGTAGTTGCGGCTGGCGTTGACGTAGTAGATGAGGTTGTTGGCGTCGGTGGCGGCTACAGTGCGGTCGAGGTATTTGTCGACATAGGCTTCGGCTTGAGCGCGGGTGGGGAAGTTGGTTTGCATGACGAGCGGCGCGGAGCCCATGATGAGCAGCATCTCGTTGGAGGTGCGGAGGCCTTCGATGGGCTCGGTGGTGTAGTTGCCGTCTTTCCAGGCCGGATCGCGCTCGATGTTTTCGATCGCCATGTAGCGCATCATGCGATTGCGCCCGGCGAGTTGGACGGGGAGGCAGGCGAGAGGCATGAGGGCGTCGGCGAAGTCGGGATAGGTTTCGCCCCAGACGAAGCTTTGCATGCAGCCCATGGAGGTGCCGAGGATGAGGCGGAGGTGGTCGACGTGGAGGCCATCGAGGAGCATCTGGTGCTGCGAGCGGACCATGTCGTCGTAGTCGTACTGCGGGAACTTCATGCGCAGGCCGTCGGAGGGTTTGGAGGACTCGCCGTGGCCGATGTCGTCGGGAAAGATGAGGAAGTATTTCTGGATGTCGAGAGGCTGGCTGGGGCCGAAGAGGACGTTGGAGAAGACGGGATTGAAGAGCGAGTGGGCGTCGCCACCGGTGCCGTGGAGGAGAAGAACGGCGTTATCGACGTGGCCGCTGGCGTCGCGGTGGGGCGTGCCGAGTGTGAGGTAGTGGAGCTTGAGCTGGGGAAGGGTTTCGCCGGAGCCGAAGTGGAAGTCGTGGGCAATGTAGTCGCCGGGCGTGCCGGTGTAGGCGGGCGCGGGTGCGGGCGTGGCGGGAGGCGCTGACATGGTCTGGGCGCTAGCGGCGGTGGCTGCGAGTAGGGCGGCGATGAGGATCGGCTTCAGCATGGGTGGCTCCGAGGATGAGGTGGCTTGGGGGCACTCGCGAAATACAGGGGTCTCTCCACTTCGCTACGCTGCGGTCGAGATGACGAATTCTAGCTCGGTCGAGATGACGAATTGTAGCTGGTGGAAAAGGAAGGGCGCGAACGTTATGGTTCGCGCCCTCGCGTCGGTGGTGAGAGTTTAGCTAGTTGTCCTTGTCTTCCTTGGTGTCGGAAGCAGGCGGTGCGGGGTGCTTGGCGAGCGGGTTGGTGATCTCGTCGAGATAATCCTTGGTGCCGTCGACGCGGACCATGGCGGGATAGCGTTCGCCGTCATGATAGTCGACGCTGACGGGGGTGATGTACTGCTCCGACTGCACGAGGAAGTGGATGGGTTCCTTACTTGTTTTGGCAGCGACGATGGCCTGGTGAAGCGCATCGTCGGAGAAGACGAGGCCGTTGACCGCGATGAGCTTCTGACCGGGAGCGAGCTTGGCTTTATCGGCTGGGCTGCCCCAGCGGACGTCGGCGATGGTGCCGTCGGCGCTTAGCTGGAGGCCGAGCGAGTACCAGACGAAGGGACCTCCACCGCCGCGACGGCCGTAGGCCTTCATCAGAGCGCTAAGGCTGTCGGAGGGATGGTCCTGGTAGACGATCTTGTAGCCGCCGCGGGTGATGCCGTCGTAGTCGGCGTGCGGATTCACGACGTCGACACGGTCGTGGATGAAGCTGGCCCAGTCGTACTTGACGACGGTGTTGAGGTCGGCGACGAGCTCGTCGCGGTTGTAGGTGACGATGAGCGGGCCGGTGT
>Ga0302308_10005012_pt1 | contig 10352 bp, 6 predicted proteins | sample III_Palsa_E3_3_FD_200531 | JGI IMG/M metagenome (GOLD analysis project Ga0302308, IMG submission 200531) | Peat permafrost microbial communities from Stordalen Mire near Abisko, Sweden - III_Palsa_E3_3 | ecosystem: Environmental > Terrestrial > Soil > Palsa > Peat permafrost | place: Sweden... | reverse complement strand
ATCTTTCCGGACGGAAGGTACTTCATGAGCGTTACCTCTACGATGACGGAATCGCTGAGGATGGTGCGTAATCAGGAAAACTTTTGTCACTGGGGGCTACCAGACCGGGCGGCGGTGAGCTTGGATCCAATAGTTCAGAAGTTTTTTGCTTCTTTTTTCGAAAAAGAGGTTTCTTCCTTCGCTTCCGCCCGCGGAAGGTGTTAGCAACTTCCCATTCATTATAGTCCGGTTGGGGATTTAGCCCCGATGCGCGTGAGCGCCGGCAATCCATTCTAAGCATTCTACCCAAGGTCATTTCAGATGCGTCGCGCATTCTATTTCTCTCCGGCCGGATATTCCCTCACCCTGGCTTCTCCTCCACCAGTGAGAGCGCTCCGCGGTGGCGCCCCATGAGCTACACCAACGTATCGTCCGGCGTTACCAGCAGCGGAATTACCCTTACGAGCGGCGACGTGATGGTCGTTTTCTCGGGGGGTGTCGCCGACGCCACCAAGGTGGATAGCGGCGGCTATCTGAATGTCTCCGGCATTGCCAGTGGCACAACGGTTAACAGCGGTGGCGCCGAGTATCTTTACAGCGGTGCCGCCTACGCCACAATCGTGAGCAGCGGTGGTGCTGCGTATGTCTACAGCGGCATCGCCAGCGGCACGAGCGTGGTCGGCGGCGGCAGTATCGCGGTCTACGGCGGCAGCGCGGATGCAACGACACTGGACAGCGGCGCAGTCCTCGACGTTTTGGGCGGCTCGGCGAGCAGCACCTTGATAGGCAGTGGCGCGACGGTGGTTGTCGGTAGTGACGCGGAGGCCGGCGTTATCGCCGAGGGCACGGTTACGAATACGACTGTGGCGAGCGGGGGGGTGTTGGTACTTATGCCGGGGGGTAGCGCCAGCTCTTCGCACGTCGCGTCCGGTGGCGTGGTGGTTTCGACCGGCGAAGTAGAGGTTTCGGCCGGCCACGACTTGGTGACCACGACGGCGAGCGGGCTCGCGATCGGGGTGAACGACGAATTTTATGTGCTCCCCGGTGGTACTGCGAGCGCGATCAGCGTTGCCAGCGGCGGATTCGCAGCGATCTCGGGCGGGATAATCAGCTCGTGCCTGATCGGTAGCGGCGGTTCCGCAATCGTGGGCTCGGGCGGCAGGGCGAGCGCCGGCATCGTGAGCGGCGGCACTCTGTCGGTGAACAGCGGCGGCACGCTCACCAGCGTTACGGCCGAGGCATCTGGATATCTCTATTTAAATTCGGGTGTTACGGTGGATGGCGCCACGGTCGACAACGGTGGCACGGTGTATGTAGCGCCCGGGGCGACAGTCGAGGGTACCGACGTAACCAGCGGCGGCGTTCTGAACCTGTTTCCGGGCGAGCCCTCATTTGAACTGGCGAGCGGTACCGCCGGCGCCACCACGCTTGCGGCCGGCGGGGCTATCGATCTGGAATATCTCACCTATGTGTCCGGCGCGACGGCGAGCGTGAACGGCAGCGATCTGTTGACGGTGATCGCCGGCGCGGGCAGCGCCACCCTGCAATTGGCGGGAAATTATAATGGCGAGAGCTTCGCGGTCACTGCCGGCGTTGCATCGGATCTCTCGTTCGAGGCCGGCACGCTGGTGACCGCCGTCCCCTGCTATTGCCGCGGCACCAGGATCCTCACCGATCGGGGAGAGGTGGCGGTCGAGGAGCTTTGCATCGGAGATCGCCTGATCACGCGCGCGGGCACCGCCAAGCCGTTGCGTTGGATCGGCCGCCGAGCCTACTCCGGGCGCTTCACCGCAGCCAACCGGGAGCTGCTGCCGATCCGGATCAGGCCGGGCGCCCTGTCCGAAGGCGTGCCGAAACGCGATCTTCACGTCTCGCCTTTGCATGCGCTGTTGGTGGGTGGTGTGCTGATCCCGGCGCGGGCATTGGTCAACGGCGGCTCTATTGTACGGGTACAAGCGGTTGAAACACTGGAGTATTTTCACCTTGAACTCGATTGCCATGATATAATCCTGGCCGAGGGAGCGCCAGCCGAAACGTATCTCGACGATCGTAACCGCTTCATGTTCCAAAATGCCGTGGAGTACGGGGAGCTCTATCCGGATCAGGCGCTTGTGCCACCGCAATATTGCGCCCGGCGTATCGGCACCGGAGTGTTGGTTGCGGCCATCCGCGCACGGCTAGCCAAGCGTGGCAAGGACTGCGGTTACTTCCCGCCGGACTCGCTCGCAATCCCGCTGGCGGTGGGGGTAACCAATGTCGTCGTGCCGTCGGGCGTGGGCAGACTCCATCTGCTCTCGCGGTTCGGCAAGAACGGTGCCGATCAAAGATGGCTGGGGGCGCTGCTGACCGGGCTCGCGATCGATGGCGTCAAGCTCGATTTGACCGATGCCAGACTGACGGAAGGGTTCAACGGGATCGAGCACCACGGCGGACGCAAGGTCCGCTGGACCACCGGCGACGCGGTGGTGACATTCGATCCCGAACCGATCGAACAAAGCTGCCAAATCGAGATCGGCGCGATGATCGGCGTTGATTTTGACACTGAGTTATGTAGGGTGAAGTGAAGAAAAGTCTGCTTTTTTGAAAAAAGGAAGCAAAAAACTTTTGTTCGATTAGGTACTGAGCGCATCCTGGTGGCTGGCGCACTCCAATTGACAAAGTTTTTTTGCTTCTTTTTGTTCACAAAAAGAAGATTCTTACTTCCACTTTTATTTGGGATGACCTCGTGTGACCGCAGACGTCGGCAATCCGGTCAAGATCGTCCACGTCGTGCGCCAGTTCAGGCCGTCCGTCGGAGGCCTGGAAGATTTCGTGCTGAATTTGTGTCGTGCTCAGCGGACGCATCTCGGCCTCAGCCCGTCCGTGGTGACGCTTGATCGTCTGTTCACCAGGCCGGCGGAGCGTCTTCCAGCTCGGGATTCGGTGGAGGGCTTCGAGGTCAGCAGAATTCCATGGCGAGGATCGACGCGTTACCCGATCGCACCGTCGGTCCTGAAATTTCTCGGCGACGCCGATCTGATCCACGTTCACGGGATTGATTTCTTTTTCGACTACCTGGCGGCGACGAGGTTGATCCACCGGCGCCGCTTGATCGCGTCCACGCATGGTGGCTTCTTTCACACGAAGTTTGCGGCGGGATTGAAGAAACTGTATTTCAATTCCGCCACCCGAATGTCGGCGCGCGCTTATAATTGCGTGGTCGCTTGCAGCGAACAGGACGCCGAAATGTTCCGCCCCATCGCGGCTAGGAACTTGGCCACGATCGAAAATGGCGCCGATCTAGCCAAATTCGGCGACGCGGCCGCGCAAGATCATAAGAAGGTTATGATCTCGTTTGGACGCTTGGCCCACCATAAGCGGGTGCAAAGCCTCTTCCCGCTGCTTCGGGAACTGCGGAATAACGGCGAAGAATGGAAGATCATCGTTGCCGGAGTCGACGGCGAGGTGACCATGGAGTCGCTTCGCGCGGCGGCCACGGCTCATGGCGTGCGCGAGGCGATTGAGTTCGTCGTGGGTCCATCGGATGCCGAGCTTAGGACCCTGATCGGGCAGGCGAGCTACTTCGTGAGCCCCTCCGCCTACGAAGGATTCGGGATCGCCGCGGTGGAGGCCCTTTCGGCCGGCCTCGTTCCGTTGTTGAGCGCCATTCCGCCATTCGTGCGCCTGCTCGGCCGCGCCACCGACGGGCTGGCCTACGATCCGGAGGCGCCCGCGGCGGCGGCACGGGCGATCTCGCAACACGGCATTGGCGTGGCGTCGCAATGGCCGGAAGTGCGCGCGCGGCTTCGGGCGGTCGCGGAGAATTATAATTGGAGGTCCGTTGCCTCTCGTTATAACGACGTTTATCAGGCCGCCGGGTAAGCGACGCCGGCTCTACGCAACCGCGAAGGATCACCGGCTATCGTTTCTGTGCGCTGGATCCCCCTCGAGCCGGATTTCGCCGTTACCGCGACGTTATGGCGCGTGCTCGACGAAGCGGAACAAACGCGCGCCGATCGTTTCGCGTTCACTATAGACAAACATTCCTATATTGTGGCGCACGCGCTGCTTCGGGTGATGCTGAGCAAAGAGGCGGGAATTGCACCCGGCGATTGGAAATTCCGGGCCGGCCCTGGTGGAAAACCCCAGATCGATTCCTCTGCCGGCCATCCAGACCTGCGTTTCAGCCTGAGCCATACACGGGGAATGGTGTCGGTTGCGGTAGGACGCTTTCACGATCTTGGTGTCGACGTCGAGAGCTGGAGAGAGGCGGTTCCGGTACTTGAGATCGCGCGCCGTTTTTTCGCCCCGGCCGAGGCGGAGTTGATCGCCGGCCTGCCGCTTTCCGAGCAAAATCAGGCGTTTTATCGCCTTTGGACACTCAAGGAGGCTTTCGTAAAGGCGACCGGCCAGGGAATCGCCGCCCCGATCGATGGGTTCGCGTTTTCGCTCGACCCGGTTGAGATCAGGTTCCTGCCGCCCGAGCGCGGCCACCCGGACGAATGGCAGTTCGCCGAGGTCCGCCCGGGACCGGGGCACCGGTTGGCGCTGGCGGTCCGGCGCGCCGCCAGCGATCCGGCGCGACTCGATCTGGGCGCCCTAGACGTTCAGCATTTGGTGTAATTATCAGTAAGATCAAAGTACTAGAAGAAGCAAGAGGCATGCCGTATTTAAAAATAGAAGCAAAGGACCTATATACTATAGAATGCGGGGGCAAGATCGAGAAATGGTGAACTCCGAACCAAAACCGACGATGTCTTCTTGTTTCCATTTGCTCACAAGGAAGGACTCTTTTCTCACACCGCGAGGATTTTTTTCCGCAACCTCGCGCTACGAAGCTGGTGCACCGCACCATGGATCTGCCTTCGGCGTTAGCACGCGCTCAAATCTTCGCGCGGTTGGCCTCGGAAGGCGCTTGATATCAAAAGAGAATTTCGCCACCCCGACGCGGTTAAGAAATCTCTGAGATCATTGTCCTATACTTGAAGTGTGGCTGGTCTCAATACAATATCACTAGCACTACCTGGTAGAATGGCAGGTTCCGCTTGGGTTTGCGACTGCCGCGTGGGATACCGGCGGTGCTTCCATTCGAGGGCTGCGACCCAAGGCGTCCGACGCCAGCAGGACGGCGAGTTTGAAAAGGCTATTCTGAGACGTGATGGCGCCAATCATCCAGCAAAGACGAGTGCTACTCAATCATCCGTGCTGCCCGGACGGTGTGCGCGGCCGATTGGCTGCGCCGCCACGCATGCCGGAGAGCGCTTAGGTCATGAACGCCGAAACGCCGCCTCTCGGACCGGCTTGCCACCATGGGCCGGTGCCGCTGTCTTATTCTCAGGAGCGGATGTGGCTGATCCAGTCGCTGGCCCCCGAGAGTACCGCTTATAATGTAGCGGTCGGCCTCCGGTTCAGAGGGCCACTGGACGTAGGGGCGCTATCGGAAGCTTTGAACAAACTGTGCCGCCGGCACGAGACCCTCCGCTGCACCGTGCGCATGGTGAATGGCCAACCGCTACAGTATTTTGAGCCTTGGGAGGAACGTGCACTCACCGTGCTCGACCTGCGCGACCGCGGCGAGAATGCCGGGACGGAGGCTTTGGAGCAGGCCGGGAAGGAGGCGAGCACACCGTTCGATCTAGCACGAGGGCCGGTGATCCGCACCAAACTGTTTCAAACCGATCGGGAAGAGCATCTGTTGATGCTCGTGCTCCATCACATCGCTGGCGATCAATGGTCGATCGGTGTGCTGGGGCGAGAAATGGCAGAGCTCTACAACGGCCTCCGCAAAGGAATCCAGCCGCGGCTCGAACCGCTGCCGATCAGCTTCGTGAACTACGCGGTGCGGCAGCGAAGCGGACATGTCGGGGAGGAATCCGAGTCGCAGATGTCATTCTGGCGGCGGCAGTTGGCTGATCTTCCATCGCTGGAACTTCCCGCCGATCGCCAGCGGCCCAGGCTGCCTCGCCTCCACGGCGCGGTCTGCCGAATGCCAATTCCCGCCCCTTTGATGCGAAGTCTCGCACAGCTCGACCGCGGCATCGATGGCACGCTGTTCATCACGACCCTTTCCGCTTTTGCGGCGCTGCTCCACCGGATCACCGGCCAGGAGGACATCCCGATCGGCGTGCCGGTGGCGAATCGCGGCGGCGGCGCGACCGAAGGGCTGGTCGGGAGCCTGGTCAACATCCTGGTGCTACGGATTGACCTCGCGGGCAATCCCGAATTCCGTGAGTTAATGCGCCGGACGCGTGTGACCGCGCTTGATGCCTTCGCTCACCAGGATGTTTCCTTCGACCGGCTCGTCCAGGAATTGGGTCAACACCGCGATGCGAGCCGTGCTCCGTTGACGCAGGTTCTGTTCGATGTCGCGAACGCCCCGATGGACGACATCCGGTTCGACGACCTGGTCTGGGAGCCGGTGATATTGGATCGGGGCGGAGCACAATTCGAGCTGAACCTGTCCGTCGATGCCGACGTGACGCAAAGTGTCGCCCTCGAGTATGATACGGATCTATTCGACTCGGCGACGATCGAGCGGCTGATCCGGCAATATTTCATGATCCTGGAGAGCGCCGCCGCCGCCCCTGGAGCGCACCTGGGCACTCTGCCGCTGCTACCGGCTGGGGAACTCGCGACCCTCTCGGACTGGAACGCGACCTCGGCGCCATACCCTCGGAACAAGATTTTTTCGCGGATTTTCGAACAGCGGGTGGCACTATCTCCGGACGCTACCGCAGTCACGTTCGAGGGCGCCTCGATGACCTATGCGGAGCTCAACGCGCACGCGAACGTGGTCGGGCACCACCTCCGCGCGCTCGGTGTGGGCCCGGGAGTGCTGGTTGGACTGTGCCTCAATCGATCGCTCGATTTGCTCGTCGCCCTGCTCGGCATCCAAAAGTCGGGAGGCGCCTACGTCCCGCTCGACCCTGAGTTTCCGGCGGAGCGGCTGGAGTACATGCTGTCGGACAGCGGCGCCAAGGTGCTGGTCACCGCAGGCACTGCCGCCCGCGGGCTCGATCTGCCGGACGGTATCAGAATCCTCGATCTCGAGACCGCGCCTGAAACGCCGGAGAGCGTGATTGCGGCTAACCTCGAAGAAGGGGCCGGACCGGAAGACGCCGCCTATGTCATCTATACATCGGGGTCGACGGGACGGCCCAAAGGCGTCGTTGTGTCCCACCGCGCGCTGCTGAACTTTCTCTGGTCGATGCGGCAGCGGCCGGGGCTGGCTGCTTCTGACGTGCTGGCGGCGGTGACCACCATATCGTTCGACATCGTCGCACTGGAACTTTACCTTCCGTTGATTGCCGGAGCGCGGATTCTGCTGGTTTCGCGTGAGACCGGGGCCGATGGCATGGCGCTTTCACAATTGCTCGCCAGTAGCGGGGCGTCGGTGCTGCAAGCGACACCGACCAAGTGGCGCATGCTGCTTGAAGCCGGCTGGACGGGTCGCAAGGGATTTCGCGCGCTCTGCGGCGGTGAACCATTGCCGCGAGATCTGGCCGATTCCATCCTTGGCTGTGTCGACGAGCTCTGGAATTTATATGGCCCGACCGAGACCACGGTGTGGTCAACCACGGATCTTGTGCCGCGCGGGGCTACGGCGATCAGTGTCGGCCGGCCGATCGGCAACACCCAGGTCCATATTCTAGACTCCGCCGGGGAGCTGGTGCCGATCGGAAATCCCGGCGAAATCTGCATCGGTGGCGAGGGGCTGGCGATCGGCTACCACGGGCGGCCGGAACTCACATCCCAGTACTTCGTTCCCGACCGATTCTCGGGACAGCCCGAAGCGCGATTGTATCGAACCGGCGATTTGGGATGTTGGGGTGCCGACGGCAAACTCTATCATCTCGGCCGGCTGGATCATCAGCTGAAAATCCGCGGCGTCCGTATCGAACCTGGCGAGATCGAATCGGTGCTCCGCGGCCACGAAGCGGTAAGGCAGGCTGTCGTGGTGGCAGGAGAGGCCCGCCCCGGTGACCAGAGGCTCGTCGCCTACGTCGTCTACCGGCACGGGGAGGATCTCACGGTAAGTGACATGCGACGTTATCTTCGCAAGCAATTTCCGGACTTCATGATCCCGTCGATGATCGTGGCGCTTGACGCGTTGCCGCTCACGGCGAACGGAAAGGTGGATCGCAACGCCCTGCCCGATCCGTTCCGGAACGCATTGCGCGTGATCGCAAGCCATGATCCGCCCTCCCCCGGCATGGAACAGACCATGGCGGAGATCTGGCAATCTGTTCTGATGGTCGACCGGATCGACGCGAGCGACAATTTTTTCGAAATCGGCGGACACTCGCTGCTGTCTCTGCGCGTGGCACAAGAGGTTGAGAAACGGACCGGATTCCGCATGGACCCGCGCGCCTTGTTCTTCAACGATTTGCGTCAGGTCGTGGCGCTGGTGGTGTCCGAAGCGAAAAACTCCTCCGGCGGCCGATGAATCCATTCTATTTTGGCACCAGCGAACGACGCATTTTTGGGATTTATGAACCGGCGGCACTCGGCAGCAAGAGAAAACGAGCCGCCGTTCTTTGCTATTCATGGGGCCCCGAATATCTGTATGCCCATCGAACCATGCGCCAACTCGCGATCAAACTTTCGATGGCGGGAGTTCATACCCTGCGTTTTGACTACTTCGGCACCGGAGACTCGGGCGGCGACGCGGCGGATACCGATCTCAAGGGATGGGAATCCGATATTGCGCTGGCGATCGAAGAAATAAAGGATATGGTGGACGTGACCAAGGTTAGCCTGATCGGTTTACGGCTGGGCGCCACGGTCGCTGCAAGCGTCGCCACCAAACTCTGGAAGGAGATCGATGCACTGGTCCTTTGGGATCCTATCGTTTCCGGCAAGGAATATCAGTTGTCCCTGGATCCGGGCGAGCGGGAGCGCTGGCATGGGGGACCAAAGGCGGCAGGTGAAAGCGCACAGGTCCGTGAAGCCTCAGGTTTTGTGTGCTCCACCAGTATGATACGTGAACTTCCGGCGCTAAACCTGGGCGACATGATATCTCCGCCGCGCACACGTACTCTCATGTTGGTGACTGAACGGTTTCCGTTTCACCAATCATTGGCGCCGGTACCGGGCGGCGGTCAATCCGGATCTCTTGATATCGAGTATATGGAGGCTGTACATCCTTGGATCGAGGATCCCACTTTGACTGGAGTGGTCCCTGTGGGGGTGATCCAGCGAATCGTAAATTGGCTGGGATGACGCAGAAAATCAGCGAACAGACAGTACTGCTCGGCAGAAGGCAGTCTCTGGTGGGGATTGTGGCGCGAGCGGTAACGGGGGCGCCCCCCGATAATCCCGCGGTCATTATTCTGAATACCGGGATCATTCACCGCGTTGGACACCATAGGATGTACGTGACGATGTCGCGCGCCCTCGCGGCAGCCGGTCACACCGTGCTGCGCTTCGATTTTTCCGGGATCGGCGATAGTGATCCGAGGACCGATGGACTCGCGCCGGTGGAATCGTGCCTGGCCGATATCAAGGATGCGATCGATTGGCTCGAGCGCGATCGCGAAGTATCACGGGTTATCCTGATCGGATTATGTTCCGGCGCTGATTACGCTATCTTGTATGGTCATACGGACGCTCGTGTAGTCGCGCTCGTGCTGATGGATCCATCCATCCCCGCGACTGCCCGGTACTACCTGCATATCATTATCCGGCGGCTCATGCGTTTGCGCGCCTGGAACAGAGTTGTGACTGGCCGAAGTCGTATTCTCAGAATGTGGCTGGAGCATTTGTCTTACGCACTGCGGCCGAAGGGGAAATACGGACAGATCACGCTACAAAATCTGAAGTTTCACTCGTATCTGGAGCAATGCTATCAGGGGGCCGTAGATCGCGGGATTGAGATGTTGGCCGTGCTTACAGAAGATTCGACACGGCAGACCTACCGGATGCAAATGATCGATGCGTTTCCCAATGTGTCGTTTGGAAACCAACTGAAACTCGAACTGTTTTCGGGGAGCGACCACTCGTTTTCGCGAGAAGCGGATCGGAGTAGATTGAACCAGCTGATCTTGGGGTGGATCAATTCGATGAATTATCGTGATCTTTCACTACCGGTCCGGTCGGAGTAGGGCTGGGTAAAGTCAATCAGAGGAAGGGAAGGAAGCATTTTTTTTGAAAAAAAGAAGCAAAAAACTTTCCTGATTACGCACCATCCTCAGCGATTCCGTCATCGTAGAGGTAACGCTCGTGAAGTACCTTCCGTCCGGAAAGATAAGTAAGTAAAATCAATAGGTTGAGCTGCAGGAAGAATCTTCTTTTTGTGAACAAAAAGAAGCACAAAAACTTTGTCAATTAGGGGGTGCATTGTCTTGCGGGGGTGCACTCCGATCTAGGGCCTGTGGTCAATTAAGCCAGATTGC
>Ga0302308_10005010_pt1 | contig 10356 bp, 4 predicted proteins | sample III_Palsa_E3_3_FD_200531 | JGI IMG/M metagenome (GOLD analysis project Ga0302308, IMG submission 200531) | Peat permafrost microbial communities from Stordalen Mire near Abisko, Sweden - III_Palsa_E3_3 | ecosystem: Environmental > Terrestrial > Soil > Palsa > Peat permafrost | place: Sweden... | reverse complement strand
GCGGCGTGATCCAGATTTTCACCAAGCACGGCAATCCTGGCGGCGGCGTTACGCCATCGCTGAGCATGACCACCGGAAGCGACGGGTTCGTCAAATCACAAGTCGGGCTGTCCGGCGGCGATCCGCACGCCTGGTACAACGTCAGCCTGGGCGGCGAGTACACCAGCGGCATCCCCGCCTGTCGCCTGGGCGCCGCGGAAGCCGGGGCCGGCTGTTTCGTCGACGATCCGCGCGATGATGCGTATCGCAACTGGAACGGTTCGGCCAATACCGGCTACCGCTGGGACAACGGCACCGAACTGGCATTCGACTGGCTGCGCAGCAAGAGCGACGTCGAATACGCTGGTAGTCCGTACGGTGGTAACGATGCCGTCAACGAGCAGCATGTCGCCGGGGCGCGGCTGACGTTTTCACCGCTGGATATCTGGAAGGTGACGCTGAATGCGGGCCAGAGCCGCGACGATTCGCAGACCTACTATCAAGGCACGTATTTCGGCGACTACTACCCGCGCACGCCGACCGGTTACGCCGATTCGCGGCGCAACCAGTTTTCCTGGCAGAACGACATCACGCTTGCCAGCGGCCAGCTGCTGACCGTCGGCGCGGACTATCAGCAGGAGCACATCACCAGCGACACCGGTTATCTCGACAGCACCCGCGGCGATGCCGGCACCTATGCGCAATACCAGGGCACGTTCGGCCAGAACGAAGTGCAGCTGTCGGCGCGGCACGATCACAACGATCAGTTCGGCAACCACGATACCGGCGCGGCTGCGTGGGGCTACAACTTTGCCGACGGCCTCAAGCTCACCGCCAGCTATGGCAGCGCTTTCCATGCGCCGACGTTCAACGATCTGTACTACCCCTACGGCAGCGGCAATCCGGATCTGAAGCCGGAAAGCTCGCGCAGCGCAGAGCTGGGCCTGTCGCAAACGGTGGGGATATGGAACTGGGCCCTGAACGCCTACCAGACCCGCATCAATCAGTTGATCACGCTGGACGCCAACTACGTGCCGCAAAACATCAGCCAGGCGCGCATCCGTGGGCTGGAGGGACAGGTCGGCGTCACCCTCGACGGCTGGCGCGTGCAGACCTATCTCACTGCGATGCAGCCGATCGAGGACGACAGCGGCCCGAACAACGGCAACCTGCTCCCGCGTCGGCCGAAGCAGACCGCGCGCGTGGAGCTGGACAAGAGCTACGGCAACTTCGCCATCGGCGGCACCTTCAATGCAGACAGCAAACGCTACGACGACGCGGCCAACCTGCATCGCCTCGGCGGTTACACCACCACCGACCTGCGCGCCAGCTACGCGTTCGCGCCAAGCTGGAAAGTCGAGGCGCGGCTGGCGAATATTTTCGACCGCGATTACGAAACTGCCTACTACTTCAACCAGCCCGGTCGCACCTGGTACTTGACGCTGCGCTACAGCCCCGCAAGTCTGTAGCCATTCGCCTGTGCCGTCAGCATGGACGCTGGCGGAGTGGCACTCCAGGGACTGGAGCGGAAGCAACACGAACACGGACGTTCACCCCTGCCTTTCGACAGGGTGAGGACTTAAGGCACATACGTTTGCGCGCGCCGACAGGCATAAAGTCGGCATGATTGATACGCACGCCGCTGCCGCACGCCCCTTTACGTCCGCGAAGGTGTTCGCCGGCGTCGGCTCGCCGCTATGCTTGCAGGCCACGGAAGCGCCATGAATATTTTCGCCCCCATGATTCGCCGTCCTGCCGGCACTTCGCTGCTAGCGATCGGCCTGGTGCTGGCCGGTATCTGCGCCTATTTCCTGCTCGGCGTGGCGGCGCTGCCCTCGTTCGAGCTGCCGGTTGTTTTCGTGCAGGCTGCACAGCCCGGTGCGAGTGCGCAAACCATGGCCAGCACGGTGCTGGCGCCGCTGGAGCGGCATCTTGGCCAGATTCCCGGCATCGACGAAATGTACGGCAATGCTACCGAAGGGTCGGCAACTGTGATCGTGCGCTTTCATTTCGGGCGCGACACCGACAAGGCCGCACGCGATGTGCAGGCCGCCATCAACGCGGCACAGGCTGATCTGCCGGCGTTGCCGAGTCCGCCGCAATACTTCAAGGTAGACACAGCATCGATCCCTATTTTGCTGGTGACGCTCCGATCCGATGGCTTGCCGATCGATAAGCTCTACGACCTCACCGACACTTTGCTGCAGCCGGCGATGGCACAAATTCCCGGTGTGGCCCAGGTGCAGGTGTTCGGCGGCACGCCGCACGCGGTACGCATCGATCTGGACATGCACGCGCTTGCTGCCAAAAACCTCACCGCCAACGACATCAGCAACGTATTGATCGCTGCCAACGTGTCCTCGCCGCAGGGCGTACTGTCGGACGGCCATACGCAGATGACCGTCACAGCGAACGACGCCCTGCAGACGCCAGAGGAGTTCGGCAAGCTGCTGATCTCCGACAACAACGGCGTGCCCGTGCGCATGTCCGATGTGGCGAAGGTTTACAGCGGCGAACAGGACAAATACCAGGGCGCCTGGTTCAACGGCAGCAAAACGGTGGCGATGCAGATCAGCAAGCGCCCCGAGGCCAACGCGGTGGCGACGGTGCAGGCGATCCTTGCCAAGCTGCCGCAGCTGCGCGCTTCGCTGCCGGCCAATATCACCATCACGCCGATGTTCAATCTCACCCAGACCACCAAGTCGGCGTTACATGAGGTGGAGGTGGCGCTGGCCATAAGCATTGTGTTGGTGGTGCTGGTCATGCTCGTATTCCTGCGTCGCCTGCGGCCGACGCTGATCGCCACGCTCAGCGTGCCGCTCTCGCTGGCCGGCGCGTTCGTCGTTATGTGGATCTTGGGCTATACGCTCAATACCTTGTCGCTGGTGGCGCTCGTATTGTGCATCGGCTTCGTCGTCGACGATGCCATCGTGGTGATCGAGAACATCGTGCGGCATATGGAGCACGGTGAAGAAGCGTTGGAGGCGTCGCTGGTCGGCGTCAGCGAGATTGGTTTCACGGTCATTTCCATCACGCTGTCGCTGATCGCGGTGTTTGCGCCGCTGCTGTTTGGTAACAGTATTCTGGTGCTGCTGTTGCGCGAATTTTCCGTCACGCTTACCGCGGCCGTGGTGATCTCGGCGCTCGTATCGCTGACGCTGACGCCCGCCTTGTGTGGCCTGCTGCTGAAGCAGGATGCGCAAGGCGTCGTGCGCGAGCAGTCGCGCATCGAGTTGGCGATGGAGCGCTTCGATCGCAATCTGCATCACCGCTACGAACGCGCGTTGGACTGGGCCATGCGCCATCGCCGGCTGATGCGCTGGCAACCGCTGCTGCTGCTTATTCTTACCGTTGTGCTGGCACTTGCCGTCGTGAAAACGGCTGGCGGCACTTTCATGCCGGACGAGGACACTGGCCAGTTGCAGGTCGATCTCACCGCAGATACCAATATTTCGCCGACGCTACTGACCGAACGCGTGAAGCATGCGGCCAGCATCATCCAGGCCGAGCCGGATGTCGCGGATATCCTCAGCGTGCTGGGTTCCAACGGTGGCGGGAACGGCGCGGTCGGCAACGGCGGCACGATGTGGGTCGATCTCAAACCGCGCGGCAGCGGCCCGAATGAGCGCCATGAGAACATCAAGGTGCTCATCGAGCGCCTCGGCAAGAAACTCGACGCTCTGCCCAATGTGCGCGTTGAGGTATCGCCGGTGCAGTTTCTCGGCGGTGGCGGCAGTGGCGACAATGCGGGCCAGTACGAATTCCAGCTGGTCAGCTCCGATGGCGGCGACCTGCAGCCGTGGACGCTGAAGATGGTGCGCCAGCTACGCACGATGAAGCAGCTACGCGACGTCAGCAGCAATTTCGACCAGGTCGGCAAGCAGCAGATGATCAACGTCGATCGCGATGCTGCCAGCCGGCTGCAGGTCAGCATGGGCGATATCGACTCGGTCCTGCAAAACTCGTTCGGCCAGCGTCAGGTGTCGGTGATCTATTCCGATCTCAATCAGTATCGCGTGGTGCTGAACTCTGCCGCGGCCGAATCGATCAGCGCGCAGGCGCTGCTCAACAGCTACGTGCGCAACACGCAGGGCAACATGATTCCGCTATCGGCCATGGCCAGCATCGCGCCCAGCCTCACGCCGACGCGCATCCGCCACCACAACCAAATGGAAGTGTCGACCATCAGCTACAACCTGGCCAAGGACGTGAGCCAGGACAAGGGCATCGCGCTGATCAACCAGGCCGCCACGATCGTGCAGCTGCCCGAAGGCATGCGCGTGGACTTCACCGGGGCCAATCAGAACTTGCAGCAGGCGGAAAGCAACGGTTATGTCCTGATTGTCGGCGCCATCATCGCGATGTATATCGTGCTCGGTATTCTTTACGAAAGTCTCGGCCACCCGCTGACGATTCTTTCCACGCTGCCCGCCGCCGGCGCGGGTGCTTTTCTGGCACTGCTGGTCACACAAACGCAGATCAGCCTGATGGCGATCATTGCGATCCTGATGTTGATCGGCATCGTAAAAAAGAACGCGATCCTGATGGTCGACTTTGCCCTGGTCGCCGAACGCGAACGCGGCCTGCCTGCGCCGGAGGCGATACGCGAAGCGGCACTGGTGCGCTTCCGTCCGATCACCATGACGACGTTGGTTGCGATGGGGGCGGCGCTGCCGCTGGCGATTGGCTTCGGCGTGGGCTCAGAGATGCGCCAGCCGCTCGGTATCGCAATTGTGGGTGGCTTGCTGGTGTCGCAGTTGCTGACGCTGTTGAGTACGCCGGCGATTTATCTCTGGAATCATGATCGGAAGATTCGCAAGGCAGCGCGCATTGAGCGGCGTGCGGCGAAGCGGCGGCTGAAGGCCATTGGCAAGCCGTCGCAGGCGGCCGGGTGAAGCGTGAAGTTTTTTCTCTCCCCAGGCTTGATTGGGGAGAGGGCAGGGTGAAGAGTCGCTCTGATTTTGGCGCTTCAAAAAACATAATCAAGAACGAAAATCTAAAGCGACCCCTCGCCCTAGCCCTCTCACTAAAAAAGCCTGGGGAGAAGGAATTACCGTCGATCGTTCGAGAGAGTCACCGCAAACAAAATTCAATCGCTGGGGCTGGTGCAAGCCGCGTACCGCTTCCCCTCCACGCGAACCACTTCCCCCTTGCCCTTCATCACGATACTCGCTACGTAATGCTCCGGCGAATCAAAATCCACGCGGCCCTTGCCGGTTGCTGACGTATCCCCTGGACAACTCAACGACCAGTCGAGCGCCGTGCTCCGGCGGTGCTGATCGCTGGGCAGACATTTAGTTTGATGCGGCACACCGATAGCGGCGAATGCCACCCATGGGTCAGCCCCTTCGTCGACGCAGTGCCAGGTTGTCTTCGGCTGGCCAACGACCTGGCCGTGGCTGATGATGCTGCTGACGATTTTCCACAGGCCGGGCATGGCCTGAAAATCCGCGGGGTCGGCCAGGGACGCGGTGCTGCCGAGTGCGGCAGCGAGAAGTAGAAACGCGATATAGCGTCGGCGAACGCTGGATTTCTGAAGTGCGCGGCGCGTCTTTTCAATCGGTCGATACATGACGATTCGATCTCCGGGAGCAAAAAAAGCAGGCCCCGGGCACGCCCGGGGCCTGTGTACGGTCGCTACTTATCAGTTTTGTATGCCGTCCTGCACGCCCGGCAACACGCTGTAATGGCCGAAGGTAAACATGTCCATCAGGTTGCCGATCGCTGGAGCATTCACTGGTACGTAAGGGTTGCTGGCGCGGGCAATCGGGTTGGGCAGGTTGTCGCGACTGCGCGGGGAGATGGTGGCATCCAGGCCCCAGTTGGCTTCGACGAATTTATCGAAAGAGACGTGGTCGTAGTACGTGTGCACCACGCGGCCGCCCTGCGAATACTTCGAGATCACCAGCAGCGGAATGCGCGTGCCGTCGCCGAAGAAGTCGATCGGCTGCACATAACCGGAGTCGTAATAGCCGCCGCCTTCATCCATCGTCACCATGATGACAGTGTCGTTCCATACCGCCGGATTGGCCTTGGCCAAGTCGACGATCTTTTTGACGTAGCCTTCGAACAGCTCGAGCTTCGACGAAGCCGGATGGCCGTCCAGAATACCATCGGGCTTGGCGATGGAGACGGCCGGCAACGTGCCGTTCTGGATATCGGTGTAAAGGTCGTTGATATCCTGATTGTTGGCGCGCAGCGTCGGGTTGGTCATGATCTGGGTGGAGTAGAGGAACGGATCGCAGATGTTGCAGAAGGTGCCTGCCTCACCGTTTTCCTTGCCGTCACCCCAGCCTTCGCCGTAGTACTTCCAGCTGACGTTGTGCCTGCTCAGCAGCAGGGCAATGTTGTCCTGCGTGGTCGGCGGAATGGTGAACTGCGTGCTGCCCAGCGGCGCGGGCGTGCCGTCACCCATGTAGCCGGGGTTGTAGTTGTTGACCAGGTAATACGCGCCCGGCTTGCAATCGGTGCCGCGGAAGGTACGGTACGGCAGGGAGCCGAGATAACCCTTGACCGCCGCCACGCCGGGCTGGGTGTCGTCCGCGCAGTTGACGTACGAGCCGCCGCCGTAGCCGTCCTGTACCCACCAGTTGTTGGTGCCGGACTGCGAGTTGGGGTTTTCGATCTGGTTGCTCGGCGGTGTGGTCGGGGCACCGTTCGCATCGGCGTAGAAGATCGGATTGCCGTAGCCGAGCATGATGTGGTTTGCACCGGTACCGCCCATCACCGACTGATGAAAGTTGTCGCTCAGCGTGTAGGTCTGTGCCAGCTCGGCGAAGTAGGCCGCATCACCCTTGGCCACGTTGAGGAACTGCATCGCCGTCGAGCCTTCACCGGTGCTCTCGTTGGTGAAGTTGGCCGGCTGCGTGGCGCCGTTGTTGCCCGCTCCCATGGTGGTTTCCACCCAGGGGAAAAGGTCGGCACGGCAGCCGCTGGGGTTGGTCGCCGTCGCACTCTGCATGCTGCAGTCGAGCTGCTGCCACATCTGGAAAAAGCGATGCACCGGGCTGTTGGCGTAGTCGTCGTAACTGATCGATGCGTGCATGTCGACCGGTGCGTTGGCCAGCTGTGTGGGAAAGCGCGTATCGACCACATCATTGGGCAGGCCCGTGCCGCCTTCGGCAAGTTCCTGATAGGCGTCGCTGGGCAGCGCGGGCTCGACCGACTGCGCCTGTGCAGCCGAAGAGAACGGTGCCTGCGTCGGCGCGCCACCGGTATTCATCGACGGCAGCGTGCTGAATGGCGTGGTGTGCGTGGGCGTATTGGAGTAATTGCCCGTCTGCGACGCCTGCCACTGCTGCGCCTTGGCCACATTGGGGCCGGGCGTGCCGTCGGCGTTGACGATGCCCTCGGACAGCAGGTTGTTGATGCTCTGGCCCTTGGGCGGCGTGTAGGTGGCGAAGACATGATCGAAGGTGCGGTTTTCACCGATCAGCAGAATCACGTGCTTGATCGGGGTGCGGGTATAGCCGCTGCGATCAATGCCCTGGCCGGGGTTGTGGATGGTCACGATACCGCCGGGCAGGCCAGGCTGATGTTTGGAGGCGGCTGCCGGCACGTCCTGACGGAACGCGGCGTCCTTGTCCGGTGGCGTGGTGCTCTGGGCGCTGACGATACCGGCGACGGTAGCGGTCAGCAGGCCGAACAGCAGTGGCTTGTAGTGTTTGCGATGAATCGGTGAGCGCATGACTTTGTCTCCTGCAGTGGCAACAGTGCTGCAATCGAATCGTTTCCCCCTGATTCGTAACCGCGGGCCTTACCGGCGCAACGGTCGGCGGGAGTCTGGGCCGCGAAGATGACGTTCCGTTGGCGCGCATGCGACAGTCGACGCCCTCTGCGTGACAGTGCGACGACAGCGCAAGAACCTCTGCGACGATTCGCAGAAACACACGATTTCAAGCCGGCAAAATCTCGTACGGGCGCATCATTTCGTTGTCTTCGTGCTCGAGGAAATGGCAGTGCCAGACATAGCGGCCCGGCTCGCCCTCGAAGCGCATCGCAATGCGCGTGACCATGCCGGCGTCAGCGCGCACGGTGTCTTTCCAGCCTGCCTCGTGCGGCGGTGGCGGCTGCGCCGGGCCGGTGTATTTGACCGTGCGATGAGCGTTCCACGCGAACAGGTCGAACGGCCGGCGATCGATGATCTGAAAGCGCACCAGATGCAGATGGATGGGATGCGCATCGCCGGTAACGTTGACGAAGCTCCAGCTTTCCGTGCTGTGCTGGCGCGGCTTTTCGCTGATCGGATCGGACCACATCTTGCCGTCCAGCAGCATCGTCATGGCGTTGCCGGCGGCGTCGTCCTGCTCGCCCAGCGCGAGCTGGCGATGCTGTACCGCACTTGCTGGATCGATGCGCGGCACGGCGCGCAGTGCAGCCGGTAGCGCCGAGGTATCGCGCTTGCCGCGATCACGCACGCGAAATTCCAGAATGCCTTCGGACTGCTGGCGCAGCTGCAGCGTTTGGCCGTCCATTCCGGAAAAGTCGACCACCACCTCGGCGCGCTCGGCCGGGTACAGCTGCATGCGCGAGCGCTCCAGCGGCGCGGCGAGCAGGCCCTGATCGCTGGCGATCTGCTGGAAGGGATGATCGTGCGACAGCGACAAATCGAAGAAGCTCGTGTTGGCCACGTTGATCAGCCGCAGCCGATAGCGCCGCGGTTCGACCTCGAAGTACGGAAACAGCTTGCCGTTGCACAGCACGGCGTTGCCATGGCATTCGGATACCCACGGCGCGGCGGGATCGTCCGACACCGGGTAATACAGCTGGCCGTCCTTCGCGATCAGCCGATCGTACAGAATCAGCGGCAGGTCGTAGTCGCCCGACGGCAGGTTCAGCGCCTGCTCTTCGGCGTCGCGCACGGTGAAGGCACCAAACAACCCGGCGTAGATGTTGAGCCGGGTAATACCCATGGCGTGGTCGTGGTACCACAGCGTCGCCGCGTCCTGCACGCTAGGGTAGTGGTACTGCAGGGATTTACCCGGCACGTACCAGTCTTCCGGCCAGCCGTCGCTGTCCGCAGGTACACGCGCGCCGTGCACGTGCGTAACCGCCCGTACTAGCGGCTTATCCTTTTCCGCGCCGTGGATCGTGTGGTCGATCGGCAGAAAGTGCGCGGTTGGCAGGTCGTTGGCCCACTCGATCAGCAGCGGTTCGCCGCGCGTGGTCTCGATCGTCGGGCCGGGAGAACTGCCGTTGTAGCCCCACTGTGGCGTGGGTGGCAGATCACGGTGCAGCCTGGATCGAAACGCCTGCATCTGCATGCGGTAGAACGGCAGCGTGCGGCCCGGATACGCCGGATGCGTGCGCTGCCCGGCGGCGCGCGCGATCGGCGGCACCGGCAGCGCATCGACGAATTTGCTGAGCGAGGTCGGGTTGAGCAAGGGCACCTTCGGCGCGGCCAGCTGCGGCATTTTCATGTCCGCCGGTTTCATCGGCATGGCCATGCCGGAGGGGGCGGCCGCGCGCGCTAGCTGCAGCGCGTCGGCCAGCGCGCAAGCGCCCACAAGGCTGCCGGCGCCGAGTAGAAAACGGCGGCGCGAGAGCGTCATCGTTTGTAACTCCGCAGATGCGGATGGCTGCTGGTTGCCGGAGCCGCCCCCATGCAACAAAAGAAAGTAAGCGTCGAGCGGGCGGGCGGGAGCGCAAAGATCATCCAACCACTTTAGGCAGCGCCAATGACAGTCGCGTGGCAACATTATCTTGCGAGTTGTAGACCGGCCTGCCGCCCGCGGAATGAAAGAACTTTCGTCAGTCGATTGCGGGCATGACCGGCGTGGCCGGCACGCCCTGCCCTGTCGTGGGCGCCTGCTCGGCGGCTGTCGGCTGAAGCATGTGCGCGCGCCGCCAGCCGCCATAGCGGTAATAGCCGATCGCCATCAGCATCGAAACCAGAGAGCCCAGCGGAAAGCTCCACCAGATCGAGTCCGCTCCCAGCCGTGACTGCAACAGCAGCGCGAACGGTGGCCGGATGAACCACATCGAGATCAGCAGCACGAACAATGGCGGCCACACGGCACCGGTGGAGCGCACCACGCCGAACAGCACGAAGGTGGCGCCGAAAAAAAGGAACGACCACACCGCGATGACGTTCAAATGCATCGCCAGCTGGATCGCTTCACCGTCGTGCGGAAGAAACAGTCCGAGCGCCGCGCGGTTGAACAGGTAGATGATGCCGATCAGTGTGCCGCCCAGCAGAAAGTTGTAGATCAGGCCGGCGCGCGCAATGCGGCTTACCCGATCCCACAGTCGTGCGCCGACGTTCTGCGCGGCCATCGACGATACCGCTGCGCCGATCGCCATCGCCGGCATCTGCACATACGTCCATAGCTGGCTGGCCGCACCGTAGGCGGCCACGGTGTGCGAACCGTAGGCGTT
>Ga0302308_10005008_pt1 | contig 10359 bp, 10 predicted proteins | sample III_Palsa_E3_3_FD_200531 | JGI IMG/M metagenome (GOLD analysis project Ga0302308, IMG submission 200531) | Peat permafrost microbial communities from Stordalen Mire near Abisko, Sweden - III_Palsa_E3_3 | ecosystem: Environmental > Terrestrial > Soil > Palsa > Peat permafrost | place: Sweden... | reverse complement strand
TGGGAGATCGGGTCGGCTGGCAGGACGCGGTGATCGGCAACCCACCGTTCGTGCGCTACCAAGAGCACCGTGGGACAGTCCGCAAACGTTCGGCCGCTGCCGCACTGGCCCAGGGCGTACGCCTCTCCGGCCTCGCATCATCTTGGGCGGCGACACTCGTACACGCCTCGGCATTTCTGAAGCCGGGAGGACGTCTCGCGATGGTGCTTCCCGCAGAGCTGCTGACTGTTGGCTATGCCGAGCCGATCCGGCGCTGGCTTCGCGCCCGGTTCAGGGTCGTCAACCTGGTGATGTTCGAGCGGCTGCAGTTCCGCGACGCCGACGAGCAGGTGGTGCTGCTCGTGGCACACGGCACCGGTCCCTGCGCTCCGTTCTGCATCTACCACGTCGAGGGTGCCGACGATCTCGCCGATCTTCACCCCCTCGACCCCGTGGGCGCCACCCCTGCGGCCGAGGGCAAGTGGAGTGACCTGGTGTTGTCGCTCGACGTGCGGCAGCTTTTCGAGTCGGTTGCGCTCGAGCGCATGGCTCGCCTCGACAGCTACGGCACGCCCGAACTGGGAACCGTCACCGGCGCCAACAATTACTTCGCGATCTCCGACATCACACGCAAGAGGTATGCCATTCACGAGCGACACCTCAAGCCCATTTCCCCGCCCGGCACCCGACACCTGAAGGGCTTGGCCTTCTCCCAAACCCAGTGGGAGGACCTGAAGCTCGCGGGAGAGCGAGTGTGGCTTTTGCATCCACAGGCCAAGTCGCGAAGCAAGGGCTTGAGCAAGTACATCGCCCACGGCGAAGCGGCAGGAGTGCCCGATGCCTACAAGTGCACGGTGCGTGACCCTTGGTGGCGTCCACCCGCGGTGTCCGCTCCCGATCTTTTCTTTACATATATGTCCCATCGCTACCCGCGTCTGATCGAGAACGCCGCTGGGACGACCTTCTTGAACTCGATGCATGGGGTACGCCTGAAAGCAGACGCGCCAAGCCTGGCACGCGAGGCACTGCCGCTCCTCGTGCTTAACTCGGCTTCGATGCTCGGTGCCGAGGTGATGGGTCGCTCATACGGAGGAGGCATCCTCAAGATGGAGCCACGCGAGGCCGCCGGGCTCCCGGTTCCACCGCCACAGGCGCTGCGCGAGGCGTGGCGTATGCTCGCAAGACAACGCTCGAGCCTCGATGCCGCGCTCAGGCGCGGTGAGTAGTGGAGCGTGGTGGCGGAGGTCGATCGCCGGCTGCTCAAGGGGGCGATGGGGCTCAGCAATGATGAGGTGCTCGCGATCCGTGACGCCGCCACCCTCCTGCGCGCCCGTCGAACTCGGCAGAGTGATCTGGATGGCCAGAGCACCAAAGCCTGACGTACTTGCCGAGCTTGACCACCTTGTTGCCGCCGGAGGCACCGACGTGCCGCCTTGGCGCAAACCGGACGCGGCGAGCGACGATCACGAGCGGAAACCGGCTGCAGCCACCCGAGCTGCGGAGCTATGTCAACCGAGTTGCCCAGGCCGTGCCCGGCATCTCCGAAACCAAGGTACTGGGGCGTTTCTACAGCAAGCAGGTTGACGCGGTCGTGCTCTCCGATTGGCTACGCGGGCCGGATGTTCTCGTATCGGGCAAGACGCAGTTCAGCTCTTATCTCAACAACAAGAACAATCGCTACGAGGAGGCCATCGGCGAGGCCCACAACCTGCGCGACCGCTACCCCTTGACCGCGATGGGCTTTGCGTACCTGGTGCGTAGCAATGTGTTCGAAGGCGGCGCGTACGAGCTGCTCCGCGACCTTCTCGTGCGACTCCGCCGGCCAGACGGTCCCTTCGATGGCACGGTGCTACTGGTGGCCGACTGGGACGGGGACAGCGCGAGCCCCAAGCTCCATCGGGTCGAGGATCCCGCACCGGCTCTGGCTCTTCCTCGCTTTTTCGAAGACTTGCTGGATGCCGCGATGTCCTACACACCAGTCGATATCCATGAGCAGGTGCGTGCTCTCAAGCACGCATAGCCGACTCTCGAGGGCGGGTGGGCAGTCCGTCAGGACGACGTGTCGAGGTATGCCTTGACCAGTGCCCGCGGCGCCCGTGCAAGCCACGCCTCGATAATCACTTCGCGCAATTCGTCGAGCTCAATGTGATCCAAACGCACGAGGATTGCGGGATACCCATCGAAGTGAGAGGTTGTGAAGTAGATGCCGGGGTCGTCAGCAAGCAGCGCCTCCTTCGCGCCGAGGTGCTCGACTCTGGCACCGAGGATCGGCCCGTCCGGCGCCGCGTCCCCAAGCTCCTCGACTTCTTTGGCGCGCAGTGGCCGCTCCCAAACGAACAGCTTGTCCTTCACGCGCCACTGGCAGACGCCGCGTGAGTCTCGCTCGTGGGTCTCCGGCAGTGCCAGCGCGAGCTGCCGCACGTTCTCCCAGGTAGCCACACGGCATCACGATATCTGGCGAGACGAGCTTCGTGTGCGACGTGAAGATGGCCGTGGCCGGTGCGGGGCCGTGGTCCGTCGGTCGATCTCTTTAGGCGGTGACCGGGCCATCGATCGATTTAGGTTTACATAACATCCATTATCGAGCGTAGGGAGGTAGTGTCTCAGTTTGAAAAATGCGTGTCCGCTCGGGCATCGCAGCGTCTACGCTGCTGGGCATCCATAACCAGCGGCCCCGGCGCGGGCGCGAACCCAACGCCGGGACCTAGACACAAGGAGAGTTGACCTCCCTATGCCTGACGAGAACCCTACCCCTGATCCCGTCGCCGAAGCCAACGCGATCGAGCGCGACGTGCTCTACTTGCTCACCAGCGAGTACGACCTGCCGATCTGGTCCGTGTGGGACCTCGCCCGCGCGACCGGACGCGGCAAGTGCGTCAAAGACACCATCCGGTCCCTGCGCATCAACGGCCTGGTCAACCAGACGAGCGACGGTCACGTGTTCGCCACGCGCGCCGCGTTCCGCATGGTCCAGATCGTCGGCCAGGTCGTCTGACGACCGCAAGGGCGCCACGTCGCAGGCCGGGCGTGGCGCCCCCTTCGCTGGTACGCTCAGGTCGTGCCCGACCGCTCACGCAAACGCCCGCGCGACCCGAACCAGCTCGCCAAGCTCATCGTGGACATCGCCACCGGCGAGGTCGAGGACACGCCCCCCGACGAGGGGAAGGACCCCGCAGCGGTCGCGCTGGGGCGCAAAGGCGGCTTGAAGGGCGGGAAGGCCCGCGCCGAGATGATGACGCCGGAGGAGCGCAGCGAGGCTGCGCAAAAAGCGGCCTTGGCGCGCTGGGCCAAGGGACGAACTGCGTAAGATGCGATCTAGGAGCGCGGGTCAGTAACCGGGGGGCGTGCCGTCCGCTGGGTTTAAGAAGATCTGCGTGTCCACGATGCGGAGGTTGTGATGTCGGTGGTGGTGCAGGAGCGGCTGGTGGAGGTAGAGGCCTCGGTGGTAGCGGGCGAGCGCCGTGCGGTGGGCGAGGAGAAGACTTTCCGGGCGTATGACCCTGACCAGGTGTTGTTGATGGCGCCGGTGCTGTCGGAGTGGTTGCCGGAGGGTGATCTGGCGCATTTCGTCTCGGATTTGGTGGAGTCAGCGCTGGACCTCTCGGCGATCTACGCGGCCTATGAAGAGGAGCGGGGCTTTCCGCCGTATGACCCGCGGCTGATGCTGAAGCTGCTGATCTACGGTTATGCCAACGGGGTGGCGTCCTCACGCAAGCTTGAGGCGGCGACTTATCGCGATGTGGCGGTGCGGATGCTGTGCGCTGGTCAGCATCCGGATTACCGTTCGATCGCGCGGTTCAGGGCACGTCACTTGGAGGCGCTCTCAGAGCTGTTCGTGCAGGCGTTGAGGCTGTGCAAGCAGGCGCGGCTCATGGGGCTGGGAACACTCGCTTTGGATGGCACGAAGCTACGCGCGAACGCCTCGCGTCATAAGGCGATGAGCTACGAGCGGATGGTCAAGAAGGAGACGCAGTTGGAGGCCGAGATCGCGGTGCTGCGTGAGAACGTGGACGCCCTGCTGCAGGATGCTGAGTTCCTCGACGCTGAGGAGGACGAGCGTTTCGGGCGTGATCGTCGCGGTGATGAGTTGCCTGAGGAGCTGCAGCGTCGCGAGGGGCGCCTGGAGCGCATCCGTGAGGCCAAGGCCGCGCTTGAGGCCGAGGCACGCGAGGCGGAGACGGCGCGTCGTGCGGAGCTGCGGGAGCAGGGCAAGAAGCCCCGGCGGCCACCGAACGGTCGTGACCCGTTCGCGCCGAAGCCGAAAGCGCAGCGCAACTTCACCGACCCGGAGTCGAAGATCATGAAGACCTCCGACGGATCATTTCACCAGTGCTACAACGGCCAAGCGGTCGTTGACTCCCGGTCGCAAGTGATCGTCGCGGCTGAGCTTTCCGATCAGGCACCCGACGCTGAGCAGCTGGCGCCGGCGCTCGGACAGCTCGCCGATAACCTCGACGCGGTCGGTGGCGAGCTTCCAAAGGGTGCGGCGTTGACCGCCGACGCGGGCTACTTCTCCGAGGAGAACGTCACGATCACCACCGAGCAAGGTCTCGACCCGTTCATCGCGACCGGGCGCTTCAAGCACTCAGAGCCGCCTGCGCCCGCCCCGCGTGGACCGATACCGAAGAACGCGACACCCAAGCAACGGATGGCACGCAAGCTGAAAACCAAGCCTGGGCACGCCGTTTACGCCCGGCGCAAGGCGATCGTCGAGCCGGTATTCGGCCAAATGCACACCGTCCAAGACGCCCGGCGGCTGCTGCTACGCGGCGAACGTGCCGCCCGCCAGCAATGGCGCTTCCACTGCGCGATCCACAACCTGCTCAAGCTCCACCGCAACGGCGGTCTGGCACTCCTGAGCACCGGGTGAAACCCACACGGGGCTCACCACCACCCCAGAGCCCCGCCCGACACCCAGCGACCTCAGCCACGCCCGCGACCAGCAGCTCACGCGAGCGCCGACCCTAACCCTTACTGACCCGCGCTCCTAGCATTGAACCACTGCCATGAGCGATATCCGCCCACTTGCTCGCGTCACCATCGTCGAACCGCTCGAGGGCTTTCGGCTGCGACTGACATTCACGGATGGACTCGTCCGCGAGGTCGATCTCTCCCACGATCTCTGGGGTCCGATGGCCGAGCCGCTGCAGGACCCCGCGTACTTCGGCCAGGTGAGCGTCGATGCCGAGCTTGGCACCGTCGTATGGCCGAACGGCTACGACCTCGATCCCGATGTTCTCCACGGCGATCATGAGCCGGTCGGCCGGCCCGCCACCCAGGCATCGCGGTAGCGCGGCGGCAATCGAGTCGCTCAACGACGGACCGGTGACGTTGCCGCCGGAGTCTCTGCAGCGAGCTCGGCCTCCACGGCGGTGTCGCGCGCCCGAAAGAACTCGGCGCCCTCGATGCTGGTATGCGGGACGATCCGTCCCAGCCAGCCCGGCATCCACCAGTTGATGCGCCCCATCAGCAGCATCAGCGCCGGCACCAGCAGGCAGCGCACAACCGTCGAGTCGAGGATAACCGCGACCGCCAGGCCGACGCCGAACTGCTTGATGGTGGGATCGCCGTTGAGCACGAAGCTGCCGAACACGAATACCATGATGAATGCGGCGGAGGTGATCACACGCGCGCTGGTGACGAGGCCGGAGACGACCGATTCGCGGTTGTCCTGGCCGGAGTTGACGTGCTCCTCGATCTGACTGACGAGAAACACCTCGTAGTCCATCGACAGCCCAAACAGCACGGCGAACATGAACAGCGGCACGTAGGAGACGACCGGCACCGGACCTTCGAGGCCGATCACGCCGCTCAGCCACCCGTACTGGAAGATCGCGGTGAGCACGCCGTAGGCGGCGGCGATCGACAGCAGGTTCATGACCGCCGCCTGCGCCGGGATCACGACGGTGCGGAAGGCGAGGATCAGCAGCACGAAGCTGAGCGCGATCACGACGAGGATCTGCAGCGGCAGCTTTTCGGAGATGCGCGTCGCCAGATCGACGAACCCGGCGGTGCTGCCACCGACATCGGCGTGCATGTTGGTGCCCTGCTCGGCTTTGGGGATCGTGCTGGAGCGCAGCCGCTTCACCAGTTCTTCGGTCGCTTTCTCGGCGGGACCGGTGGTGGCGATCGCGTTGAAGTAGGCGGTGGTGCCGGGCTGGCTCACCTGGACCTGAGTGACCGCGGCAACCCCGGGGGTGGTGGCCACGTCGTGCTGGAGGGTCTGCAGGCGGGGGTCTTGGGCGCGCGGATCGCCCTGCGATGCGCTCGAAGTTGAGCTGGAGCCGCCCGAGCCAGAGCCCGTGTGTTGCGTGCTGCTCGAGGTCGCGGCCGTGGCCGGTGTGCCCAGCGACACGGCGACGATCAATGGCCCATTGACGCCCGGCCCGAAGCTCTCCGACAGCAGGTCGTACGCTTTGCGCGCCGTGGTGGAGGTGGAGAGGGCGGCGTTGTCCTGCTGGCCGAGCTCCAGCGACAGCAGCGGGATCATCAGCGGGATCAGGATCGCCAGCGCGGCGAGACCGGCGATCATCGGGTGGCGGGCGATCGTGTTGGCCCATTTCGCCCACGCGCCCTGCTCGGTGACGGCCTCGGGGCGCAGGTCGCGGTGGGGCGGGCGCACGCGCAGCGCGTTGATCCCCGGGCCGGCGATCGCCAGCGCGGCCGGCAGCAGCGTGAGCGCGGCGAGCACCGCCACCACGACCGCAATGCCCGCCATCTCCCCCATCGTCGTCACCAGCGGGATGCCGGCCACCGCGAGCGATACGAGCGCGATCGTGACGGTGCCGCCGGCGAAGAACACCGCCCCGCCCGAGGTGGCGGCGGCGCGCGCGATCGACTCGTCGTAGTCGAGGCCGTCCCCGATCCCGCGGAAGTGACGGGTGACGATGAACAGCGCGTAGTCGATGCCCACGCCCAGCCCGATCATCGTCGCCAGCGTCGGCGCCACGCTGGGCACGGTCGTCACGTGGCCGAGCAGGCGGACGATCGCAAGCGAGGTGAGCAGTGCGAGGATCGCGTTGAGGATCGGCAGCACCATCGCGGCGATCGTCCCGAACGCGAACGTCAGGATCACCATCGCTGCGACGATCCCGATCAGCTCGCTGATCTCGGTCGAGGGCTTGGAGACCTTCTGCCCCAGCTGACCGCCGGTCTGCACCTCCAGGCCGGCGGCCTTGGCGGGATTGGCGGCGTCGATGATCGTTTGCGCTTCGCTCACCGAGAGTTCGCCCGGGCTCTCGCTGAGCGTGACCGAGAGGTAGCCGGTGGCCTGGTCGGAGCTCAGCGCCGAGGCTCCCTGGGGTGTGAGCGGGTTGACGACCGACGCCACGTGCGGCGCCTTCGCCACGTCGGTGGCCGCTTGGTCGATCGCGCTCGCGTAGCGCGATTCGGTGAGCTTGCCGTGCGTGGCGTGCAGCACGATCGGGCTGGAGCCGTTGGCCTGGTTGGGGAACGACTTGGCGAGCGTGTCGGCCGCGCGCTGGCTGTCGGTGCCGGGCAGCGAGAGGTCTTCGCTCGTGGTTTCGCCGAGGGAGTGCGAGATCGCGATCAGCGCTACCGCGGCCACCAGCCACGCGCCGCAGACGACGAAGCGGTGGCGGACGCAGAAGCGTCCCAGCCCGTACAGCCCTCCCGTCATCTCCTTCTCATCCCGCCATTGCCCCCTTCGGGTTGCGTTCAGCGGAACCGCATCCTCTCGCGCCGGTGGTGGGGTGTCAAGTGCGGCAGGCCTTCTCCCGAAGGCACCTCACTCCAGAAACTGCCCCCCTCCTCCTCCCCCTTTGGCAAACGGCTGGGGGTGGATGACGAGCAACCTGTCAAGCACCTACCAACTCGGCCTCGGGAGCTTCGGCGGCTGCCAGGTCGTCCGACTCCTCGGCGATTCGCCGCGCGGTGGCGTTCGCCCACCCTGTGGTCGACAGCAGCCCGAGTGCGAGCACCGCCACACCGCAGCCGGTGACGACCCACCACGCGGCGTGGCTGGAGGCGACGAAGCCGGGCCCCACCGCACCCAGCGCGGTCGCCGCGATCGCGCCCGCGACCGCCACGCCCAGGGTCTGCCCGACCTGGCGAGAGGTGGAGGCGACGGCGGCCGCCACTCCGGCCTGCGCGGGGGGCATGCCGAGCACCGCGGTGGTGGTGATCGGCGGGTTGACCATGCCGAAGCCGATCCCGAAGATGACGTAGGCGGGCAGCAGCGAGTCGAGCGGCGTGTGCGCTGTGAGCCCCGTCAGCAGCCCCCCGCCGAGCGCGATCCCGATCCCGCCGACCAGCAGTCCCGCGCGCGGCCCGCGCCGGCCCACCAGGCGCCCGGAGAGGGGCGCGAAGATCAGCGTCATCGCCGCGATCGGCAGCGTGTAAAGGCCGGCGGTGAAGGGCGAGAGGTGGCGGACCTCCTGCAGGTAGAGCGTGTTGAGGAACAGGAACCCGCCAAGCGCCGCGAACGAGCAGACGGCGATCGCGCTCGCGCCGGAGAAGGGAACGCTGCGGAAGAAGCGCAGTTCAATCAGCGGTTCGGTGCGCCGTCCCTCGTACCCGATCAACCCCACCAGGGCCGCCGCCGCGAGCGCGAACAGGGCGATGCTCTGCGCGGACAGCCAGCCCGCCGAGGGCGCCTCGATGATCCCGTAGGTGAGCGACGCCAGCAGCACGATCACCAGCACCTGCCCCACCGGGTCCAGGCGCCGCGGGCGCGGCGCGCGCGACTCAGGGACGAAGCGCATCGTCAACGCCAGCGCGGCGATGCCGACGGGGATGTTGATCCAGAAGACCGACCGCCACCCCGCCGACTGCACGAGCGCGCCGCCGACCACCGGCCCCAGCGCCAGGCTCAAGCCGACGGTGGCCCCCCACATCCCGATCGCCTGGGCCCGCTCGCGCGGATCGGTGAAGACGTTGCGAATGATCGACATCGCCACCGGGTTGAGCATCGAGCCCCCAACCGCCTGCAGCATGCGAAACACGATCAGCCACCCCAGGGTCGGAGCCGCGCTGCACAGCAGCGACCCCAACGTGAACAGCACCAGCCCGGTCTCGAACACCCGCCGCCGGCCGAGGCGGTCGGCCATCGACCCGGACAGCATCAGCAGGCTGGCGAGCACCAGCGTGTAGGCGTCCACGGTCCATTGCAGGCCGGACACCCCGGTGTTCAGTTCGCGCCCGATCGAAGGCAGCGCCACGTTCACGATCGTGTTGTCCAGCCCCACGATCAGCAGGCTCATGCAGCAGATCGCCAGTATCAGCCGCCGCCGGGCGCGCGAGGGCTCGGGGGTGGTGTTCTCGACCGCGCGCTCCGGCGTGGCGTTCTCGTCTGCGCGCGCGTCGCTCATGCCTGGCTGGGTTGCCCGCTCACGGGTCTAGCAATAGCAAGGTGCGCAGGCCGACTGTGGGTCGTTGCGCACACGCCGCTTGGTGTGCGCACCTGCGGCGGCGCGTACACATGCACCGCTCCTCGTTTCGGCCACGGCGTCCGTGCGGGCGGGCTGCGAAACTACCAGTCCGCAATTGGTAGGCCGCCCCGAACTATTCGCGCAACTCGACCCCTACTTCGCCGCAGCGACGATGGCGCACGAGTACGCGCCGTCGGGCCTGTTACGCGGCGAGGGCGACGCCGGCGGGGACGTAGTGCTCGACCGTCAGGTCCTCGCGCTCGAGCGCGAAGCGCACACCCTCCTCCGCGAGCCGGTGGGCCTCGGCGTAGGTGTCGGCTACCACGGTCCAGCGCGGCACGTCGGGCGAAGAGGCGACCCAGGTGTCCTCGTCCTGTCGGTGGAGCACGCGCACAGTCATAGCTTCATCAGAGTAGCGCGAGGGCGTCCCGCTCGGCAAGGCCGACTTGGTGGCAGAGGATGTCCCTGACGGTGGCGGGGCGGATGGTCTGATTGTCGTGGAAGGCGAAGATGAGCGGCGGGTGAATCGGAGCTTCCAGCTTGCGATGCGAGCCCTTCTGGCGGACGACCTGGTAGCCGAGGGGTTGAGCTTGCAGCACGCGCAGGAGCTTCTTCGCCTTCAGGGACGGGAACTGGGCCACCGCGACGACTTTACGCGCGCGAGGGGTCGGTTCGCTCAACGCCCGTCCGGATCATCACCGCCAAGACGCTCGCGGCAAGCGCCTGAGCCGTCCACGTCGGCAACGGGCCGTCGCACCCCGGGCTGAGCATCTTGTGGCCGCAATCCTCTGACTGTCGTAAGCATCTGGATCTCGCGGGAGCGACAGCGCCGAGCGCTTGCTGAAAGCTCGCTCCGCGGATTAGCCGACGAGCCAGATTGCCCCGTCGCGCACCTCGACCGGGAAGGTCTTCAGTGCGCGGGCACCGACCGTAGCCTTCACAGCGCCGGCGAGCGGCTTGAACGCGCCCTGGGGCCCCCGCACCATTTTTC
>Ga0302308_10005005_pt1 | contig 10363 bp, 9 predicted proteins | sample III_Palsa_E3_3_FD_200531 | JGI IMG/M metagenome (GOLD analysis project Ga0302308, IMG submission 200531) | Peat permafrost microbial communities from Stordalen Mire near Abisko, Sweden - III_Palsa_E3_3 | ecosystem: Environmental > Terrestrial > Soil > Palsa > Peat permafrost | place: Sweden... | reverse complement strand
GAAGGTCAGCTTCACCCCGTACCAGAAGTTGATCATCCTCAACGTGCCCGACGACAAACTCGAAGAGTTGACCGCCGGCCTGGATGCGCTGGGACTGCCGTCACGACCGTCGCACTGGCGTCGAAACCTGATGGCCTGCACCGGTATCGAGTACTGCAAGTTGTCATTCGCCGAGACTCGAGTGCGTTCGCAATCGCTAGTGCCCGAACTCGAGCGCCGGCTGGAGGACCTCAACGCCCAACTGGACGTGCCGGTCACCGTCAACATCAACGGCTGCCCGAACTCGTGTGCCCGCATCCAGATCGCCGACATCGGTTTCAAAGGCCAGATGGTCGATGACGGCGACGGCGGCTCGGTCGAGGGATTCCAAGTGCATCTCGGTGGCAGCTTGGGGCTCGACAGTGGTTTCGGGCGAAAACTGCGGCAGCACAAGGTCACCAGCGACGAACTCGGCGACTACATCGACCGTGTGGTGCGCAACTTCGTCAAGCAACGCGACGGGCATGAACGGTTCGCGACTTGGGCGCTGCGTGCCGACGAGGCGGACCTTAGATGAGCAAGGAGGTGGGCGGCTTGACGGAAGCCGAATTACGCGAGCTGGCCGAGAAGGGCGCCGCAGAGTTGGAAGGCGCCAGTGCCAGCGACTTGTTGCGTTGGACTGACGAGAACTTCGGCGGCGTCGGCGGGCCCCGGTCCACGGCGACCTGCAACTACCTGGTGGCCTCCAATATGCAGGACGCCGTGCTGGTCGATCTGGCCGCCAGGGTCCGCCCTGGCGTACCAGTGTTGTTCTTGGACACCGGATATCATTTCGTGGAGACCATCGGTACCCGCGATGCGGTCGAGGCCGTCTACGACGTGCGGGTGCTCAACGTCACGCCAGAGCACAGCGTCGCCGAGCAGGACGAACTGCTGGGTAAAGACCTGTTCGCCCGTAAGCCCAGTGAATGCTGCCGGCTACGCAAGGTCGCCCCGTTGTCCAAGGCGCTTCGCGGCTACTCCGCGTGGGTGACCGGTCTGCGGCGCGTCGAAGCGCCGACCCGCGCCAATGCGCCGGTGGTCAGCTTCGACGAGGCGTTTGGGCTAGTGAAGATCAACCCACTGGCCACGTGGTCCGACGACGACATGCAGAACTACATCGACGAGAACGATGTACTGGTGAATCCGCTTGTTTACGAAGGATATCCGTCGATCGGCTGCGCGCCGTGCACGGCCAAGCCAGTCGAGGGTGCCGACCCGCGCAGCGGACGCTGGCAGGGGCTGTCCAAGACCGAATGCGGGCTGCACGCGTCGTGAAAACCCTGGTGCTGGCCGCGCATGGCAGCGCCGATCCACGATCGGCCGCCAATGCCCGCGCCGTGGCGAATCAGATTCGCTTTATGCGGCCCGGCCTCCGCGTGCGTGTCGCGTTCTGCGACCTGAGTACGCCACGCCTGGTTGACGTCGTCGCGCCGGATGCGGTGGTCATCCCGTTCCTGCTGGCCGACGCCTACCACGCACGCATCGACATCCCGCGCCAGATCGCGAGCTGCGGTGCCACCGTGCGACAGGCCGAAGTGCTCGGCGAGGACGACCGGCTGGTCACCGTGCTGCACGAGCGGCTGGCCGAGCTGGGAGTCAGCCCGCGCGACCCGCAACTGGGTGTGCTGGTGGTGGCGATCGGGTCGACGCACGCTGCGGCCAACGCCCGCACCGCCCAGGTCGCGGACAAGCTCATCGCGGGCACTCAGTGGGCCTGTGCGACAACCGCGTTCGCTACCGGCTCCGGACCATCACTGATGGAGGCCGCGACCGATTTGCGCCGCCGCGGCGCTCGTCACGTGGTAATTGCACCGTGGTTTCTGGCGCCTGGGCGGCTGACCGATCGGGTCGCGACATTTGCTGCAGCCGAAGGCATTCCGATGGCAGCACCGCTCGGTGCACACCGACTGGTGGCCGAAACGGTACTGGATCGCTTCGCCGCGTCGGTGGCCGAGCCTATCGCGGCCTGACCGCGCCACGCGGGCGCCCGAGTTCGAAGGAGCCCCTCTAGAGGGCTACGGTGGCCTTCACTATGACTTCGCCAGAGCCAACGGATCCCGAAGAAGCGGGCCAGGCCGACGCTGGTCGCCCGGTCAGCAGGTGGGCGATTGCGGCGTTCCTGCTCGGCTTGGTGAGCCTGGTGCCGCTGAGCGTGATCGCCGGAATCGTCGCGTTGGTCAAAACCAGGGACGGTCGAGAGTCCGGACGCGGGCTGGCGATCGCCGGGATGGTGATATCCATCCTGTGGGGGGCGGTTTGGGCCTACAGCGCCTGGCCCAAAGACGGGCTGATCACCGGCACACTGCAATCCGGTCCGATGCTGCGGGTCGGCGAATGCTTCGGAGAAACCATCAATTCGCCTGTGAGCTGTGACAAACCGCATTCGCGCGAGGTCTTCGCGGTGCTCTCGCTATCCCGCTTCCCAGACAACGACACCGAGCAGGAACAACTCGAGAACCGTTGCAAAGCGGAGTTGCCGAAATTCTCAGCCACCGCTAGCCGAGACCCGGAGCTACGAGTCGAGGCATGGCCCCCCGCCACCGAGTCGAGGTATACGGACAATCACGCGGCGGGATGTGTTGCGTATTTCAGTTCCGACCGGGTCGGCTCGATCAAAGGCTGAGCACCCCTCAACGCGAACTCACCGAGGCCTCGCCGGTGGGTGCATCGGCTCCAGTGTCGTTGAGCGTCAGCGCTTCTTCCGGGATCGACGGCACCCGAGTGGCACGCACATAGACGGTGTCCCCCGCCTTCAGCCCGAGCGCTTCAGTATCGCCCCGGGTGATCTGAGCGGTGAACGGCCCGCCGGTGGCGGCATTTGTCAACTCCACCCGCACCTCGAAGCCGAGCATCACCACACGATCGATGGTGGCCCGGACCACGCCGGTGGTCTGCGCGATGCCGTCGTCGGCAGCGAGCTTCATATCCGGACTACGGCCAACCCGGATGTCGTGCGGGCGGACCAAAATCCCGTTCAGTGACGAGACCGCGCCCAGAAACGACATCACAAACGCATTCGCCGGAGCGTCATAGACCGCGCTGGGCGATCCCACTTGTTCGATGCGTCCGTCTTTGAGCACAGCGATCCGGTCAGCGACGTCAAGCGCCTCGGCTTGGTCGTGGGTTACCAGCACCGTGGTGACATGCACCTCGTCGTGCAAACGGCGCAACCACGCACGCAGATCTTCGCGGACCTTGGCATCCAGCGCGCCAAACGGCTCGTCGAGCAGCAGCACCTGGGGATCGACGGCCAGCGCGCGGGCCAGCGCCATGCGCTGACGCTGACCGCCGGAGAGTTGACTCGGGTAGCGGGTCTGGAAACCGCTGAGCCCCACCACCTCCAGCAAGTTGTCTACCTTCTCGGCGATCTCGGCCTTGGGCCGCCGCCGAATCTTCAGCCCAAAGGCCACGTTGTCCCGAACGGTCAAATGCTTGAAGGCCGCGTAATGCTGGAAGACGAAGCCGATACCGCGCCGCTGTGGCGGAACCCCGGTCACATCGCGACCGTTGATTGTGATGGTTCCGGTGTCCGGCTGATCAAGTCCGGCGATGGCGCGCAACAGGGTCGACTTGCCGGAACCGCTGGGGCCCAGCAGTGCCGTCAATGAGCCGGCCGGCACCTCGAAGTCAACGTTGTCCAACGCGGCGAAGTCGCCGTAGCGTTTGTTGGCGCCCCGCACCACAATCGCGTCGTCAGTCATTAGCGCCACCCTTCCCTCTCACGGCTGCTTTGTGGCTCGCTTGAGGCGAGCGTCAAGAATCACCTGAACGATCAGAACAAGCACCGAAACCACCATCAACAATGTCGAAATGGCGTAGGCCCCGTATTCGGCGCCCCGGTTGTAGCGGTCGGACACCAGTAGCGTCAGCGTCTGGGATTGGCCAGGCAGGTTCGACGAGACCATGATGACCGCACCGTATTCACCGAGGGTGCGGGCAACGGTCAACACGATCCCGTAGGTCAGACCCCACCGGATCGACGGGAGCGTGACCCGCCAAAACGTCTGCCACCAGCTGGATCCCAGAGTTGCCGCTGCCTGCTCCTGATCGGTGCCCACCTCATGCAGAACCGGCTCGACCTCGCGCACGACGAATGGCAGCGTGGCGAAGACGCTGGCGAGCACGATGCCCGGTAGACCGAAGATGATCTTGAAACCGAAGTCCCGCTCGACGAAGCCCAGCAGCCCGGCCGATCCCCACAACACGATCAACGCCACACCCACCACGACCGGCGAGACTGCGAACGGCAGATCGATGATCGCCTGCAGTACGCCCTTACCGCGGAACCGGTTGCGCGCCAGCACCAGTGCAGTTGGGATACCGAAGATCACATTGAGCGGCACCACGATCGCGACCACCAGCACCGACAAGTTCAGCGCCGAGATCGCCGCCGGCGTACTGATCCACGCGACGAACTGGCCGAAACCAGGCGTGAAGGTCCGCCACAGGATCAAGCTAACGGGAACCACCAGCAGCACCAACACATAAGCAAGGGCGACGAAGCGGATCAGATACCGCACCGGAAGTGATGGAGTCATGCCGCCAACTCCTCACGCTTGGCGGCCCGCGATCCCAGGGTGCGCAAGACGAGGAGTACGACGAACGAGATCGCAAGCAACACAATCGATATTGCCGCGGCGCCGGTACGGTCGTCGTTTTCGATCAGCGTCCGGATCCACTGCGACGAGACCTCGGTCTTGCCCGGCACCGCCCCACCGATCAACACCACCGACCCGAACTCACCGATGGCCCGCGCAAAAGTCAGCCCCGCACCGGTCAGCAAAACCGGAGTCAGAGCAGGCAATACAACAGTCGTGAAGATCGTCAGGTTGTTCGCGCCCAGTGACGCCGCCGCCTCCTCGGTCTCGCGGTCGACCTCGAGCAGCACCGGCTGCACGGCCCGCACGACGAACGGCAGCGTGACGAAAGCTAATGCCACGCCCACACCCCATCCGGTGTGTTGCAGGTGCAGACCGACCGGACTGTGATTCCCGTAGAGCGCCAACATCACCAGGCTGGCCACGATCGTGGGCAACGCGAACGGCAGATCGATGATCGCGTCGACGAGCCGCTTTCCCGGAAACTCGTCGCGCACCAGCACCCACGCGATCATCAAACCGAAGAACATGTTGACGACGGTGACGCCCGCGGAGATGGTCAGCGTCACCCTGAAAGACTCCAATGCCGCATTCGAGGTGACCGCGAGCCAGAACGCGTCCCAGCCGCCGCCGACGGATTGCCAGGCGATGGCAGCCAGCGGCAGCAGCACGATGACCGAAAGCCACACCACCGCAACACCGACTCGCAGCGACGTGCCGTCTCGACGTAACCTGTTGCGGCGCTGCGTGTTATGGCCGGTTACCTCGGTTGGCGTCGTGGTCGTCATCCGGTGGCCTGCGTGTAGACCTTGGTGATGCTGCCCGATTTCTTGTCGAACAGTTGCGGATCCACGGCGGGCCAGCCACCGAGGTCGGCGATCGTCCACAGCTTGGCCGGTACCGGGAACTGGTCGCGGACGTCGGCGGCCACGGCGGGGTCGACTGGGCGGAATCCTGCAGCCGCCCATACCTTCTGGGCCTCCGCGGTGTACTGGAAGTTCTTGAATGCGACGGCGGCATTCAAATGAGGGCTGCTGGTGACCACCGCCACCGGGTTCTCGATCTTGATCGTCTGCGAGGGGTTGACGTGGGTAATCGGCTTTCCAAGGCGTTCCGTAGCGATCGCCTCGTTCTCATAACTGATCAGGACGTCACCGCTGCCCTGAACAAAGACGTCGGTCGCCTCGCGCCCCGACCCGGGACGCAGTTTGACGTGCTCACCGACCAGCTTGTGAATGAAGTCGAGACCGGCTTGAGGGTCGTGGCCGCCCACACTTTTGACCACATAGGGCGCAAGCAGATTCCATTTCGCCGAACCCGAACTCAGCGGGCTGGGCGTGATGACCTCCACGCCAGGCCGCAGCAGGTCGTCCCAGTCCTTGATGTTCTTCGGATTCCCGGGACGCACCACCAGGGTCACGACCGATCCAAAGGGGATGCCTTTGGTGGCGTCTTTATCCCAGTCCTTGGAAACTTTGCCCGCCTTGACCAGTCGCGTGACATCGGGCTCGACGGAGAAGTTGACGACATCGGCGGGCTTGCCGTCGACGACGCCGCGTGACTGGTCACCCGATGCGCCATACGAGGCGATCACCTGGACGCCCTTGCCGTCCTGCGAAGCGTTGAACGCCGGAATCACTTTGCTCCAGCCGGGTTCAGGTACTGAGTAGGCGACCAATGTGATGCTGGTGTGCGCATCGCCGGAGTCGCCGCCGCCGACGACATCGCTGGCGCCACCGTGACACGCCGCGATCAGGTTCGCAGCGAGGGTCAGCACGACAGCATGCCGCCACCCCACGGTATTTCGGATGTCGTCGAACAATGGTCGACCTTTCGACAATGGGCTTGACGGCTGACAACACCCGTCGCGAAGGAAAGACGAATTTCAGCGCGCGGGCAGAAGATCAGCGACAACAGTGCACGTCAGCAACGGCGCAATCGCCTACGGCAATGAGCGCCAAAACATGGCACTCGGTGTTGCCGGATGCTGCAAGCATGGCGGAAGCCTAACAGAATCCATTGGACCCGCAGCCGAAGCTAATGCAGGTCAGCGGGTCAGCAACCAGGCGACGATCACCAGCACAACCAAGGCGATCAGCACCAAGGTGACCTGTGAGCGAGGCATACCCGTCTTTCGGTTCATCCGGGCTCGTCGTCGCTATGACGGAGACGGCGCATCACCTGGATACCGCGACCCAACATCGCGTCCAGTGCCGCCGCGATGCCGTAGGCCAGTAGCAGAACAACCGGTATCACCACGATGGACTGGAAGACGAACCCCAGCCCGGACAGCCACAGCTCAACGCCGTCCCACCAGCTGAGGATCGCGTTCATCGCGCTCACCCTATTCCGCGTACCCACCGAAGCCAACACGGATCTGGGATCTGCACCCTTCAACTAAGCTGATTTGCGCACGTCTCGTGGCGACGGGAATCCGGTGAGAGCCCGGGGCGGTTCCGCCACTGTGAGGGCCTCGGCGTCCAGCCGGCGGCCTGAGCCAGACACTGGTCGCGAGGCACTCCACTGGACGGGGCGAGAACCCCGAGGAGGAACCCGTGAATACCGTCGACGTACCGCAGCGTGTCCATCGCATCGCTTTGCTGTCCACATCGGATACCGACTTGCTCTCCGCGCGCGCATCGCTCTCGGCGTACAGCTTGGGCAACCCGGCGCGTCAACCGATCGACGACGTTCTCGGCGATGCGGAAGTAGTCGTGCTGCGGGTGCTCGGTTCCTCGGCGGAGGTCGCCGCGGAGCTCCGCACGCTGCGGGCCACCGGTTTGCCGCTGATCGTGCTCGGCGGCGAACGCGCGCCGAGTGCCGAACTGATGGAATGTTCCACGGTCCCGATCGGGCTTGCCGCGCAAGCACACTCCTACCTCGCCGAAGGTGGACCGGCCAATCTCGCGCAGTTGCATGCTTTTCTATGCGACACCGTGTTGCTCACTGGTCATGGATTCGACGAGCCGGTGGTGATTCCCGAGTGGGGATTCGCCGAGCGGCCTGCTGAGGCGAGCCCGAAGTCGCGGATCGGCGTGCTGTACTACCGGGCCCACGAGGTCAGCGGCAACTCCGGTTTCGCGCATGCCCTTGCCGACGCGATCGATGCCACCGGCAGCGCGGTCGGCGTCCCGATTTTCGCGTCCTCGCTGCGTAGCGCGCCCGACGAACTGTTCGGCGCGCTGGGCGATCTGGATGCCGTCGTGGTCAGCATGCTGGCGGCCGGTGGGTCGAAGGCAGCGTCGGCCGGTGCGGGCGAAGACGACTCGTCGTGGGACATCGAACGCATCGCCGCAATGAACATCCCTGTGCTGCAGGGGCTTTGCCTGACGTCCTCCCGCGAGGAATGGGAGTCGAACGGCGACGGCGTCACCCCGCTCGACTCGGCGACACAGATCGCGATCCCCGAGTTCGACGGGCGCATCATCACGGCGCCGTATTCCTTCAAGGAAGTCGACAGCGACGGACTCCCCCACTACGTGGCCGACTCGGAGCGCTGCGCGCGGGTCGCCGCCATCGCGGTCAACCACGCGCTGCTGCGTCGGGTACCCAACGCCGACAAGAAGCTGGCGCTGGTGCTCTCGGCTTATCCCACTAAGCATTCTCGCGTCGGCAACGCCGTCGGCCTCGACACACCGGCGTCCGCGGTGCGGTTCTTGCGGCGTCTTGCCCAGGATGGCTACGACGTGGGTGACGGATTCGGCGTGCTCGGCATCGAAGACGAGACCCAGGCCGGCGACCGGTTGATGCACACGCTGATCGACGCGGGCGGCCAGGACGAGCAGTGGCTCACCAGCGAGCAGGCCGCCGGTGCGCAGGTGAAGGTCAGCCCGGCGCAATACGCCCAGTGGACCGCCGCCCTTCCCGCTGAACTGCGCGATGCGATGGCACAGGCGTGGGGCCCGGCGCCGGGACGGCTTTTCGTCAACGGTGACGGCGATCTCGTGATCGCCGCTTTGCGGGCGGGCAACGTCGTGCTGATGATCCAGCCGCCGCGCGGATTCGGTGAGAACCCGGTGGCGATCTACCACGACCCGGACCTGCCGGCCAGCCATCACTACCTGGCGGCGTACCGGTGGCTGGAGCACGGCTTCGGCGCCCACGCGGTGGTGCATCTCGGCAAGCACGGCTCGATGGAATGGCTGCCGGGCAAGAACGCCGCGCTGTCAGCGGCGTGTGCCACCGACGCCGTGCTGGGGAACCTGCCGCTGATCTACCCGTTCCTGGTCAACGACCCAGGCGAGGGCGCGCAGGCGAAGCGGCGTGCGCACGCCACCATCATCGACCATCTGATCCCACCGATGGCTCGCGCCGAGAGCTACGGCGACATCGCACGACTCGAGCAACTACTCGATGAATACGGAAACATCGCGGCGATGGATCCGGCCAAGCTGCCGGCCATCCGCGGCGAGATCTGGAACCTGATGCGCGCCGCAGAGATGCATCGCGATCTGGGGCTCGATGACCGGCCCGACGACGAAGAGTTCGACGACTTCTTGCTGCACGTCGACGGCTGGTTGTGCGAGATCAAAGACGCCCAGATCCGCGACGGGCTGCATGTGCTGGGCGAAGCGCCGACCGGAGCGGCACGGGTCAACCTGGTGCTGGCGATCCTGCGCGCCGCCCAGGTGTGGGGTGGCCAGTACCTTGCCGTCCCGGGATTGCGCACCGCCCTCGGTTTGAAGGAGGGCGCCGAGGTCGCAGCGGTGGACGACATCGAGAACCAGGCGCGCGCACTGGTCGAGGCGATGGAAGCCGGTGGATGGGATGCCGGAGCCGTCGACGCGCTACACGAGGCGCCGGATGTGCAAGCGTCGCTGCGGTTCGCGGCAACCGAAGTGGTACCGCGTTTGTCCGGCACCGCGGGTGAGATCGACGCGGTGATGCGTGCTCTAGATGGCGGTTTCGTGCGGCCCGGGCCGTCCGGTTCGCCGCTGCGGGGTCTGGTCAACGTGCTGCCCACCGGGCGCAACTTCTACACCGTCGACCCGCGCGCGGTGCCGTCGCGACTGGCCTGGCAGACCGGGCAGGCGATGGCGGAGTCGCTGCTGCAGCGCTATCTCGACGACACCAGCACCTACCCTGAGTCGGTCGGATTGTCGGTGTGGGGCACCAGCGCGATGCGCACGTCCGGCGACGACATCGCGGAAGTGCTGGCGCTGTTGGGCGTTCGGCCGGACTGGGACGAGGCATCACGGCGGGTCAGCCGGTTGGAGGTGATCCAGCTCGAGGAACTCGGGCGGCCGCGCATCGACGTGACCGTCCGCATCTCCGGGTTCTTCCGCGACGCCTTCCCGCACGTCGTGATGATGCTCGACGATGCGGTGCGAATGGTGGCGCTGCTCGACGAGCCGGACGAGGACAACTATGTTGCCGCGCACGCGCGCGCCGACCTCGCCGATCACGGTGACGAAAGACGCTCCACCACGAGGGTTTTCGGGTCCAAACCGGGGTCCTACGGCGCGGGCATCCTGCAGGTCGTCGAGGCGGGCACCTGGCGCGACGACAAGGATCTGGCCGAGGTCTACACCGCCTGGGGCGGGTTTGCCTACGGTCGCGGATTAGATGGCGCGCCGGCAGCAGATGATATGCGCACCAACTACGCGCGAATCAAGGTGGCGGCCAAGAACATCGACACCCGCGAACACGACATCGCCGACAGCGACGACTACTTCCAGTATCACGGCGGCATGATCGCGACGGTGCGGGCGTTGACCGGGTCCGATCCCAAGGCTTACGTGGGC
>Ga0302308_10005004_pt1 | contig 10363 bp, 17 predicted proteins | sample III_Palsa_E3_3_FD_200531 | JGI IMG/M metagenome (GOLD analysis project Ga0302308, IMG submission 200531) | Peat permafrost microbial communities from Stordalen Mire near Abisko, Sweden - III_Palsa_E3_3 | ecosystem: Environmental > Terrestrial > Soil > Palsa > Peat permafrost | place: Sweden... | reverse complement strand
GCTCTTCCGCATCCGCTTCCAGAAGAGCCTCGGCAACGTCGAGGGCATCAAGAAGCTGCGGACGCTCAAGCTGGATATCGCCCGCATCAAGACCGTCGAACGGCAGCGCACTCTGGCCGCCGAGAAGGCCGCTAACCCCGTCGTCGCCAATGTTGCGCCGGCCAAGAGCACTCGCACCGCCCGCAAGAAAGCGAAGAAGGACTAATCATGGCAGATACAACCAACACCGCAGCCGCAACCCCCGAAGCTCAGACCTCGCGTCGCAATGAGAAGGTGGGTCTGGTCGTCTCGACCAAGATGCAGAAGACGATCGTCGTCGAGATCGAGATGCGCAAGGCGCACCCCAAGTACAAGCGCGTGATGAAGTCGAACAAGAAGTTCTACGCGCATGATGAGCAGAACTCCGCTCGCGTTGGCGATGTGGTTCGCATCCGCGAGGCGCGTCCTCTGTCAAAGCTCAAGCGCTGGTCGCTCGAGGAGATCGTTCGCCGTTCGTCGCTCGCGCTGGCTGAAGAGAAGTCCGCCGCCGCTCACGCAGCCGAAGCCAAGTAGCTCTAGCGTCCATCAAGTTCAAGCATGGGGCATGATCCCCGACCGTATCACCGCAATAGGTAGCCAGGAGAAGAACGATGTCAGTACAAATGAGAACAATGCTTGATGTGGCCGATAACTCCGGCGCACGCAAGTTGCAGGTGATCCTGCCCCTCGGTGGTGGTCTCGGCAAGAAGGCAGGCCTCGGCGACGTTGTCACCGCAGCTGTCAAGGAAGCCTCTCCCGATGGCACCGTCAAGAAGGGGAAGGTTGTCAAGGCTGTGATCGTCCGTACGCGCAAGGAGTATCGTCGCCGCGACGGCACGTATATCCGCTTCGACCAGAACGCCGCTGTCGTCATCAACGACGCTAACGAGCCGGTCGGAACCCGCGTGTTTGGACCTGTTGCCCGGGAGCTTCGCGAGAAGAAGTTCCTGAAGATCGTCTCGCTCGCACCTGAGGTCATCTAGTTTTACGCCGCTTGTTACTGGGCGGCGCCACAAAGCATTAGCCGGAGTCCGACTCCGTGGTTTCAAGATCGTCGAGGAAAAGAGAGAGCTATGGCAGGCATCAAGATTAAGCGCAATGACAAGGTCGAAGTAATCGCAGGCAAGGACAAGGGCAAGCAAGGCCGCGTCCTTCGCGTCATCGCTGAAAAGAATCGCGTCCTCGTTGAGGGCGTCATGATGGTGAAGAAGCACATGAAGCCGAACCCGCAGAAGAACATTCAGGGCGGCATCGCGGAACAGGAGTCCACCATTCACATCTCGAATGTCATGCTTCTTGATGGCGACGGGAAGAAGACCCGCGTTGGTTCGCGCTTTGAGGGCGACACGAAGGTGCGTTTCTCAAAGGCAAGTGGTACAACCATCGCTGAGAAGAAGAAGTAAAAGATTTTCGAAGGTTGCTTCATGTAGCAGAAGTTCAAATCCTGTAACAACGGTTCACCCCACGCATCGGTACACGGGCCCAAACCCAACCCGGCAACCGTGGAGAAAGCGAAGAAAATCATGGCAGCACGTCTAAAACAGAAGTACGAGAGCGAGATCAAGCAGGCGCTAGGCAAAGAGCTTAACATCACCAACGCCATGGCGATCCCGAAGCTCGAGAAGATTGTCATCAACATGGGTCTCGGCGAAGCCACCCAGAACGTCAAGATCATGGATCCTCTGGTGGCCGATCTTGCCTCCATCGCAGGCCAGAAGCCTGTGACCACCAAGGCTAAGAAGTCCATCGCTGCCTTCAAGGTGCGCGAGGGCATGCCCATCGGCGCCATGGTCACCCTGCGCGGCGACACGATGTACGAGTTTCTCGACCGCCTCATCTCGATCGCTCTTCCCCGCGTCCGCGACTTCCGTGGCGTTTCGTCGAAGAGCTTTGATGGCCGCGGCAACTACACCCTTGGCTTGCGCGATCAGCTGATCTTCGCTGAGATCGACTACGCCAAGGTCGACAAATTGAAGGGTATGAACGTCACCATCGTCACGACGGCGAAGGATGACAACGGTGCCCGCGCCCTGCTGAAGAGCTTTGGTATGCCCTTCCGCGTTGGAGCTTAGTCTACGAAGCCAGGCCCTTCAGGCCTCGAACAGATTTGCACTAAAGATAGAGAGCAAAACACATGGCAACTACAGCAAAGCGCGTCAAAGACGCAAAGAAACCGAAGTTCAAGTCTCGCCAGCACAACCGCTGCCAGCTCTGCGGTCGTCCCCGCGCCTTCCTGCGGAAGTTTGGCGTATGCCGTCTCTGCTTCCGTTCGCTCGCCCTCAAGGGAGAAATTCCGGGCGTTGTGAAGTCGAGCTGGTAGAATAAAAGAATTCGTGCGCAGTTCACCGGCGCGCTTACTCCAGAGACCTCATCAGGGCGCAAGCTTATGGTGCAGAAGTCTGGACGTATCACCCGAAACAGACATCCCCGCCGGTTCTTGCGAGAGACACTCGTGAGCGAACGGGGGATGAAGGAGAATGAATGAACCTCACAGATCCAGTAGCAGACTTTTTGACCCGCATCCGTAACTCTATCCGTGCGCGTCACCAGAAGCTCGACGTCCCCGCATCCAAGCTCAAGGCCGAGATCGCCCGCATCCTCAAAGAAGAGGGCTACATCGCGAACTACAAGCCGACCGAAGAGAATGGCATGAAGGTCATCCGCGTTTACCTTAAGTACGGCCCTAACAATGAGGCTGTCATCCGTGACTTGCAGCGTGTGTCGCGTCCCGGCTGCCGTGTGTATCTTGGCCGCGATGAGATCCGCCGCGTTCAGGGCGGTCTTGGCATCTCCATCATGACGACTCCCAAGGGTGTCATGACTGGTCGCCAGGCGCGTCGCGAAGGTGTTGGCGGCGAGATCCTCTGCGAAGTCTGGTAAAGAAAGAGCAACAGAGTCTTTCCAGAATCTAAATTCTAGAAAGGCTGCATTCGAGCCATTGGCTCATCGGCTGCAGTGGAACTTAGAAACCTTAAGCGACTCGCAAGCCACAAAAGGGATTCGTTATGTCACGTATTGGTAAGAAGCCGATCGCTCTACCCGCCGGCGTCAAGTACACAGTCAGCGAGAACGGCAACACGGTAATGGTCGAAGGACCCAAGGGCAAGGTTAGCGCGATGCTGCCTGGCGGCATCACCCTCGTCCAGAAGGATGGCCACCTGATCACCGAGCGCCAGACCGACAAGCAGGCGGCGTTTCATGGCCTCGCCCGCGCGCTGGTCTTCAACGCTGTCACCGGCGTCACCACCGGCTGGACCAAAGAGATCGACATCGTCGGCATCGGATACCGCGCTGAGCTGAAGGGCAAGAACATGGTGGTCTTCACCCTGGGCTACTCTCACCCCATCGAATTTCCTCTGCCCACTGGCATCTCCGTTGAGATCGACCCGAAGCAGACTCACCTCACCGTCTCCGGCATCGACCGGCAGAAGGTGGGCCAGATCGCTGCCGACATGCGCTCTCTCCGCAAGCCCGACCCTTACAAGAACAAGGGCGTCCGCTACACCGGCGAGAAGCTGAAGAAGAAGGTCGGCAAGACCGGAGCGAAGTAATCTGCGCTGCGTGAGGAGTGAGATTTGACTTGCCCCTCACGCAGCCACTCAACCTTAGTTTCAATAACCGAACGTCCTCAGCACTCTGGGGACGCCACTAGGAAGGAAAGTCAATCATGATCAATCCACGTCAGCGCAATGTGATTCGCCAGCGCGTTCACACCCGCATCCGCGAGAAGATGTCCGGTACCGCCGAGCGTCCACGCCTCAACGTCTATCGCTCGCTCAATCACATCTACACGCAGCTTATCGACGATCTCAACGGAGTCACCATCGCCTCTGCCTCTTCCATGGGCAAGAAGACCGAAGAGAAGAAGTACGGCGGCAACATCGCTGCGGCTGCTGAAGTCGGCAAGCTGATCGCCGAGCGCGCGAAAGAGAAGGGCATCAAGAAGATTGTGTTCGACCGTGGCGGCTATCTGTATCACGGCCGCGTCAAAGCCCTCGCCGATGCAGCCCGTGAAGCGGGTCTCGATTTCTAAGGTTCCCACGGCGCGCCTCGATTGGCCGCCAGAAAGCTGGATAAGACATTATGGCAATGAAGAAAAAAATCGATGCGAACCGCCTCAATCTGAAGGATGAGGTCGTTTCGATCAACCGCGTCACCAAGGTCGTCAAGGGCGGTAAGAATATGTCCTTCGCCGCGCTGGTGGTCATCGGCGACCCGGCGGAAGGCGTCGTCGGCTACGGCTCCGGCAAGGCCAAGGAAGTTCCCCAGGCCATTCGCAAGGGGATCGAGTCGGCCAAGAAGAATCTGCACAAGGTCAACCTGACCGAGAGCACGATTCCTCACCAAGTCCTCGGCCACTTCGGCGCAGGTCAGGTGATGTTGAAGCCGGCTCCCGAAGGTACTGGCGTCATCGCCGGCAAGACGGTTCGCGCCGTAATGACCGCCGCTGGCGTGCAGAATGTTCTGACCAAGAGCCTCGGCTCCGCGAACCCGCACAACGTCATCAAGGCTACGTTCGACGCTCTCATCCAGCTTCGCAACAAGGCCGAAGTCGCCGCCCTGCGCGGCAAGGCAGTGGAAGAGCTCTAAGCTCAACCCTGCTCCAACAAGATTCAAGGAGCTCTCTCATGGCTGACACCAACGCAATCGCCAAAATCAAGCTGCAGTACTTCCGTTCCAAGATCTGCACCCCGGTCAAGCACAAGCTCGTCATCAAGGGCCTCGGCTTTACCCGTCTCAACCAGATCGTCGAGCGCGAAGATACGCCGTCCATTCGTGGAATGGTCGCAAAGGTTCCCCATCTCGTCCGCGTCGTCGACTAGTCACGATACGGCACAACAGTACTCCCCCGTAAGGGCTAACTCATAAGCGAGTCGGCGAAGAGCAAGCTGCTTCACCGGCGTTAAGCGAGGAAACAATGGCAATCCGTAATCTCTCCAATCTCCGCGCCCCCAAGAGGGCGAACGAAAACAAGAAGCGTGTCGGCCGTGGTATGGGTTCGGGCATGGGTAAGACCTCGACCCGCGGACACAAGGGTCAGGGCTCCCGCTCGGGTTCGTCCTTGATGCGTGGTTTTGAAGGCGGCCAGATGCCCCTTCACCGCCGTCTGCCCAAGCGCGGCTTCACCAACATCTTCCGCGTGGAGTACCAGGTGCTTGGCCTCGACCGCGTCGCCGAGATCGTTGCTGCCGAGAACGTAACTGAGTTCACCCTCGACAAGATCATCGAGCTTGGCCTTCTCCGTAAGAAGGGCGCTTTGATTAAAGTGTTGAATAACGGGGAGATCAAGACTGCCGTTACCGTGCATGCGCATAAGTTCTCGAAGACTGCTCAGGAAGCGATCGAAAAGGCTGGCGGCAAGGCCATCCTGATCGGCTAAGCTGCATTAGAATGATTGGCAGGCGAGGGCACCCGCCCTCGCATTGCCGTTTCACCAGATCACAGGTTTTACCCCGAGGTTCCTGCACCCGATGTTCGAGAAAATCGCAAACATCTTCAAAATTCCCGACCTCCGCAAGCGCGTGCTGTTTACGCTTGGCATGTTGGCCGTATACCGCCTCGGCTCGCACATCCCTACCCCCGGCATCAACGCCGACATGCTCGCCCAGTTCTTCAATCAGAACTCCGGCTCGGCTCTCGGACTCGTCGATCTCTTCTCGGGTGGAAACCTCCGAAAGCTGACAGTTTTCGCTCTCGGTATCATGCCGTACATTACGGCTTCGATCATCTTCCAGCTCCTCACCGTAATCTATGAGCCGCTGGCAAAGCTGCAGAAGGAAGGCGAGCTCGGCCGCCGCAAAATTACCCAGTGGACGCGATATGTCACGGTTCTGCTCGGTATTGTGCAGTCGTTCGCTATTGCTCTGACATTGACGAACACCAGCACCGGCCAGACGATGGTTACGATCTCGCGTGGTGCGTTCATTCCGCTCTGCGTTATTACTCTCACTGCCGGTACGGCCTTTATCATGTGGCTAGGCGAACAGATTACTGAGCGTGGCATCGGCAATGGGATGAGTTTGCTGATCTTCGCCGGTATCGTCGTCGGTTTGCCCAAAGGAATTGAAGACCTCTACGAGAAGGTTCGCGATAACGCCTGGGGAGCGCTTACACCTATTGCAGTTGCGCTTCTCGTCGTTGGAATGATCGCGGTGGTTGCGTTCATTGTGTTTGTCGAGCGCTCGGAACGCCGCATACCAGTTCAGTACGCCAAGCGGATTGTTGGCCGCAAAATGATGGGCGGTCAATCAACACACCTCCCGCTCAAAGTGAACTCGGGCGGCGTTATGCCGGTCATCTTTGCCAGCTCGATCCTGTCAGCTCCGTTGCTGTTCTCCGGCGCTCACATCTTTGGATACTCGCTTCAGGACTCGTCCTTCTTTGGACCAATCCTGCGTGCGCTGGCTCCTGGTGAGCCCTGGTATGAACTGCTGCAGATGGTCGCGATCATCTTCTTCGCTTACTTCTATATCTCGATCGTGTTCCGTCCCGACGACATCGCCGACAATATGCGCAAATACGGCGGCTTCATCCCGGGCATTCGTCCAGGCAAGCGTACAGCCGATTTTATCAATGATGTGCTAACCCGCATCACGCTGGTGGGAGCGCTCTACCTCATCATCATCACCATCATTCCGCAGCTCCTCATCAGCGGCATTCACTTCAACCATCTCTGGCTCATCGGCTCGGTCTTTGACCGGCTGCCGACCTGGATGACCAACGGTCTTGGTGTCAACTTCTACTTCGGCGGTACGAGTTTGCTGATCGTTGTCGGCGTAGCCATGGACACGGTCCAACAGATCGAATCGCAGCTCATCATGCGTCACTATGACGGCTTCACTCCTAAGAGTGGCCGAATCCGTGGCCGCAAGAGCTGGTAGGAAAGTTAGCCCGTTGACCACAAGCATCGTAACTGAACCCGAGACGGCCTTGGCAGACAAGAACTTTCTGCCTGGGCCAGTACTCCTTTTAGGCGCCCCTGGTGTCGGCAAAGGCACTCAGGCGAAGGCTCTGATGGCTGCATACGGCATCCCCCAGGTGTCTACCGGAGACATTCTTCGCGCCAATATCTCCAAGGGCACCGAGCTTGGCAAAGCCGCCAAAGCGCTTGTAGATCAGGGAACGCTTGTCTCCGACGACCTCGTGAATCAGATGGTTGCAGATAGGCTGAAGCAGCCGGATACTCGGCGCGGCTTTATCCTTGATGGATTTCCTCGCACGTTGAATCAGGCTACCTGGCTCGATACGCAGTTGTCGGCTGATCCCAATACTCTGCCAGTTGTTGCGATCAGCATTGTTGTTGACTACGAGCAACTGCTTCACCGCATCACGGGACGCCGTATTTCACCAGCAGGTCGTATCTACAACATCTATTCGAATCCACCGGCTGTTGCGGGCATCTGTGATGTAGATGGCTCTACTCTCGTCCAGCGTCCCGACGACTCAGAGGCCGTTTTTGTTGAACGCATGAAGACGTTCGAAGCGCAGACTGCTCCTGTGATCGAGCACTATCGGAAGCAGGGCCGGTTTGAGGAGATCGACGGCGATCATTCGGTTGAGCAGGTGACCGCCGAAATTACGGCCGCGCTTAAGCGCCTTCGCAACTCTTCAGATCAGTAGCATCAGAAAAGACTTAATCCTATGGCCATCATGATCAAAACGGCGCAGGAGATCGAGAAGATGCGGATCTCCGGAAAGGCCCTTCGCCAGGTCCATAATGCGATTGCGCCCCACGTCGTCGCCGGCGCTTCGACGATGGATCTTGAGGAGATCGCCGTCAAAAAGATAGCCGAGCTGGGCGCTATCGCGGCCTTCAAGGGCTATCACGGCTACCCGTCCGCTCTCTGTACTTCGGTCAATAACGAGGTGGTCCATGGCATGCCGAACGCCAAGCGAGTTCTCGCCGAAGGCGACATCCTCTCCATCGATTGCGGCGTCATTATCGACGGCTACTACTCAGACGCAGCTGTAACCTACCCGATCGGCAAGGTGAGCGCCGAGGCCACAAAGCTTCTGGAAGTGACGAAAGCCTCCCTCGAAAAGGCCATTGAGCAGTGCCAGGTTGGCGGTCGCTTGGGTGATATCTCCGCTGCGGTGCAGGAGCTATGCGAGGCGCAGGGTTTTGGCGTAGTTCGCGAGTTTGTCGGCCATGGAATCGGCCGCGCGATGCATGAAGATCCCCAGGTTCCGAACTTTGGCTCTGCCGGGAAGGGCCCTCGGCTCAAGGCGGGAATGGTACTCGCGATCGAGCCCATGATCAACGCTGGCGGCTCCGAAGTACGTGTTTTGAAGGATGGTTGGACAGCGGTTACGATTGACGGCAGCTATAGCGCCCACTTTGAGCATACGGTCGCCATCACGAAAGATGGCCCCCAGGTGCTTACCCGCTAGGAAAATAGACCCAATTTGGGGTACTATAAGAGATGCGGTGTGCGCAAGTGTGTCGCACGGTAACTCTGGTTGAGGAAAACTCTCAACTTACACAAGAAGTTGTGGAAACGAAAGGGGTTTAGCCCCTCTAACTTTCCAAAGGAGATCGTTTGTCGAAGGAAGATGCAATTGAAGTGATGGCGGTGGTTGTTGAAACCCTGCCGAACGCGATGTTCAAGGTCGAGCTTGAGAACAAGCACCAGGCCCTTGCACACGTCTCCGGACGTATGCGCAAAAACTTCATTCGTATCCTCCCCGGCGACCGCGTCGCGATTGAGCTCAGTCCGTACGACCTCAACCGCGGCCGCATTGTCTACCGCTACAAGTAGACAACGGCTACGGGAGCCCATCCTGTCTCCATCATGGGTTGCTCAAGCGCATTTGCACTTGGGATAGTTCAGGGCTTTTGACCCTGGCGTTCAGGTCGCATGTCGAAAGGGATCTTAAATCCTTGAGACGCGTACTCTGGTTTACCGGCTCTACGTTGCAATAAAGAAGGGAAATACAATGAAGGTCCGTGCCTCAGTAAAGAAGATGTGTGATAAGTGCAAGGTCATTCACCGCCGTGGTGTGGTGCGTGTCATCTGCGAGAACGCAAAGCATAAGCAGCGTCAAGGGTAAAGGAAGACCATCAGGTCTTTGTCGCACCAGCAGTATCGGCCCCGTCGGGCTAGTTAGCCGAAGTCAAGGCTTGCGTTGAACCCGACAGACTCGCCGTAAACAAGGAACCCGCTCTCGTGGCGAAGCTACGAGGCTCAACCGAAAAGGAACCCCATGGCACGTATTGCTGGAGTCGATGTCCCTAATAACAAACAGGCGCGCATCGGTCTCACCTACATCTTTGGAATCGGCGACTCTCGCGCCGCCAAGATCCTCGCGAAGGCGGATGTCGATCCGGTCGCGAAGGTCGGCACGCTCGATGAGGACGCGCTGAACCGTATCCGTCAGGTCATTGAAGCCGAAGGCCAGATCGAAGGCGATCTCCGCAAGGACATCTCGCTCAACATCAAGCGCCTTATCGAAATTCAGTCCTACCGTGGCCTCCGCCACCGCCGTTCGCTGCCCGTTCGTGGCCAGCGCACCCACACCAACGCTCGCACCCGCAAAGGCCCACGCAAGGGAACCGTTGCCGGTAAGAAGAAAGCGACGAAATAAGACATGGCGAAGACACAGAATACGAAGGGTGCAGCAAAGCCCGGCAAGAATAAGAAGTTCAAGAAGCGTGAGCGCAAGAACGTTCCATTTGGCCTCGTCTTCATTCAGGCCTCGTTCAACAACACCATCGTTACCATCACCGACCAGATCGGCAACACGCTGAGCTGGAAGTCGTCCGGTTCGCTTGGCTTCCGCGGCTCCCGTAAGGGAACCCCGTTTGCCGCGCAGCAGGCCGCCGTCGGTGCAGCCAACGCAGCCCGCGACCACGGCGTCCGCTCGGTCGATGTGCGCGTCTCCGGTCCCGGCTCTGGCCGTGAGTCCGCGATCCGCGCTCTCGCCACCACCGGTATCGAGGTGCGCAGCATCCGCGACGTTACGCCGATGCCGCACAACGGTTGCCGTCCACCGAAGCGCCGCCGCGTTTGATTTTGTGCAGGCGATGGGTTCGCTCCTCGCCTGCACTCGTTCTTTCGTTTACTCAATAACTGGATCGTGAAGAAGCGCTGCCCGCGCGTAAAGCGATCGTCACCCGAAGTCAGGAGTTATAAAAATGGCACGTTACACCGGACCCGTCTGCCGCCTCTGCCGCCGCGACGGCACCAAGCTCTTCCTCAAGGGAACCAAATGCTTCTCTGAGAAATGCCCCGTTGAGAAGCGCAACTTCCCCCCAGGCCAGCACGGCCAGTCCCGCAAGGTCAAGAAGGTCGTCGGCTACGGTCTGCAACTCCGCGAGAAGCAGAAGGCCAAGCGCATCTACTTC
>Ga0302308_10004996_pt1 | contig 10368 bp, 13 predicted proteins | sample III_Palsa_E3_3_FD_200531 | JGI IMG/M metagenome (GOLD analysis project Ga0302308, IMG submission 200531) | Peat permafrost microbial communities from Stordalen Mire near Abisko, Sweden - III_Palsa_E3_3 | ecosystem: Environmental > Terrestrial > Soil > Palsa > Peat permafrost | place: Sweden... | reverse complement strand
AGGCGGCCATTCCCGCGATCAGGCCGCCTCCGCCGACCGGGACCAGCACGGTATCCAGTTCGCCGGCCTGCTCAGCGAGTTCCAGGGCGACGCTGCCCTGGCCGAGCAGAGTCTCGTACTGATCGAATGCATGAACGCTCATCGCCCCCGAGTCCATCTCCCACTGCTGAGCGGCGGCGAGGGCGTCCGCGTAGCGGTCACCGGCGACGACCAGGTCGGCGCCGAGCTGCCGGATACGTTCGATCTTGGCCGGCGCGGACACGGTCGGCACGAAGATCTTGGCCGGCACGCCCAGCCGGTGCGCGGCGTAAGCCACCGCCACCCCGTGGTTGCCGCCCGACGCCGCGACGACTCCCGTGCCCGGAACGTCCCGGAACAGCAGGTTCGCGAACGCGCCGCGGGCTTTGAACGATCCCGCGCACTGCAGCTGCTCCAGCTTGAGCGATATGGCCGGCCGTGCTGTCCCTGGCTCTGTTCCGGCCAGCGCGCCCGGATCGACCTGCACGACGGGGGTGCGGCGCAGATAGGGCCGGATCGTGTCGTAGGCGCGGCGGATATCGTCCCGCGTGAGCAGGTCCGCGCTCAGCCCGGGTCCGGCGGCACCTGTCATGTCACCGGCCACTACCGAGCATCTCCTTCGCCTGGGCGATACGGTTCTCGTCGCGCCGGTAGAACACCCTTTGTTTGATCTTCCGGCCCCGGATCAGGCCCGCCTGGCTGAGCAGCTTCAGATGCTCGCCGCAGGTCGGCTGGGAACTTCGGTCTAACTGGCGCTGCCGCAACTTCTGTACATCGCTGAGCACGCTCAGAGGCCGGCGATGGCCTGCTGGATCTGGGTGGCCGTGGCGTTCCCCAGGCGTTCCAGGGCCGCCTTCACGACCGGCTCGCCTAGCCTGGCCAGCCCGTGCAGCTCGATATCGGCCTGGTAGGTGACTTCGCTGCCGTTCGGGGGCGTGTCCTGGACGGTGATCTCGTCGGTGGAGGTCGCGGTCTTGTTGCTGCCTATCAGGGTGACGTGGCCCGGCTGCAGGGCCTCGAGCCGGTAGTGCAGGACGGTCTCGTGGCCCAGGAATTTCGAGACGTTGCGCCAGGTGGACCCGACCTGAACCGGGCCGGTGTCCTGGCGCTCACAGGACTGGGTCCCGGGATCCCAGTCCACGGCGTTGCCGAAATCGGCGAGGTAGCTGACCACTACGTCGGCGGGCTTGTCCACGGTGAAGGTGCGGGTCACGCTTACCACAGGCTGGGCTCCTCCAGGACAGGCCTGATCGCCGTGTCCGTGCTCGGTTTTGTCCGTCAGGTGACCACACTGGACTCTGCCCTAATTTTACAGCCGGTAACCATAACTGATATAAAAAGTAATGAATCTCACGCTGCGTGGTTATATGTACGGCTAACCCGGCGTGGACCTGGCCGGCCGCCCGGTCGTCGCGCTTTCTTCTCGCGCCCAGCGGTTTGGCCCGGCCGGGATATGGACAGTTGGCTAGACGCACCCAACCGGAAGGACCCACATCATGGCGACTGAGGACAAGGCGGCCCACAAGGCCACCGAGATCAAGGGCAACATCAAGGAAGGCGTCGGCCGCGCGACTGGCGACGACGAGCTGGAAGCGGAAGGCCAGGCCGACCAGGCCAAGGGCAACATCAAGCAGGCCGGTGACAAGATCAAGGACGCCTTCAAGAAGTAATCGCCTGATCCAGGTGATCGCCTGATCCGCAGCGTGCCCGCCGGGCCGTGCCCGGCCGCGCCGCTCGTGGACATCGCAGCGTGGCTCCACTAGGGAGCCACGCTGCTGACGTTCCCGACGTAGCTCGCCAGCATGACGGTCAGGTCAGTATACTAACAGGTACCGTACTATTTGGTATACTAGTAAGTACTGTGAGCCTAGCCCCCGAGAAATCCCGCGCCGAGGTCCGCCGTCGGCTTGAGGAGGCTGCCGCCCAGCTGTTCTCCGAGCAGGGTTACGCAGCCACCACCGTCGATCAGATCGTCGAGTCCGCCGCGGTCAGCAAACCGGCTCTCTACCGTCACTTCGAGTCCAAGAAGGACCTGTACCTCAGCCTGCTCCGCCGCCAGCGCGAGGAGCTGGCCGCTGCGCCCCTGGCCGAGCTACGGGCCGGCCAGGAGGCCGGCCGGGAGCCGGAGGACATGGTGCCGGCGATGCTGGACGCCTGGTTCGCCCACGTCGAGGGCCATCCCTTCGCCGGGCGGATGCTGCTGCGGGACGTCACCGGTGACCCCGACATCGAGGCCCAGCACGCCGAGCTGCACCGGGAGCAGGTCGCCGCCGACGTCGAGCTGCTGCGCCTGGTGCGGCCGCCGCTGCCCGCCGAGCAGCTGGAGCCCCTGGGCGAGGTGGTCCGCAGCAGCCTGGTCGGGCTGGCGCTGTGGTGGCTCGAGCACCCCGGCACGCCCCGCTCGGTTCTCGTCGCCACCATGCTCCGAATCACCGGCGGCATAATCCTGACCGCGCGGGCCGATCCCGGTTCGTGACGCCCGCTCAGGCCGCCTGCCGCCGCGCGATCGGCCCATGAAATCCTGACCCGGTGCAGATGCGACCTGCTGCCGCCCCCTCCTGCCCGAAGCACATGGTGATGGGCCCCTGCGGGGGCGTGCGCGGCGACGGCAGCTGCGAGGTCATCCCGGAGCCCTGCGCGTTCAGTGTCCCCACGAAATGGGCCGACCCGCTGCCGCCGGTGCCCCGGGTGCCGCTGCGCCGCACGCCGCTGATCCTGGCCGATTTCAGCTCGGAGCCGTACTCGGTTCCGATGCTCAGGTCGGTGACGGCCACGCTCGCCCGGTCCTGCGACGCCGTCCTGGTCGGTGAGCACCAGAACCGGCCTGACTTCCCGCCCACGCTGCACGCCTCGCTGCTCATGGCGGCCGGGGCGCGGCCCTGGATCACGCTTGCCTGCCGGGACCGCAACCGGATCATCCTGGAGCAGGAACTGTCCGGCCTGCGCCATCTGGGTGTGGAAGCCGTCCTGTGCGTGACCGGCGACGCGCGGGCGTACGATGTCCGGCCCGACGTGACCCAGGTCTTCGACCTCGACGGGACCCGGCTGGCCGCGCTGGCCGCGGCCACCGGGCTGTCCGCGGCGGTCCCGGAGACGCCCGCCGCGCCGCCGCGTCACCTGCGGGGCTTCCGGCTGGCGCAGAAGCAGCGCGCCGGGGCGGCGGTGGCCGTGCTGAACCACGCCGCGGTCAGCACCGTGACCGCGTTCATGACGTCGGCCGCGCAGGCCGGCGTGACGATTCCGGTCATCGCCTCGGTGGCGGCCTACACGGACGCGCCGTCGGCGGCCGTGCTCAGCGGGCTGCCCGGCCTGGAGCTTGATCCGGACGTGGTGCGCGGCGTGGTGGAGGACCGGGATCCGGTCGCCGCCGGCCTCACAGCCGCGGTGCGGGAGGCGAAGGCGCTGCTGGATGTCCCCGGTGTGGCCGGCGTGAACATCTCGGGCCTGGCCTCAGCGCGCGGATATGAGTTCGCGGCTGAGGTCAAGGCTGAATTGGCCCGGCTTATCCGGGAAGAAGGCGCGGATGACCAACGACGTCGATGATCCGATGGCCGCCGAGTTCGGCACCGTGGCGGAATGGACCGCGCGGGTGGCCGCCGACCTGGGCCCGGAGTTCTTCATCCCGGCCGCCTGCCGGGGCAGCGGGCAGCCCGCGGCGCTGGACTGGCTGCTGGCCGGGCTGGCGCCCCAGCCTCGTGAGCTGATGTTCGATGTGGGGGCGGGCATGGGCGGCCCGGCCGCCTACGCGCGCGAGCGCACCGGCGCCCGGCTGGTCCTGGCCGAACCGGAGCCGGGCGCGTGCCGTGCCGCGGCCACGCTCTTTGACCTGCCCGTCGTCCAGGCCGACGGCGCCGCGTTGCCGTTTGCGGACGAGTCGGCCGGCGTGGCCTGGTGCCTGGGCGTGCTGTGTACCGCGACCGGCCCGGAGGCCCAGCTCGCCATGCTGCGGGAGCTGCGCCGGATCGTCCGCCCGGCCGGGCGGATCGGCCTGCTGGTCTACCTGGCCGTCACCGGGCAGCTGGACGACCCGCCGGAGGGCAACCACTTCCCGGCCAGCGGCCAGCTGAACGATCTGATCGGTGCCGCGGGCCTGGAGGTGACGGCCGCGGCCGACTCCGCCGACATGCCGCCGCCGTCCCGGGACTGGCACGACCGCACCGCCCAGGTCGAGCGCGAGCTGGAGCGGCGCTGCGGGCAGACGCCGCAGCTCAAGGCGGCCCACGAGCAGAGCCAACGGATCGGCCGGCTGCTGCACGCGGGCCAGCTCAGCGCTCAGGTCATCCTGCTCCGCCGGCCCTGGGAATGAAGGTCAGAGGTACTGCCCGCCGCCCTCGCCGTCCCGGGCCACCCACTCGACCGCCAGCACGTCCGCCGGGTCCAGCACGCTCCACCCGTCGTCCCGCGAGAACTCGACCAGCCCGTCCGGCCGGAGCCGCACCGCCTGCAGCGGGTGCTTCTCGTCATTGACGCTCCAGCGGCCACCTGGGCCCCGGAGCAGCATCCGTACCTGGCCCGGCTTGCCGATCACCGGTTCCAGCATGTCCACCACGATCGAGCCTTCCACGTGCTCACCTTACGTCCTGCCACCCTCAGGCCCGGACGTGCCCCGCGAGCGTCCCGGTGCCGGCCGCGCTGGGAATCTGGCCCCGGGGCAGGAACAACACCGAATTCACGTAGCGCGGGAACGGCCACAGCGCCCGGGCCAGCAGCCCGCGTTCGGACACGTGCGACGTCCGGGCCTGGTGCGCCGCGAGGGGGAAAGCGCTGATCGGCACCCAGTGCCGCCCGGGCAGCACCCAGCCCCGGTACCCCCAGGACTCCAGCAGGCCCGTGACGTCCGTGACCAGCTGAATCCGCTGTTCCACCTCGACGAGCAGCCGCGGCTGATAACGCCGGATGGTTTTCTCCGCTCCCTGCAGTCGCCGCGCTGAACGACAACACCCGACTCCGGGAGTCCGGCGTCGGGATTGCCTGGCCGATCGGGACGAAGAAGGCGACATACCAGGTCTTCGACACCAACACCGGCCGGTCCTGGTCGGCTACCTACGCCGGGCAGCAGCGCGACGCGGGATCCTGACCTACCGGTTCGTGCAGCACATCCCGGCCACTCTGGTCCAGCAGATGCCCGGGGTGCCCGCCTCACTGCTGGGGCTGAGCGGCGGGAGCCTCGTGGCCAACCGCTACTACCAGGCCGATGTGACCTACTGGGTCGACCCGCGGACGGGGGTCCTAATCGACCAGCAGGAGAAGGGCGTGTCGTACCTGCACGGGCCCACCGGGCAGGGCTACCTGACGGTAGCGGACTTCAACCTGAGGATGACGGACGCCAGCAGCCGCGCCCTCGCGGCCGGGGCCAACAAGAACGCGGCCCAGATGACCCTGATCCGGCTGACTGCCCCGGTGGGCGGCGTGGTGCTCGGCCTGATCCTGATCCTCCTGGCCGCGATCCCGGCCGGCCGGTACCGCACGCAGCCCGGCCGTCACCTCATCCGCCCGGCGCGCCGGTCACCTCATCCGCCTGCCGCGCCCGGCGAGACCTGAACCTTGATGCCGTCACCGCCGCGTACCCGGTCCAGGGCTGCGGCGAACTGATCGAGGGGAGCGGGCGGGCCCACCATCGGCGCCGTGTCGATCGCGCCCCCGGCCATCAGGTCCACCGCGATCCACACCAGCGCAGTCCAGGCCAGCCCGGTCGACCAGCGCTTGACCTGCCGAGACCTGGCACGTCCCGCTGGTCGCAGTCGCAGTCGCGGGCGGGCGAGGGTTGTCATCCGACGGCCGCCCAGCCCGTATCGCTTAGCCGCCCGCGCGCGCCTTACTTCACCCCGGGGTCTCTGCCGTGCCACGATGTTTGTGTTTTAGCTGATAGCGGATGGTCCGGGACACAGTCGGGCGATTCGCCGTCTTGTCCGGACGAGGGGGGACATGGACGCGACCGGGTCTCGTGCCGTGCTGATCGGGGTATCGGCGTACGAATACATGGAGTTTCCGCCAATTCGGGCGGCCCGTAACAGCCTGGCCGCGATGCGCTCGCTGCTGTGTGATCCGGCTCTGGCCGCCTGGCCGGCCGGACAGGTCCAGGTGATAGCCAACCCGATCTCCGCGCCGGACCTGGCGGGCCAGATCGCTGATCTGGCCGGGGCCACCAGCGGGGTGCTGCTGCTCTACTACGTGGGCCATGGTGTGCGATCGGCCGGCCGGGAACTGTGCCTGACCGTGACGTCGACCCACCCCGGGCAGCCGGAGGTCACGGGGCTGCCGTGGGACACGGTGGCAGGCCTGCTGCGGGGCAGCCCCGCGCACACCCGGGTGGCGATCCTGGATTGCTGTTTCGCCGGCCAGGCGACGGCGGCCGCCCAGGCTTCTGGCGAGGATCCAGGGCTGGCCGATCTCACCGACGTGGACGGCGTGTACACCCTCACCGCGACGACCAGCGACCGGGCGGCGCATGTACCGCCGCCCAGCCAGCAGGACACCGCCTGCACCTCGTTCACCGGCGAGCTGCGGGACCTGATCCGCAACGGCATTCCTGGCCTGGGTCCGCAGCTGACCTTTGGCGACATCTATCCGGTGCTCTGCGACCGGCTGGCGGCCAGGGATCTGCCCGCCCCGGCCCAGCGCGGCACGGCCGCCGGCCAGTTCGCGTTCACGGCCAACGCCGCCGCGGTCCCTGGTATCCCGGCCCTCGCGCCCGGGCTGGCCCACAGCTTGGGCCGGGCCAGCCCAGCCAGCCCAGCCGGCCCAGTCGGCCCCGCGCCCGCCGCCCCTTCCCGGCACGACCGCATCGTGACCGAAGCGCTCCTTGCGGCCCAGTCGATCCCGGAGGAGAACCCGAAGGCCCGGGCCCTGATCGCGGTGGCCGAGGCGGTGGCCCCCGCGGATCCGGAGCGGGCCACCCGGCTGATCGCGGATGCCACCCGGATCGCCCAGTCGATCGCGGGCGGGTCCGTCCGCGCGGGGGCGCTGGCCACCGTGGCCGGCCCGCTGGCCGCCAGCGACGCCGACCGCGCGCAGACCGTCGCCGAGTCGATTCCCGAAGAGGCTGAACGGGCTGCGGCGCTGGCCGGAGTCGCGGAGACGCTGGCCGGGGCGGATCCGGACCGGTCCGGCCGGCTGATCGCGGACGCCGAGCGCGTCGCCCAGTCGGTTCCCGGCGCCGACCGTAAGGCCGAGGCGCTGGCCGCGGTGGCGGAGGCCCTGGCTGCCATCGACACGGACCAGGCGGAGCGCGTCGCCCAGTCCATTTCCGCCGCGAACTGGCGGGCCGCCGCCCTGGCCGCCATCGCCCGGGCGGTGGCCAGCACGGACGCCGACCGGGCGGGCCGGCTGATCGCCGATGCCGAACGGGCGGCCCGGCCCATCCCCGGGGCGAGCTCGCGGGCGCCGGCGCTGGCCGCGGTGGGCCGGGCGCTGGCGGTCACCGACGCCGGCCGGGCCGAACGGCTGATCGCGGACGCCGAGCGGAGCGCGCAGTCGATTCCCGTCCCGGACCGGAAGGGGTCGGCGCTGGCCGCGGTGGCCGCGGCCCTGGCCGCCGTGGACCCTGAGCACGCCGAGCGGCTGGCCCAGTCCATTCCGGGAGCCAGCTGGCGGGCGCCGGCGCTGGCCGCCGTCGCCCGCGCCCTCGCCGATGATCGATGACATGCGGGCCGCCACGCCGTCTACCGACGAGAGCGCCCGCCGGGCGCCGAAAACCGGAAGGATAGGCGTCATGGACTGGAAGCTGGAAGTTGTGGTGGTCCCGGTAACCGACGTCGACCGTGCGAAGAGCTTCTACCTCGACAAGCTCGGCTTTCAGCTGGACGCCGACACGATGCCGACCGAGACCATGCGGGTCGTGCACATGACGCCGCCGGGGTCAGGGTGCTCGGTGGTCATCGGACCGGTCAACGCGGAGACCGAGGCCGAGCTCGGCATGCGCGGAAGCCTGCAGCTGGTCGTGACCGACCTCGAGGCGGCCCACAGCGAGCTGACCGAGCGCGGCGTCGACGTGTCCGAGATCCAGACGCTGGACCCCAGGGACGGTGGGAAGTTCATGTTCTTCGCCGACCCCGATGGCAATAACTGGGCCGTCCAGGAGGTCCGCCAGTACGTCGGCGCGCCGCTGACCTAACCGCCCACTAGACCTGAACCCGGCGCCCGGCGCCCGGTCACCTTTCTGAACGCCGTCACCCTTCCAGCCGGCGGTCACCCTTCCAGCCGGCGGTCACCGTCTGGACAGTGGTCACCCTCTGGGCAGCGGTCACCCTTGCTGACTGGTCAGGGCCGCGATGCACTCCGCGGCCCCGCAGGTCCGGCCCGAGCCCAGCCGCGGCTTGCCGCACCGGCAGGTGGGCCGGAGCCGGGCCAGCCAGGCGTCGTACGGGAGCAGCTCGGTATCGCCGTCCTTACCTGGAACGGACACCACCGGCCGTATCCGGCCGCCGGGCATGGCCAGCCACTCCCGTGGCCTCGCCACGGAGTCGCCGCCCGGCATGGAGTTCATACTTCTATTTTCGCTCGCCTGGCAAAATCGGCGACCCCTGGCGGCTCCCGGCCCGTTCCCCGGCTCCGCCAGATGCCGCCCCGCCCCGAAACGCGCCCATCACCTCAGGCGCGCCCATCCCTTCACGTTTTATGGGTGACGGTCTGGTCCTGTTGGCTCATTGGCTGTTGCTCGTGGTGGCGGGTCAGGTCCAGGGGGTTGCGCGAGCAGGCTGTGTGGGGCTTCTTCGCCGCGGGCGGCGAGCAGGCCGGCGATGAGCTGGATGAGCATGCGCCGGAATGCCTCCGGCTCGTCGAGCCAGCGCGTGATGATCGTGTTCGCGATATCGGCCTCAGTCGCGGCCCGGTATGCCTGCTGGCCCGCAGGGGTAGACCCGACGATCAGGCGGCGCCGGTCGGCGGGGTCGCGCTCCCTGGTCACGTGCCCCGCGCGTTCCAGCCGGTCGAGCACCCGGCTAATGGTCTGTTCCTCGACCATGCTCGCCGCGGCGAGCTCGCGTTGGGTGTGTGGCCCGGTCCCCAGCATGTGCAGGGCGAGCAGCCCGGCATGGGTCATGCCACGGCTCGCGAGCCAGCTGTTCCAGTCCTGCTCCACCAGGCGCGCGGCCGTGGAAAGCAGGCGTCCCAGGGGCCACTCAGCCGCATCGCCCGGAACGTCCTGGCCGGAGGTATCCATCTCGCTAGCAGGGTATGCCGCTGACGGACAGGGCGTCCCGGCCAATGACGGTTAACCTCGGCTGCCCCCGATGCTCAGTATGCTGATTACTGATGCTAAGCATGCTCAGTAATGAGTGGGGGCTTCGTGACCGTTCGGGCGCATTCTGCGGCGGCCGCCGGATCGGCATCGCGCCGCCGGTGGGCGGGATTGTTCTTCATCGCCCTGGGCGTGGCGATGATCATCGTGGACGCGACGATCGTCAACGTGGCAGTGCCGCAGATCATCAAGGATCTGGGCATCACCTCCAGCGATGCGCAGTGGGTGCAGGAGGTCTATACCCTGGTCTTCGCCGCGCTCCTGCTGGTGTGGGGCCGGCTGGCCGACCGTTACGGCCGGCGGCTGCTGTTCGTCACCGGGGCGGCCGCGTTCGCGGCGGCCAGCGTGCTGGCCGCATTCTCTCAGTCCGGGCCTGAGCTCATCGGCAGCCGGGTGCTGCAGGGCATCGCCGGCGCGATGATGCTGCCCACGTCGCTCTCGCTGCTCAACGCCGGGTTCCGAGGCCGCGATCGCGCCATCGCCTTCGCTGTCTGGGGCTCCACGATCGGCGGGACGGCCGCGCTCGGCCCGCTGCTCGGCGGCTGGCTCACAACCTCCTATTCGTGGCGGTGGGCCTTCGGCATCAACGTCCCGATCGGCCTGGCCGTCGTCGCCGGGACCCTCCTGCTCGTGCCGGAGTCCAAGGAGGCCACAGCCGCCCGCGGTAACGACCTGGCGGGGGCCTTGCTATCGGTACTCGGATTCGGCGGAATCATCTTCGGCCTCATCGAGGGCCGCAACTACGGCTGGTGGACCCCGACAGGCCACGTGAGTATTGCCGGGCTCGGCTGGACCTGGCCGGTCTCGCCTGTCCCCGTGGCGTTCGCCGCGGGCGTCATCTGCCTGCTCGCCTTCGTCGCCGTCGAGCTGCGCCGTAACGCCGCGGGGCGGGTCGTGCTTCTCGACCTCCGGCTCTTTTCCATCCCCTCGTTCCGCAACGGCAACATCGCGGCGGCGATCGTCAGCCTCGGCGAGTTCGGCCTGCTGTTCTCGCTGCCCCTGTGGTTTGAGAACGTCCGCGGCTACAGCGCATTCGAGACCGGCATCGCGCTGCTGCCGCTGGCCATTGGCAGTTTCGCCGCGAGTGGCTTCGGCGCTCAGCTCGCCCGCAG
>Ga0302308_10004993_pt1 | contig 10371 bp, 10 predicted proteins | sample III_Palsa_E3_3_FD_200531 | JGI IMG/M metagenome (GOLD analysis project Ga0302308, IMG submission 200531) | Peat permafrost microbial communities from Stordalen Mire near Abisko, Sweden - III_Palsa_E3_3 | ecosystem: Environmental > Terrestrial > Soil > Palsa > Peat permafrost | place: Sweden... | reverse complement strand
ACCTACAGCTACGTTCCCGACATTGCCGCCGGCCTGGCCACTCTCGGTACCGATGCCCGCGCGGCCGGTCGGGTGTGGCACCTGCCCGGCCCGCAGACCGTCACCACCCGGGCGCTTCTAGATCTGGTGGCCGTCCAGGTCGGCCATCCTGTCGGCATCCGGTCGGTGCCCAAGCTGGCCGTCCGCGCCCTCGGGCTGATCAACCCGGTGATGCGGGGGCTGGCCGAAATGTCGTACCAGTTCGACGAGCCATTCGTCCTGGACACCAGCAGATATGAGTCTGTCTTCGGAGCGGCCGGCACCCCGCTGGCCGCCGCCATCGCCGCAACCGTTGCCTGGTACCGGGCCTAGATCAGCACGCCATGATCGAGCCGAAGGCGATGAACGCATGACCTCCCCTGCGAGCCACGTGACGCCCGCCAGCCGTTCGGTATTTGAGAGGTCGGGGCGCACTGCTTACCGGCGCAGGCAGCTGATCCTAGCGGGGCGATCCCGACCGACGAGACGATCGACCAGCAGGTCACCGCCAACATCACCCGGGCCGAGGGACTGCGGGCCCCCCGACGCTGCGTCCATCCACTACCTCGCCGGGTAGGCCGAGGCGACCGACGGCAGCCGGGGCCACGTCCGGCGGCTAGCGGGCAGTGCCTTACGGGCTCTGATTCGGGGATGCCGGGCTCATGGGCATGGAACGCCTCGTCCAGCGCTAACCACCCAGCACCCCGCAGCCGTTATCACGCGCCTGCGGGAGCACTAATCGCCCCGCATTCATCGGCATCTTCAGAGCGGGACAACGTCTAGGGCATGCTGGTCGGCGGCCAGGTTGTTCGCGGAGATCAGAGTATCGGGGTGGTCTTCGCCCAGGATCCGGCGGCGGCGGTCCAGGGTGTCCTGGTCCAGGTCGCGGGCGGCCTGCACCTCCTCGAGAAGAAGCAGGTCGTGAACGAGGCTATTGGCGGCGCCCAGTGTGTTTAGGTGGTCTTCGCCCAGGATCCGGCGGTTACGGTCCAGCGTGTCCTGGTCCAGGTCGCGCGCTTCGGCGTAACGGCCCATCAGCACGAGTGCCTGGGCGAGTGAGTTCGCGATCTCCCGCATGTGCTCGTGATCGTCGCCTAGCCGGTCACGCCACAGCTGGCGGAGGCCGCTGCCGAAATCATGAAGGACGCGGGTGTTGCCGCGCACCAGGAGGTAATAGCACGCGTCGCAAGCGAGCCAGCGCAGGCCGGGGCTGTCGGTCGCGGCCAGGTCGGCGACCATCAGGTGGGGCATCAGCTGCGCCCATCTGGGCCAGGTAGCGGGGTCAGCGATGTCGCCGGGGTGGCTAGCGGCCAGGATCGCCTCGGAGCGCGCGCGGGCGGCTGCGGCCTGGCCTGGGGTAAGCCGGTCTCGGAGAATGGCTTGAGTGAGCCGGTGCATCTGCAGCCCGCGGTAGTCGACGCGAGCCAGTGACTGCCGGGCCAGGTTAGCGAGCGTCTGCCGCCAGGCCAGCGGGTCAGCGACCCTGGCCGCCAGTTCGCTCGGCAGTTCGCCGGCAGCGCCGGTGAGCAGGTCTTCGGGAATCGGCTCCGGGCCGAAGAACGCACACAGGCTAGCTAGTTCGGCCGCAGCTGGATCATCTGCAGCGAGCCGGTCGGCGGTGAGCTGGATGCGGCTGCCAGCGACCGTGGGTAGGACCCTGGCGTGGCCCGCTCGAGGAGCTGTCCGGTCCTATCTCGCAGCAAGTCCAGGTACTCTGCGGCCGCCATGCCGGTCTCGGCCATGAACCCGGCTGCCTGGGCGACAGCCAAGGGCAGATCCCCGAGTTCGGCGGCCAGCCGGCCCGCATTGGCCTGAATGAGCCCGTCCACACGATTACACAAGATGGGCCGTACGCCGTCTGGGAAGTTCCGCGCCTAGTGGCAGTGGTGGCGACCCTGAGCAAGGGATACGACCTGGACCACATCTGGAAGCAGGTCGACCGCGGCCCGGCCAAGGATGCGGCCAGCTATTACATCCAGGCCAGCGAAAGTGGCGGAGAGCCGCCGGGCCGCTGGTAGGGCCCCGGCGCCGAAGCGCTCGGGTTCGGGCATGGCCAGAGGGTCGAGCGCAAGCCCTATAAACTGCTCTTCGGCAAGCGCCAGGCCCCGGACGGCACCTCACTGGGCCGGGCCCCGGACGGCGGCCGCAAAGCCGCCGACCTGTATGCCGCGCTGCTGGCCGCCGAACCGCACGCCACCGCCGAACGCCACCGTGAACTGCGGATCGAGGCCACTAAGCAGGCCCGTCAGAGCCCCCTGTTCTTCGACTTGACTATTTCGCAGGAGAGTGCGCGAACGTCACGGTGGCATCGAGCCGGATGCAGGTCAGTCACCCCGGCCAGGGTCCGGTCCGCCAGCCGGACCCCGGGCAGCGCGCCGTGCCGGACCGCGACCTGCGCCCACGCGTGCCGCCGGACCGTGTTCACCGCCGCCGTGATCCGCCGGTCCGCCCGGGCCCCGCCCCGGGCGATCTCGGCCAGCGTCCGCCACGCCGTCGGCACCGACGCCACCAGCCCGAACAGCTCCCGCTGATCGCGTATCACCCGGAAATCAGAGATCACCCGGGCGCCGTCCGCGACCGCGCACGCCAGATCAGCCATCACCCGGCCCCGGTCATGCACCAGGAACCGCTGCGTCGCCAGCGCCCGCGACAGCCCGCCCGTCAGGCCCGTCTTATCAGCCAGGTGCCGCAGCAGCACCAGCCCGGCATGCGACACGACACCCTGACCGCCGCCAGATACCTCCAGGCCCCTGGACCAACCGCTAGCATGCATGCAGAAAGTGCTCCTCGAACTCTGGACAATAAGGACTTCGAACACCCTCACTGTCCCAGCTCAGGAGCACTTTTTACGTCAGGCACACCGCCCCGCCCTCAAACCCCTATGAAAAGCCAGGGCTAGGCGGCAAGCGGGCTGCGGCCGGGATGATCTTCTGTGTCGAGCCTGGCAGCCTCGGCGCTCCGGGCATGAGCTACATGGCGCGGGTTGCATATGTTGTGGGCGTGAATGAGATTCCCTCGGCCGTGGCTGCGGAGCTGGCGCGGCTGCGGGTGGAGAACGCGCGCCTGCTGAAGATGCTGGAGCTGAGCCCGCGGCAGGCCGCGCCGCCTGGTCCGGCGCAGGCCGCCTTCTTCGACGCGCCGCCCGGACCGGTCCATAAAGACTCGCCCAATGACGCGAAGGTGGCGTTCTTCCGGGCGCTGTTCGCGGCGCGCACCGACATCTACGCGACCCGGATCGAGAACTCCCGTACTGGCTGGAAGGGCTGGCTCCCGGCGGTGCGCGGCGGGTGGCAGCGCGGGATCCCTCATGAGAGGCGGGGACTACCTGCCGTTGACCACCGATGTGCTCACCGCTCATCTGAAGAGCGATGTGCACGTCGGCGTTTACCCGTTGCTGGACGGCGACAGGTGCTGGTGGCTGGCCGCTGACTTCGACGGGCAGGATGCGCTGACCGAGGCGCTGATGTACGTCAAGGCGGGGCGGGCGTTCGGGGTGCCGGTGACGCTGGAGGTGTCGCGTTCCGGGGTAGGTATGCACGCGTGGGTTTTCTTCACCACGCCAGTACCGGCGGGGACTGCGCGGCGGCTGGGCACCGGCCTGCTGCGTGAGGCGATGGCGATTCGCGGGAAAGTGAATCTGGGCAGTTATGACCGGCTGTTCCCGTCCCAGGATCTGCTCCCGGCCGGCGGTGTCGGAAACCTGATTGCGCTGCCGCTGTTTCGGTCGGCCCGGGACCGCAACGCGACGGTGTTCCTGAACCTGGAGAACCTCGAACCGCACCGGGATCAGTGGTCTTACCTGTCAACGCTTGGCCGCATGACGCCTAAGGAAGTGAGCCCAGGCCGCTGATCAGGCCGGGCGGGTCCCGGCGGGCCGCGAGGTCACCAGGCTCGCCGCGCCGGCCGCCACGAAGATCCGCCCGGAGGCGGCGCCTGTGGTCCGGGCCCGGCTCGGGGCGGGTATCAGGGTCGAGCTGGCCGACCTGACGCCCGCGCTCGCCGCGTCGCTGCGGCACGCTGCCTCGATGCACAACCCGCAGTTCTACGAGAAGCAGCGGATGCGCGCCTCTACCTGGGATATCCCCCGGTTTTTGCAATTCTTCGACGAGACCGTCGACGGCGGGCTGGTCGTGCCGCGGGGCATGCTCACCACCGTGACCGAGCTCGCCGCGCAGGCAGGCAGCAAGCTGGACCTGGCCGATGAGCGAGCGGCGGGCACCCCGCAGGCATTCACCTGCTCGGCGGTGCTGACCGGGCCGCAGCAGGCGGCCGTCCAGGTCTTGACCGGAGTGGTTGCACGATCTGGGAGTGCTGGTCGCGCCGCCTGGAACGGGCAAAACCGTGATGGCCTGCGCGGTCATCGCCGCGCATCAGGTCTCCATCCTCGTCCTGGTGGACCGGAAGACCCTCGCGGACCAGTGGCGGGCCAGGATCGCCGAGTTCCTCGGCGTCAAGACCGGGCAGCTCGGGGGCGGCCGGGCCAAGCTGCGCGGGTCGATCGATGTCGTCACCTTGCAGACCCTGTCCCGCCGCGACGGCATCGCGGAGCTGACCGCCGGGTACGGCCTGATCGTCGCCGACGAATGCCATCACGTCCCGGCCGCCGCGTTCGAACACGCGGTCAAGCAGATCCCGGCGGCGCTGGCTCGGGCTGACCGCCACCCCTTACCGCCTCGACAAGCTCGACGACCTGATCGCCATGCAAGTGGGACCGGTCCGGCACACCATTTCATTCTCCCGCGACGTAGCCGGCCAGGACACGCTTCTGGGCACCGGCCGGCCTACCCCCGTGTTGTACGTTCACCCGACTGCCTACCGGTACGACGGCGACGCCGACCCGTCCCGCACCGGTGGCATGACAATCATCTACCGGCACCTGGCCGCTGATGAGCAGCGCGCCCGGCAGGTCACCGCGGACGTCCTCGCCGCACTCAGCAAGGACCGCAACTGCCTGGTCCTCACTAACAGGACCAGCCACCTGGAAAAGATCGCCGACCTGCTGCGCGAGGCCGGGCACGACCCGGTCATTCTTCGCGGCGGGATGGGCGCCAAGACCCGCGCGTTGGCGCTGGCCCGCTTGCAACCGCAGCCCGCAGGGCCGCCGCTTCTGGCCGTGGCCACCGGCCCATACGCTGGCGAAGGCTTCGACTGCCCGGCACTGGATACCTTGTTCCTCGCTGCACCAGTCGCGAATAAGGGCAGCCTGACACAGTACGTGGGCCGGATTCTGCGCTCACATGAGAACAAGACCACAGCTGAAGTCGACGACTACCTCGATGAGCGGACTGGCGTCCTCGCCGCCATGCTGGCCAAACGCGCACCCGGCTACGCCGGTCTCGGCTTCTCCGACCCGCGCAGGCTCGCACTCATTCCAAGCGCCAGCACGGACCGGCAACCGGCTCAGCCAGCCGCAATATCACGCTGACATGATATTATGCCTGCGTAATGTACCAACCCCGGAGGCAGCCGACGTGCCCTATGCCCTGGTCATGACGCCAGAGGTCCGGACATGGCTGCACGACTTGCGCAAGCGAGACCGGAGCAGCGCGATCCAGGTCGGCCAAGCCGTCGGCATGCTGCTCGAAGCCGGACCGGAGCTGGGCCGCCCGCTCGCCGACCGCGTCCACCACACCCGGCTGAGCAACCTGAAGGAGCTGCGGCCAGGCTCTGCCGGGCGCAGCGAGATCCGCATCCTGTATATCTTCGATCCCCGGCGAAACGCAGTCCTGCTGGTAGCCGGAGATAAGGCCGGCAGATGGGAGGCCTGGTACCGGCAGGCGATCCCGCTGGCCGAGCAGCGGTACGAGGACTACCTGAAACAAGAGGACATCCGATGAGCAGCAGCGAGTTCCAGCACTACAACCGGGATGAATTCCTCGCCGAGTTCTATCCCGATCCTGCCGACAAGGCCGCCATCACTGCCGGGATGGAGCAGCTGCGGGCCGAGCAGCGCGCCTTCCGGCTCGCCGAGATGCGCCGCCGCCTGGGAATCACCCAGGCCCAGGTAGCCGCCCGGATGGGCATCACCCAGGGCCGCGTGTCCGCCCTCGAGCACGCCAAGCCAGGCACCACCGAACTGCGCACCCTGGCCGCCTACGTCGAAGCCCTCGGCGGCCGCCTCGAGATCATCGCCGACTTCGGCGACCAGCGGCTCGCCTTCACCGAACCCGGCCACGAAGCCGCCTGACCCTGCACACCCGGTAAGCCTGTTCCAGCTACCCCACCGGGCCGAAGTCACCGCCTGGCAGTGACCAGCAACCAGCTGACGCTCTCGAGTCTGGCCAGGGCCGCCACGTAGGCTTCTGCGGCATCTCAGCTCGCCCGCAACACCATCGGCCGGGGACGCGCAGCCGATCCTTCGGCAGAGCACATTCGCAACGTACAATTTGCCTGTCAGTACGCTGGCTGCACTCATATCTGAGAACACAAACAATGACAGATCACTGAAATACATTCTGCGCCCGCATTCACACTAACCTTCCGGTGTGCTCGGTTCGCCGCCCCGGCAGTCCGCGCCCGGGCCTGCACGAAGGAGCCAGCGTTGCAAGACGATCTGCTCGTTGCCGGCCTGGACCTGGAGACCGGTCGCGAAGTCCACCTCCGTGAGCCAGACCTGGCCTACTGGCACGCCCGCGGCTACCTCGGGCCGCCGCACCCTGGTCTGCGCCCTGTGCCACGCCGGTACCGACGCCGAACCCGGAACCCGCGTACCCCTGGTCGTGCGCGGACGGGAAGGCGGACTACGCCGCCCGCACTTCGCCCACCCGCCAGGACAGGCCCCAGTCGGCGGACACCACCCCGAGTCAGTCTGGCACCTGTCCGCCAAGGTCGTGCTCGCTGACTGGGCCAGACGCCAGCCCGACGTCATCAACGTAGCGGTGGAGCGCTTCACGCCGGACCGGGCACGCCGATCCGACGTGCGAATCGGCTTCCGCGACGGCCGCCAGGTCGCAATCCGCCGTACCGCTTGGAGGAGGTCTACTGAGAACCGCCGGTTTCGAACATCAGTGGTGGCTACTGATGACGAGCGGACGATTGCTGTGGTCGAGTACATGTATGGACCCGCACTTGATTCGTCACACTTGGTTAGCTATGACGATAGTCATAGCAGAATTCACCTGTCATGGCGGCGTGCCCCAAGGGAAGCGGCCTCAGGAAGGGAAGGAATCATCGGCTGCCGTTTTCGCGGTCCTCATAGATGGACATCGTCTGCGACCTTCATCTAGCGGCTTTGACAGGTCTAAGTGAACTCGTCAGGCGAGTCACCATCTCAAACGAGGTTACCGCCGACCTATCAAGAGAATCAGTCATTCGGGATAGCCATTCAGGGAACGCGCTTCGCCGGTCACTCGCCCCGAGGCCGGCCAAAATAGACGTATCCCGAGGGGATCACCATGAGGGTCATAGCATGTGGTTCTAGGAGCTGGCCGGCAGGATCTCCGGTGGTTGCAGTTAGGCCTCGATCCACCGAATCACTGAGTCATACCTGACTTTTATCATTGTCATTTTAGTTAAGGGCGGCCGTGCCGTGGAGCGACAGCGGGGCACGAACGGGCCCTCCCGAGCTAGGCCTGATTGCTTCCCAGCGGGCTGACCTTTGGACCCGATCAGCAGTTTGATCTCGGGTACACCGACAAAAGGGCAGCTATACGTTCCAGGTGACGGCATCGAACAGTGCCGGGAGTGTCACTTCTGCTACCCGTACCGGCGATGACCGGCCGGCGTTTGGTGACAAGATGACGTAAGCGAGCGAACGCATCCAGCGCCGAGCCGACACACCGCTAACCCGAAAATAGAACCTAATCTGGGGCGGCCTCAGTGAATTTGACGTTGCTGATCGGGCCAGTAGTGGCGGCGTATTGCTTTCTTGTCGATTTTCCCGGCTGGGGTCTGGGGCAGGTCCGGCACGACCTGGATCTTTTTCGGGGCCTGGTGCGGTCCTTTTTGCTCGCGCACGGTTTTTTCGATTTCATCCAGGTTGACCTGTTCGCCTGGACGCACGGTGATGACTGCGGTGACGGCCTCGCCCCATTTATCGTCGGGAATGCCGATGACCGCGACGGTGGACACGCCGGCGCAGGTGGCGATCACGTCCTCGATCTCGCGCGGGTACACGTTGAACGCGCCCGAGACGATGACGTCTTTCTTCCGGTCGACCAGGTGGAAGAAGCCGTCCTGGTCGCGGACGGCGAGGTCACCGGTGTGCAGCCAGCCGCCTTCGAGCGCCGCGGCGGTCTGCTCGGGCTGGTTGCGGTAGCCGGTCATCACCACCCGGGAGCGCACGCATACCTCGCCGACTTCCCCGGGCGGCAGCGGCGTCCCGTCCTCGCCGAGGATCTCGGCCCGGACGCCGGCCACGGTCCGGCCGCACGAGGCGAGCAGGCCGGGCCGTCGTACCGGGTCGTGCTCGTCCTTGCGGAGGCTGGTGCACATGCCGAGGCATTCTGTCTGGCCGTATCCCTGCATCAGGACCGGGCCGAATGCATCCAGGGCTTCGGCGATTCTGGCTGGGCTCATGGGTGCCGCGCCGTAGAGGATGGTTTCCAGCGCGGCCAGATCGTGCCGGTGCGGCGAGGCGTGATCGAGCAGGGCGTACAGCATGGTCGGCACGACGAACGCGTAGTTGATCCGTTCCCGTGCCGCCACGTGCAGCCACGCGTCCGGGTCGAAGGCCTGCTGCAGCACCACGGTGCCGCCGCGGCACAGGGTGGGCAGGACCGGCAGCGACCCGGCGTGCGTGATCGGCGAGGACAGCAGGAAACGCGGGCTCTCGGGAAGGCCCCAGGAGACGGTCAGCGTGTGGGTCTGCTGGACCAGCGCCCGGTGCGGGACCAGCACTCCTTTGGGCCGGCCGGTGGTGCCGCCGGTGTACTGCAGCCAGGCCGTGTCCTGCTCGCCCGCAGGTCCCCGCTCCAGCCTGCGGGCCGGGATCTCCTCGCACAGGGCCAGCAGGTCTTCACCGGCCCCGGCCGGGCCGAAGGTCATGAGATGCTCGATACCAGCGCACCGGGCGGCGAGCTGGACGCCGGTCTCCGCGAACTTCGGGTGCACGATGAGGACGGTGATGCCCGCGTCGTCGCAGACGTAGGCATGATCGCTGAGCGAGCCCAGGGGATGCAGCCCGGTATAGGTGCCGCCGAGCAGGTAGGCCGCGGCCTGCGCCAGCCATACCTCGGGCGTGTTGGGGCTCAGCGCGGCCACGGCCCGGCCGGGGCCGATCCCGCGGGCGGCGAGCAGCGTCACGATGCGGCTGATCGCCGCCCCGGCGTCGGCGTAGGTGATGCGCTGGTCTCCCAGCACGAACGCCTCGCGATCGCCGAAGCGCCCCAGCGCCTCGATGATCAGGTCGGCTGCGGTCAGTTCAGCGGAGCTGTGGTGACCCACGGTGTCCTCCTCGGTCGTGGCGTGATGGCCGTGGCGGCTCAGCCGGCGGTGGTCGCCGATGGGCGGGGCGGAACCAGGCGGCCCGGTGGTGGCGCGCTCTGGAACATCACCCGGTCGACGATGCCCTGGTAGCGGAAGGCGGCGAGCCCGATGGCGTCGTCCCAGGTCCGGGCGGCGACGCAGAACGTGTCCAGGATCTCGTCGGGCACCTGCGCGGCCATGGCGTCGTGCTCGCCGCGCCGGACGAGTCCGCGCAGCCGGTCGCCGAGGGATCCCCAGCCGTGCAGTTCCAGCACGGGCCGGTAGGCCGGCGTCGACGCGTAGAAGGCGAACTGCCGGCGAACGGCCTCGCGGCTGGCGTCACCGGAGTCCTCGTCGACGATGCACAGCACGGTGGCTGACAGCGTGAATTCTTCGCGCGGCCGGCCGGATTCGGCCAGGCCCCGGGCGATCGCGGGCTCGGCGACCGTGCGCAGGTATTCCTGGGTGTGAATGGGGTGGATCAGCGCGCCGTCGGCGGCGGCTGCGGCGGCCTGGAACATGACAGGACCCAGCGCGGCGAGGTAGATGGGCGGCGGGCCGGCCGCGAGCGGTCCGGGATTCATCGCATCGGGCAGGTAGTCCAGCGTGTAGTAGTCGCCGTGGAAGCCGAGGGGGTGCTCGCCCTGGAACGCGCCCCAGATATGGCGGACGGCCCGGGCGTACTCTCGCAGCCGGGCGGCCGGCGGCGTGAACGGCGCGGAGAACCGTCGCTCTATGTGGCGGCGTACTTGCGACCCGAGGCCGAGGATGTGGCGTCCGTTCGTGGCCCGTTGCAGTTCCCACGCCGAAACGGCGGTGAGCATCGGGCTCCGCGGGAACGCGAGGGCCACGGATGTGCCGAGCGTCACCTGGCTGGTGTGCTGGCTGGCGACGGCCAGGTTCTGGAACGGGTCCCCGGTGGATTCGGCGACGAACAGCCCGTCGAAG
>Ga0302308_10004990_pt1 | contig 10372 bp, 8 predicted proteins | sample III_Palsa_E3_3_FD_200531 | JGI IMG/M metagenome (GOLD analysis project Ga0302308, IMG submission 200531) | Peat permafrost microbial communities from Stordalen Mire near Abisko, Sweden - III_Palsa_E3_3 | ecosystem: Environmental > Terrestrial > Soil > Palsa > Peat permafrost | place: Sweden... | reverse complement strand
GGTTCTGCTCGCCAGCCTTGGTCATGTGAAGATCGCCAAAGTGTATCCAGCTGATAACGCCAGCTGCATCAGGTGATTGCGGCCTAAAAGGGCTTCGCGCTTCGATCTGTTTCATGCAGAAATCTCCTGGTGAGTGATTGGGGAAGAGTTGCCCTTGCCCGGCTGGTTCCGGTCTGGAAGGGTTTCGGGGATTGCGGTCCATAACAAGACGAATGCAAGTGCAGCGATGGCTCCGAGAGACAGGAAAGAGATGCGATAGCTGAAATGCTGAATCAACTCTCCACCGAACGTGTTACTGAGAGCCGCGCCGAGCCCGACTGCAGTTGCGAGAGCTCCCTGCACCAGGTTGAACCGCCCCGTACCGCGCGTTCTGTCCGCAACTACGAGAATCGAAACGACGACAAAGATCGCGTTCGCAACACCGTCGAGCAACTGGATGGCGATCAGACTTCCACTGTTGTGGGCCAGGGTGTAGAGCAGCGCGCGGATAGGCAGGACTCCAAAACCAACCATGAGCAAGGGCTTCCGGCCATGCAGGTTGGCGAACCGGCCGATAGCCGGGGCACAACACATAATGACAACCTGCGTAACGATGACGCAGGCCGACATAAACGGAGCGGCAGTGGCCCGAGCTCCGTGAGAAAGCATTTCGCCGAGTTGCGGCAGCATGGCCGCATTGGCGAAGTGGAAGAGGAAAGCGCATGCGAGAAAGGTCGGGAGAACCCGGTCTCCAAGCAGGGTCTTCATCACGGAAACTCTCGCAGGGACTTCTTTGCCTTCGACTTGAATCGCTCCGCCACGGGCAAGGTCATAGTCGATGTCCTTGCTCTTGATCGCTCGTATGGCCAGCACCGTGGGAATGATTAGCACCGCAGCCGTGATGAAGATAGCGCGATTCCCGAACAGATGACTCACACCCGCGATCAGAAGCGCAGTTGCGACATTGCCGGCCGAGTTGTACGACTGATTCCTCCCAAACTGCCGATCAAAGAACGTGACGCCGACGATTCCCATCGTCACCGCGGCCAGCGTCGGTCCCAGGAACGGCGCTGCTCCTCCAATCAGGATTTGAGACGTGTATACGGCCCACGGTGCGGCCGTGATGCTAAGCAAAACAGCTCCTACAGCGAGAACGACTGAACCGAGAACGAGGATCAACCCCTTCGACCTGAGTTGATCGACGATGGCACCAGCCGGGGCCTGCAATGCCACCGTAATGATGCCTCCAACAGTCAGCGCCATGCCTACGCGACCCGGCTGCCATCCCGCTCCAGCGAGATACGCTGCCAGGAACGGTCCGAGGCCGGTTTGTACATCGGCCAGGAAGAAGTTCGTCGCTTCCAGGGCGTGAACGCTCTTCCTCTTCTCAGGTGAGATGGTGGAGTTGGCTTCCATAGTCCCTTCAGAAATTCGAGCTTGAGGCAGATGCTTTCCATGCCGCCGTCTAAAGCGGCAGCGACGATCGTCTTTTCACTTCGTAACTGTCAGATGCAGTTAGGACGCGGACACGTCCCGCATCATTTCCTGGAATTGCTCTCGGGTCAATTCGCCCCGTGCATACCTCTCTTGCAGGATGTGAAGGGCGGGGGACTCTGGGCCTTTCACGTTCTGCGCGTTCGCCATGCGGTAGAGAAGGCCGCAGATCAGGAGGATTACGACGATCCCGAACACGGAGTCAGGTCCCGGCCCGAATGACGGACCGATCGGCCCGCACATCCGGTCAGGAGTAAAGCGGCGGCTGAGACACTCACACGCATACGCATCCCTGGGACTCTTCAGTCCTGGAGCGGCGGCGGAGGCATGCCGTCAGGCGGCGGTGGTGGTGCTCCGCCTGCAGGGGGAGGGGGTGGGGGACCCATTCCGTCAGGAGGCGGCGGTGGAGGTCCACCGAAGTCAGGGGGTAGTGCGTCGTCCGACGCGCTGCAAGGTGCGGGTGCAGCCGCTTTGTTTCTGCGTCGAGACCGCGCTGCTGGCGGCGGTGGCGGAACCGCACCTTCTGCAACGGTGTCGGGGCCGGAAGGCCCATTTGCGGAGAACGTCTGATCGTTCAATCGAACACTCGCCGCTTCAACCAGGGACTGTCCATTGATCTCCGACTCCGTGCCAGTCACCGTGATCTTGTCGCCCTTGCGAACTGCCGGGCCAAGTTGGCCGCCAAGGGAGGGGGTCAAATCAACCACGCTGCCATTCTGGAGATACAGGCTCCGCACTTCTCCGCCTGGACCGGGGTTGAAAGCCCGGATGCGAGAGGATTGGGTGACGACCGGGGTTTGTGCAAGCGGCGCAGGTCCATTCAGCATAGCGGGTGGCCCGTCTGCGGGAGGAGTTGGTGTTGGGGGAGCAGGGTTTTGTGCAAACGCTACAGGGCTAAGCGCGAGCCCCAGAGCAGCATTGCGTACGGATGAGGGAATGTACATAGGCGATACCTCTGTCTGTACGAATGCAAGCGCCTTGCCATTCATCGAAGTTGCCAAACGCCCCTGTCGCCACACATTTGCTCATTCGAAGACGACGACACCGCTCCGGTGTGACCGCAATCCGCTCAGGTTGTGTGCGAATTGCGGACAGATCAGCATGTTCTGCGTCCTTAGAACGTCTGAAGTCGCGGGGTAGCTGCCAATCCGCCGCCCTCGCGATGGCATCCAAGTTGCATGCGCTAATTGCTGGACTGTTTGTGAGAGATTGCGCGTGAGAGTGCAGGAAAGGAGTCGGATGCCAAAGATATTTTGGAGAAGTCTGCGGTCACGGATCCTGCTGCTCGTGATCCTGACCTTTCTCTTTCTCTCGGCCGCGGCGATCAGCCTGTTTCTGTTCCTTCGTAGTCGCCACGCCGAAACGCTCGTTCTCACTGAGCATCATCTCGTCAGCATCGCCTCGAATCTCGTACGAAACTATGCGAATCATCGGACGACTGCTAGCGCGCTGCAGGCGGTCGAACCACGGCCTGCGCCTCCACCGCCGGCCCTCGCGCCGCCACCTCCGCCGCCGCCACGCCCTCCCCAGCCCGATCCTCTCAAAGACATCACGACAGAAACCTTGCAACATGAGGATGGGATCGAGGGAGGTTTTTACGCTGCCCGAGCCGACGCGCTCATCGGATATGCTTTCCCAACCCACGAGGGGCCGGGCCCGGAGAAAGGCATGCCAGACCGCGAGCGTCCTACGATTGAGAATCTGGTGCGTGACACCGTCGCATCCGACGCGACCAAGACATTTCGCTTTGAAGGAACGCACGACGCCGTCCTCATCGTTGCGGTTCCCATCCATGAGCGATCCCGCGGAACCCAGGCCAACAGCGGGAATATTGACGAAGTTACAGGTGCCGCATGGCTTATGCAGCGTCTTCCGGGGATCGAAGGCGGACAGAGCCGCCAACTACTGTTCGGCACAATCGGATTCGGTATCGCTGCGCTGTTGACTGCGCTGCTTGCGGTCTTCGTTACAACCGAGATCCAAAGCGGCGTAAACGTTGTTCTTAAACGCCTTGGTTCGATGGAAGGAGGCCTGTCGCCAGCCAATCAGCAGGTGGCGGCACATCCACCATTAGAAGAGTTCAACCGTGTTCTCCGTGGCATCGACTCGCTTGCGCTTGCTTTGAAGGAAAAGATTGATAACGAGCGGACGCTGGAGTCTCAGCTACGCCACAACGAGCGTCTCTCTGCGCTTGGCCAGTTTGCAGCAGGTATCGCGCATGAGCTACGCAATCCGCTTGGCACCATCAGGATGAGAACACAGATGTGGCAGCGCTCAAACGATCCTGAAGCTGCAGATCGGAGCAGTGCGGTCATCCTCGAAGAAATCGACCGCCTCGACACCATCATCAGCCGCCTCCTATACTTCGCCCGGCCCATCCAGCTTCAACTCCAGGGCGTACCGTTGGATGATCTATGCGCAGTCTCGGCCCTGACGTGGGCGGCCAAAGCAGAAGCCAGGGTTGTTCAGATTATCTGCAAGGCTGCATCCAACAGCGAGGTCATGGTGGATCAAGGTCGACTCCTCCAAGTCCTCGATAACCTCATGGAGAATGCTGTGTATTCAGCATCGCAGTCCACGACGCAGGTTGGAGCCGTAACGATAAGCACGGCGTGTGAAAACGGCTTCGCCCGCATCGACATCATGGACGACGGACGAGGATTCACTCCAGCAGCTCTGCGCCATGCGATGGACCCGTTCTACACCACCAAGGACACCGGCACCGGTCTCGGACTCTCAATCTCCTTCGAGATCGTACAGGCTCACGGAGGCGAATTGCTTTTGGCCAATGGAGAAGGTGGAGGCGCTATTACGTCCGTCCGACTGCCCTTGAACGCGGATGAACGGGGTAGGCTGAGACAGGCGGATGAAGAGGCAGGGCAAGATGTCTGAAGTGCTCATCGTCGACGACGACCGTAACTTTCGAGAGACGCTCCGGGAGCTGCTGTCGGATGCGGGCTACCAGACCCTCGTCGCAATGAATGCCGAGGACGCGCTCACCTTACTCCAGACTGCGACACCGGACCTCACGCTGTGCGATTGGAAAATGCCAAACGGAGGAGGCGAGCAGTTTCTCAAGAGCCTCCAGTCCGAAGGCCTTCTCACCACAATGCCTGTCATCATTCTCACCGCGCATGGTACCGGACCGAATGCCATGCAAGCGATGCAGCTTGGAGCTTACGACTTCATCACCAAGCCGCTCGACATCGACCAGGCCCTCGCCACTGTTGCACGTGCTATCCGGCACATGAAGCTGCAGCGCGAGGTGGAGCTGCTGCGACAACAGCGGTTCATCGATCGCTCTGTTGAAGACGTTACTGCGTCCGATGAGTCGCTGAAACCTCAGCTCATCGGTAACTCGCCAGCATGGATTGAAGTTTTCAAGAACATTGGCAGGGTTGCTGCGACCGACGTCGGAGTGTTGCTTCTGGGGGAATCGGGCACTGGCAAGGAAGTTGTTGCTCGCGCGATCCATGAAAACAGCGCGGCGAGCCGCCGTCCTTTCATCATCCTCAACTGCGCAGCCTTGCCCCCTGAACTGCTGGAGTCTGAACTCTTCGGACATGAACGCGGGGCATTCACTGGAGCGATCGCCCAGAAGCGCGGGAAGTTCGAGGCTGCGAACGGCGGCACAATTTTTCTCGACGAAATTGGCGAATTGCCTCTGTCGCTGCAGCCGAAGCTGCTTCGCGTCCTGCAGGAACACGCCTTCGAGCGCGTAGGAGGGACCGCCTCCATCCACACGGATGTCCGGGTAATCGCCGCGACCAACCGCCCCTTGGAGGACGACGTGGAGCAGAAGACATTTCGTGCCGATCTTTTCTATCGTCTCAATGCCTTCACGGTTCGTCTCCCACCCCTGCGCGAGCGTCAGTCCGACATCCTGCCGTTAGCGGAATACTTCCTCGCGCGCTATGCCAGTCGCAATCAGCTCGCCGCGACCGGACTCGCCTCGGATGCGATCATGGCGCTGGAAAGCTACCCGTTTCCAGGCAATGTGCGAGAACTGGAGCATCTGATCGAACGCGCTGCCGTCAAGGCGGCGGGAAGAGCCATTACTGTAGAACAAATCCAAGAGGAATTTGCCAAACGGACGAGTCCCACCACGGGCGTCTTTGATGCCCAGGCAGTCAGCGGAATGCCATTTCATGACGCCGTCGCAAGCTGGGAGCGTCATCTTATCGAGCAAGCGCTCAAGGCCTCTCACGGCAACAAGTCCGACGCCGCTCGCCGACTCGGAATCCACCGGCGACTCCTTTACGAGAAGCTCACACAATTCGGATTGCTGTGAGCTGGTTACGTTTCTCCCAGCTCACACCATTCAACTTGCATTCGAGAGGGAACTTTGCGGCGGTTCACCGAAAAGTCGCCCAGCGATCACGAGTAATTCAGACTGAGGCACCGGCTTTGCGAGCACTTCAAATGTGTGCCCGTTCTTCAGAGCCTCATCCAGCAGATCTCTCGTTGCACTGTGGCCCGAAAAAAGGGATATATGACACTGGGGCCATTCCGATTTGATTCGAATGGCCAAATCAATCCCATTCATCGCAGGGAGCAATACGTCGATAATGACGAGCTCGGGCTGCCAGTTCTCCAGCAAGGTGATTGCTTCTTCAGCAGAGTAAACACCCCTGGGCTCGTAGCCACGCAGGGAGAAGATCGTCACGAGCGAATCGGTGATCACACATTCATCATCGACAATCAGGACCCGCCTTCGCTGATCGATTTCTACAGTCAACGACGTCTCTCCACCAAAGGGCAGACGGTTCAAGCACGACCGATGCAACCGCACAGGTGTAGATTGAATCGACGCGAGAGTTGGATGTATCTCATGCGGTCGACGTTGCCTGAGTCTCATAGTGATTCGTAAGGGGAGGTGCACTCCTGCCATTTGTCTTAGTGAGACTAACCACCCTCTTGTAGTTGTGCCCGCTCGCCGCCGTTTGTTCAACTGGTGACAAAGCGCCTTTGCGCTCATCGCGGTTCGGATTAGTACCGATATGTCGGCTTATCGTCAGTGATCCAGGCCCGCAGAATAACGATCGGCCAGTTTCGTAATAGGCTCGGAACTCGACTCCTGCCGCGCAGCCGATGTCCGCCGCTACGTCACTCCGTCTCAAAATCGGTGGAGACACTGAGTTCCTTCCATATTCGTGCTTCCTCTAGTCGCGCAAGATCGTTCTTCTCCACTGCGGCATACGCATCGCTGCCGAGCAACAGTCGCAACGGAGGGTTTCGCTCCTGCGTCAGCTGGATGATCGCCTCAGCCGCCTTTTTCGGATCACCAGGCTGCTTCCCGTTGTAGTTGCGCTGAAATCTCGCGGTAGCTCCAACAGTCGAGTCGTATGCGGGATGACCTTCGCTCAGTTCGGTGGAACTCCCCGCGAAGTCCGTACGGAACCCGCCAGGTTCAACAATTGTGACTTTGATACCGAGTGGTGCTACTTCGCGTGACAGCACTTCAGAGAAGCCTTCGACACCCCATTTCGCCGCCGAATAAGGCCCACGTCCCGGAGGGCCGATCCTTCCGCCCACCGATGAAAATTGAATGAAGTGGCCTGTTTTCCTTTGGCGAAAATACGTAAGAGCTGCCTTGGTCACAATAATCGTTCCGAAGAGATTTGTTTCGATCTGTGCCCGGAATTCCGATAGAGGCGTGTCTTCGATGGACGAAAGATTGCCATATCCCGCATTGTTGATGACCACATCCAGCGAGCCAAATAGATCGACCGCCGTCTTTACCGCGTTAGCTGCTGCTGCTTCGTCAGTAACATCCAACGCGAAGAGCTTGACCTGATCACGATATCGCTCCGACAGATCGGCAAGCGACTCAATGCCCCGAGCTGTCGCCAACACCTTATTGCCCGCAGCAAGGCCCGCTTCAACAATTGCGCGACCCAGACCACGGGAGCTGCCGGTGACTAACCATACCTGCGCCATTCATCCTCCTGTATCGAAGCCGACCACCCGGATATTCTGGAGAAGCTTCTCAAACTCAGGATTGGATGCGCGATGGGTATACGAACGGACTTGTTAGTTAGGGAGGAAATCGCCGAATCTTCAGATCTCAGGGCGACTCCCTTCGAGTTCGAGAGAGCCAAGAGGGTTGAGGCGGCGCTCTCAATTCTCGAAGGCAAATGGAAGATCGTTATTCTGAACCGGCTTTTCGCGCGCCCTATCTGGCGATTCTCTGAGCTTGAACGCGCCGTCCCCGGCATTTCACAACGTATGCTGTCGCAACAGCTGCGTCTCCTCGAGAAGTGCGAGTTGGTGAAGCGAACCGTTCATCCTCAATTTCCACCAAAGGTGGAATATGAACTCACCGAGTTTGGGAAAACGCTCTGTCCGGCGATGAAGACGCTCGTCGATTGGGCGATGACCTTCCCCAAGGCCCGCGAAACGTCCCGGTATCAACCGAGAAAGGCTCGAAAAGCCTTCTAGTGTTTTGAGCTTGTGATTAGGGAAAGTGCAGGAGGAGCCCTTCCTGCACCTTTCCCCTTTACTGCCTGCGGCCCTTCGATGACGAGAAGCGCGTTTCACAGGACTAATGTTCTGAGGCCCGCTCCAAGTCTCACTCGATGAGTGCATTGGCCTGATATCGACAGCTGAGGTTCCGGCCTCGGCGACATTCCTGGACACTGGCCGATTGGAACGAAGCAGCACCAGCGGCTTGGTTCATGTGCCTTGTTCGGAGCTTCCAGGCTTGGATTCCACGAACTCTTGCGCACACTCCTGAAAAATTAGCAGGAATGCCTGGAATAAATCTGCGCGAACTTAGTTAAAAAGTACGCCGGCATTTGTCTGGATCAGGAGAGATCATTCATGCGTTTTCAGCGAACGTTGATTGGAGGCCGGGAGCTGCTGATCCTGTTGCGCCCTTTGTGGTGTTTCATTGCGGTAGTCTTTTTCGGCCAGGGTGTTGGACTGCTGCCTGCGTGGTCAGAGCCGGCCCCCGCGATAACAATGCTTACCGTCACCTCCGGTGGAAACGCAGTGGCGACAGTTACATCTGGAAGCGTGGTTACTCTGACGGCAACCGTTATGGCTGGCGGCACTCCGGTCGCGCCGGGCCAGGTCAACTTCTGCGATGCGACGGCCAAGTTCTGCACTGACATCCATTTGCTGGGCACGGCGCAGTTGACCACCAACGGTACGGCGACGTTGAAATTCCGTCCTGGGGTTGGGAGTCACAGCTACAAGGCGGTTCTTGCGGAGCCGGCCGACCTTGGGCCCAGTGCTTCGACCGCATCGTCGCTCACAGTGACGGCGTCGCAAGGTGCGGGGCAACTGGCCACAACGACGTACCTCGAAGCCAGCGGAGTCCCAAACATCTTTTCATTAACGGCGACGGTGCCGGGCACAGGAAATACTTTGCCGACGGGTATGGTCTCGTTTGCGGATGAAAGCAACGGGAACGCAGTGCTGGGGACGGCGGCGCTGACGAGTGAAACGGGCACCGGGTTTGCGAGCTCCTTACTCTTGCCTGTCACCTCACAGAACACCGGTAACACTGTCTTGACCGCTGACTTCAATGGCGACGGATTCTCGGACCTGGTCATACTCGGAAACAACACCATCTCCGTGCTCCTGGGCAACGGGGACGGCACATTCACGGCAGCGCCCAGTCCTTCGAATGACTTGCCGGGAGCCATTGCGGTGGGAGATTTCAACGGCGATGGCATTCCCGATCTGGCCGTGGCGCCTGTCTTGGATGAGGGCAACAGTGAGGTGCTTCTGGGCAACGGGGATGGGACCTTCAGCATCGCGAATGGGAGTCTTGGGATCGGCAGCGGTGTGGCCACGTCCAATTCCATCGCTGCGGCAGACTTCAACGGAGACGGCAAGCTGGATATAGTCGAGGCTTGCGCCAGCCTCGGTGACCAGCCATGCAACTTACTCCTGATTCAGTCCGGCAACGGAGATGGAACCTTTATAGAGTTCTCCTCGGTTCCCTTGTCGTTCCTCGGTTCCCAATCGATGGCCGTGGGCGACTTCAATGGAGATGGCCAACCGGACGTGGCGGTGACAAACTCCGGCACGAATGGCGTGAACGTCTTCCTGAATAACGGGGGCGGTCTTTCTGCGGTGTCAGCAATTCCGCCAACGGGCACCGGCCCCACATCGATTGCCGCAGCAGACTTCAACGGAGATGGCAAGCTGGATCTGGCCGTGGCCAACTATGGCAGCAACAATGTGACGATTCTGCTGGGCAACGGCGATGGAACCTTTACGGCTGCAGCGAGCCCGGCAACGGGTACGGCTCCCAATTCCGTCGCGGTTGCAGACTTCAATGGAGACGGCGTTCCTGATCTCGCGGTGGCCAATGCCGGCAGCAGCAACGTGACGATTTTGCTGGGCAACGGCGATGGAACCTTTACGGCTGCCGCCGGTCCCGCGGCGGACACCGGCTCAACGTCAGTCGTCTTAGCCGACTTCAATGGAGACGGCAAGGAAGATCTCGTCGTGGCCAATTCCGGAGATAGCTCAGCAACTGCGCTCCTGGCGGAGACAGCGTTGACAATTGCAACGGTGAACAATATTTCCCCCGTAGGCGCAGGCACACATCTCGTCAAAGCGATCTACTCCGGCGACGCCAACTATGGCGGCAGCACCTCCGCCGCTGTGTCCCTCACTGTGGCGCCGCCGAGCATCACGCTGAGCGCTACTCCAGTTTCAGTCGTGGCTGGCGCCACCGGGACTTCAACTCTCACGATTACCCCTATGAACGGCTTCTCCGGAACAGTGACCCTGGCATGCGACGGCGTTAGCATACCGGGCTCTGCAAACGACGTGCCCACCTGCTCGTCCATCCCGCCGGTGACTATCTCGGGGAATGCGCCGGCGACCGCAACGCTCAGTATCCAGACACAACCAGGCACAACTCCTGCGCAATATATGG
>Ga0302308_10004989_pt1 | contig 10377 bp, 6 predicted proteins | sample III_Palsa_E3_3_FD_200531 | JGI IMG/M metagenome (GOLD analysis project Ga0302308, IMG submission 200531) | Peat permafrost microbial communities from Stordalen Mire near Abisko, Sweden - III_Palsa_E3_3 | ecosystem: Environmental > Terrestrial > Soil > Palsa > Peat permafrost | place: Sweden... | reverse complement strand
CCGAGGTTGAGCACGATGTCGTTGATGGTGACGTACAGCGCGTGCTCGAACAGCGGTGACTTGATCTTGAAGGTGGAGCCGACCAGGGTCTCGGGGCGTTCCACGCTTTCGTGCATCTGGATCACTTCAGCCATCGGCGCCTCTTTCGGCGCAGCTGCAGTGACCGCGGTGGCGGCAACCTTGTCTTCGGGTTTGACCACGTTGTAGCCGGTGATCTTCTTGTCGATTTTGATTGCCATGATGTTCGCTTCTTCTGTGGTGACGTGCGGTGTGGTGAAGCCTGCCCTGCACGGTGTAGCTGTCACGCACCAGGCGGTGCGGAAAAAACATCCGGCCCGGCGCGAGGCCGGACCGGATGCGGTAGCGCTTACTTACGTTTTGCAGCGGCCTTCTTGGCGGCAGATTTACGTGCCGTCTTGACGCTCGCCTTCTTGCTGGCAGTGGACCTCTTTGCCGTCTTGGCGACGGCTTTCTTGCTGGCGGACTTCTTTGCTGCCGCCTTCTTTGGTGCGGCCTTGCTGGCCGTCTTTTTGCTGCTGACCTTCTTTGCGCCAACTTTCTTGGCAACTTTGCGGGCTACTTTCTTGGCGGCCTTCTTGACGGCAGCACCCTTGCGGACGGTGCTCTTGGCTACTTTCTTCGCCTTGCCGGCCACTTTCTTGACGACCTTCTTCACCGCTTTCTTGGCGGAGGCTGCCTTCTTCGCGACCTTCTTGGCGACCTTCTTCACGGCTTTCTTGGCCGCAGCCTTTTTCGGCGCTGCCTTCTTTGCCGCAGCCTCCTTCACGGTTTTCTTGGCAGCGGCTTTCTTTGGTGCAGCCTTCTTTGCGGCGGCCTTCTTCGGCGCAGCCTTTTTTGCTGCTGCCTTTTTCGCAGGAGCCGCCTTTTTCGCAGGAGCTGCCTTCTTCTTGGCTGCTGCCTTTTTCTTCGGCGCAGCAGGTGCTGCCGGCGCCGCGTCGGCCGACGGCGCGGCCGGCGTTGCCGGCACGCTGACGACAGGTACTTCTGTAACAACCGGTGTCGTGTCGTTACTCACTTCAATGTTGCTATCAATGGACATGCTGGGGTTCCCCTCCGATGGACTTCTTGAGTTGTCACGTGCCCGGGACGGGCGACGTTTCAGAACTGGCAGTGATCATTCTTCTGGAACGGACGTGCTCGCGGAGCTTCGCAGGAAAAAATCATCCGTGGCGCATACGTGCCTAGAATTTACCGTAGTAGCCTTCCTTCAAGGCATCGAAGAGATTGGCGGCGGAATGCATTTCGCCGTCGTACTCGACCTGCTCGTTGCCTTTCAGTTCGACAACACTACCGTCCTCCAGCTCGAAGCGGTAGAGGGTGCTTTCAAGGTCAGCTTCCTTGACCAGCACACCCTGGAACGCGGCGGGGTTGAAACGGAACGTGGTGCATCCCTTCAGACCCTGTTTGTAGGCGTAGAAGTAGATGTCTTTGAAGTCTTCGTACGGGTAGTCGGTGGGTACATTGGCGGTCTTGGAGATCGACGAGTCGATCCACTTTTGCGACGCCGCCTGGATGTCGACGTGCTCTTTCGGGCTGATGTCGTCGGCGGAAACGAAATACTCCGGCAGCTTGCTTGCCGCGTCGTCGGTGAACACCTTGGCGTCTGCGTTGATCAGCGCGCGGTAGGCGAGCAACTCGTAGCTGAGCACCTCGACTTTTTCCTTCGACTTCTTGCCTTCGCGAATCACGTTGCGCGAATAGCTGTGGGCGAAGCTGGGCTCGATGCCGTTGCTGGCGTTGTTGGCGAGCGACAGCGAAATCGTGCCGGTGGGCGCGATCGAGCTGTGATGGGTGAAGCGCGCGCCGGTTTCGGCAAGCTCTTCGACCAGGTTCGGCGCCACCGTGGCAATGCGCTGCATGTAGCGGCTGTACTTTGCATGCAGCACGCGGCCAGGGATGCTGTCGCCGACCTTGTAGCCATCGGTGACCATTTCCGGGCGCTTGCGCAGCATGTCGCCGGTGACGCTGAAATCCTGCATCAGGATCGGCGCCGGGCCCTTTTCCTTGGCCAGATCCAGCGCCATTTCCCAGCCGGCCACCGCCATTTCGCGCGACACATCTTCGGTGAAGCTGACCGCGTCGGCGCTGCCGTAGCGGTGCTTCAGCATGGTCAAGGTGGAACCCAGGCCAAGGAAGCCCATGCCGTGGCGGCGCTTGGATTCGATTTCGTGGCGCTGCTGCGGCAACGGCAGGCCGTTGATCTCCACCACGTTGTCGAGCATGCGGGTGAATACCTTCACCACGTCGCGGTACTCATCCCAGTCGAAGCGCGCCTTGGGGCCGAACGGATCGCGCACAAAGGTCGTCAGGTTGATCGAGCCGAGCAGGCACGAGCCGTACGGCGGCAACGGTTGCTCGCCGCAGGGATTGGTGGCGCGGATGTGCTCGCACCACCAGTTGTTGTTCATCTCGTTGACCTTGTCGATCAGGATGAACCCGGGCTCGGCGTAGTCATACGTCGAGACCATGATCATGTCCCACAGATGCCGCGCGCGGATCGTGCTGTAGATCTTGCAGGCGACCAGACCGTCTTCGCGATCGACGTAGTTCTCGTGGGTCGGCCATTCGCGCCAGACCACTTTCGTCGGATCGGCGAGATCGATCTCGTGCTTTTCCTTGACGTGCACCGGATACACCAGCGGCCAGTCCTGGTCGTGCTCGACAGCATCCATGAACCCATCGGTGATCAGCAGCGACAGGTTGAACTGGCGCAGGCGGCCGTCTTCGCGCTTGGCGCGGATGAACTCTTTCGCGTCCGGATGGCTGATGTCGAACGTGCCCATCTGCGCGCCGCGGCGACCACCGGCCGAAGAGACGGTGAAACACATCTTGTCGTAGATATCCATGAACGACAGCGGGCCGCTGGTGTAGGCACCGGCGCCCGACACGTACGCGCCGCGCGGACGCAGCGTGGAAAATTCGTAGCCGATGCCGCAGCCGGCCTTCAGCGTAAGGCCAGCCTCGTGCACTTTCTCCAGGATGTCGTCCATCGAATCGCGGATGGTGCCCGACACGGTGCAGTTGATCGTGGACGTGGCCGGCTTGTGCGCCAGCGCGCCCGCGTTCGAGGTGATACGGCCGGCGGGGATCGCACCGCGGCGCAGCGCCCACAGAAAGCGCTCGTACCAATGCCCGCGCAACTCTTCGGTGGCCTCGACGTCGGACAACGCGCGCGCAACGCGCTGATAGGTTTCGTCGATGCTGCCGTCAACCGGCTCGCCGGACTTCGCCTTCAGACGATATTTTTTGTCCCAGATGTCATATGACGCGGGTTGCAGCGGAATTTCCACGGCGGCATCACGATGTGTGGCTGGATTAGTGGCTGGTGCACGCACTGTGCTCATCGGCTTCCTGACCTCCCGTTATGGCCTTGCGGCCCGGTTGTTTTTATGTGGTACGGCACGGCGTCGTTGAGTGTGCATTTGCGGCGGTCGACAAGTCGCGAGGATTGCCCTCCAACTCATCTGCCGCATGCCTTCGACGACAACGACTCCCCCCTTAAAGAGTACGACGCTCGGCACCAGTCCTTGTTTACTAGCCAGCACCCAGACACAAGATGTTGTGGTTGCTGCCAGGCTGGCAAGTTACCCCCGCCGACGCTGGATGTAAAGTGCCTGTGACAGCCGTCACGTTTTGACACCCATGGGAGGCGAACGGCGATCGAGGCCAGCCGATGCTGTTTCAAAACGATGGCTGGGCATGCGCCGCCATCGGTGCTGAAAATTCACAAAGAGACGAATGCGTTCACGCGTCATGGCGGCGCGTTGGAACCGACCAAAAGCACACGTTGCCAACGAGGGAAACGACCACAAGCTGGCGCCTGTGCCTTGCTGCGCCGCACGGGTTGCGCGCTGATTCGGCGCAAATCCATGGAAATGCTTGATGTTTTACGTTCAGGCCGATGAAATACGATGTCTGTTTCATCCTCTGTGCGCCTTCAACGCGCCATACTTAGCCACTACTCAACATGCCGGGGTTCTCCATCACCATGTCTGTCCGCCTTACCCGTTTGCTGCCCGCCGCCCTGATCGGGGCCTGTCTCGCCACTTCCGCGTTCGCGAAGACCCCTACCACTTCGCATACGCACAAGGCCGCTCCCGCCACCAAAGGTTGCTCCCTGATCTGGCGTGGTGACGTTGCCACGGCGCAAGGCGTTGTCAGCGAAGTGGCGTTGGCGTGGCAGAAGGCCGGTCACGGCTGCATCGGGCTGCAGCCGTTCAACACGGCGTCGGGTCTGGACGCGATCGCCACGGGTGCCGCGGATCTCGCCGGTAGCGCGCGCTCCAGCGACAACAGTGCGGAAGACGCGAATCTCACCTTCACCCCGGTCGCGTGGGACGCGCTGGTGATCATCACCCAGGCCGCCAACCCGGTGAGCAACCTCACGCTGAAGCAGGTGCATGACATCTACTACGGCAAGATCACCAACTGGAGCGAAGTCGGCGGCAACAACGCACCGATCGACCTGTATGCCGTGGCGAGCCCCGGCGATGGCGTGGAATACAGCCTGCGTGAGCTGCTCTACGGTCGCGGTGATCAATCCGTCGCGGCGCCGCGTCTGTACGTCAACACGCATCAGCTGGAAGCGGGTGTCAATCTCAACCCGAATGGCATCGGCGTTGCCACGCTGGCCGATATCAGCAACAACCCCCACCTGAAAGCAGTGGCCATCAACGGTATCGCGCCGAATGCCACCAGCGTCGGCAACGGCAGCTACGTGTTGTTTACTCCGCTGTACATCGTCAGCAACCCGCGTAACCCGAAGGCGGCACAGGTCACAGCATTCATCGACTTCCTGCAGACCGATGCAGCGAAGGCCGCGATGCGCGTGCACGCGGTGTTGCCGTACCAGGATGGCGCAGCACTTGCTGCGCTCGACAGCGAACGTCGCACCAAGATCCTTGCCGAAACCGGCGAGCACGCGGTGGTGCGTGTCCCGGTCGCGCCTTCCGCGCCGGCCGAAGCGAGCACCGCTACGCGCGTTGCGGCGAACTCCGCCATGAACAGCACGATCGCTTCGGGGCAGACGAAGGATCACCACGATGCCACCACCCAGACCGCGACGATGGACAAGGCGAGCAAGAGCAGCGCTGGCGGAACCTATACCGTGGCCAAGGGTGACACGCTGTCCTCGATCGCGAAGACGCATTCGGTCGAAGTGAGCCAGCTGCGCGAGTGGAACAACCTCAAGAGCGACAACATCAAGCTGGGCCAGACCTTGCGCCTCAGCAGCAACTGATCCGCTCGTGGGCGACGTGCGAATACGTGCGCTCACGCTGGATCTGGACGACACCTTGTGGCCGGTGCTGCCGGCCCTGGAACGCGCCGATCAAGCGGTCGACGCGTGGCTGCGGCAACACCACCCCGAGGTAGCACGCGCATGGCCTATCAAGGCCATGCGCGAATTGCGCGCACAGGTCGCCGCCGAGCGGCTCGACCTTGCGCATGACTTCACCACCCAGCGCCAGCTCACCATGCAACACGCGTTTGCTGCTTGCGGCATCGCCGTCGCGCCGATTGACGCATTGTGGGAAATCTACTTCGCGGCGCGCAACAGCGTGGAGCTGTATCCGGACAGCCTGCCTGCTCTCGAACGCATCACCGCGCGCTGGCCTCTGGCAAGCCTGACCAACGGCAATGCCGACCTGCAGCGTGTCGGCATCCACACCCACTTCGCCCATCATGTCTGCGCGCGCGATACCGGCAGCGCAAAACCCGACGCGCGGATTTTCCTGGCTGCCGCCGAGCGGCTCGGCGTAGCTCCCGACGAAATCCTGCACGTGGGCGACGATCCGGAAATGGACATGGTCGGCGCGCGCGATGCGGGGCTACGCACGGCCTGGATCAACCGCAGCGGCCAACCCTGGCCGAGCACCTTGGGAGCACCGCCCGAGCTCGATCTGCGCGACATGACAGCCTTGGCCGACTGGCTCGACGCAGAGCATCCGAACACGTAGGCAAGCACCAGACAAACGCGCATCATTGGCGACCTCAATGCCATGAATCCCCCAGTCTCCGTGCACGCTATATGCAACAGGAACCACGCATGTCCGCCCTGATCGAACGCCAGTCCGGCGCCCGTCACACCAGCATTGCCATCGAGACCACCGACGCGGCCCACTTCGCCGCCACGCGTAAGCGGCTTAGCGCAGCGCAACGCCGCTGGCTGGCCGATAGCGGCTTCGCGGCAGCGACCGGCACCTTTGCGCTGCTCGCCGACGCGCAAGGCAAATTGGTGCGCGTGCTGGTCGGCGTCGATGCGCATGACGCACTGGGAGCGTTGGCCGCGCTGCCGGGCGCCCTGCCCGAGGCGACCTACCATCTGGCCGCCGAAAGCGTGCTGACCGATCCGATCCAGGCCGCACTGGGCTGGGCGCTCGGCGCCTATCAATTCAACCGCTATCGCAAACCCAAGCGCGCACCAGCGCGACTCGCCGTAGCGGCCGCCGACCTGCAACAGCTGGCGCCGTTGATTGAAGCCACCGCGCAGGTGCGCGACCTGGTCAACACGCCGACCGAGGACATGGGCCCGAAGCAACTCGCCGAAGCGATCAAGCAGCTTGGCAAGACGCACAAGGCGAAAGTGCGCGAATGGGTCGGCGATGAACTGCTGAAAGCGAATTTTCCGACGATCCACACGGTGGGCCGCGCCAGCGATCGTGCGCCGCGAATGATCGAGCTGAGCTGGGGCAAGGCCGGTGATCCAAAACTGGCCGTGATCGGCAAAGGCGTGTGCTTCGATACGGGCGGCCTGGATCTCAAACCTTCCGACGGCATGCGCAACATGAAGAAGGATATGGGCGGTGCCGCGCACGCGATCGCGCTGGCCGGCCTGATCATGCAGGCGCAGTTGCCTGTGCGGTTGACCCTGCTGGTTCCGGCGGTGGAGAACGCAGTGTCCGGCAACGCGATGCGCCCGGGTGACGTGATCACCACGCGCGCCGGCATCAGCGTGGAAGTCGACAACACCGATGCCGAGGGCCGGCTGGTGCTGTGCGATGCAATTACCTACGCCAGCGAACAGCAGCCCGACCTGATCATCGATTTCGCCACGCTGACTGGCGCCGCACGCGTCGCGCTGGGTCCGGACCTGCCAGTGCTGTTTGCAAACCGCGACGAGCTGGCCGATGGCGTGCTGGCTGCAGGCCGCACGGTAAATGATCCACTGTGGCGACTACCGCTGTGGCGTCCCTACCGCAGGATGCTGGACTCCGCCGTCGCCGATTTCGCCAATGCCGGACCCTCGCGCCATGCCGGCGCGATCACCGCGGCGCTGTACCTGGAGCGCTTCGTACCTGATAGCACGGCGTGGCTGCACCTGGACACCTACGCCTGGAACGACGCCGATCGTCCTGGCCGCCCACGCGGCGGCGAAGCGATGGGCGTGCGCGCATTCTTCGCCTTCCTGCAGCAGCGCTATCGCCGTTAAGTGCGGACGTAAGGTTGTCGTTCGGCAGTCCGTCGGTTGGGGTGAGCAAAGCGAAGCCCAACGTCGCAGCGCCATGCTTGAGGAATGTGTTGGGGTTCGCTTTGCTCACCCCAACGTATGCGTTGCCTCCTCGCCGGAAGGACGAAGCAATGGACGGCTGTCGCCTCAATAAAGCCGCCAGCGTCGGCGCAAACAACTCGCCACAACCCCTACCTATCGTCATCCCTGCGAAGGCAGGGACCCAGGAACCTCACGTTCCCTGGAAGGCAAACGGCGCCGATTCCACCCTTCGCCGGAATGACAAGTCCACAGGATTCTCCGTCCTGGAAAGCCACCCCACCCGACCGTAAAAAAGCTAACACCGCCGCTATTTTTTACTGCGCTTTCGTGTGATCCTGCGTCTCGATCGGTACTTCCGTCGTTCATGAAATGTGACCCGCACGTTCATACGGGTTTCTTTCAAACGGGAATGCCGGTCGAGCAATCAGCTATGCCGCACTACGCAAAGAAAGGGATCGTGACGGCAAGCGTGCTTCGGGGGAGCCGCGTGTAGCGATCGTCGGGCAGGGGGGCCTGCCCAGGGGATCGTTGTCGTCATGAAGTCCTGACACATCCGTCAATTTATGGGGAGAACTTCATGCATCGTGCACTGCCTCGCAATCCGCTCGCATTGGCGCTTTCCTGCGCCCTGCTTACTACGGCGTCACTCGGCTCATCGGCCGTACACGCACAGCAGCAAACCACCACCGACACCAGCACCACGAGCACTACCAGCACGACCACGACGCAGACACCGGCCAAACCTGAGGCCAGCAAGGCCAAGACACTGACCGCCGTCGTGGTGACCGGCTCGCTGATTCGGCGTGTCGATATGGAAACTGCCAGTCCGGTGGTGACGCTTGATCGCAACAACATCCTCAATTCCGGCAAGCCGACTCTCGGCGACGTGCTGCAGCAACTCCCCAGCGTTTCCGGCAACGCAACGAATCCATCGAACAACAGCAACGGCGGCGGCGGCGCCAGTCCGACGCTGGAAGGCGGTGACGGTGCATCGCGCGTATCGCTACGTGGCCTTGGTGAAAACCGCACGCTGGTGTTGATCGATGGTCAGCGCATGGCCAATCCCGATCTCAACATGATTCCGCAAAGCATGATCGCGCGGGTGGACGTGCTGGCCGAAGGTGCCTCGACGGTGTATGGCTCGGACGCGATCGGCGGCGTGGTCAATTTCATCCTGCGCAAGGATTACAAAGGCGCCGAGTTCAGCCTCAATGACGGCATTTCCAGCCATGGCGACGGTCAGCGGCACGGCTTCAACTTCACCGTGGGCGAGAGCGGCGAGAACGGCAGCATCGTGGCCGGCCTGGACTACAACAAATACGATCCGGTGCTGACCACCAAGCGCAATTTCTCGACGTCGCCGCTGTACCTGTCCAGCGGCAAGGTCAGCGCGGCGGGTTCCAGCAGCACGCCGAACGGCCGCATCCAGGTGCCGGCCAACGTAGCGAACCAGTACGGCTGCCCCATTGATTCCTCGGGTACTGCGCTGGTCACCAAGGCGCAGGGTACGGGGTCGAGCCTTGCCGACTACCGTTGCCGCACGTCGGACGACACGTTCAACTACAACGCCTACAACTACATCCAGACGAAGCAGGAGCGCGAGGACGTCTTCGCCCTGGGTACTTACAAGTTGTCGGACAACGTGACGTTCTTCGCCGACATGTTCTTCAATCACACCCTGTCCAGCGGGCAGGACGCGCCAGCGCCCACCGGCGTGGGCGACGGCTGGAGCATCCTGGCCAGCAACCCGATCAATCCGTTTGGCGTCACCTTCAGTGCCAACACCATTCCCGGCGACCCGAACAGCGGCTACGCGTTTAATACCCGGCTTACCGGCCTGGGCACGCGTCTGCATACCTTCACGACCGACAACGCCCAGATCAACACCGGCCTGCGCGGCAACTACGGCAACGACAGTTCGTGGACCTGGGACGCATCGGTCGACTATGGCCACACCAACCGCGAGCAGCGCGACTACAACGAGGTCAACGTGGCCGCGTTCCAGAACGCGATCAACAGCGGTGTGAACATCTTCGACCAGGCCGATCCCACCGTGTCCAAGGCGCTGCAGGCCGGCGTGGACACGCCGATCTACACCCTGGACAAGACCACCAAGCAGTTCCAGTTCGACTCCAATGGCGAGCTGTGGGATATGCCCGCCGGCGCGGTGCAGCTGTCGGTAGGCGCCCTGTACCGGCAGGAATCGATGAACTACACGGTGACCAGCGATGCCATCCTCGATCCCACCACGGGCACCTGCGAAGTGCTGCAGGAAGCGTGCGGCTCGCCGGGAAGTGGCAGCTACAACGTCAAGGAGCTCTACGCCGAAACCTTGATTCCGCTGCTCTCCGAGCAACCCTGGGCGCATTCGCTGAATATCGATCTGGGCGTACGCTCGTCCGACTACAGCACCAGCGGAACAACCACCAACGGCAAGATCGCCCTCGAGTGGCGGCCGATCCCCGACCTGCTGGTGCGCGGCACGATTTCACAGGTGTTCCGCGCTCCCGATCTCGATGAACTGTACGACGGACGCACGATTGGTGGTCCAACGCTGAACGATCCTTGCGCCGGCCTCTCCGCGGCCGAGCTCGCGCAGCATGCCAGCGCCTGTCAGTTCGTACCGGTCAACTGGGCCGGCAACCCGAACCCGCAGGTGACGGCTTACTCGTCCGGTGCAACAGCCGTGGGTGCCAGCTTGAAGCCGGAGAAAGGCAAGTCCGTCGATTTCGGACTGGTCTACGATCCGCAGTGGGCGCCGGGCCTGTCGAGCTCGCTCGATTTCTGGCACATCTACCTGACCGACCTGCTGACGCAGATTACCGCGCAGACGGTAGCCAACTCCTGCTACGCCAATGGCGATAGCC
>Ga0302308_10004978_pt1 | contig 10398 bp, 7 predicted proteins | sample III_Palsa_E3_3_FD_200531 | JGI IMG/M metagenome (GOLD analysis project Ga0302308, IMG submission 200531) | Peat permafrost microbial communities from Stordalen Mire near Abisko, Sweden - III_Palsa_E3_3 | ecosystem: Environmental > Terrestrial > Soil > Palsa > Peat permafrost | place: Sweden... | reverse complement strand
GGCAGGACAAGTCGCTGCTGCGCATCACGCCGACGTCCTGGGGCCCGGTCGCGACCGGCGGCTTTCCCGCCCGGCTGGCCAGCGACGTCGCCCGCAAACCCGGCGCTTGACCAGCAAGGATCTCCGCTAGCTCGCGCCGGGCTGGGCCGCGCTGAGCCGGACCGGGGCGAGCAGGACGCGCGAGGATGTGCGCGGCTCCGCGAAGATCCCACATTACGGGGAGCGTTTTTCATTCGATACGACGCTCCCCGTATTGGCATCTTCAACAAGAGCGAGGAACGGCTGGGCGGCATGCCGGGCAACCCTCTAGGTAGCCTCTGAGGTTCCTTATTCTTTAACCAGGCTCTGGGCGAGCAGGGCGACGTGCAGTGAGGTGCGGGACTCGGCGGAGTCCAGGTCGACGCCGAGGATGCGCTCGATCTGCTGGAGCCGCTGGTAGAAGGTAGGCCGGGCCAGGTGTGCGTGCTGCGCGGCCAGCGCCTTGTTGCCGCCGGCCTGGAGGTAGGCGGCCAGGCACGGCATCAGCCCGGTGCCGTGGGCGGCGTCGCTGGCCAGCAGGGGGCCCAATTCCCGTTCGGCGAACGTCTGCAGCCGGGCGTCGTCGCGGAGCAGGTGCAGCAGGCCGCGCAGTCGCAGGTCCGGCAGCCGGTAGAACGGCCGGCCCTCGGGACGGCCGATGGCCAGGTCCCCTACCTGGCGAGCCTCGAGAAAGGCCTGGCGCACGTCCCGCAGGCTTTCGGTGGGGGTGCCGGCGCCGAGCACGAACGGCTCGTCGGCCGCTCCTGGCTGGGGGCGGGGCTGGCCGGGCTGGTCCCCGGCGGCCGGGCGCAGCCGGTGGACCAGCCGCTGCCGCAGCCGCGCGGACAGGGCCGTGAGCACCTCGTCGGCGTCCGCGCGGAGCGGCAGCGACAGCAGCACCCCGGCGCGCACGTCGTCCAGCGACCCGACCAGCGACGGGATGCGGCCCTCCCGGCAGGCGCCGGCGAGCGCCTCGGTAACCTCCGCCATCCGGGCGTGCGCGGAGATACCCGGCCCGGCGTCCCGGAGCCGGGCGATGACCGCGACCAGCTGGCGGCGGGTGACCGGCACGCCCAGCGCGCGGGCCCGCGCTGCCGCCTCGCCCGGGTCGGCATGCGCGCTGTCCACGATCGCGCTGATCAGAGTGCGGTGCGCCTGTCGTTCCAGGCTTTCCTGCTGCCGGGTCAGCAGCCGGCCCAGGGCCAGCGTGCTGGCGGCCCGCTCGATCAGCACCGTGTCCGGGCCCGTCGGCGGGGCGTCGCAGCCCAGGATCACCCGGCCCCAGTCCTCCCCCCGGGCGCCCACCGTGGTGACCAGCCAGCCGGTCGGCTCGTCGTAGAAGGTGCGGCGCGGCCCGGAGACCGCCCGGGCCCGCTGCTCGAAACTGGCCAGCAGGCGGCCTGGGTCCGCGCCCGCGGCGGAACAGGCCAGCACCCGGTGCGACAGGTCCTCCAGGATCACCGGCCGCCCGGCTAGCAGCGCCGCCTGCCGGACGATCTCCTCGGCGGGAGCCCCGGCCACCGACAGCTCGGTGAACGTCTCGTGCATCCGTTCCGATGTCCGCAGCTCCGCCAGTTGCGCGTCGATGATCATCGCGTGCACGGTCTCGGTGATCTCCACGAACGGCACCTCGCGGCGGAACGCGATCAGCGGCACCGCATGCGCCCGCGCCGCCTCGACCAGCGGATCCGGCAGCCGGTCGTAACGGCGCCCCAGCTCCACGGCCAGGCCGCTCACCCCGGCCGCGGCCAGATCCGCGACGTACGCGGCCAGCAGCGCCGGGTCGTCAGGCAGCGCGATGCCGGTGCTCAGCACCAGCTCACCGCCGTGCAGCAGCCGGGCCACGTCCGCCAGTTCCATGGCGTGCACCCAGCGCACGGGCACCCCCAGCCGGTCCCCGCCGGTCAGGACCTCGGGCCGCCCGCGGCGCACGACGTCCAGGTCCAGCACCGCCGCCAGCGTCGGCCGCACCGGTCAGCGTCCTGACAGCATGTAAGAGTCCCGGGTCATATACTTACTTTATGTCCGCCTCCGGCGGTGGTCACGGCTGGCAGACTGGCACTATGCCGGATCTGTATGCACGCCACCGCGCGGTCATCCCTAACTGGGTCGCCCTCTACTACAACGAGCCGCTCGAGCTGGTCAGCGGCAAAGGCTGCCGGGTCACCGACGCGGCGGGCCGCAGCTACCTGGACTTCTTCGGCGGGATCCTCACCAACATGCTCGGTTACGACGTGCCCGAGGTCCGTGAGGCCGTCGAACGGCAGATCGCGTCGGGCATCATGCACACGTCGACGCTGTACCTGATCCGCAGCCAGGTCGAGCTGGCCGAGAAGATCGCCCGGCTGTCCGGGATCCCGGACGCCAAGGTGTTCTTCACCAACTCCGGGACCGAGGCCAACGAGACGGCGCTGCTGCTGGCCACCGCCGCCCGCCGCGCCGACCAGGTGCTCGCCCTGCGCAACAGCTACCACGGGCGCTCGTTCGGCGCGGTCGCCGTCACGGGCAACGCGGGCTGGAAGCAGTCCTCGCTGGCTCCGTTCGGCGTGCACTACCTGCACGGTACGGACCGGCAGCTGCCCGCCTTCGCGGGTATGCCGGACGGCGCCTACATCGAGGCCTGCGTCGCCGACCTGCGCAACGTGCTGGCCACGGCCGCGCGCCCGGCTGACGTCGGGTGCCTGATCGCCGAGCCGATCCAGGGCGTCGGCGGTTTCACTATGCCTCCGGACGGCCTGCTCGCCGCGTACCAGGAGGTGCTCGCCGAGAACGGCATCCTGTTCATCGCCGATGAGGTGCAGACGGGGTGGGGCCGCACCGGTGAGCACTTCTGGGGCATCAGCGCGCACGGGGTGACCCCCGACGCCATGACGTTCGCCAAGGGGCTGGGCAACGGGTTCGCGATCGGCGGGGTGGTCGCCCGGGCCGAACTGCTCGACGGGCTGCGCGGCAACAGCGTCTCCACCTTCGGCGGCAACCCGGTCTCCACCACCGCGGCCAACGCGACCCTGGACTACGTGCTGTCCCATGACCTGCAGCGCAACGCCGACCGGCTGGGCCGGCTGATCCTCGCGGGCCTGCGCGACGCCGCCCCGGGCTGCGCCGCCGCCGGCGACGTGCGCGGCAAGGGCCTGATGTTCGCCGTCGACCTGATCGACCCGGCCACCGGGGAGGCCAGCCCCGCGCTGGCCGCCCGGATGCTGGAAGCCACCCGCGAGCGCGGGCTGCTCATCGGCAAGGGCGGTCTGACCGGCAACACCCTGCGGATGGCACCGCCGCTGACCCTGACCGAGCCCGAAGCCCGGGAGGGCCTGGCCATTTTGACCGACGCGCTTCGTGCGGTCAGCGAGGAGGCAGCCCAATGACAGACACGACGGCCGGGCCCAGGAACATCACGCACTGGATCGGCGGCAAGCCATGGACCGGTACGCCCAGCGCCCGCGGCGACGTATACGACCCGGCTACCGGCCAGATCAGCGGCTACGTCGACCTGGGCGGGCCGGCTGAGGTCAACGCGGCGGTCGCAGCGGCCAAGGCGGCGTTCGCCGACTGGCGGAAGGTATCCTTGTCCCGCCGCGCGTCGATCCTGTTTTCATTCCGTGAACTGGTCAAGGCGCACATCAGTGAGCTGGCCGCGGCGGTCACCGCCGAGCACGGCAAGGTCGCCTCGGACGCGGCCGGCGAAGTCGCCCGCGGCCTGGAGGTCGTGGAGTTCGCCTGCGGCATCCCGCACCTGCTCAAGGGCGGTTTCTCGGAGAACGTGTCCACCGGTGTCGACTCCTACTCGCTGCGGCAGCCGCTCGGCGTCGTGGCCGGTATCACCCCATTCAACTTCCCGGCCATGGTGCCGATGTGGATGTTCCCGCTCGCGATCGCCTGCGGCAACACGTTCGTGCTGAAGCCGTCGGAGAAGGACCCGTCGGCGTCGCTGCTGCTGGCGTCGCTGTGGGCCGAGGCGGGACTGCCGGACGGCGTGTTCAACGTGGTGCACGGGGACAAGGCTGCGGTCGACGCCATCCTCGGCCACCCGGACATCGCCGCGGTCAGCTTCGTCGGCTCCACGCCGGTGGCCCGCTACGTGTCCGAGCGCGGCACCACCGCGGGCAAGCGGGTCCAGGCGCTCGGCGGCGCCAAGAACCACATGGTGGTCCTGCCCGACGCCGACCTGGACCTGGCCGCGGACGCGGCCGTGTCGGCGGCGTTCGGCTCGGCCGGGGAGCGGTGCATGGCCATCTCGGCGCTGGTGGCTGTGGAGCCCGCCGGTGACGAGCTGATCGACCGGATCCGGGCCCGGATCAGCCGGCTGCGGGTCGGTCCCGGCACCGACGAGCGGGCCGAGATGGGACCGCTGGTGACCGGGCCGCACCGCGACCGGGTGGCCTCCTATCTGGACTCCGGCGTACGCGAGGGGGCCACGCTCGCGGTCGACGGCCGGGCGCACCCGGTGATCGGGGGCGAGTCTGGGGGGTTCTGGCTCGGCCCGAGCGTGCTGGATCACGTGTCGCCCGGGATGAGCTGCTACGACGATGAGATCTTCGGGCCGGTCCTGAGCGTGGCCCGGGTGGACTCCTACGAGGCGGCGGTGGCCATGGTCAACGCGAGCCCCTACGGGAACGGGACGGCGGTGTTCACCAACGACGGGGGAGCGGCGCGCCGGTTCGTGTCCGAGATCGAGGTGGGCATGGTCGGCGTCAACGTGCCGATCCCGGTGCCGATGGCGTACTACTCGTTCGGCGGCTGGAAGTCCTCACTGTTCGGTGACACCCACGTGCATGGCACCGAGGGCGTGCACTTCTACACCCGCGGCAAGGTGGTGACCTCCCGCTGGCTCGACCCGAGCCACGGCGGGGTCAGCCTCGGTTTCCCGGTTAACTCGTAGACCGTCCGGGGGCCGGAAGGCTTGTCCCACCGGCCTTCCGGCTCTTACGGGCCTTCCGGCTCTTACGGGCCTTGGGCCTTACGGGCCTCCGGCTCTTACGGGCGTGGGGCTTACGGGCCTCCGGCTCTTACCGGTCTTGGGGGCCTTACGGGTTCGGGGCCGCGGTCGTCGCGGCGGGCACCGGCGGGGTGGCCGCCGGGCTGACCGCCGCGCTCGCGCCCGGGCTGGCCGCCGTGGGCGGGGCGTTCAGCTGCAGGGAGGCCAGGATGACGCCCACGTTGGCGGTGCCCAGGTTGTCCGGCACCGTGACGTACAGCACGGCGGGCGGCTGGCCCGTGCCCCGGTCCACGACCACCACCGCGCCGAGCTGGGTCTGCCAGGCCAGGCCCAGGCTCGCCGCGGTCGGGTAGGTCATCTGGAACTCGACGGTCCACGCCGGATGGCCGCTGACCTGGAGCGGGTTGTTCTGCTGGGTGGACCGGACGTGCGGCAGGGTGTTGTAGTAGGTGGGGTCGAAGGCGGTGACCAGGTTCATCGCCGTCTGCGGCAGGTCCGCGACGCCGGTATAGGCGTACTGCTGGCCGAGCAGGCCGGAGCAGGCGCTGCCGTACCAGGGGGCGCCGCCCGCCGCGGCGATCGTCCCGGCCACCGCGTTCTCCCCGGCCGTCCAGGTGAACACGCCGTTGTTCATCGTGGCTGGGCAGCCCGCGGTCCATGGGCTGCCCAGCGTCGCGTACGACAGGCCGGACGCCGCGTCGGTGACGGGCGTCCCGGTCGTCGCGTCCGGCGCCGGCGTGGGCGTGGCTGAGGCCGGTGCCTTCGGCGCCAGGGTCCGGATGGCCGAGGGACGGGCCGCTGCGGCCGTTTTGCGTGCCGCCGGGCCCGACCCAAGCACCGCGACCAGGACCCCGGTGATGAGCATGGCCATCGCCGTGCCGAGGGCCAGCCCCCACATCAGCCGGGTGCGGTTGCGGCGCAGTATCCCGGCCGCCTCGCTGCGTTCCAGCAGCGGCGTGTCGTCCGGGCTGACCGGCGTGCCGTGCTGCCAGCCGAACCCGGCCAGCGCGCCCGTCCCGTCGCGTTCCAGCACGCGCGTGTCGCCGGTCCGGACCGGCCGGGGCGGGACGGCGAGCTCCCGGCCGGCGGCCGGCGCCGCCCCCCGCTCGTCCCGGCCGGCCAGATCTTCCCGGGCGGCCAGGTCGTCCCGGGCGGCCAGGTCGTCCCCGCTGGGTACATTGCCTCGGCTGACCACGGGGAACGGAATGCTCTGGAACCAGTCGGTCAGCGACGGGTCAGCAGCGCTGGCCGGGACGAGCGAGGCCGGAACGGGCGGGACCACCGGCACGGGCGGGACCACCGGCCCGGGCGGGACTACGGGCACGGGCGGGACCACCGGCCCGGGCGGGACCTCGAGCGCCGGCGCCACCTCGGGCACGGTCGGGACCATTGGAGCGGGCAGGATGGCTTCGGGGCCGGGGTACCGGCCTGGGGCCGGGTCCGGTGTGGCCCGGGACGCACTCTCCAGGGCGGGCCGGACGGTGCCACCGGCGGCCGCCGTGTGCTCCGTCCACTGCGTCCCGTCCCACCAGCGGAGCGGGCCTCCCGCTTCTACGGGATCCTCGTACCAGCCGGGGGCCGGCATATCCATGCAAGCTCCTACGCCAATGTCACGCTGTGGTCCCGTTGGCCAAACTCCGCACCTCCGCCACCAGCCGAAAGGCCGACGTCACTCGGCCAGTAGAATACCGATGACCGGGCCCGGACGCTGCCGGAGCGGACAATTCCGCTTACTCCGGCCGCCGGGACGTCACCGGGACGGCCGGCTCAGCTGGGCACGGTCACCGCCCGACCAGGACAGTCACCCGTACGTCATCGAGGCCGGCCCGCACATCTTCGCTGACCCGGACCAGCGGTTCGCGGACCTCATCGCCGTCATCGTCGACGCGATCGGCCGGATGCGGACGGGCTGAGCCGCTGCCTAAGATCCGGGCCGCTCAGGCCGGGTCAGGATCGGGTCGTCATCCACTGCTGGACCAGGCAGTGCCGGGCCGGGCACCGTCGGGCCGGGCACCGTCGGGTCGAACGCCGCGCGTGGCGGCTCGGGGGAGGGCTGGGCGGTGGCGTCGGTGACGGGCCGGGCGCCGGCCTCGAAACGCACCAGGTCCGGGCCGCTCACCACCCGGGCCGGGAAGGGATCACCCGCGGCCCGGCGGCCCAGCTCGGCTTCGGGCAGCAGGCCGTCGCGGCCGGCCAGCACCAGGTTGCCGAACCGGCGGCGGTTCAGCACCGCCGGCTCGGCGATCATGCAGCAGGCCGGGAAGACCGAGCGGATCGTGGCCACCTGCTCCTTGGCGTACCGGAGCGGCGGGCCGTCGGCCACGTTCACCGCATAGATCCCGCCAGGCCGCAGCGCCCGCACCGCGGCGGCGGCGCACTCCGCCGTGGTCAGGTGCGGCGGGGTCCGGGCTCCCGCGAATACGTCGCTGATCACCACATGAAAGCTGGCCGGGCGCACCGATTCGAGGATCTCCCGCGCGTCCCCGACGCGGATCCGGATCCGCTGCCGCAGCCGGCCCAGTGGCAGGTGCGTGCGGACCAGATCCACCAGCGCCGGGTCGGATTCGGCGACGAGCTGGCTCGAGCCGGGGCGGGTCGCCGCGACGTAGCGCGGCAGGGTCAGCGCGCCGCCGCCCAGATGCAGGACCCGCAACGGCTCACCCGCGGGTGCGGCCAGGTCGACCAGGTGGGCGATCCGGCGGATGTACTCGAACTCCAGGTACGTCGGGTCGGCCAGGTCCACCTGCGACTGCGGCGCGCCGGCGAGATAGAGGATCCACGAGTCGGCCCGGCTGAGGTCGGGCACCAGCTCGGCCAGGCCGGCGTCCACGTCCAAGTGGACGGGGAGCCGGCGGTCGCTGCGCCGCCGTGCTCCGCTGCCTGTCATGTCCCCAGTATCGGGGGGCGCCCGGCCCCTCCCGCGTACTGGGGGTCGGGCCCGGTCCCGCGGTCACCCGCGGATCACAGCGCCGCGAACGCGTCCTCCAGGATCGACAGCCCCTCTTCGAGCAGCGCGTCGCCGATGACCAGCGGGGGCAGGAAGCGCAGCACGTTCCCGAACGTCCCGCAGGTCAGCACGACCACGCCGGCCGCGTGGCAGGCCTTCGCGACCTGGCCCGCCGCGGCCGGGTCCGGCTCGATGCCGCCGGGCTTGACCACCTCTACCGCGATCATGGCCCCGCGGCCCCGGACGTCGCCGATGTGCGGGTTGGCCTCGGCGAGCTTGCCCAGCCGCGGCAGCATGATCTCGCCGATGTGGCGGGCCCGCCCGGCCAGATCCTCGGCGGCCATCGTCTCTATCGCGCCGAGCGCGGCCGCGCAGGCCACCGGGTTCCCGCCGAAGGTGCCGCCGAGCCCGCCCACATGAACGGCATCCATCAGCTCGGCGCGGCCGGTGACCCCGGCGAGCGGCAGCCCATCCGCGATCCCCTTGGCCGTCGTGATCAGGTCCGGGACGACGCCCTCGTGCTCGCAGGCGAACCAGTCGCCGGTCCGGCAGAAGCCGGTCTGGATCTCGTCCGCGATCAGCACGATCCCATACGTCCGGCAGAACTCGGCCAGCCCGGCCAGGAATCCCGGCGGCGGGACAATGAACCCGCCCTCGCCCTGGATCGGCTCGATGATGACGGCGGCCACGTTCTGCTCGCCGACCTGGGTGTGGATCAGCCCCGTGATGACGTCCAGGGCCTGCTCCCGGCAGGCCTCCGGGCCACCCGGCCAGCGCAGCGGGTAGGCCATCGGCGCCCGGTAGATCTCCCCGGCGAACGGGCCGAACCCCTGCTTGTAGGGCATGTTCTTGGCGGTGAGCGCCATCGTGAGGTTCGTCCGGCCGTGGTAGGCGTGGTCGAACGCGACGACGGCCTGGCGCCCGGTGGCGTGCCGGGCGATCTTGACCGCGTTTTCCACCGCCTCCGCGCCCGAGTTCAGCAGCGCGGACCGCTTCTCGTGATCGCCGGGGGTGCGGCGCGCGAGCTCCTCGCAGACCGTGACGTACTCCTCATACGGTGTGACCATGAAGCACGTGTGGGTGAAGCGGGCGACCTGCTCGCTGACCCGTTCCACCACGCGCGGGGCGGCGTTGCCCGCCGACACCACGGCGATACCCGAGCCGAAGTCGATGAGCGAGTTGCCGTCGGCGTCGACCAGGACGCCGCCGCCGGCGGCCGTGATGAACACGGGCAGCACGTGGCTCACGCCCCGCGCCACGGTGGCCTGGCGGCGGCCGAGCAGCTCGCGTGAGGCCGGTCCGGGGATCTCGGTGACGAGGCGGCGTTCCTGGGGGAGCGCCGGCCCGCCCGGCGCAAACGAAGGCGCGTTCATGATCTCGACCCTACGTCTATCGTGGTCCGCGGGCGAGACGTGGTGCGAGGGGACCAGACCTACTGGAAGGAGTGGCCGAGCCATGTCTGAGCAGGACGCGAGCCGCGGGGTGATGTTCGGTGGCGTATTCCGCCGTGGCCGGGTCGAGACCGGGGATCAGGCGTGGCTGCGGTCCATGCTGGAGGTGGAGGCCGCGCTCGCCCGCGCCGTGGAACGAGCCGGGCTCGTACCCGCCGGGGCCGGTGCCGCGGTGACGAAGGCGGCCGTGGCGGGCAACTTCGACGTGGCCGAACTGGGTGAGCTGGCCGCCCTGACCGGCAACCCGGTGCCCGCGCTGAGCCGGGCCCTGGCCCGGCAGGTGCCCCGTACGGCGGCGGCCGCGGTCCATCGCGGCGCGACGAGCCAGGACATCATCGACACCGCGGCCATGCTGATGACCCGGGACGCGCTGGACCAGATCATCGCCGACGTCGCCGCCGCGGCCCGGGCGGCGGCCGCGCTCGCCGGCCAGTACCGGGCCACGATCATGATCGGCCGGACCCTGCTGCAGCAGGCCGTCCCCGTCACCTTCGGGCTGGTCGCGGCGGGCTGGCTGGCCGCCCTCGACGACGCGCAGGCCGGCCTCGCGCGGGTGCGCGCCGAGCGGCTCGCGGTGCAGTTCGGCGGGGCCGCGGGCACGCTGGCCTCCCTGGGTGACGCGGGCGCGCGGGTCGCGGCGCTGCTGGCGGAGGAGCTGGACCTGCCGGCGCCGGTGCTGCCGTGGCACACCAGCCGGCTGCGGGTGGTGGAGCTGGCCGCCGCGCTGGCCGGCGCGGATGCCGTGCTGGGCAAGATCGCGCGCGACGTCACGCTGCTGTCGCAGTCCGAGGTGGCCGAGGTGGCCGAGGGACCCGGCGAGCGGGCCGCCGGCGGCGGCTCACCGCGGCGCGGCGGTTCCTCCGCCATGCCGCAGAAGCAGAACCCGGTCGCGGCCGTCGCCATCCTCGGCTCGGCCAAGCGGGCCCCTGGCCTGCTCGCGACGCTGACGGCCGCCGCCGAGCAGGAGTACCAGCGGGCCGCCGGCGCCTGGCACGCCGAGTGGGAGGCACTGGCCGACCTGCTCAGCCTGACCGGCTCGGCGGCAT
>Ga0302308_10004976_pt1 | contig 10400 bp, 8 predicted proteins | sample III_Palsa_E3_3_FD_200531 | JGI IMG/M metagenome (GOLD analysis project Ga0302308, IMG submission 200531) | Peat permafrost microbial communities from Stordalen Mire near Abisko, Sweden - III_Palsa_E3_3 | ecosystem: Environmental > Terrestrial > Soil > Palsa > Peat permafrost | place: Sweden... | reverse complement strand
ATCGGCCAAGACGCCGTGGCGATCGGCCAGCACCAGCCGGTCACCGTCACCGTCGAACGCCATACCCATATCCGCAGAGTGCGCCAGCACCGCCTGCTGTAACGCTTGCGGATGGGTCGAGCCGAACTGCCGGTTGATGTTGAAACCATCGGGCTTGTCACCGATGACGATGACCTCGGCGCCCAATTCGCTGAAAACCTTCGGCGCCACCTGGTACGTCGCGCCGTGCGCGCAATCGATCACCAGCTTGAAGCCGCGCAGGCTGAAATCCTCCGGCACCGTCGCCTTGCAGAACTCGGCGTAGCGCGCCACCGCATCATCGATACGCCGGGCCTTGCCCAGGCGCTCGGAGTCGACAGTGACAAAGTCCGCATCGACCTCCTGCTCGATCGCGAGCTCTACCGCATCGGATAGCTTCTCGCCGTGGGCCGAGAAAAACTTGATGCCGTTATCGTGATGCGCGTTGTGCGACGCGCTTATCACGATACCGGCGCTGGCGCGCAGCGAGCGGGTGAGGAACGCGACGGCAGGCGTGGGCATCGGGCCGAGCAGCCCCACGTCGGCACCGGCTGCAACCAGACCGGCCTCAAGTGCGGATTCGAACATGTAGCCGGACACGCGGGTATCCTTGCCAATCAGCACCCTGGGCCGATCCCTGCCCTCGCGCACCAGCACCGCACCCACCGCGCGGCCCAGCCGCAGCATGAAGTCCGCACTGATCGGCCATTGACCGACCGGACCGCGGATACCATCGGTGCCGAAATACTTGCGCTGATTCATCGTGTCGCCCTTTTCAACGGCATTCCAAGAGGCGGGAGCATAGCGCCGCGCCGCTTTTGCCGCTCAGTCATCGTCTGGCCAGCGCGGCATGGCGGTCTTTTCCTGGCGCTTTGGCACGGCATCGATCGCGTGCACGCCGCGCCACACTGCAAGCGAATCGACGGTCGACGCCACGTCGTGCACGCGCACCAGGCGCGCGCCGCGCTGTGCGGCAATCAACGCGGCGGCAGCTGAGCCCGCCGCGCGGTCGGCTGGCGTGGTCTTGCCCGTGAGCGCTCCGATCATGCTCTTACGCGATAGGCCGACATACACACCGCTACCCAGATTGCCGAAACGCTCAAGTGCGCTGAGCAGAGCCAGATTATGCGCCAGCGTCTTTCCGAAGCCGAATCCCGGATCGACCAGGATTTTTTTCTTGTCGATACCGGCCAGCTCGCAGGAAAACAGCTGATCGGTGAGGAAGCGATGCACCTCGGCAACGACGTCGTCGTAGTGTGGATCGGTCTGCATGCTGCCCGGCTCGCCCTGCATATGCATCAGGCACACCGGCACGCCCAGTTCGGCAGCGGCGCTGCGCGCACCGTCGCGCCGCAGCGCGTAAACGTCGTTGATCATGCCCGCACCCGCCGCCACCGCCGCACGCATCACCTCGGGTTTGGACGTGTCGATGGCGATCGGCAACGCCGTGCGCGCGATCAGCTGTTCGATCACCGGCAGCACGCGACGCAGCTCTTCCTCGACAGATACTTCCGTAGCGCCAGGCCGGGTGGATTCACCGCCAACGTCGAGCATGTCGGCACCCTCGTCCGCCATACGCAGGCCCCGCGCCACGGCCGCATCGACATGATCGTGCAAACCGTCGGCAGAAAACGAATCCGGCGTCACGTTGATGATTCCCGCTACACGCGGACGATCCAGCCGCAGCGGGCGACCGGCGCAATCGAGCACGGTGGCGAAGGCGCCCGAAGAAAATGGATCAGCAGAAAATGCATCAGCCGACATGTTCGTTACCTCGCCGTTCTATAGATACCGAAGCGCTGGCGGGAGTCACGCGGCGGACAGGCCGCCGAGCTCGCCCATGAACTGGCGATAGTGGCGCAGCTCGTCGATCGAATCACGGATATCCGACAGCGCCGTGTGCGCCGATTCCTTGCCGAAGCTCTTGGCCACATTCGGCGCCCAGCGCCGAGCCAGCTCCTTCAGCGTGGACACGTCCAGATTGCGGTAGTGGAAGTAGCGCTCCAGCCGCGGCATCTGCCGATGCATGAAGCGGCGGTCCTGACAGATCGAGTTGCCGCACATCGGCGACTTGCCCGGGGGCACCCACGCGCGCAGAAACTCTACCGTCGCCTGCTCGGCCATCGCATGATCGGTTTCGGAGTTCAGCACCTGCCGCCACAGACCGGACTTGTGATGCTGGTTGCTGTTCCAGCTGTCCATCGACTCCAGTCGGTCGATCTCGTGGCGAATGGCGAACACCGGGCCCTCGGCCAGCACGTTGAGATCCTTGTCCGTCACCACCGTGGCAATCTCGAGGATCGAGTCGTTATCGGTGTCGAGTCCGGTCATTTCCAGATCGATCCAGATCAGGTTTTCTTCGTTCACGAGGCTCATGCGTGCTCCTTGGGAAAGCCAGTTTATCAGTCTTGCTCGATCTGCCCAGCAAATGCGTATATCGGTCCGCCCATCCATATACGTATCAATGCGCCATTGGGCTTCGACGGCTTTGGCGCGTGCGATGATTCACGCCATGCAGACTTTCTACTGGCACGACTACGAAACCTCCGGTGCCGACGCACGGCGCGACCGCCCGCTGCAGTTCGCCGGCATCCGCACCACGCTGGAACTGGAGATTATCGGCGAGCCCGTGATGTTTTACGGAAGGCCGTCGCGCGAAATGCCGCCGCATCCGGATGCCTGCATGATCACCGGCATCACGCCGCAGCTGGCCGAACGCGAAGGCCTGCTGGAAAGCGAGTTCGCCGCCCGCGTGTACGAAGAGCTGTCGGCCCCGGGCACCTGCGGCGTGGGCTACAACTCGCTGCGCTTCGATGACGAGTTCACGCGGCAAATGCTGTACCGCAATTTCTACGAGCCGTACGGGCGCGAGTGGGAGAACGGCAACTCGCGCTGGGATCTGATCGATCTGGTGCGCATGTGCCAGGCGCTGCGACCGGAAGGCATCGTGTGGCCGACGCGGGACGACGGCTCGCCCAGCTTTAAGCTGGAGCACCTGGCCACGGCCAACCAGCTCACGCAGGAGCGCGCGCATGACGCGCTGTCCGACGTCTACGCGCTGATCGACCTGGCCCGGCTGATCCGCGTGCGCCAGCCGCGGCTGTGGGACTGGTACTACGGCCTGCGGCGCAAGCAGAAAGTGTTCGAGATGCTCGACGTGATCGGCATGACGCCGGTGGTCCACGTGTCGTCACGCTATCCGGCCAGCCGACACTGCCTCACGGTGATCGCGCCGCTAGCGCCGCATCCCAGCCGCGCGGGCGAAGTGATTGTCTACGACCTCGCCACCGATCCCGCCACGTGGCTGGCGCTCGATGAAGAAGAGATCGCCGATCGCATTTTCACCGCACGCGCCGACTTGCCGGAAGGCATCGAGCGCATTCCGCTGCGCACCGTGCGCGCCAATCACGCACCGGCGCTGGCGCCGCTGTCGGTACTGCAGGGCATCGATACCGACCGCCTGCAGCTGAATATGGATGCCTGCCTCGCCCACCGCGACGTGCTGCATGCCGCCGAAGGGCTGACCGAAAAACTGCGCCGCGTGTTCCAGCGCGCGGCCGAGCTGCCGCCGCCGGATGATCCCGAGCTGGCGCTTTACGGGGGCGGCTTTCTGCCCGACGCCGATAAGAAGCTGCTGGCCCAGGTGCGTGCGACGCCACCCGAACAATTGGGCGAACGCCACTTTCCCTTTCGCGACGCGCGTTATCCCGAACTGCTTTTTCGCTATCGCGCGCGCAACTGGCCGCAGACGCTCAACGACGAAGAGCGACTGCGCTGGGACGCATTCCGCAAAGCGCGATTGACGCGGCATACCTCGCTGACTGGACTGACGCTGGACGATTACTTTGCCCGCATTGCCGAACTGCGCGCCGATCCGCAGGTGCAGGGCAAACTGGGCTTGCTCGATCAACTGCAGTCATGGGGAGAGGAACTCGCCGCGAGCATCTAGCGCGAGGTATTGCCCTGTCCTTCACCATGCGCTACCGCGCCATAAGCACGACGCATGCGGCAAACTCCGTTGCTCTGTCCATCCATCTCACCACTGTCCGACAATCGCGCATGCCCAAAGCCTATTTCACACCCGCCACTTTTCGCTTTCTCGCCGCGCTGGATCGCCACAACAGCCGCGAGTGGTTTCATGCGCATAAAGACGACTACGAGCGCCACGTGCGCGAACCGTATCTGCAGTTGATTACCGACCTGCAGGCGCCGCTGGCGAAGATCAGCACGCACTACCGTGCCGACCCGCGCAAGAACGGCGGCTCGCTGTTCCGCATCTTTCGCGATACGCGTTTCTCCAACAACAAGCTGCCTTACAAATCGTGGCAGGGCGCACGGTTCTTCCACGAACGCCGGCACGAGATTCCGGCGCCATCGTTCTACATGCACATCCAGCCCGGCGACTGCTTCGCCGGCGGCGGCATGTGGCATCCGGAGTCGGATGCGCTCAAACACATCCGCGAATTCATCGCGGACAACCCGGCAACGTGGAAGCGTGCCACGCAGAGCAAGGCCTTTCGCGAACATCTGACGCTGGGCGGTGAATCGCTAAGCCGCCCACCGCGCGGTTACGACGCCACCCACGAATTGATCGACGATCTCAAGCGCAAGGACTTCGTGGCCTCGGCACACTTCGACGAAGCGCTGGCTTGCTCCGACGAACTGTTGCCATGGCTGGCGTCGACATACAAGAAAGTATCACCGCTGGTCGACTACCTGTGCGCTGCGCAGGAGCTGGAGTTCTGAAACGTCTCAGCGTTCGTAAAACGCCCGGCGAGTGCTCAACAGATAAATCGCTACGGCGATGCCGACCAGGGCGGTAATGCCCACGTAGTGTGCCGGCGCCAGCGGTCCAAGTGTCTCCGCCAGTACGCCAATCAGCGGCGGCGTGATCGCACCGAAAATCGCGTAAGCAATGTTGTAGGAAAACGAAATGCCGGTGAAGCGGATCGCCGGCGGAAAGGCGGCCACCATCACCGACGGCACCACGCCGACCACGCCCACGCTGAGGCCGGCGATCGCATATAGCAACAAAAAGTGCGCGCCGCCTGCGGCCAGATCCAGATACAGCGCATACGTGGCCACCAGCAGCGCCAGTGACCCCAGCAGCAGCGCCCAGCCGCGGCCGATGCGGTCGACCAGCAGGCCGCCGCCGAGGCATCCGACGCATAGGCACAGCGCGGCAATGCTGCTGCCTTCGAAAGCCAGCGCCGGCGCCAGATGAAACTTGACCTGCACCAGGGTCGGCGTCATCAGAATCACCACCACGATGCCGGCGGTCAGCATCCAGGTCACCAGCACCGACAGCCACACGCCCGCCAGATGACTGCGCACCACCGTTTTCAGCGGCAGCTCCTGCGCCAGCTGCTTGCGTTCGCGCAGGGCCGCAAACACCGGTGTTTCGCTGAGCCAGCGGCGCAGCCATACGGCAATGAAACCGAACACGCCGCCCAGCACGAACGGAATGCGCCACGCAAAGGCCAGCACCTGATCCGGCGCATAGTGCTTGCTGATCGCCGCGGCCAGCAGCGAGCCGATCAGGATGCCGGCGGTCAGACCGCACGTCAGCGCCGCACAGGCAAAACCGACGCGGCCGACCGGCGCGTGCTCGGCGACAAACACCCACGCGCCCGGAATCTCGCCGCCAATGGCGATGCCCTGCACAATGCGCAGCAGCAACAGGAGCAGCGGCGCCAGCAGACCGAACTGGGCGTAGGTCGGCAGCAGGCCGATCGCCAGCGTCGGTAGCGCCATCAGGAAGACGCTGAGCGTGAACATTTTCTTGCGCCCGGCTTTGTCGCCGAAGTGCGCCATCACGATCCCGCCCAGCGGCCGCGCAAGATAACCCGCGGCGAAGATGCCATAGACCTGCAGCTGCGCCAGCCAGGGCTCGACGCTGGCCGGGAAGAAAAGCTGGCCCAGCACCTTCGCAAAAAACACGAACACCACGAAGTCATAGAACTCCAGGGCACCGCCCAGCGCGGACAAGGTCAGCGTTCGTGCGTCGTTGCGATTGAGTGGGCGGCCAATCGAAGGTGATGAAGATAGGTCAGAGGGCATCGAGGACTCGATTGATGGGTGGAATCGGCGTTCGACGGCGAACATACACCAATCGTTCGGCCTTGAAAGCGGTTTCATACCCTCGTTGTCGAGTTCTTGGGGCCGCCCAAAAACCCGATAGATGCCATGACAACAAAGTGCTATAAACCGCACTTACTTGCGCACCGAGCCAACGTCATGCACCTGACACGGAAGAACTTCATACGCCGCACCGCCCTGTCTTCCGGCGTTTTGCTCGCCTTCGTACTTCCGCTGCACGCCGAAAATTTCACCCTCGCCAACGGCGACATCATCGGCGAATGGAATACTCGACTGGTAGCCGGCGCAGCGATGCGCACCAGCAATCCGTCCAGGCATCTGGTCGGCAAGGGCTTCGAGTCGAACGGCAAACCCAAAGGTGGCGACGGCGCCGATACCGCCGACGACGGCAACCTCAACTACGGCAAGGGCGACGTCTACTCGAACCTCTACAAGATCGTCAGCGGCGTCGATCTGAAATACGGCAACCTCGGCATCGACGTGAGCGCACGCGCCTGGTACGACGCCGCGCTGGAAAACCGCGATGTGCCGCAGGGCAATACGCCCAATGGCTTTACGCCGAACCGCCCGCTCAGCGATCGCGGTTTCGATCACAGCAACCAGTTTTCCGGCTTCATGTTTCTCAACGCCTATGTCTACGACCACTTCGACATGGGCGACAGCACCGGCCTCGACGTACGCGTCGGCAAGCAAAGCATCAAATGGGGCGAGGATCTGTTCGTCCAGAACATCAACCAGATAAACCCCACCGACTACACCACCCTGCACCGCCCCGGCACCGATCCGTCCACCGAAGCGCAGCTGCCGGTGGAGATGCTGTGGGGCAAGCTGACGTTCGACGGCCCGCTGAGTGTGGAAGGTTTTTACCAGTGGAAGTGGCGACCGAACGAATACGACCCCTGCGGCACATTTTTCTCCGGCAGCGATCTTGGCATCGACCGCGGCTGCGCCGGCATCGAAAGCAATGCCTACTACCCCCTCAATGCGTATTCACCCGGCGCCGGCCAGTGGCTGAGCGACGGCTACCAGAATGCGGTGGGCGGCATTCTTCCGCGCGGTAACGATCTGCATGGCAGCAACAGCGGGCAGTTCGGCCTGTCGCTGCACTACAAGGCCGAAAGCATCGGCACGGATTTCGGTTTGTACTACATGCGGATCAACTCGCGCGCGCCGTATCTCGACGCCACCACGATCAATCCGGCAATCGAGAACAAGAGCCTGATCCCGACGCTTGAAGCCGCCGGCGTACCGGCCGCCGACGCCGCGCTCTCGCAGCGCCTGTCCGGCATCACCGATTACTGGGCCTTTCCGAATGGCATCCATATTGCCGGCCTCTCGGCATCGACGCATCTCGGTGGCTGGAAAGTAGCCGCGGAAGTCTCCTACACCTCCGATCAGCCGGTTCAGATCAACACCGCCGACATGTTCGCCGCCCTCACCCGCGACGGTGGCCCGATCGGCAACCGCATGGCCGTGCTATTGCCCGGCGACACCTTGCAGGGCTACGACCGTTTCGACAAGACGCAGGCGCAGATCAACGCGACGCGACTGTTCAACGACGTCTGGGGCGCCGACACCGCAACGATCGGTGGCGAAGCGGTCTGGAGTCACGTGAACCTGCCACCGCTGTCGCAGGCGCGTTACGGCCGCGGCTTCGCCTGGGGCTTCTCGCCGCAGTACAGCGACGGCAGCTGCTCGCCGGTGCAAAACCCGCAGGGTTGCGTAAGCCAGGGTTATTACACCCGCCAGGCCTGGGGCTATCGTCTGAAGGGGCAGCTAAACTACTCATTGCCCGGCAGCTGGACGCTCTCGCCCGCGCTATCGTGGGGCCAGGACGTGCACGGTTTCTCGGTCGACAACCAGCTGGTGCAGGGCCGCAAGCCCTACACCATCAGCATCGCCGCGCAGTATGCCAAACGCTACTTCGCCACGCTGAGCTATACCAACTGGGTCGACAACGCGCCCTACGATCTGCTGAAGGATCACGACTTTCTCAGCTTCGCCATCGGTGCGAATTTCTAGCCCGACGATTCAGCCCGCTTCGTAGAACTCAATCGGCAAATCGTCAGGGTCGGCAAAAAAGGTAAAACGCCGGCCCGTGTATTCGTCGACGCGAACCGGCTCGCAGGTCACGCCACGCTGCAGCAGCGTGGCGATCGATGCATCGATATCGTCGACGACGAAGGCCAGATGCCGCAGACCTTGCGCCTCCGGCCGCGACGGTCGCGGCGGCGGTTCGGGAAAAGAAAACAGCTCGATCTGCACGCCGTCGCTCACCGCAAGGTCGCACTTCCACGACTGCCGCGCCTCGCGATACACCTCACGCACGATCGAAAGCCCCAGCGTCTCGCTGTAGAACGCGCGTGATCGCTGGTAGTTCGAACAGATGATGGCGACGTGGTGAATGGATGTCAGCAGTGACGTGGGTTTGGGTGTGGACGTCATTGTCGCTTACGCCTCGTGAAACGGAATCGCCAGCACATCGGCAATCGCATCCGTGTCGGCCAGACACATCAGCAGGCGTTCGATGCCCAGGGCGACGCCGGCCGCGTCGGGCATATTATCCAGCGTGGCCAGCAGCCGATGATCGAGCGGCGACTCGGATAAACCGCGCTCACGGCGTACGGTCTGGTCGCGCTCGAAGCGGATACGCTGCTCGTCGGCATCGTTGAGCTCGTGATAGCCGTTGGCCACCTCGTGCTGGCCCAGATACAGCTCGAATCGCTCGGCCAGCGGCGGATCGCCGGCGCGGATCTTTGCCAGCGCGCACTGTGTGGCCGGGTAGTCATGGATCACCGTGATGCAGTCGCGCGAAAACGCGGGCTGCAGCCGATGCGTAATCAGCAAGTCGAGCCAGTCGTCACGCGTGAGGCCGGTCGGATCGATCGAGTATTCGGCCAGCGGCTCGCGCAGCTCGTCGATCGGTGCGTGCAAGGGATCGATACCGAGCTCGTCGAGAAACAGCTGGCGATAGCTGACGATATGCACTTCGGCGCGCCGTCCCACCATGGCCAGCGCCGCCTCGACCAGGGTGATGGTTTCTTCCATCAAACGGCGATGGTCCCAGCCGACCCGGTACCACTCCAGCATGGTGAACTCGGGATTGTGCCGGCCGCCGGCCTCGCCGTTTCGGAAGACCCGGCCCAGCTCGTAGCAGTCGCCGATGCCTGCCGCGAGCAATCGCTTGAGCGGATATTCCGGCGAGGTGCGCAGCCAGCGCTGCGCCTCGCCCGCGTCGACGTGTCCGCTGAAGCGCGTGGTGAAACTCTGGATATTCGGCTCGCTGTTGCCGGCCGCCGAGAGAATCGGCGTTTCCACTTCGAGCACGTTGCGCGTGGCGAAAAAGCTGCGGATCAGCGCATAGATGCTCGCACGCAGCTGCAGCGCCCCGGCCAGCGTCAGCTTGCGGGACCTCACGCGGCAGCCTCGTGCTCGGCCAGCAGCGCCAGCAGCCGCGCTTCATCCCACACGGCCACACCAAGCTCCTGCGCCTTGTCGAGTTTGGAGCCGGCCGCTTCCCCGGCCACGACGAAATCCGTCTTTTTCGAGACCGATCCGGACACCTTCGCTCCGAGCGCCTCCAGCCGCTCTTTGGCCTCCTCGCGGCTCAGCGTCGGCAGCGCGCCGGTCAGCACCGCGGTTTGACCTTCGAGCGGCGCTTTTTGCACATTGGCGCTTGGGGGAATGGCATCGAGGAGCGACTGCATCGCCACGTCGACCTCGCGGAGCCGAGCGAGGTTTTCGTCATCGTCAAGAAACGTCTGCAAGCTGGTTGCTACCGCCGATGGCAGGCCTGCGACAACCCAATGCGCAGAGCCCGCTTTCTTCAAGTCACCCAGCGTCGCGTAGTGCTTGCCGAGCAGTTCACCGCTCTTGGTCTTGCTGCCAAGCTTGGGAATAGCGGCGACATCAAGCAACACGCCGAGGCCCAATCGCTCGCGCAGCCTTGGCGAAGGCGGCGCTTCGTCGCTGAAGCTTATGCCGGTCGCCAGCAGCGCGTCGACGACGGCTTCATTGCCCGGCTGCGCGAAAAAGCCGGCAATCGAGTTGGCCACCTCGTCGCCGATATCCGGCAGCACGCGCAATATCGGCGCCGGCATCGCGCGCACGAGATCCAGACGGCCAAACCAGGCGGCCAGCGTCTTAGCCGTGCTTTCCCCGATATGCATGATGCCCAGCGCAAACAGAAAGCGCGGCAGCGTCGACTGCTTGCTCGCTTCAATCGCTTCGACCAGATTCTCCGCCCACTTGGTCGCGACCTTTCCCGCTTTGACAGTTTCCGG
>Ga0302308_10004973_pt1 | contig 10403 bp, 6 predicted proteins | sample III_Palsa_E3_3_FD_200531 | JGI IMG/M metagenome (GOLD analysis project Ga0302308, IMG submission 200531) | Peat permafrost microbial communities from Stordalen Mire near Abisko, Sweden - III_Palsa_E3_3 | ecosystem: Environmental > Terrestrial > Soil > Palsa > Peat permafrost | place: Sweden... | reverse complement strand
ACCTGCGAAGGCATCGTTGGGGTACCTATTGCGACAGCGAAAAGTTCTGGGCCTGGCGATCGGCTTCGGCTCCTACAACTATGTCTTCTACCTCCTCCTCACATGGCTTCCCAGCTATCTCTCGGCTGCGCTTCACATCGACTTACTGCACTCATTTCTCTACACCAGCGTGCCCTGGCTCTTCGCAACCTTCACCGATCTGGCGGCGGGACTAGGTTCTGACGCACTCATCCAGCGCGGCTGGGACGCAAGCCGCGTGCGCAAGACGGTTCTCGTCTGCGGGACGACCTTCGGGCTTGGAATTCTGGGTGCGGCTCACGCTCACACCGCACCCCAAGCCCTGCTTTGGATTAGCCTGTCGATCGGTGGACTTTCCGCAGCTGCGCCTATCGGATGGTCCATACCGTCGGTGATCGCGCCACGTGGCAGCGTTGGAACTGTCGGTGGAATCGTCAATCTTTCAAACCAGATTTCAGGAATCGCCGCTCCCATCCTTACGGGGTACGTGGTCGCTGCAACCAAATCCTATGCGTGGGCGTTTGGCATCGCAGCAATCTACCTATTCCTTGGAATCAGCAGCTACATCTTTCTGCTTGGCAGGATTGAACAGGTCGAGCCGGAGCCTTCGACGTAAGACGGTTAATCGCATAAGAAGCGAGCACGCGCTGACGTTATGAAGCGACGCTCGACTGCCGAACGACGAGCGTCGGTTCGAGCAGCTTCACCTGTGGCGGCTGACGCGGCGTACGTGAAAGACTGACGGCCAACACTCCTGCCATCGCTCCCAATTGCGCGGTCGCCTGGTCGATGGATGTGAGGGGAACCTTGAGATACGGTGCATAGCGCAGATTCCCGCAGCCGACGAACGCCATCTGGTGCGGGATCGACACGCCCGCATCCATGGCGGCCTGCATGGCACCGACCGCGGTGAGGTCGTTGTAGCAGAACACTGCGTCGGGACGAACGCGCCGCGACAGCAGCTCCTGCATCGCCTGGTAGCCGGCTGTGTCGCCTGCCTCCTCAAAGCGCTCCCGCCTCACCACATAATTCTTCGGCAGGTGAACTCCTGCTTTGTGCAGCGCTTTCTGATATCCGTGCAGACGATCGATCGATGGGCTGGTACTGCTGCCTCCGATGTGCGCGATGCGCCTTCGCCCGATTGCCAATAGATGGCGCGTAGCTAATTCGCCAGCCGTCACATCATTGCACCCGACGAAGTTCGCCTTCAGGGAACGAAACCTGCGGTCCAGCAGTACCAGCGGCGTGCCCGTGCCGTCGAGCAAAGGACGAGTGCTCGAGTACGGCTGACAGGATGCGACGACGATAGCATCCATGCCGCGATGGAGCATGGTTCGGATCTCGTTGCGTTCGATATAGGGGTCTTCTTCCGACGAGGCCAGCATCAGCGCAAAGCCGCTCTGCCGCAACGTCCCACCCAGCGATTTCGCCAACTCAGCGAAGAAGGGATGCACCAGGTCGGGAACGACGAGTCCGACTGCCATCGACTGGCCGCTGGTCAACGCCCGCGCCAACAGGTTGGGCTGATAGTTCAGCTCCTTCATGCGTTGCAACACGCGTGCCCGCGTCACATCGCCGACGTCGGAGTTGCCGCGCAGAACCTTCGACACCGTGACAGTCGAGACGCCCAGCTCCTGCGCAATGTCTTTCAACCTGACGGGCATGCGTTCTCCAGTGAGGGCTGCTTGCGCACTCGTTTCTTCTGCGTATCCAGTGTATCGGCGAGCACTAACTGAAACGGGTTCTCCGCCACAGCGCCCATCCTCCGCCCAGCAGCGAGACGAGTAACGCCGCCGCTAACACCACCATCCAACGCAGGTTCATCGCCAACGCGGGAACGCGAGCATTCACTCCCAGCCAGATGAAGACAACCGTTGCCAAGCCAACAATCGCCACATCCCACCAGCGTCTGCGTTGGTTGCGACTGTCCAGCTCATCTCCACTCTGGGCCAGTAATACTTCGTTGTAGTCCATGCCGTAGCGGTCACACTCGCGCTCCAGCGCCATATTCCGGGAGACGGTTTCGCGCGAGGAAGCAACGGCTGTACTGATGGAAAACGCACCGAGCACCATCAGCACCGATCCCGCTACCACCAGAATGAGGTGAGCACGGTTGGCCGAAGCGAGTTCGCCAAACACCAGCGCGCCCCATGCGAGTCCCCAAAGCTGATTGGTATTTGAAAGCGGAATGCCGCGGCCGATGCCCAGGTACTTGGTGGCGAACTGCTGGAAAAGGTCGCCCACCACCCAAACGAAGCCGCCCAGAAACAACCAGAAGAGCAGCTGCTTGTTGTGCGCCAACTGGAATGCAGAGGAGTGCAGTCCTCCATCCAACGTGAAGGTCAGCAGAAACATGGTGCCGAGTTCGCCAACCGTGAACACCGTAACGAACGAGAGCGGGTTCATCCCACTCAGATAAGCCTTGCGATAGGGGATATACATCGTGCCCCACATCAGGCTGGCGGCGGCGGCAGCGAGCAGCCCCTGCACAGCGTGCGGCGAATTCGCAGAGCCGCCGCCGATGGTGCTGAAGCCAAGCATGATCGCCGCAATCACAATCACGACCGCACCCAGGATCACCTTGAAGAGGTTCTTCGCGCTCGCGCCCTCCAGTTCGCGAAACAACAGCATGCCCCACCCCAGCCCAACCAGGCAGTTCGTGTTCCACAGCGGAAAGGCCGTGGCCAGGCCGACATCCCGAATCGCAAACACGGTGAGCGTGTTCGCGACGGCCCACAGCGCGCCCGCCAGGATAGCCCAGATGATCAAGTGCTTTCTTGCCATCAAATCGGCGAAGACATAGGTAGTGCCCTTCAGCAAGGTGGGGAAGGTCCAGCGTGCTGTGAACACGCCGGCCACCATGCACAACGAGATCGCGAAAGGCGAGATGCCGGCGTTCACCAGCTTGGTGGGGGCCTCTGCCCCACCCAGCCAAACCCCCGCCGCCAGGCCGCAGATGACCCCCATACCGTGCAGCGAGAGGCCTGCTCTTGCATGCTTACGCGCGACAACCGCCGACTCACTTGCCATGCCCAGCTCACTCCTCTGGATGGAACGCTTCTCTAGTGCAGAAAAACCAGCAGGAGAATACCGCCCAGCAGCACCCCGGCCGGCACCCAAAACTGAACGTCCGTCAAGACAGCCTTGACGCCCTGAGACCCACTCCTTCGATCCATGTGCGCTTCACCCCTTCCATCGTTGGCGTCCGCGAAAATCAGTGCCTGGTTAGCGGTTGCGCTGCGTTACGGTAGAGGGTCGCTTCTATCGGTGTCAAGCGCAGAGGGAAAGATCCGTCTACCGGCGGCCAGGGGGTAGGACTTGCGCAATCTCTCTTTTTCCTGCTACGTTACCGGTTACGTAGACTTACGGAAGCTCGAGTCCCGGGAGCGTCCACCATTCCTTCCTCGCAGGGAGATGTCATGAGCGTACAAGCCACCGACCAGCCACTGCATGACCTCGACGAGTGGGATGACTTCCTCGCCGGACGCTACAAGGAAGGCAAGAGCGAAGAAGAGTTTCGTGTCTATGACGCGACGGCCACGCCCGGTGTCGCCGAGTTCTACCGGCTCAACCACGAGAACATGACCGTCGAGTACGTGCTGGGCAAAGAGAAGGAGTATTTCAGTCTCAATAAGGGTCAGAAGACGATCTGGGAGGCGGCAGAATTTCTCAATACGCTGATCGACGACAGCGACCCGGATACCGATCTAACCCAGATCGAGCATCTGCTGCAGACCTCTGAGGCCATGCGTCGCGACGGTTGCCCGCGCTGGATGATTCTCACCGGGTTTATCCATGACCTCGGCAAGTGTCTCTGCTTGTATGGGGAGCCGCAGTGGGGCGTCGTCGGCGACACCTTTCCCGTGGGCTGCGCCTGGTCCAAAGACATCGTCTTCCACGAATTCTTTGCCCGCAATCCCGATCGCCATGTGCCGGAGTACCAGACCCGGTACGGAATCTATCAGCCCAACTGCGGTCTGGAGAACGTGCACATGTCCTTTGGACACGACGGCTACATTGCCGAGGTGATGAAACCATATCTGCGCGATGAGTCGCTGTACATGCTGCGCTTCCACTCGTTCTATCCGTGGCACAAGCACAACGCCTACGACCATCTGTGCAACGTCAAGGACCGCTCGATGCTCGACTGGGTCCTCAAATTCAACCAGTACGATCTCTACTCGAAGGCGAACACCAAACCCGACCTCAAAGAGTTGAAGCCCTACTACGATGAACTTTTCGCCGAATTTCTTCCTGCCACGTTGGCCTGGTAGGTTCCAGTCGCGCGTCACAAATTAGCGAAGGGCCACAGGAACGATCTATCCCGTGCATCTTGGCGTAGCTTTTTATAGCTGAGGAGTGACCGCCTCTTCGACCGGCTTCATGTCCACTTCCACTTGGAGCTTGTGTCCTCCTCCACCCAGGATGAGGCCCCGCAACGGGCTCACGTCGCCGTAATCCCGGCCCCATGCTACGGTCACGTGCCCGTCGGTAGGGGCGACATTATTGGTTGGATCCATGTCGAGCCAGCCGACCCCGCGACAGTAGGCAGACACCCAAGCGTGCGACGCATCGGCTCCGATCGCTCGAGGCTTGCCTGGCGGAGGATACGTGCGCAGATAGCCGCTCACGTAACGGGCGGCGAGGTTGATCGACCGCAGGCAGGCAATCTGGATATGGGCAAAGTCCTGGCAAACGCCTCCGCGTTTCTTGAAGACCTCTTCGATCGTCGTTCGGACGGTGGTCACCCGGGAGTCGAAACGGAAGTCGCGGTGGATACGGGAGGTGAGTTCGAGCAGCGCCTCGGCCATGGGACGTCCGGGGGTGAAGGATTCGAGCGCATAGGCAGCAAACTCTGGACGGATCCGGATGCGCGGTGACTCGAACTGGTATTGGTAGGCGGCCAGGCCCTCGGCGCGATGATCTTCCGCGAGCAGGCGGCTCGACTCTTCCCAGGGCAGGGAAGCGCTCGCGTCGAGCGCCGCACCCGGCGTCCGCAGCACATCGCTCGATGACTCGACCACCAACTCGCGATGTGGCTCCTGCACGGTGAAGAACCACAGGACATTGCCGAAATAATCCACGCGTTCGGTAAGTGTCGCAGGCGCCGGGGAGATGCGCAGCGTGTTCTCGATGAGCTGGTTCTGTTCGTACGAGCGCGGCTTCAGGCAAGCCACGTGATTGCCCACCGTGACCGGAGAGCCATACCTGTACGTGGTGCGGTGGCTGATTTCGTAACGCATTTCTACGTTATTGTCCCATGTTGATCGGCAGAGTTCGCGCGTGGCTGAAGTAGCGGCTGGATAGATTGTTGGACCAGGAGGGCAGCAGTTTTTCGAGGTCGCCAAGGGTGCGGTCCAACCGCCGCAGACCAGCGTCGCGGCGATCCGACTTGTCGGGTGCAGGATAAAGCATGGCTTGCAAATCGATCCCGCGCAGCCGATGCAGTGCATCCTGCATCGTTTTCAGGTCCAAAGGATCATAGCGCGGCAGCTTCTGGTAGAGGTCGACCAGGTGGTTGAGTTGGAATTCGAGCGAACGCGGATTGGTGTCATCCAGCATTAACACGTCCATCACGGCGAGCGGCTGGAGCGTGGTGTAATAGCGCGTCCGGTAGGTAACTGAACTGTCCGCGACTTCGAGCAGGTACTCGAGATATCTCCAGTCGTCCGGGGAGAGAGGCTTGGTAATCACCCTCAGTTGCCGAGTGATATAGATGGCTCGTTCCAGTCGTCGGCCGAGGCTCATAAATAACCATCCCGATCCGCGGATGAGGTTTTCTCTCTCCATGCCCGAGAACGCCGACAGCAGCTCCAGGCAATCGGTCAACTTCACCGAGTATTGGGGCAGCGTCTCGTGCGGGTCGCTCGTCATGCAGGTGCGCAGCTGTCCGATGAGCAGCGTCATGTCGGCCGAGAGTCGCTCGCGCACATTACCGCCGACTCGTCCGACCTCGCTTAGCGTGCAGGGCAGGCTATCCGAGCGCTCCATGTCCGTCAGCATGGAGAGAACTTCTTTCTCGAGTGCGGCGAACGTTGCCGCGGTACGCCTGGTCTTCGGCAGCTTGCTTTGCGGCGAGCCGAGACTGCCATGGAGACAGAGGAGGCCCGCGAGCTCCCGCTCTTCTGCGTATCGAACCCTGGGGACGAGCGAACGGAGAATGCGCGCCATGTTCTCCGCGCGCTCCACGTAGCGGCCAAGCCAAAACGTGTTGTCGGCTACGCCGCTTGGAACGATGAGCGACGCACGCCGCAACTCCAGCGGTTCGGTGACGGGCCGCAACATGCTGAACGTGTCCACGGGCCGATCCGACAGAACCCAGGCATCCTTGCTGTGGCCGCCGCGCTGCATGGAGACGACCGCGCCGTTGGCCTCGGAGACGCGCACCAGGCCCCCCGGCATCGCCACCCAGCCTGTTGGCGTATGCAGGACGTAGGTCCGAAGCACCATGCTGCGCGGTCTCAGGCGGTTCTCCTCCCAAACCGGCGCAGTCGACAACGCGACCTGCTCCTGGGCGACATATTCGTGCGGAAAGGCGAGCAGACGCTCGATCAATTCGGTCTTCTTGTGCTCGGGAAGCTCCGATCCGAAGACCGGCTCCATGCCGCGTGACGGAAATGCTGGCTTCACGACCACCGAGTCCAGGTGGTTCAGTACCCAATCGAGCGCCCTCGGGTGTCCGCACCACCAGGTCGCGACGGAGGGCAGCTTCAGCTCTTCGCCCAGCAGATGTTTCGCCAGCCCCGGAAGAAACGGCATGATCGCCGCGGACTCAATCAGACCGCTGCCCAACGCATTTGCCACCGTAACATTGCCGGCGACGATCGCGTCCACGAGCCCCGGCACGCCGAGCAGCGAGTCGCCGCGCAATTCCAGGGGATCGCAGAAGCCGTCGTCGACCCGCCGCAGGATCACGTCCACCTGCTCGAGTCCGCTGACCGTCTTCAGGTACACGCGTCGATCGCGAACGGTCATATCCGCGCCTACCACCAGCGTGAAGCCGAGATACTTGGCGAGGAAGGAGTGCTCAAAGTACGTCTCGTTATGGGGTCCGGGCGTGAGCAATACCACGCGCGGATTCTCACAGCGTGCCATGGCAATGAGCGCCTCGCGTTGTGCACGGAAGAACGGAGCCAGGCGCCGCACATTCGACGTGCGAAAAAGTTCAGGCAACAGGTCAGAGATAATGGTGCGATTTTCCAGCGCGTACCCGCTGCCAGACGGTGCCTGCGTACGGTCGGCGAGCACCCACCACTGGCCATCCGGAGATCGGGCAAGATCGACAGCGAGCATGTGCAGCTGGCTATGTTCGGGGACAGGTACGCCGACCAGCGGCCGTAGAAACGCAGGATTGCCGAACAATAGCGCGGCCGGGAAATGGCCCGCCTTCAGCAGCGTCTGATCGCCATAGAGGTCTTCGAGCAGGCGGCTCAGCAGCTCCGCACGCTGGATGATGCCCGCCTCAATGAACTTCCATTCTTCCTCTAGGAGCAGCAGCGGGACGACATCCGTGCGCCACGGCCGGTTAGCCCCTAACGGGTCTCCATAGATGTTGTAGGTGATGCCATTTTCGCGGATACGCCGTTCTGCAAGCGCCCAGCGCCGAGCCAGTTCCTCGACGCCCAGCGTGTGCAGGGACTCCATCAAGGGCTCCCAGTGCGGGCGCGGACGCACTCCATCCGCCGACGACTCATCGAACGTGTCACCGTAGTGCAGCGCGGATTGGTAGAGATCGCCGATCACGGCAGCAGCTCCAGTTGAGTGAGATCAACGCTTGTTCCCGGCGACGGAAAGCGCAGGTCGAGCGTCATCGGGAAGACCGGATTCTTCTCTTCCTCAGGGCTGGCCATGGGTTCGGAGGGAGGCTCGGAGACTTGGAAGCGCTGAAGCCGGCGCGCCCTTGCCTCCTCCGCATCACGCGGCCGTGTCGTGTGAACCGCTCCATCCGGTGGCCCGGCAAAGTACGTGCACCGCGCAACCGAGCGGCTCAATCGCGTATCAATCAGGTCGAATACCAGCGGCGTATGGACGGGGATGGTTGGGTGCAACGCAGCCGAGAGCCGGCGCGCGCGATAGCGAACTGCCGCTACGGCTTCGCCGGCGATAGAGGTCGGCACCAGCGGCACACGGCGCCCGTTGCAGGCGACCACGAAGCGCGAGCCCATAGTCAGCCCCGTCACCTTCACCTGCATGCGCTCGAGCGACGAGTCCACACTGCGGCCCGTGCGGCCTGAGTTCGTCTCCTCCGCAAGCACGTTCCAGGGCTCCAGTGCCTGGCGAAGCTCAAGCTCCACACCCTCTGCCGTAACGGACCCAATCTTCGGAAAGCGGAACTCCAGATGCGTCCAGAACCAGTTGTCCTCAAACTGGATGCCGGCCGCGCGCACATAGCGCAGGACTTCTTCGAAGTCCTCGCGGACAAAGTGCGGCAGCATGAAGCGATCGTGCAGCGCGCTCTCCCACCGCACCAGATCTGCGACGAACGGCTGCTTCCAGAAGATGCAGACCAGCGCACGCACCAGCAACATCTGAAGCAGGTTCATGCGGAAGTGCGGAGCCATCTCGAACGCGCGCAGCTCCAGCAGGCCCAGCCGCAAACCCTGGCCTTCCGGCGGATACATCTTGTCGATGCAGAACTCCGCGCGGTGGGTGTTGCCGGTTACATCCACCAGCAGATTGCGGAAGAGGCCGTCCACGATATGGGGTGGACAATCGCGGCCGTTCAACTGGCTGAACGCGACTTCGAGCTCGTAGAGAGCGTCCACTCTCGCCTCATCGACGCGCGGGTACTGGCTGGTGGGTCCGACATACATGCCGGAAAAGAGGTAGGACAGCGAAGGATGGTTTTGCCAGAACGTCACCATGCTGCGCAACAGATCTGGCCGTCGCAGGACGGGGCTATCCAGCAGCGACTTCGACCCAAGAACGATGTGGCTGCCTCCTCCGGTTGAGAGTTGGCTGCCGTCGAAGGCAAATTTGCTGGAGGTCAGGCGATTCTCGTGCGCCTCTTCGTGCAGGATCGCGTTGAGTTCTTCGAGATCGTCCCAGTTCGCCGTGGGCGGCAGATTGACCTCGAGCACGCCGGGATCGGGCGTCAGCCCATAGGACCTGAGGCGGCGATCCGGTGTTGGCACGTAACCCTCCAGCCACACCGCAACGCCCAGGTGGCGGCAGGTATCTTCCACCGCGGCGACGAGGTCGAGGTAGTCAGCCACCACCGGCACATACGGCAGGAAGACGTGGAGACGCCCTTGGACCGCCTGAACGCAGAGCGCGGGTCGAATCAGCTCCTTCGCTGTCTCGGCTGTACTCGAGAGCGCAGGCAGGGGATCAGCGGCAGGCACCACGCCGAATAATTCCGGTCGCCGCGACGGCCATGCCGGCAGGATGGCGAGCGCGTCGTCATCTTCATTCGCGCCTTCGGTCTCGTAGGTAAGTTCATCGGGTGCGACAAAGGGCACCAACTCGGCATTGATGCGATAGCCGATGGGCGAATCGCCTGGAAAGAGAGTCAGGCGCGACGGACGATCAAACCACAACTGGCTCGACCACGCCAGGCGTCCCCCAGGCTGGCGACGGCGCAGAGGAAGGATATAGCCGGTAGGCTTTGCAGCGTCCGTCTCGTCCCCGGGTTCGAACGCCGCGAGAATATTCTGTTCGGTCACCTGAAGGCGTCTCGACAGGGCTTCGAGGAAGCGCAGACAGTCACCGAGGCCGAAGTTTGTTTCGTCCTCTTCCCTCGCGATCAGGTCGGAGTCTTCCCATACCGGAATGCCATCCACGCGGGAGACGCATTGAAACGCCCAGCGCGGCAGCGGCTCACCCGGATACCACTTTCCCTGGCCGAAGTGCAGCAGCCCGCCCGGCGCGGTCCGCTCTCGCAGGCGTCGGATGAGAACCAAGCCACGGGTCCGTTTGACGTTGCCCAGCGCCTCTACACTCCACTGCGGGCTCTCCGGTTCGTCGATCCCCACAAACGTCGGCTCCCCACCCATCGTCAGGCGAACATCTTGTTCCGTGAGCCTGCGATCGACCTCATGCGCGACCTCCCGCACTCTCGACCACTCCTCGTCGCTGAAGGGCTTTGACACGCTGGCCGCTTCGTTCAGGCGTTGCACCGTGAGGCTGAAGCTGAATTCAACCTTCGCCGGTTCCACCGTGCCCCAGATCGGCGCCGCCTGTGAAGGGCTGGGAGTGCACACCAGCGGGAGGTGTCCCTCGCCCGCGAACAAGCCGGAGGTCGGGTCGACACCAATCCATCCGGCTCCCGGCAGAAAGACCTCGGCCCATGCATGCAGATCGGCTGAGTCGACCTTCGGTCCTGGCGCATCGTCGCCTGATAAGTTATCTGAGGCTAGTTGGATCAGGTACCCCGAAACAAAGCG
>Ga0302308_10004971_pt1 | contig 10406 bp, 6 predicted proteins | sample III_Palsa_E3_3_FD_200531 | JGI IMG/M metagenome (GOLD analysis project Ga0302308, IMG submission 200531) | Peat permafrost microbial communities from Stordalen Mire near Abisko, Sweden - III_Palsa_E3_3 | ecosystem: Environmental > Terrestrial > Soil > Palsa > Peat permafrost | place: Sweden... | reverse complement strand
ACTGGGCCCCGCATCGATCAGTATCCTTGCATATGGTCCCGCTCACCCGAGTATTCCCGTCATTGAACTCTGGAATGCTGAACGGATCGCTCCGTGATCCCGAAAGAGGGCGGTGAGGGCGACCCGGCGAGCGACAAGCGGAATCTAACCGTGCTCGCGCTGAACAGCGGTTCCTCATCCTTGAAGTTCGGCCTTTATCGCGTGAACGCTTTGGAATGCAAGCGATTGATCGCGGGGGAGGCGGAGTCGATTGGCGAGAAGCAAGGCGACTTCCATGCGGAGGATGCGCAGGGCGTTTCGCTGCTGTGCGAGCGCACAGCTCTGCCCAGTCAAACAGCCGCGATCATCCGTCTCGCCCGGTTGCTGACGGAGATGAAAATGCCAGCGCCAGAGTGCGTCGGGCACCGCATCGTCCACGGCGGCCCGAAGCTCAGGCAACACTGCCTCATCGATGATTCGGTCATCAATGAGCTCGAGGCGGCCGTTTCGTATGCCCCGCTGCACATGCCGCTCGCTTTGGCGGTCATTCGCTTCTCGCAGTCCCATTTTCCCGGTGTGCCCCAGGTCGCCTGTTTCGATACCAGCTTCCATGCACGCTTGCCGGACATTGCGCGCGTGTTGCCCATTCCACGCGAGCTACGCGCAGAAGGGATTGAACGCTATGGGTTTCACGGCCTGTCGTGTGAATCGATCGTGCATCAGCTTGGGGAGCCTTTGCCGGGCAACTTGCTCATTGCCCATCTTGGCAATGGCGCGAGCATCACCGCCGTGAAGGACGGTCGGTCGATTGACACCAGCATGGGATTGACGCCGACCGGCGGAATCATCATGGGGACGCGCAGCGGCGATCTGGATCCTGGCGTCCTGGTGTATCTGGCTAGACACAAGAACCTCGATGCGAGCCAGCTGGAGGAATTGGTCGACCGGCGCAGCGGTCTGCTGGGCATCTCCGGGCTTTCCGAAGACCTGAGGAACCTGCATAACGCGGCCCACTCCGACCCGAATGCGCGCCTAGCGATCGAGATGTTCTGCTATTCCGCTGCGAAACAGCTCGCGGCCATGAGCGTGGCGCTTGGGGCTATCGATGCGATCGTGTTCACGGCCGGCATAGGACAGAACGATGCACGGGTGCGTGCTCTCATATGCCGCCGTCTTGCCGGACTCGGGGTTCGGCTGGACGACGTGCGCAATAGTGAGTCAAGGAATCCGATCAGCGACGGCGCTTCGCGGTGCCTGGTACGTGTCTTGCCTTCGCAGGAAGACGAGCAGATTGCCCGCCATACCCGGACCTTATCGCTCGGTGCTGTGGTTACCCTGCGTACGCTGACGCACAGAGTTATGGGTGGCGTCCTGTAGGCTCAATATCGCAACCCTGAGGTGCTCCAGCGGCGCAATTCGATCCCCTACCAGATGGCGCGCCCTCAAGGGCCCCAAGTCATCGACACCGTGCCCCCACCAGCTATGTGGGGAGCGGCTGATATGGCCTGGATACCCGATTTTCGCACCCGCCGAGGCTAAATCATCATGATATCCAACTCTCAGTCCACGCCGTCTAAGGCCCTCGACGACAAGGGGCCACGCAAGCCGGCTGCAAAAGCCGCACCGGATGCGAAAGAAGATTTGAAAAGCCTGCCGCTCGCAGAGGTGGAGAAGCGGCTCGCATCCTCCCCGGACGGTCTCACTGGAGCGGAGGCTTCAACACGGCTCAAAAAGGATGGGCCCAATGAGCTGCCGGTGGAGAAGACGAATGCGCTGCTGAAGTTCCTCTCCTACTTCTGGGGTCCGATACCCTGGATGATTGAGGCTGCGGTGATCCTGTCGGGCGTCGTTAAACACTGGCCGGACTTCATTATCATCCTGGTTCTGTTGTGTACAAACGCTGTCGTGGGGTTTTGGGAGGAACGCGCCGCAGGCAATGCCATTGCCGCCCTGAAGGCCAAGCTCGCCACCAAAACCCGGGTGAAACGTGATGGGAAGTGGGTGACCCCGCCTGCGCGGGAGCTGGTGACCGGCGATGTCATCCAGCTGAAGCAGGGTGACATCGTCCCGGCGGACGCCCGCTTACTGGACGGGGATCCGATGTCGGTCGATCAGTCCGCGCTGACGGGCGAAAGTCTCCCTGCCACTCACAAGCCTGGCGAGGCGGTGTTCTCCGGCTCAATTGTTCGCCGCGGGCAGAGCAACGCGATGGTTTATGCCACAGGCGCGAACACGTATTTCGGCAAGACGGCAAAGCTGGTCGAACAGGCGCAGACCGTCAGTCATTTCCAAAAAGCGGTCCTGAAAATCGGCAATTATCTGATCATTCTGGCGTTGAGCCTCGTGGCGCTGATTATCGGGTTCGCGCTCTACCGCGGTGATCCGATCCTCACAACCTTGGAATTTGCCCTGGTACTCACAGTAGCTGCGATTCCAGTGGCGATGCCGACCGTGTTGTCGGTAACGATGGCCGTTGGAGCGCGCCTGCTCGCGAAGCGACAGGCGGTGGTGAGCCGATTGGTCGCCATCGAGGAGTTGGCGGGCGTCGATGTCCTATGTGCCGACAAGACCGGCACACTGACACAGGATAAGCTCACTTTGGCCGATCCCTTCTGTGCGGAAGGTGTGACCGCTGATCAGGTCATTCTTGACGCTGCGCTGGCGTCGAAGGCCGACAACGACGACACGATCGATCTGGCGGTGCTGAAAGGCGTGAAGGATCAGGCGACCCTGAAGAGCTATCACGTCGGCCACTTCACGCCGTTCGATCCGGTGCACAAGCGCACAGAAGCTGAGGTCAAGGACAAGGCCGGTAAGTCCTTCAAGGTGACGAAGGGGGCGCCGCAGGTGATCCTGGCGCTCTCGTCCAACGCAGGAGAGGTGAAAGCGGCAGTGCAAAAGGCCGTCGATGACTTTGCTGCGCGCGGCTTTCGCTCCCTGGGCGTGGCCAGAGCAGAAGGAAACGGCCCATGGCAGCTCGTCGGTGTGTTGCCCTTGTTCGATCCGCCGCGCGATGACGCCAAGGCCACCATCGCAACGGCAATCGGGATGGGCGTCAAAATCAAGATGGTTACTGGCGATGCGATTGCCATCGCCAAGGAGACCTGCAAGAAGCTGGGCATGGGCGCCAATATCCTCGACGCCGGCAAGCTCGGCGATGCCCAGCAGGTGAAGTCCGCATCGGCAGCTACACTCATTGAGAACGCCGACGGTTTCGCCCAAGTGTTTCCAGAAAATAAGTACGACATCATTGACGTATTGCAAAAACACGGCCACATCGTCGGGATGACCGGCGACGGAGTGAACGACGCGCCAGCATTGAAGAAGGCAGATTGCGGCATTGCGGTGTCGACCGCGACAGACGCTGCGCGTGCCGCCGCCGCCATCGTGCTCATGACGCCCGGTCTGTCGGTGATAATCGATGCGATCAAGGAGAGTCGGAAAATCTTCCAGCGCATGAACAGTTATGCAATGTACCGCATCGCCGAGACGTTGCGAGTGCTGCTGTTCATGACACTGGCGATACTGGTCTTTAATTGGTTCCCGGTGACGGCAGTCATGATCGTCATGATTGCGTTGCTCAACGATGGAGCAATTCTGTCGATTGCATACGACAACGTTAAATATAGTAATAAGCCCGAAGCGTGGAACATGCGTCTGGTGCTGGGTATATCGACGGTTCTGGGCGTCTTAGGGACGGTCGCCATATTCGGTCTGTTCTATCTTTCGTTGAAGGTGTTTCATCTCGACCACGCACACACCCAGACGATGATGTACTTGAAGATGTCTGTGGCGGGCCATCTGACAATATTTCTGACACGAACACGCGGGCCTTTCTGGTCAATACGTCCGGCGAAGGTTCTATTGATCGCGGTGTTCGGCACTCAAGCCGTTGCCACGTTGATTGCGGTCTACGGGGTGTTTATGACCCCGCTGGGCTGGGGATACGCCGGGTTCGTGTGGGGTTACGCGCTGGTTTGGTTCTTGTTGAATGATCGGATCAAGCTGCTCGCCTATCGCATTTTCGATTCGCCAAAGGCGGCGGCACGAGCCAAGGAAAAAGACGAGGCTATACCGGACGCCAAAGCAGCGCCGGCCCCTGAAGCCAACGCAGGAAAGCCTGACACCAAGGCCACACCGGTGCCTGAACCTAAAGCCGAGGTAAAGTCGGATTCCAAAGCAGCGCCGGCGCCTCAAGCCAAGGCAGCGGGAACGCCGGACTCCAGGGCTGCGCCGGTGCCAGAAGCCAAAGCAGAGGTAAAGCAGGACTCCAAGGCGGCGCCGGTGATCGAAGTTAAATCCAAAGCGTCTGCGGACTTGACACCGAAGCTGGTTGAGCGAGTGCATGAATTGTACGAGGAGCTCGGGCGCCAGGATGTCTTGGCGGTACAGGAATTAGAGCGGGCGCAGGAGCCAGCTAAAGAGAAGAGCGCTCCTTAGCGAGCGGGTTCTAGACGCATCGTCTTCGATTTCAAGCAATGAGTTGAGTAATCACCATAAATACGCAAATGGGCTTAGATCGATTGGCCCCGGGAGGTCCCGGAATCGCCGCGCGGTGGACTTCGAGTGCAAAGAGTGGCGTGGGGACCGCACTCGGTAATCAGAGTCGTGTCTGGTTCACATTAAGCCATGGCATCTGTAACGAAATCTATTATCCCCGTGTCGATCAAGCGTGCGTCCGCGACATGGAATTGATCGTCACGGACGGTGCGACATTGTTCTCAGAAGAAAAGCACGACGCCGAATCTATTGTTCACTGGTTGTCCGATGGGGTACCGGCATTCGGATTGACCAATAGCAGCCGCGATGGTCGTTACCGCATCGAGAAGCAGATCCTCACGGATCCGCATCGAGATACACTTCTGCAAAAGATTCAATTTGTCCCTCTCGAGGGCCATGTGTCGGATTACCGCCTCCATGTGCTGCTTGCGCCGCACCTCGGGAATCAAGGAGGCGGCAACGCTGCCTGGGTGAGCGGAGTCGATGGCGCCCGTGTGCTCTTCGCGCAGCGCGACGGCCGCGCACTGGCCCTGCTCTGTTCATCGCCCTGGACCAAGCTTTCGGCCGGCTACGTGGGATCGTCGGACGGCTGGCAGGATCTGAAGGCGCACAAGCGCATGACTTGGGAGTATACGCGCGCCGAAAACGGCAATGTGGCGCTGATCGGGGAAGTGGATCTGCCGAATACCCGGGGTGATTTCGTGTTGGCGCTAGGCTTTGGCAAAGATGCCGACGAGGCGGCCCGAAACGCGGGGGACAGTCTTCGCGACGGGTTCGAGACGGCAAAGCATGATTACATTGAGGGCTGGCGGCGATGGACGAAGTCCCGCATATTGCCCGGCAATGGGCAAGTCACTGGCGTGGATCTATCGCAGAAGAGCCTGGCCGTGCTGCGGACCCATGAATCTAAACTGGCACCCGGTGCGCTGATCGCAAGCCTCGCCATTCCTTGGGGGTTTAGCAAAGGGGACCAGGATAAGGGTGGTTATCATCTTGTGTGGTCGCGCGACATGGTGGAGACCGCCGGTGGTTTACTCGCTGCCGGGGCGCATGAAGATGCGCGGCGGGTGCTTTCATATTTGCAGAAGACCCAACTGCCCGACGGTCACTGGCCACAAAATATGTGGTTGGATGGCTCACCCTATTGGAATGGAATCCAAATGGATGAGACCGCGCTGCCCATCCTTCTAGTGGGGCTCGCGCGTCGGGAGAAGGCGCTGGTCGAAGGCGATGTGACAAGGTTTTGGCCGATGGTCAGGAAGGCGGCGGGTTACCTGGCCCGCAGTGGTCCGGTCAGCCCGCAGGATCGCTGGGAGGAAGATCCTGGCTATACGCCCTTTACGGTCGCGGCGGAGATTGCCGCGCTGCTCACCGCCGCAGAATTGGCCGATTTGAATCATGATGCCTCCGTGGCCACGCACCTGCGTGAAATCGCCGATGTGTGGAACGACTCCATCGAGCGCTGGATGTACATGTCCGCGACCGACTGGTGCCATCGGTTCAATGTCGACGGCTACTACGTCCGCATTGCTCCCAAGCAGACGGGAGGAGGGGGGCCGAAGAGACAAGAGGACGTTCGCGTTAAGAACGTGACCGCCTCGGAGGATACCCGCCTAGCGAGTCATCTAATAAGTCCAGACGCCTTGGCATTGGTGCGTTTTGGCCTGCGTGCCGCCGATGACCCACGCATCATCGCCACGGCCAAAGTCATCGATGCACTACTTAAGCTGGACACCCCTACAGGACCGACCTGGCATCGGTACAACGACGACGGCTACGGTGAGCACGAGGACGGTTCTCCTTTTGACGGAACGGGGATTGGCCGCGGTTGGCCGCTGCTCACAGGCGAACGGGCTCATTATGAGCTGGCCGCCGGACGAATCACAGAAGCCAAAGGACTCTTGACCACGTTGGAATCGTTCGCGAACGAGAGCGGTTTGATTTCCGAACAAGTCTGGGACTCTCCCGACATACCGGAACGCGAACTGCATTTTGGCCGTCCGTCCGGGTCAGCGATGCCACTGGTGTGGGCGCACGCCGAACACCTCAAGCTGCAACGTTCACTGAATGATGGCCGGATCTTCGACTTGTCCCCGCAAACCGTGCAACGGTACCTAATTGATAAGACCGTGTCACCGCGCCTCACATGGCGATACAACCACAAAATTCGCTCCCTTCCGACCGGAAAGTTCTTGCGAGTCGAACTCATGGCTTCAGCCACTGTTCATTGGACTTGCGATGATTGGAGAACGGTTACGGACACCGTTACAGACGATGCCGGTTTGGGGATCCACTGGGCCGACCTGCCAACCCAGACTCTTCCCGAAGGATCGCTAGTTACATTCACTTTCCATTGGTCGGTTGCCAATCGTTGGGAAAGCGTCAACTTCGAGGTGCAAATCGCGACTTCGGGGACAAATGGACTGGCGCCCCGTAATACGGCGCAATCAAATGGGAAGTAAACCGAAGGCCGAAGTCAAAGGCTTTGTGTACCTCGCCGTGGGGGTCGCGGCAATTGGCGGTCTTCTCTTCGGTTACGATACTGGGGTCATCTCAGGCGCCATCATATTCATTAAATCCCAATTTTCGCTGTCGGCGACCATGGAGGAAATCGTCGTCAGCTCGGTTCTGGCGGGTGCCGTATTGGGTGCGATTCTGGGCGGCGTGCTGACCGCACGCTTTGGGCGTCGCAAACTGATCATGGCAGCCGGCATCATTTTCACCGCAAGTGCCATCGGCACCGCGATGGCGCCCACCGTCACCTGGTTGATTGCAGGACGAATCGTGAGCGGCATTGCCATTGGCATGGCCTCATTTATTTCGCCCATGTACATTGCAGAATTGGCGCCAGCGAAGGTCCGAGGGGCCTTGGTGGCGGTGAATATGCTGGCCATTACGACCGGCATTGTGGTCGCTTACTTGACGGACTACGCCTTGTCGGGCAGCCAGGGGTGGCGCACCATGTTTGGGTTGGCGGCGATCCCTTCGATTGCACTGGTCATCGGTATGTGGCCGTTGCCGGATAGCCCTCGCTGGTTGATCACTCGGTCAAAAATCCCAGAAGCGACCCGGGCGCTACAGCGCCTCCGGGTCGTTTCGGATGTGAGTCCCGAAATCGCGGACATTAAGCAGAGCATGGCTGCTCAAAGTGCCGCTTGGAAACTATCGGCGCCCGCGATCAAGATGCCCCTGATCGTCGGCTTGGGCCTGGCCATTTTTCAGCAGATTACTGGTATCAACACGGTGATGTATTATTCGCCAACAATTTTCAAATTCGCCGGAATCAACGGCGTAGGACCCGCAATTCTTGCCGGAGCGGGTCTGGCAGGGGTGATGTGGTGCTTTCACGTGCTTGCCATTTTCCTCCTGGACCGTGTCGGCAGGCGGCCCTTGTTACTCACCGGAATCGCGGGCCAGGTTGTGGGTCTCGCGGTGCTCGGTGCAGCGTTCCAGTTTCACCAAGTTGCGAGTTTCAAGAGCACCATCGCCATCTGCGGCCTCGTGATCTACGTCGCCTCGTTCGCGATTGGCTTGGGACCGATCTTCTGGCTCCTGATCTCCGAGATCTATCCCCTGAAGTTTCGCGGCGCGGCAATGAGTGCCGTGACGGTGACCAACTGGGGGATGAACATGGCGGTTGCCGTGACATTCCTATCCATGGTGCAACTCATCGGCCATGCTGGAACGTTTTGGGTGTACGGCATGATCGCGCTGGGCGCCTGGTTCTTTTGCTATCGCCTGGTACCCGAAACCAAAGGGAAGACTCTGGAACAAATTGAGGCGCACTGGCGGTCGGGTAAGGCACCACGCGAATTATGAGGCGGCTCATCACATGGCCGAATGTTGTGAGGATCAAGGGGTGCTGCAACGATGATTATGACTAGGTCGCGCCCACGAATAGATCCCGGGGTAGCGCCGGCTCCACTGGGACCAGAGTTCGATGCATTTCTATTCGCACAAGCCGGTGAGGATCGAGCCGGAACGCCGATCAGTGTAGTGACATTGCTGGCGCGGCTGGATCTTGATCCCTGGCAAGAGGCCGCGCGCTTAGCCGCACTTGCTCCGGAAATTGCCGCTGTGACGGTGACCTCGGTGCTCGAAGCATTGCCCAACGCGTCCTTAAATCCCCGAGACAATGTGAGCCTCGCGGTCCGCCTTGTGGCGATGCTGCCGCGCGCGACTGCCGCTCACGGCACAAAGTTGCAAAGACTGTTCGCTACCAGTGGACAAACCGCTACGCGTTGGCGGGAGAGCGTGCTATTCCTGGCGATCTACTTGATTGTCATGCTCGCGACCCAATTTGCCATGACGAGCATCAACCCGCATCATTCCAATGCTGCTTCGGCCTCGGCGTCAAACTCCGCGCCTTTGCAGTCTGTCTCGGTGCCATCGGGCAATTGAGAGGATGGAACCTTCGACCGCGAATGTAGTAAGTGTGCCCAGAGCGAAGATGCGTAAGAGCGCGCCTTGTGGCTCGACACACTTACGCAGGCCGGTCCGCTCTATCTGAAGTCGCGGACTCGACAATGTGAAACTGCGGATTCTCAAGCCTCACGTGATCCGCCCAGTAACCCGCACGCTGATAGTGATTGTAGAGACGAGCTTCCTCGTCTCGATGCACCGTGCGTCCTGAATCGTATGGCGGGGAACCCTTGATGGCGTCCCGCCTCAGGTTGATCGAGACGGTGCGCTCGGACCAACTCACGCCCTCGATCCATTGGGGGGCGATCAGCACCTTGTGCCCGAGCCACCAGTTGCTTGTGTCCACGATCAGGTACCGAATAGCCCAGGTGTCCTCATCCAGTAGCAGGCCTTGTACGTGGCCGATGTCACCATCACTTGCCTTGATATGATAGTGCCTTACAGCATTAGTGCTGCGCAGATGCGGATCATCATTCCGGTGCTGATCGACTTCCAGCTCAAGGCGCGCGCGGTCCTCTGCTACCGTGTGGGGTTCGACGCTGCCGCGTCCCGATCGCAATGCGCCAGGATCGTCTCTCTCGCCCCATAGACCAGCATTGCCCCAATAGTAGGGGTAGTAGCCATAGTAGCCGAAGTACCCCAACTCGTACTGCCGCGACACCGGCTTGTGGGTATCAACATCGGGGCTGTTTCTGACTTGGTCCGTCGTCATTGGCACGCGCAGCGTGCGGTAGCTCCAGGCCGGCTGCCCGATCGCAATCGGCGAGATCAGGACCCTCCGGTTCGACAACCATTCGCCGGTCTCGACAACTATATATCGGACGACCCACGCTTCATCATCGAAGAGAAAGTCCGTCACCTGGCCAATAGCGCCATTAGTAGCCTCTATGGGGTAACCCTCTAGGTCGTCTAATCTGCGCAACATAGGTCAGGCTCCTTCAAGGGACTGCGGCAACGGTCGGCACAACGGCGCACCGCGTGGCGCCATGGGAGTTCGGGCAACCAGTGCCAGTCTTGTGCATTGAGAGACCTAGTGTCCGTGCGCTACCGAACCTTACTGGAGCGGGGCAGTCGCCTGAATTGCGCTCTGCTGCTCCGCGCCGGACTGAAGCGGGCGTCATCGATCGGGTGACGGTTCGGGTACATTCACCGTTATGAGTGCGCAGGCGCACAGATCGCATCTGCAAGGACGAGGACAATTTATGCATTCGTCGCATGGCGACCCGCAAGGCTAGGACGGCGCTGAGTCCGGCCGGGTCCAGCCAGCGCCTCTCGCTGGAGCGTCGGTCATTTACGCAGATTAAGGAGAGTGAGATGGCTCACGGTTACTGGAACGATTGGTATTTTAGTTGGGGTTGGTTTCTTTGGTTCGGCATCATCTTCCTCTTCTTTTCAAGCTTCGGAAACTGGGGCTATACCTACCGAGCGCATCGCCGATTCGAGCAGCCGGGAACGAAAGACGCGTTCGATATTCTCAGCGAGCGGTATGCGCGCGGCGAGATCAA
>Ga0302308_10004969_pt1 | contig 10408 bp, 9 predicted proteins | sample III_Palsa_E3_3_FD_200531 | JGI IMG/M metagenome (GOLD analysis project Ga0302308, IMG submission 200531) | Peat permafrost microbial communities from Stordalen Mire near Abisko, Sweden - III_Palsa_E3_3 | ecosystem: Environmental > Terrestrial > Soil > Palsa > Peat permafrost | place: Sweden... | reverse complement strand
CGATGGGGGGCACCATTGCCTGCCAGACCCGGCACGTGTCGCGGCGCGAGGCACCGCAGGATGTGGCCTGGGCCCTTCGGCTGCCGCCGGGGGCGCCCATCCGGGTGGTGCGGTGCGTCTGGGTGTCCGCGGGCGATCCCGCCGCCGTGTCCACGGCTTACCTCCACGATCCCGCTGCCCCGGGGGACGGCTCCGCGGACGGCGACGCGGACGTGGAGCCCGATCAGGAGTTCTCCTCGTTTGACTCGGTGCTCACGACCGTGCCCGCGGCCGCAGTGAGCGTGGAAATGGGCCCGCCGCAGCCGGCCGTGGCCCGCAGCTTGCGGCTGTCGCCCGGGCAGGCGGTGATCACGGTAACGGTCAGGTTCGATGACGCCGCCACCGGCGAGCCGACCGGGCTCACCGTGGTAATGCTGAAACCAGAGTTGTTCCGGGTCGCCATTGACACCACCGAGGCGCCGATCGGCGAGCCTTTATTGGTCTAGCCGCCCAGAAGCGGTAGCCTGCCTGGACACGTGCGCGTTCCACCTGGAACGCTGGAGCCGAGATGCCGGCTGAGGTCGTGACAGAGGCGGAACAGGTGCCGCGGCGGGCCCGATACCTCGTCCCCCGGGGACTACCGCGCCGTGGCGTGATCATCGCTGCCTGCGTGGTGCTCGTCGTTCTCGCGCACGTCCTGTTCGCGCAGCTGACGATCATCCTCGCCGCCGTCTTTTATCTGGTCACCAAGGTAACCAGATGGCGCCTGTCGTGGCTGACGGTCCCGGTAGTGGCCGCGGTGGCGTGGACAGCGGCGGTGGGTCCCCGGGCCGCGGCCACCGGGTTCGCCGACGGCCCCGCCCAGGTGGCACGCTACCTGGGCGCCAGCGGCCAGCAGATCCGTCACCTGCTGCACTTCACCGCCGCGTTCGGCGGGATCGATCGCTGGCTGCCGCGGCAGCTTCCGCTCGCCATCGTCACCGGCGCCGCTGAGGCCGCCCTGGCGGGCTGGCTGAGCTGGCTGCACACCGACGAGCGGAATGTACTGCCGGCCCGCCCCGGCCTGATCGTGGCGGCCCGGCGCGCCCTGGCCGTGCGGGCGATCCGGGCCGGCGCCGTCGTGACCAGGGACGGCGGATGCCTCGGGGTGGAAGCGGGTTCCGGCGCGCGGGTCGCGTTGGCCTGGACCGAGGCGGCAGGCGGGATATCGGTGTGCGGTTCGGCGGGGCCGGACGTGCTGACCACCAGCTTCCAGCTGGTGCACGCCGCGGTGCGGCGGCGCAAGCCCGTGCTCGCGCTGGACCTCACGTCCGACCCCGGCCTGCCGGCCAGGCTGGCCGCGGTCTGCGCCGAGGCGGGCGCGCCGCTTCAGGTCTTCGGTGACACGCAGGCCGGGCCGGACCCGGGGGCCGGCCCGGCCTGCTACGAGCCGTTCCGGTACGGGGATCCCGCGTGGCGGGCTTCGCTGATCACGGCCATGCTGAGCTGGGAGGGACCTGGCCGCCAGTACCGGCGAAGCTGTGTCGCCTACCTCGAGGACGTCTTCGAGCTGCTCGACGCCGCGCCGGGCGATCCCCGGGTTCCGGTTCTCGACGAAGTCATTCACCTGCTGAACCCCACGGCGATGCGGGCGCGGATGGAGTACGTGCCCGCGGCCTACCCTCGCCGGGCCGCGCTCGCCGAGCGAACGCGGGTCTCGATGAGCCTGATCCACGCCGAGCCCGCCACTACCGCGCAGCTCACCCGGCAACTGCGCGAACTCCGGGCCTCGGCCTTGGGCCGGTGGCTGCGCCCACCGGGCCCGGCGACGGAGATCGATCTGGGCCGCGCCGTCACCGAACGCGCCGTGGTGCTTTTCCGCCTCGGCGGGACGGACCCGGCGACCCTGCCGGGCGCGGCGATGCTCACCCGCCTGATATGCGAGGATCTGCTGGCCGCGGGCACGGCCCTGAGCGGGATCGGCGTCGACGGTGACGGCCTCGTCTGGCTGCCCGAATGCGGCTCGCTGCCGCGGCGCGCCGTGACCGACATGATCGCCAGCGGTCCGGGTACCGGGCTGCCGGTGCTCGCCGTCACGACGTTCCCGCAGGTCGCGACCGAACTGGCGGAGCTCACCAACGTGCTGGTGGTGCACAAGATGACCGACGCCGCCGCCGCCGGGCAGCTCGCCGCGGCCGCGGGCGCCCCCCTGCCGCCCGGCGAGGGGGAGTTCCTCCTCGCGGTCAAGAACCCGCAACGGCTTGTCCCGCGCGCGCAGCTGGTCCGGGCACGGATCCCGCCACCTGGGCCGGCCGCCGCGCCGAAGCACCGGGCACTGGAGAAATCGCAGCACTGGGAGGGAGCGTGACGTCTTCCCGCGCCGACCGCCTGTACCTCGGATGGCAGTACGCGACGCCGCATCCCGAACCCGGGCCGCCGCCGCGCAGGCCGACCCCGCCGGAGGCCGAACGGCTCAACCCGGACTGGGCGATGGCCCAGCGGCGTGAGGAGAGCCTGCTGCACCGGCCGCTGAAGGCGGCATTCGCGGTAGCCGTGGTCCTCGCCGTCGCGGCCATCGCCCTCGGGGCCGCGGGCGTGCTCGGGGTTCTGGTGGCCGGCCTCGGCGTGATCTGCTGCGCGATCGTCGCGGCCGTCAGCGGATACGCGATCTGGCAAGGGGAACGGGCGCTGCGGGGCAGGCTGGCGGAGGAGCGGGCCCGGGTCGGCAAGATACGCGCGGCCCAGCAGAACCAGCTCTTCGCCTGGCAGGCCGAACACGCGGCCCGGGTCCTCCAGTGGCAGGCGCTCCGGGTCGCCTACGACCACCAGAAGCGGTGGTACGCGGTCTGCGCGCCAGGCGGCGTGCACCGCGTCGACGTCGCGGGCGGGACGCTCTCCGGCTGGTCGGCGATGCTCGCGACGGCCGGGGCGTACCGGCTCGCGGCGGGCGGCGAGGTCACCGTGCTCGACCTGACCGAAGGCTCGGTCGCCCTTGACCTGCTCGGCTTCGCGCGGGCCTCGGACATCGACCCGCTGGTCTGGGTCCTGCCCGAGGACCTGCCCAGGCTCGACCTCGGCGCCGGACTCAGCCAGCACGCCCTGGCGGACATGCTGTCCCTGGTGGCCAGCGTCAGCGAGGAGGAGCGTTCCGCCCGTGACCTGGCCCTCGACAACGCCATCCTCGAGCGGGTCATCGACGTGCTCGGGGGGCAGGCGACCTTCGCCGGCGTCGCGGCCGCGCTGCGGGCCCTGGCACAGGTCGGCGACCCGCGTGATGACGTGGCCGCCGGCCTGATCACGGCCGGGCAGGTGGACAAGCTCACCGCGTTGTTCGGCCGCGGCGCCACCGACCGGGTGGTCCTCGAGCGGGCCTGGATCCTGGAGTCCCAGCTGCGTAAGCTGGCGCCGGCCGGAACGGCGCTGGTCCAGCTGCCGCGCAGCGCGCTGCGCGTGGTGGCGCTGAGCCAGCGGGCGAGCGCGGTGGAGGCAAAGGTGTTCGGGACCTACCTGGCCGTCGCGCTGACCCACGCGCTGCGCGAGACGCCACCGGAACGGCCCTGGCAGCACACGCTGTTCGTGCTGGGCGCGGACCGGCTCCGCGGTGACACCCTCGACCGGCTCAGCGATGTCTGCGAGAGCACCAGGACCGGGCTGGTGCTGGCGTACCGCACCATTCCGCCGCACGTCAAGCAGCGGCTCGGGCGCGGGAACGCCGCGGTCGCCTTCATGCGGCTCGGCAACGCCGAGGACGCCAAGGCCGCGAGCGAGCAGCTCGGCACCGAGCATCGGTTTGTGCTGTCCCAGCTCACCGAGACGATAGGTCTTTCCGTAACGGACACCACCGCGAGCGCGTACACAAGCACCACGGGTTCGGTGAGTTCGGCCGCCACCTCGCGGTCGGTCAGCGAGGGGACTTCCCGCAGCACCGGACATGGCCGCAGCGACGCCGGCAGCCCGCTGCTGCCGTCGCGGGCCACGTACTCCCGCAGCGTCCAGGACAGCGATTCGCGGAGCGTCGGCGAAAGCGACTCGTTCAGCACCGGTCTGTCCTGGAGCACCGCGTGGGGGCTGACGACGACGATGGCGACCGGTGACAGCGAATCGCTCGCCCGCGCCCTGCAACGTTCTCGTGAGTTCCTCGTCGAACAGCACGAACTTCAGCAGCTCCCGGCCAGCGCGATGATCATCACGTACGCGGCCCCGGCCGGGCGGCAGGTGGTGATGGCCGACGCCAATCCGGGGATCGGCGGTCTCGGCGCGGCGACCCAGCTGACGCTGGAGGAGGTCGGGGACATGCCGGGAGGGACGGTGGCTCGGCCGGCCGCCGCGGCTCCGCCGGCGGCCGCGGGCCCGCGCCCGGAACCCGAATCCCGCGGCGGAAGCGACCCGGTGAACTGGCGTACCGGCGACAACCGGCCGGCCCCCAATCTCGGGCCGCCGCCGCCCCGTCTTGACTGGCGCAAACGGCGATCCTGACCGCACCGCGGCGAGACGGGCCAACGAAACATGTCCGGGCACTGTGACGATAACCGTGGCGCAACTGAAGGTGAGGTGATATTCACTTTAAGTGACTACGCCGCAGGACGTCGGCGCGATGCCTGGTGACGGGTATGAGCTGCCCGCGGCCGGATCGCTCGCGCGCGATGACGGGCAGGCCTGGCTTCGGCTCTGGGTCCAGACCCTCGTGCTCGCCTTCCTCACCGGCCGGCCGTTGCCGCACGTGCCCGTGCCGCTGCGGTCCGGCTGGCGGGCGCTCAGCCCGCACCGCCGCGAGTGCGTGCTGGCGACTGTGATCGATGGTGCGGTGACCGTCCGCGCGACGGCCCTGCGGCCAAGTTATGACCCGCGGCTCCTGATGTCGGTGGTCAGGGTGATAACAGCCAGGATGCTCGACGCCGCCCCCCTGCCGCCGGCCGCGGACTCCGTCCGGCCGCGGTCCGCGGTGCCGTTCCGCGCCGGGCACGTCTGGGTGATCCCGCAGCTGCGCTGGCTGCATGAGATCGAGCGGGTGAATCAGTCCGGGCCGGACCCGGACGACATCGCGCCACCGCTCGACTTCGCCCTGGCCGGACTGCCCGACTGGCCGGGCATCCGGGTCATGGACCGGCTCAGCCGCCTGCGGCGGCACCCGCTGTCGATGGCAGTTGAGCGCAACCGGCGGCTAGCCAGCATCGCGCTGCTCGGCGTCGACGGCCTGACGAGCCTCGACGCGGACCTCGCCACCGCCGGGACAGGGCTCAGCCCGCAGCAGCGGCTGCGCCACGCGGCCGCGGCGATGGGCGCCGACGGTCCCGGTGAGCAGCCCGGCTGGCTCGAGGCCGTGCTGTCGTGGCCGCAGCAGTATCTGCCGGGCCAGGGTTCACCGGGCCAGCCCCGGACGTGGTGACCATAACCGGATAGCATCGGGCCCGAGATGAGCACAAGCAGCCCGCCGTCGCGGCGGTTCAGCCTTCCCCTCCGTGCGCGACTGGCCACCACGGTCGGGGGTGCCGCCGGCCGGGCTTCCCGGCTGGCCGGGCGCGGCGACGGATCAGTGATCGGCGGGGTCATCGGCCTGCGGCTGAAACCGGATCTGCTCTCCCTGCTGGCGCGCGGCCGGCAGGTCATCCTGGTGACCGGAACCAACGGGAAGACCACCACGACCAGGCTCATCACGGCGGCGCTCGGCACCCTCGGCCAGCAGATCGCGTCCAACGCGTTCGGTGCCAACATGGATGCCGGCCTAGTCGCCGCGCTCGCCAAGGCTCCCGATGCCACCCTGGCCGTCCTGGAAGTCGACGAGAAATACTTGCCGGCCATGCTCGAGACGACGAGCGCGCGGGTGGTGGTGCTGCTGAACCTGAGCCGGGACCAGATGGACCGCGCCGCGGAGATCTGGATGCTGGCCCGCCGCTGGCGGGCGGCCCTGGCCGCCGCACCGGACTGCCGGGTCATCGCGAACGCCGACGATCCGCTCGTGGCCTGGGCGGCCGGGCAGGCCCGTCAGGTCATCTGGGTGGCGGCGGGTCAGCGCTGGCACGACGACTCGTGGTGCTGCCCGAATTGCGGCGCGCACCTGCAGCGGGACGGCGAGGACTGGTACTGCGGCGAGTGCCCGAACCGCAGGCCTCCGGTCAGCTGGGTGCTGGCGGGCGACGAGGTGATCGATCCGACCGGGAAATCGTGGCCGCTTGACTTGATCCTGCCCGGCCGGGCCAACCGGTCGAACGCCGTGGTCGCGCTCGCGGTGGCGGACGTCTTCGGGGTCGGCGTCTCGCAGGCGATGGGCGCGGTCGAGCAGGTGCGGTCGGTGGCCGGCCGGTACACCCAGATCGAGCGCCGGGGCTGCGCGCTCAGGCTGCTCCTGGCCAAGAACCCGGCGGGCTGGCTGGAGGCGCTCGACGTGCTCGCGCCGCCGCCCGCGCCCGTCCTGCTGGCCGTGAACGCGCAGGTGCCGGACGGACGGGACACCTCATGGCTGTGGGACGTGGACTACCGCAGGCTGCGCGGGCGCCAGGTCTTCGTGACCGGGGAGCGCAAGACCGACCTCGCGGTCAGGCTGGAAGCCGATGAGGTGGCATTCCGCGTTGTCGGAGGCGTCGACGAGGCCGTGGCCGCGGCCCGCAGCCCGTCCCTTGAAGTAATCGCGAACTACACGGCGTTCCAGCAGATCCGTACCGTGCTCGGGCGGACGGACTGAAACGCGCGGTGCGCGGCCACGACAGCACGTTCTGTGCGGACAGAACGCGCCGTACGGACAGAACCGGGTCATACCGGCGGGAGGAACGTTGAGTGAGGGCCTAGGGCGGCACCGACTGGGACCCAGGAACCCTAGGGAGCCTCAGGGACCGCAGATATCTCGCCCGCCATTGCGCCCGGGACCTGGGCATGGTGGGCCCGCGGCCATCCGCCTCGTGTGGGTTTACCCGGATCTGCTGAGCACCTACGGTGATCGCGGCAACCTGCTGATGCTCGCCCGCCGGGCCAGGCTGCGCGGCATCGGTGTCGAGATCGCCGAGGTCAATTCCGATCAGCGGGTCCCCGTGGACGGTGACATCTACCTGCTTGGCGGCGGTGAGGACCTCCCGCAAGTCCTCGCGGCACGCCGGCTGCGCGCCGACGGCGGCCTGGCCGCCGCCGCGGACCGCGGTGCGGTGGTCTTCGCGGTCTGCGCTGGCTACCAGATCATCGGAGCCGAGTTCGGCGGTCCGGAAGGCGAGCCGGTTCCCGGACTGAGCCTGCTTGACATCCGCAGCGGCCGTGGTGACCGGCGCGGGGTCGGTGAGGTAACGGCCGACGTCGATCCGGCACTCGGCGTGGAACGGCTCACCGGTTTCGAGAATCACCAGGGCGTGACCAGGCGCGGCCCGGACGTGAAGCCGCTGGCCACTGTGCTCACCGGCGTCGGCAACGGCGACGGCACCGAAGGCGCGTACTACGGGCGGATGGTCGGCACCTACCTGCACGGCCCGGTGCTCGTCCGCAATCCCAGCCTCGCCGACCTGCTGCTCAGCTGGGTCGCCGGTCCGCTACCCGCCATCGACCCCAGGCAAGAAGACCTGGTCCTGCGGCTACGCGGCGAGCGCCTAACGGCCCAGAGCAGCCCAGCCTAGTGCCGCCGGCTGAGTTTGCCCGCTGGCCGGCCCGGCCCATGCTGACCGGTACCGCCCCGATGTGACATTGGTGCGGTAGGAGGCGCCCCGATGTGACATTGGTGCGGCTGGCTGCGCGTCACGCTGGCCCCACGGGCCGCGGCGGCCCCTGCAGGCCCTTTTAGTTTCGCGGCCGGAGGCTGCTGCGGCTTGGCCGAGCTCACGTCGATCCGGTCCTGTCGTCGCACTAGTAGACGAGAGCTTGGGCGCCTTCGGCCATGACCTCGGCGACGAAGGTCGCGGCGCCGGCGATCCTGATGCCGCTGATCAGGTCGTCGGGCGCGATGTCCCGCCGGGCGGCGCACTGCGTGCAGACCGTCACCGAACCCGCGGCCAGCACCCCCGCGAGCAGGTCGGCGAGCGGCGCGGCGTGCGGGAGCGAGAAGTCCTCCGCGCGGCCGGGCAGCCCGAACCAGGCGGACTCCCCGGTCAGCCATAGCGAGACAGGTACGCCGCTCGCGACCGCGGTCGCGGCGACGGTGAAGGCCTGATTGCAACGCTCCGGATCGTCTTTGCCCGCCGTCACCTTGATGACCAGAGCGCGTTCAGACATGGCAGAACTCTAGCCCGCACGGCGGGGACAGGGTGCCGCCCCGGCGTCAGCCAGAGACGCGTCTGCGTCGGCCGGCCATGGTGCGCCGGGCTTACGATGCGCCGACCCGTGGTACGGCGGCCAATGGTGCGCCGGCCCGCGGCGCGCTGGCCCGTCATTTCGGCGCGCCGCGGGCGGGCGCCCGGGCTTCGCCCGTACACTGCGGGCTATGCACGGCATGTTGAGCGCTGCGATCCTGATCGGCGTGCTGGCTGTGGTCGCCGCCGCCTGCCTGTACGCCGTCGTGCGGGTCTACCTGACCGGCACCCGCCGGGGCCCGGGCGCCGGGCCGGGACGGGAAAGCTCATGACGGGCGACGCGCCGGTACACCCCGACCTCGCGCCGCTGGAGTTCCTGCTCGGGCGCTGGGAAGGCGCCGGGATCGGCGGATACCCGACCATAGAGTCGTTCCAGTTCGGCCAGGAGATCACCTTCAGCCACAACGGCAAGCCGTTCCTCATCTATGCCAGCAGGACCTGGCGGCTGGACGAGGACGGGCAGATCGGAGCGCCGCTGGGCACCGAGACCGGGTACTGGCGGCCGCGGCCCGATAACCAGGTCGAGGTGATGCTGGCCCATCCCACCGGGATCGTGGAGATCTACCTGGGCGAGATATCGGGCACCCGCATCGAGATGGCCACCGAAGTGGTGGCCAGGACCGCCACGGCCAAGGAGGTGACCGCCGGGCACCGGCTCTACGGGCTCGCCGGGCCGGGTCAGGATCTCGCCTACGCCTACGACCTGGCCGCGATGGGCCAGCGGCTCCAGCCGCACCTGTCAGCCCAGCTCAAGCGGGTAGGCCCAGGACGTAAATAAGTCCCCGGGCGACTCCGGCGCGGCGGCTTTTCCGCCGTACCGGGGACGACTGGACTAGGTCGGCCAGCCCGGGGACTCGGTGTCTGCCAGAATTTAGCCGGCCGCCGCCTCGCTGGACGTCATGCCGGCGGATAGGCGGCTAGCTGACAGCCACCTCACGTGTCCACTGTCTATGCATGCTGTTGGACCACCTCCTTTCCCGCGTACCTCGCACGTTAGCCGCGAGGCGGGCGATCAGGCAAGAGCATTTTGCCGTGCGCCAGATCACACCAGCGGATCTAATATGAGGCCATGGACGCCGATGCCCCGGGCCTGCCGGTACGCGAGTGGGATGAACAGCTGCGGGCCCGCGGCTACCGGGTGACGCCGCAGCGCCAGCTCGTCCTGGAGGCGGTAGCACGGCTGGACCACGCGACCCCGGAGGAAATCGGCACCGAGGTCCAGCAGACCGCGCGCGGCGTGAACATCTCCACCATCTACCGCACGCTTGAACTGCTCGAGCAGATCGGCATGGTCACCCATACGCACCTGCACCACGGCGCGCCCACCTACCACCTGGCCACCGACGCCGACCACGTTCACCTGGTCTGCCGCGATTGCGGCCGGGTGACCGAGGCCGGCCCGGACGCGATCCGCCCGCTGATCACCGGCCTGGACGAGCGCTACGGTTTCGAGACCGACGTCGGCCATCTCACCGTCTTCGGCCGCTGCGCGGAATGCCGGGCCTCCGCCGATGGCTGAGGAAGACATGACAAGCGATAAGAGAAGCCCGCTGCTGAGCTGGCCCGGTGCGGTAGAGGCGAGCTGGCCGGACGAGGGGGTCGCGGCGCACTACGGCGACCCGTTCCGGGAGCAGCGTGCGCTCGACGGGGCCGGGGTCGCCCCCGCCGGGCTGGTGGACCGGTCTAACCGCGGCGTGCTGAAGATCACCGGCCAGGACCGGCTGAGCTGGCTGCACAGCCTGACCACGCAGCACCTGGCGGGGCTGACGGCCGGCGGCAGCGCCGAGGCCCTGGTGCTGAGCCCGACCGGGCACGTCGAACACCACCTGTCGCTGAGCGATGACGGCACCACGGTGTGGGTGCACGTGGAGCCGGGGACCGCGCCGGCCCTGACCGCGTTCCTTACCTCGATGAAGTTCATGCTGCGGGTCGAGGTGGCGGACCTGTCCGCCGACACCGCGGTGCTGACCGTGATGGGGCCGGCCGGGGCCGATATCACGGCGGGGCTTGAGGGAGTGCTCGGCCGGGTGAGCCCGGGTCCGTTCGGGATAATTGATCTGATCGTGGCGCGGGACCTGCTCGCCGGCCTGGCCGCGGAACTGGCCGGGCGCGGGGCGGTGCCGGCCGGAATGTGGGCGTTCGAGGCGCTGCGGATCGCCGCGCGGGCGCCCAGGTTCGGTCTGGACACC
>Ga0302308_10004964_pt1 | contig 10409 bp, 9 predicted proteins | sample III_Palsa_E3_3_FD_200531 | JGI IMG/M metagenome (GOLD analysis project Ga0302308, IMG submission 200531) | Peat permafrost microbial communities from Stordalen Mire near Abisko, Sweden - III_Palsa_E3_3 | ecosystem: Environmental > Terrestrial > Soil > Palsa > Peat permafrost | place: Sweden... | reverse complement strand
CGCCGATGTGGCCTCGTTCATTCAAACGAGCTGGGGCAATTCGGGCGGGAAAGCAACCGCGGCTCAGGTCGCGCACCTGCGCAAGACGGCGGTGCGGGTACGCGCCGGAGGCCGGACGACGGGAATGAGCGGCTAGCGATCTCGCCAGCATGGCCACTCGCATGGCTCGAAAAAAACGCCGGCATCCGCACGGGAGCCGGCGCTTTTCAGCTTGAAATGCTCCAAGGCATAGCACGTGTCCTCCCCGCTTTATCCTCGTGTACCCCGCATCTGCGCCGCCCGCTCAAGCAACAACTCCCTCTCCCGCACGTTACGCGTCATCCCTGCGGCCTTCTCGAACTCTGTGCGCGCCTGCTCATGACGTCCAAGCTTCGCCAGCAAGTCGCCGCGCACGCTCGGCAGCCAGTGATAATTCGCGAGCGCCGGATTCGACCCCAGCTCGTCGACTATCTCCAACCCTGCCGCCGGTCCAAACGCCATCGCCACTGCCACGGCGCGATTGAGTTCCACCACGGGCGACGGCGCGACCATCGCCAGCGCGTCGTATAGCGCCACGATCTGCGCCCAGTCAGTGTCCTCCGCCCGCCGCGCGCGCGCATGACAAGCCGCCAGCGCCCCCTGCAACGCATAAGGCCCGCGTGCACCGTTCAGCGCCTCGGACCGCTCCAATGCCGCAAGGCCGCGACGGATCAACAACGGGTCCCATCGGCTGCGGTCCTGGTCCATCAACAAGACTGGCCGCCCGTTCGCATCGGTTCGTGCATGAGTCCGTGACGCCTGTATCTCCATCAGTGCGACCAGCCCATATACCTCGCTCTCGTCAGGCGTCAAACCCGCCAAAATCCTCCCGAGACGCAACGCGTCGTCGCAAAGCGAAGGCCGCATCCAGTCATCCCCCGCGGTCGCCGAATACCCTTCGTTGAAGATCAGGTAGATGACTTCCAGCACCGACGCCAACCGCGCCGCCCGGGCATCGGCCTTGGGCACTTCGAACGGCACGCGCGCCGCCGACAAGGTCCGTTTCGCCCGCACAATACGTTGCGCGATGGTCGGCTCAGGCTGCAGGAACGCGCGCGCGATTTCGTCCGTGGTCAGCCCACCGAGCAGCCGCAACGTCAACGCAACGCGGGCATCGACGGACAGCACCGGATGACACGCGGTGAACACGAGTCGCAGCAAGTCGTCGCCAATATCGTCCTCACGCGCGGCGTCCAGCGCATCCACGAAATCCGGCGTGACGTGCTCCTCGCGCGCATCCATGTCGAGTCCCAACTCCTCGTGCTTGCGGGCGTGCAACGCATCCTGCCTCAAGCGATCCAGCGCACGATGCTTTGCCGTGGTCATCAGCCACGCGCCCGGATTGTCCGGCACGCCATCCACACGCCAATGCTCCAATGCCGCAATCAGCGCGTCCTGCGCAAACTCCTCGGCGAGCGACACGTCGCGCACCAACCGCGCCACGACCGCAATCACCTTCGCCGATTCCATCCGCCACACCGCCTCTATCGCGCGATGCGTGGCCGACTCCTGGCTGCCAGGCTCGCCGCAAGCTCCACTCACGACGCGCCCGCCGCGTGCGGGTCCGCGTTCGGAGCCATATAGACGAACTCCCACGCGTGGCCGTCGAGATCGTCGAAGCCGTGTCCATACATGAAGCCAAGATCCTGCACCGGCCGCGGCGTCGTGCCACCCGCGCGCACGGCCTTGGCCACGATTTCATCGACCTCAGCGCGGCTCTCGCACGACAGGCACGTGAGCGCTTCGACCTGCTGCTTCGGGTCGATGATCGACTTCGCGGTGAAGGTCTGGAAGAACGGCTTGACCAGCAGCATCGCGAAGATGTTCTCGCCGAGGATCATGCACGCACCCTGATCGTTGCTGAACGTTGGGTTGAAGCTGAAGCCGAGTTCGTTGAAAAACGCGCGCGCTTTCGGCAGGTCCGCCACAGCGAGGTTGACGAAGATTTGCTTATGCATTTTTGTTGCCCTTGAAGGATTGCGAGGTACTGGCGTCAGCCGGCTTCCGCAAGTGTCTGCAGGTTGTCCAAGCGATCAAACTCGCCGGGCCGCTTCAAGCTCGCGGAACCGCTCGATCGGTTCTCCCGAGCCAAGCTCGTCCAGTTCAAACAACTGCCGTACTTCGATTTCGCCGCTTTCATGCTCGCCCATCGGCGAAGGAAAACGGCGTGCCCATTCGATCGCTTCTTCGCGTGAACGCACCTGGATCAGCGTGTAGCCCGCAACGAGCTCCTTGGTGTCCGCGAATGGCCCTTCAACCACGCTGCGCCGGCCACCCTCGTAACGCACGCGCCATCCTTTGGCGCTCGGCTGGAGACCGTTCGCATCGAGCAGTACGCCCGCTTTCGCCAGTTCTTCGTGGTAGGTCGCCATCGCGCCGATCAGCGCGTCCTCGGGGAGTACACCCGCTTCGCTTTTTTCGGTCGCCTTGACCAGGATGATGAATCGCATCGTTATTCTCCTCGTGGCGTGAAAACAAGAACGCTGGTCGCGCTCTCATTCCCACGACGAACCACGCACGAAGAAATCGACAATTCTTAGTTCACCGAGGGTTAACGCTTACGAAGACGATGCATATTAAGACAGCGTGAAAAAGATCACTCCCAGCAGGGACCGATCTTGCGCACCTCGACCTCGCACCATTCGGCGGCCGGACACGCCGATGCAATCTCGATAGCCTCTTCCTTCGTCGCGCAATCGAGCATGTAGAACCCGCCGATCATCTCCTTCGCCTCCGCAAACGGGCCGTCGATCAGGCTCGCCTGGCCATCGCGTTTCTTCACGCGTACGCCGCCCGTTGCCAGCGACTCGCTCGCGATGAGCAAACCGCGTTCTTTCAGTTGCGCGCCGAACTCGACCATGCTCTCGTAGAGAAGCTTGCCTTCGGCTTGCGAGCGCTCTGCGCGCTGTCCAACAGGTTCGGCGATGAGCAACATATAAGACATGACATCTCCTGGATTGAGGTTTCAACCGCCCTTCAAGGTATCAACTGTGGGGACAGCTTTCAATCCCCCTATGCCACGAGGTACCGGCCGCAAGCGGAGCATCGCCGGAAAACAGCTAAGCTGTCGCCCTCTTTCACGGTTGCCCGCATTTTTTCTCATGGTCGATTTATCTGTATATGGCGGGCTTTTCGCGGTTGCGCTGGTCGCGGCGACCCTTTTCCCCCTTCAGTCCGAAGCTTTGCTGGCGGGTTTGCTGATCGCCGGCAAACAACCGGTCTGGATGCTCGTTGCCGTGGCGAGCGTGGGGAACGTGATGGGCTCGACCATCAACTGGGCAATGGGACGATCGATCGAAAAGCTGCGCGAGCGCCGCTGGTTCCCGATCAAACCCCGCGCGCTCGAACGCGCGGAACAGGGGTACCGGCGTTTCGGGCGCTGGACACTGCTATTGAGCTGGACGCCGGTGATCGGCGATCCTTTGACCATGATCGCGGGCGTTCTGCGCGAACCCCTGTGGTCGTTCCTGCTGATCGTCGCCATTGCCAAAACGGCGCGTTATACCGCGATTGCCGCGTTGATGACTCTGTAACCCCGTGGTTCAGAAGGCGCAAGCTCACAACGTCGGCAGAACGAATCGGATACAACCTGACAGATGTATTTCCTCAGAGGAAATACTCAGGTGCGAGCGGCTTAAATCCCGCTCAATCCCGCTCAATCGCGCTCAACCCTCCACGTCCAATACCAACGGCTGCCCGTGACGGTTCTCACCGCTCGTCTCGCGCAACCACATCGCGCTATACAAGCGCTCCAGGTCACGAGTAAATTTCCGGGTATCGAACAATGGACAGGAAAGGCGCTGCGCGATCAATCGGGCACGCATGCCGGCAAGCCTGACCGGATCCCGGGCCAGCGACAGCGCGAGCTGAAAGTACGCTTCGTCATCCTCCGCAACCAGTTCCTCCAGCCCGACAGCGCGAACCAGGCTTGCTCCCACTCTGCCAGCGAACAACATGCCGGGCCGGGTCACCATTGGCACGCCGGCCCAGAGGGCATCGCTGCCGGTGGTATGCGATCCGCAGGGGAAAGTATCGAGCGCCAGGTCTGCCAACTGCAGCCGCGCGAGATGCTCCGTTTGCGGCAATCGGTCGGCAAAAACAAGACGCGCTGAATCTATGCCGCGTGCCGCCACGAAACGGCGCAGATTTTCGACAGCTTCATCTAGAGGGGGCTTAAGCAACCACAGCACGCTTTGCTCAATAGCCTGCAGCAGACGACACCAGATCGCGAACATCTCCTCGTTGAATTTGAAAGTCTGATTGAAGCTGCAGAACACCAACCCCTGTTCAGGCAGACCCGCCGCCACTCTGGAAGGAGGCGCTCCACACGCTCGCCGATGATCGTTGGGCTGATAGCAGTTCGGCAGAAGCGCCAGCGTTTCACTGTAATGCGGCGCGGCCGATACCGGCGTCACCACAGCATCGCCGATAATGTAGTCCGCCAGTCGCGGGTGGCCAAGCGAGCCCGGGTAACCCAGCCAACTCACAATGACTGGAGCTGGCCGCAGTGCGGTGATGCCCAACCGGGCGCCCGTGGTATAGCCCTTGAGATCCACGAGCAGGTGTATGCCGTCGTCGGCTATCTGCCTGGCGGCGGCATCGTTTGTACACGCCGATATGTCGTGAAAGACCGCGGGCATGTGAGCGATGCGCCCCGTGAACGCATCATTGCGCACGGGACCGTAGGAGTAGAGATGGATATCGAAGCGCGCGGGATCATGCAGTTCCAGCACGCCTGCCAGCAGGTGCATGGTGGCATGGTCGTAGAAGTCCGACGACAGGTAGCCGATTCGCAACCTGGCGCAATCCGCGTCTACGCGGCGCACTGTCTCGGGTGCGGCCAGCTCGGCTCCCCAACGGCTAAGCGCAAATCTTTTCCCCGCCAGCCGATGGGCTTGCGGCGTCAGCCCCGGCATACCCAGCAGGCTCCACGTAGAAACGGTCCCGGTGTGAGCCGATGTCACCTGTAGCATGGCGGCGGCATCAATCTCGTCCAACTGATCCCAGTCGGCCCGTTGACGTTTGATGTACTGGAGTGAATCCCAATGCCGCCCCTGACGATATGCGTCTTCGGCTTGCGCGAGCCGATGCAAGCGCTCCAGCATGTCGCCGTAAGCAAGCAGGAAATCGGCCGAGTCCGGATTGAATTGCAACGCGCGCTTAAGGGAGATTTCGGCTTCATCGATCCGACCGGCGTCTTGCAGGAGCATCGCGAGATTCTTATGGGCGAGCGCGTAGCTTGCGTTGGTTTCGATCGCCTGACGGTAGTTGCTCTCGGCGCCCGAAAAGTCTTTCAGCTTCTTCAGCAAATTGCCGAGATTGTTGTACACCCTGGCCTCTTGCGGCCCGAGCGCGATCGCCTTCTGGTACGCGTCCACGGCCGCGCCGTCCTGAGCTTGTGCCGCCAACGTCAACCCAAGGTTGATCAGGTAAGAGGGAACCTTGCGTATGGCAAGCGCCTTGCTGATCCACCGCTGCGCGTCGACATAGTCTTTCTGCAGGTACTTCGTCACGCCGAGCAAGTGGAGCGCGTCACTATTTCCCGGTGCCTTCGCGATCACTTCAAGGAAGTGCGCTTGCGCCTTGGACAGATCCCCGCTCTGCAGCGATGCCAAAGCGACGTTGAAGAGCGCCTGCGTATCAGTTGAAGTTCGAAGACGTGCTTTCCCGCCGGATTGATGGAATGACATTGCTTGTGATGGAGTCCGTAGCGTCTGGGGTTTCCGGCTGACAGGCCTCCGGAAGTCGATCGATAACCGGCGAGGTTAGCAGCGCATCGATACGCAGGACAAGAGCAGAACGCCTTCGGCATGACGCTTCTTTCGTCAAATTTCGTTGCAATCAGGTGGGTCGTTCAACGCTTCGTCTCGATGCAAGCTGCAGCCGCCACGTTAATGTCGACATCCGCAAAAGTCCGCGTCGCCAAGCGCCAAATCGTGATGGGTGTTGATGGGTGTATCGGGCCGTGCGAGTGGCGTCGTTGCGGGAAGCAAAACGTCGATCGATGTCGTTGTGCCGCCTGCTAGCGTGCCGGCGGCCGGCGCACCACACGGTTGAACGACTGGGGCTGAACGACTGGGGCTGAACGACTGGGGCTGAACCACGCTCTCCACACGATTTAAGCGCCGGTTCAAGCGCGAGCGCGACGATTGCCATTGGCGGGTGAGGAACAGTTGCCTTTCGCAAACGCATCCGGGCGCCCAATTACCTCCCTTTCATTTATTCGATAATCCGGTGCCTGACCTCGCGGCATTAACCGGTCACGTGCGCAGCCCCCTAAGTCGCTGGCTGACATGCACTGGGAATCCCTGCAAACCGCGGCCGAAAAAATCGCGTGATGCCGCGAAGTGGCAGTATTTGCCGCTGCACGACAGCAGTTGCACTTTCCGAGCCGCTTTGAGAGACAGGCGAGCGGCAGGCTAAGACCCGCAGTCTCAGCGAAATGCGCCCACTCGAATGCGAAGACGCTGGGGTAATGGATGGCTGCAACTCACGCAATATGAACATTACAGTCCAACTCGCGCCAACTTCACGGCACAAGCGCGCGACGCAAGATTAAACTGACGAATGATTTAGGGGATTAAACGTTTGCGCTAAGTGCCCGAATGCTACATAAACTGGACATGGCGAATTTTTTGCCCTCTGTTTGCGGCTTTAACCACAGAACTATTTGCTAATGTGCGTTAAGTGGCCAAAACAAATCGCCTTGAAGTAGACTCCCGGCTTACAGGTAAGCCGTATCACTATTACCGTCCACCGCAAGACGGAACAGTGTAATTACTACTGGTTACGCCGGTACCGCTATTTTCGCGCTCATTTAGCTGGAAGCTTTCCTCTCTGACAATATGGCCATGACCCTCGACTACCTGCTGGACCGGCAAATTTCCTCGCAGTGGCGTGGCGTGCTGGTCGCCCTGGCGGAAGAATTCGATACCCAGATCGGCCGCGACGAACTGCGTCAGTTGATGCAACGGGTAGGACGCCGTTTTGCCGCCGCCCACCCGCTGCCGCCCTGCGCCACCACACCCGAACTCGGCGCCGCGTTGAACGCGATCTGGAATGACGTCGACTGGGGGTTTGTCGAGGTGGCCGACGAGCCGGAGTATCTGCGCATCGTGCATTGCTGCCCGCCGCTGCTCGCGTTCGGCGCGAACGCACTTCCGTGGAGCCCGGCGTTTCTCGAAGGCGCGTATCAGGAGTGGCTAAGCGCGCTCGGCGCGCAAGGCTTGTCGGTGGTGCAGGCTGGCGAGTTCGACGAAAGCGCTGCAGTCGAGTTCAGATTGGGCCGTTATAGCAACTGAGGGCAACTGAGGACGTGTCCAAATTCGCTCGGCTGGGCGAGTCTGGAAGCTGGATCGTGAAGCTGGACAGTACATCTGGACCGGAAACTCCCTTACTTTTTACGAATGCAGTACGAGTACGAAACCGGATCAGGCAGTCAACCAGGCAGTCAATCAGGCATTGCCCGCATCAGCGCCCAAAAGCGCGGAAGACGTCACTGGCCAGTGATCGTCGAGGCAAGGCCCAAAGTACAACCGAGAGAGTACGAGGACGCAGCACATGAACCCTTCGCGCGACATTGAGAAGCTGTTCGACAAATTTGGCGGCGACGCCGGCAACTACCAGGAAATCGGCCGCGAAAACGAAGCCGTCCACGCCCGCACGCGCTGGCCGCTGCTCGCGACCCTTGACCTCTCGCAGCCTTCGATCCCGAACATCGTGCCTCGCCGCGATGCGCATCTGCCCCACACGCACGATCGCTCAGGCGAACATCGCAATGTGCCTGACAGCTTGACGCAGCCGGAGGGAGCAGCGCCGCTCAACCGCGGCAAACCGCCGCTCTTTGCGCGCGCGCATCGCAAGACGGTCCCGCCTGTCGCCAATGTCACATTGCCGGCAGCGCCGGTCGGCGCAGCGCGTTTCTCGGCGCTGGTCGAAGCGGTCGAAGGAACGTCGAACGCCGTGGAAACCGAGGCCGTGCCGCCAGCCGACGTGCAACCGCAGCAGCAAGCGCGACTGCCGCAACCGCTGTTTCGGCCGTTCCACACGCAACAAGAGCAATATCCGCAGCAAGCGCAACAACCACAACCGCGCACGCAACCGCTCGCCACACCCGTGCCGGCAAGCGCGCCAGCCCAACCAACGGGCTTCGCGGCGGCGCTGCAACGCTCGAACACGGCTGCAAAACCGCTGTCGTTGCCACGCGTGCAGACACCAGAACCGGCACCTGCGCCCGCGCTCGCGCCTGATCCAAAAAGCCAGTCGATCCTCGGCAAGCTGTTCCGTGCGCAAGTGCACGCGCAGCCTGCGCCGCACGCAAGCGCACCGGCGGATTCACTGGAGTCGATGTTCCAGCGCCTACGCGGACCTGTAGCGCCAGCGCCGGCCTCCGTCAACTCGGGCGCGGGTTCATGGCTCGCCAAGCGCGACTCATCGTCATGAAAGTCATCACCGTCGTCTCTGCCAAAGGCGGTGTCGGTAAAACCACGCTCGCGGCGAACCTGGCCTCGGTGCTCGCTGCACGCGGGCGGCGCGTGATCGCGCTCGACCTCGATCCACAGAACGCACTGCGCCTGCATTTCGGCATTCCGCTCGACAGCATCGACGGACTGTCGCGCGCCACCCTCGCCGGCGATCCGTGGCAAACCGTGATGTTTGATGGTGTAGACGGCGTGACGGTCCTGCCCTACGGCGCGGTGGTGGAAGACGATCGGCGCCGCTTCGAATCGCATATCGACCGCGACCCGCAGTGGCTCGTGCAATCGCTGGAAAGGCTGGGACTCGATGCCGGGGATATCGTGATAGTCGATACCCCGCCGGGTTCCTCGGTCTATACGCGCACAGCGCTGTGCGCGTCGAATTTCGCGTTGAACGTCGTGTTGGCCGATGCCGCTTCGTACGCAGCCATCCCGCAGATGGAACGCATGATCGAAGCCTATGCCACGCCGCGGGCGAACTTTGCCGGCACGGGTTACGTGGTGAACCAGGTAGACCAGTCGCGGCAATTGACGAAAGACGTACTCAAGGTGCTGCGCAACCTGCTCGGCGACAAGCTGTTCCCAGGCGTTATCCACCTTGACGAAGGCGTGAGCGAGTCGCTCGCCTGCGACACCACGCTGATCCATTACGACCCGCTGAGCCAGGCCGCCGCCGATCTGCGCACGTGCGGCGAATGGCTCACCAACGCGGTCGATTCCAAGCAGCTCTCGCCGAGGAGCGTCGCATGAACAAGCCACGCGCACGCGCATTGTCCGAAGCCGACGAAGTTGCGTCGCGGCTGGAACGTTTTGTCGATTCAAAGATTTGGGGCAGCCGGATCTTTACGACGATCCTCACGCTGTTCGCCCTGGCGACGATGTATTTCGTCTGGACGGTGCCGCTCGAATTCACGCAGCAACTGGTGTTCGCGTGCTGCTGTTTTGCTCTCGCGCTCGGGTTCCGGCGGCTGCGCGGCCAGTACGCAACACTGGTCATGATCATGCTGTCCGTGGCGGTCACGGGGCGCTACATGTACTGGCGGCTGACCGAGACGACCTATTGGGAACGTCCGCTCGATGCCGCCTGGGGTTTGCTGCTGGTCGCAGCCGAGGTCTACTCGGCAATCGTGCTGATGCTCGGCTATTTCCAGACCGCCTGGCCGCTGCAGAGAAAGCCGATGCCGTTGCCGGCAAACCGCGATGAATGGCCGACTGTCGACGTCTTCATTCCGACCTATAACGAGCCGCTCGGCGTGGTGAAGCCGACTATCTATGCGGCGCTCGCGATCGACTATCCGGCGGACAAGATCTCCATTCATGTTCTCGATGACGGCCGCCGTCCCGAGTTCAAGGCGTTCTGCGAAGAGGTCGGTGTCACCTGGACCATTCGCACGCATAACCGGCATGCGAAGGCCGGCAATATCAACGAAGCGCTGAAAATCACGAAGGGCGAGTTCCTCGCCATCTTCGATTGCGATCACATTCCCACGCGCTCGTTCCTGCAGATCGGCCTTGGCTGGTTCCTGCGCGACAAGAAGCTGTCGATGCTGCAAACGCCGCACCACTTCTTCTCGCCGGACCCGTTCGAACGCAACCTGGGCACGTTCCGCAAGGTGCCCAACGAAGGCGAGTTGTTCTATGGTCTCGTGCAGGATGGCAACGACCTTTGGAACGCGACCTTCTTCTGCGGCTCGTGCGCACTGCTGCGCCGAACGATGGTGGAAGAGATTGGCGGCATCGCGGTCGAGACGGTGACGGAAGACGCGCATACGGCGCTCAAGCTGCATCGGCTCGGCTATACGACCGCGTATCTCGCGATCCCGCAGGCGGCAGGCCTCGCGACCGAAAGTTTGTCGGGACACATCGGCCAGCGGATTCGCTGGGCGCGCGGCATGACGCAGATTTTTCGAATCG
>Ga0302308_10004962_pt1 | contig 10410 bp, 10 predicted proteins | sample III_Palsa_E3_3_FD_200531 | JGI IMG/M metagenome (GOLD analysis project Ga0302308, IMG submission 200531) | Peat permafrost microbial communities from Stordalen Mire near Abisko, Sweden - III_Palsa_E3_3 | ecosystem: Environmental > Terrestrial > Soil > Palsa > Peat permafrost | place: Sweden... | reverse complement strand
CAATATCAAAGGCAACGACTACAGACTGGTCGTTTCAATCAACTACCACTATCAAATTCTGTTGATCAAATGGCTCGGTACTCACAAGGAATACGACGCCATCGATGTACAGAAGGTGGATTACGAGTAGGAGCGATATGCAGATTCGACCGATTCGAAATGAACAAGACCATGATGCGGCAATCTCCCGCATCGCGAAGCTGATGAATGCCAAGCCGGACAGCGCTGAAGGAGATGAACTGGATGTGCTGGCTACGCTCGTCGACGCGTATGAGGCAAAGCACTTCCCAATCGATGTTCCCGATCCAGTGACGGCGATTCAATTTCGCATGGAACAGCAGGGGCTTACACGGAAGGATCTGGAGCCAATGATTGGCAGCCGCGCACGAGTGTCGGAGGTAATGACGCGGAAACGCGGGCTCACATTGACCATGGTTCGACGAGTCAGCTCAGGATTGGGAATTTCCGCAGATTTATTGGTGGGAACAGCGAAGGCCGCCAGGAAGGAATAACGGACAATCCCCGACGCTCTTCCGCACTCGCTTAGCGCCAACGGCGCGGCCATATCCCAACCCAGGGCGAAGCCCTGGGTACACGTCCGGTGAGATGGCAGAGGGCTGAAAGCCCGACATAAAATCTCAACACCGCTCTTACGCAGCCGACAAGCAAAACCCCCTACTGATGCACCTGCCTCCGCAGCAACCGCGCATCATAAAACCCCCGCCAACTCTCCCCAATCACAATCTTGTCCGCATCCACATGCAACGGATTCAACAAATAATTAAACGTCGCCGGCAATATCGCAGACGGCACCCGCACCAGCGCCGCACGGCGAGCCCTCAACCACGCATCCCCCAGCTTCCGCGTAAGCTTCAAATTCGTCTTCCACGAATCCCCGGCAGGAACCTCAAGCAACGGCACCTCCAACTCATCCGGCACCACAATCTGCAGCAGCGTATACGAAGGCGGCATCAGCTCATCCTCCACCTGCAGATGAACCAACACCTCCACCATAGCTCCACCCGGCGAGTCCGCCAGATAAACCACCGGAGCCCCAGGATTATTCCACCGCCCCGCAAACCGGCGTCCACCTTCGCCATTCAAAGACCGATGCTTGCTGATGCGCCACAGGTTCATGGGATCTACGCGAAGATCCCATAATCAATCTGCCCCAGGAACTCTTCCACGCCACGAGCACCAACCTCCGTCTGCAGCATATCCAGCGGCGTCCGCTCGCTAAAGCGATGCTTCGGGCTGTTCAGCCAAAGCAGCGCCCGCTCAGAGTTCTCCAGCACATTCACCGCATGGTCATACACCCGGACCAGCCGCGCAAACTTATCCGACTCATCCCGCGTCAGCGCCTCCTTGCGCTCCCGCCGATGCTTCAGCGTCCGCGCCGGAATCACCACCGAATGAATGTCCTTCAGCGTAATCCCAGACGTCGAAACAAACTCCGCAATCGCAGACAACGGCACACCCGACTCAATCTGAGCCAGGTCCAGCCGAAGGATAGTCTGTAGCGATTTGTAGGGCAGAGTCTTCGCAGCACTTGCCATGGGGACATTATGCCACAATTAAATCGGCAAAATGTCCCTCGACACATCTCGCACCGTCACCGTCACGGTAAAAATCCACCGTAAATCACCGTCCGTAGCACCGTAAAAACGCACCGTGCGAACCGTCCAGCCCACCGTCAAAACACCGTGAAACATTGGCCTTTTGCAAGAATTCCACCCCGCCCACGGTTCGACCCTAAAATAGGGGTCACGGAGATCGAAAACCCATGGCCGACATCGAAGAGAACAAGAGCAGTGCATGGAACAATCCAGACTTTCGTGCCGACCTCGCATTCGCCAAGCTCACAGAGGACATGGTCGAACGCCTGCGCTCCTACGGCAGAGAAGAGACTTTCCCGCCAAATGTCCCACTTTTCACCCACGGCGAGCGCCAGGTCGACATGTTCGTCGTCCTCGACGGCCAGATAGACATCTCTCTCCCCGTCACTGATGGCGAGTCCAAAGTCATAGCCCACCACCAAAAATTCGACTTCTCCGGCGAACTAAACCTCCTAACCTCCCAAGGCTCACTAGTAGAAGCCCGAACAGTCCTCGAAAGCCGCCTCCTTCGCATCCCCCGCAACGAATTACAGCGATTAATGCGGCAAGAAGGCGATATTGCAAACCTGATCACCTCCTCAATCATCTGGCGCCGCATCGGCATCATCGCCGAAGCAACCGGTGGAATCGTCCTGCTAGGACACGCCGGCGATGCGGAAACAACACAAATCCAACGCTTCCTCGTTCGCAACATCTACCCCCACCGCATCGTCGAAGCATCCGCCGAAGAGACCGCGCTACCAGCGGTGATTCTCTCTGATGGCCGCACCCTGCATCGGCCCACCATCACGCAACTAGCCGACGAACTCGGCATCACCGAGCTTCCTGATCCCACGATGATCTACGACGTAATAGTCGTCGGCGCCGGCCCATCGGGCCTCGCAGCCGCTGTTTATGCGGCTTCTGAAGGCCTCTGCACCATCGTAGTCGAGGGCACTGCTCCCGGCGGGCAGGCAGGTACCAGCTCCAAGATCGAAAACTACCTCGGCTTTCCAACAGGAATCTCAGGCCAACGCCTGGCCAGTCGTGCCCAGTTGCAGGCGTTGAAGTTTGGTGTGCGCTTCGCCATCTCCAGAGAAACCATCACAGCGGAACAGGTCGATGGCATCCACAAACTCACGCTCGCAGGTGGCATCCCGGTCTGCTCAAGGTCTGTTGTCGTGGCCTCGGGCGCGCAGTACCGCAAGCTTTCGGTTGAGAACTACGTCCAGTTTGAAAACCGCGGTATCTACTACGCAGCAACCGCAATGGAATCTTTACTTTGTCGCGAAAATGAAGTGATCGTAGTAGGCGGCGGCAACTCCGCCGGCCAGGCCGCGGTCTTTCTATCAGGCATCGCGAAACACGTGCATCACATCGTCCGCGGTAAGTCGCTGGCGGCCACAATGTCGCAGTATCTGATCTCGCGCATCGAAAGCTCCTCCCACATCACGCTCTATACCGAGTCTGAAATCGTGAAGCTCGAAGGTGAAACCTCTCTCGAATGTGTCACTTGGACCAACCGTAAAACCGGCGAGTCCACGACGAAGCCTATCGGAAGCATCTTCGTGATGATCGGTGCCGAGCCGAACTCCGGTTGGCTCTTCGGAACGGTCCGGCTCGATAAAAAAGGCTTCATTCTTACCGGCGGCCCGGACGGCTTTGAGAGTACTCCCTACGCAACCAGCGTGCCGGGAATGTTCGCCGTCGGCGATGTGCGCTCCAACTCCGTGAAGCGCGTCGCGTCCGCGGTGGGCGAAGGCTCCGTGGTCATCTCAGACGTTCATCGCTACCTCGCAGACCATCGCAACCACTTCGCGGCCGAACCAAACTCCGCGCTTGCGGCGTTGCGATCGGCGAGCGCTGCAGCGACCCCGGAAGCCTAACGCAGTATGCTCCACACAACGCGTTGCATACCGCACTACATCCGCAAGTGATCGCAGAAAGATAGCGCACGCCCTCAATTTAAATACTTGTCAACCCCCCAACCCCCTAAACTATAGATAGCAAAGGAAATAGACTTGGCGTAGTTACCTTGCTCAATGCGCTATCCTGTTAATAGCGCGGTCAGCGTTCCGTCTGCTGTCTTCCTGTCTACTGTCTTCATCCTTAACCCCAATAGAATGAAACACTTGGAGCTAAGTCCTTTAGAAGAACATACTTGCGAGACATCTCTTCCTCGGAGCCCAACATTATAAAGCACTTACTCCCAAGACACCCCCACGCAGGGGGAGGGGGTACCCCCTAAGCAATAGCCGTAGCAACCAGCGCCTTAGCCTCGGTTTGGATCTGTTTCAGGTGCTCGGTCCCGTTGAAGCTCTCGGCATAGATCTTGTAGACATCTTCGGTTCCTGAAGGACGGGCGGCGAACCAGCCATTCTCCGTCGTAACCTTCAACCCGCCAATAGCAGCATGATTGCCAGGAGCTTCGGTCAGGATAGAGGTGATTGGCTCACCAGCCAGCTCCTTCGCGGAGACTTGGCTGGGCGAGAGCTTCGCCAGCTTAGCCTTCTCGTCCTTGGTCGCCGCAGCATCAATACGCTGGTAAACAGGCGAGCCGTATTTAGCTGTCAGCTCGCCGTAAAGCTGGCCAGGATCTTTGCCGGTCCGAGCAGTCATCTCTGCCGCCAGCAGCCCGCAGATAAGTCCATCCTTATCGGTGGTCCAAACAGTCCCATCGCGCCGCAGGAACGTAGCACCGGCAGACTCCTCGCCAACGAAGCCAAGCTGTCCGCCGATCAGTCCATCGACGAACCACTTGAAGCCGACAGGAACCTCAAGCATCGGACGCGAAAGGCCAGCAGCGACGCGGTCAATGATGGACGACGACACCAGCGTCTTGCCAATACCGACCGCAGAAGACCACTGCGGCCGATGCGTAAAGAGGTACTGAATACAAACAGCAAGGTAGTGATTAGGATTGAGCAGCCCGGTAGAAGACGTAACAATACCGTGCCGATCATGATCCGTATCGCAAGCCCACGCAACATCGAACTTGTCCTTATTGGCGATCATGCTGGCCATGGCAAAGGGCGAGCTGCAATCCATCCGTATGCGCGAGTCCCAGTCAAGCGTCATGAACCGGAAGGTTGGATCAACATACGGATTCAGCACCTCCAGCGGCAACTTGTACTGCTCCGCAATACGCGGCCAGTAGGCCACCCCAGCGCCGCCCAGCGGATCGACCGCCAGCTTCAACGCAGTTCCGCTCAACGCATCGAAGTCGATAACATTGGCAAGATCGTTGACGTAAGCCGTGATGTAGTCATGACGAATCGTCGTCTCCGCCGCAAGCGCCCGTGAGTACGACATTCGCTTCACACCCTGCAGTTTTGCGGCGATGAGCTCGTTCGCACGGTTCTCAATCCACTTCGTCGCGGTAGTGTCAGCCGGCCCGCCATTCGGCGGGTTGTATTTGAACCCACCGTCTTCCGGCGGATTATGGCTCGGAGTAATGACGATACCGTCAGCCGGCTCTTTGGCGCCGGAACTGTTGTACTCCAGGATCGCGTGCGAGAGCACCGGCGTCGGCGTATAGCCAAGGTCCTGGTCAATCATCACCGTCACCCCATTTGCCGCGAGCACCTCAAGCGCCGTAGCAAACGCCGGCTCGGAGAGCGCATGCGTATCCTGCGCCAGGAACAGCGGACCAGTAGTCTTCTGCTCCGCGCGGAACTCAACAATGGCCTGCGTGATGGCCAGAATGTGCGCGTAGTTGAAGCTGGTAGTGAGCGAGGAACCGCGGTGTCCACTGGTGCCGAACGCCACCCGCTGAGCCGGGTCGGCCGGATCAGGATGGTTGGCGTAGAACGCCGTAACCAGACGCGGAAGGTTCACAAGCTTGTCGGGAGAAGAGAGGTGACCAGGAGTATTAAGGGCATCGGAAGACATGAAAGAAGGATAGCGAAGGAAGCAGGGAAGTAGGAAATGCAGGGCAGGGAAATCCGGCTGCCACGCAATCTACTGGCGCATCCCGTCCATACCCGTTACACTCCCCTCATTCCCTAATCTGCGGAGTAACGCCCTTGGCACGTTTCACCGGACTGCTCGGACTTCTAGTTTTTCTCGGCATCGCTTATGGTTTCTCCACCGACCGCCGCGCCATCCGCTGGCGGACGGTTGCCTGGGGTCTCGGCCTGCAGATCGCCTTCGCCTTCCTGGTGATCAAGTGGGCTTTCGGCCAGAAGATCCTCAGCGCCGCCTCGGTCGCCGTCACCTCCATGCTCGGCCACGCCGCCGACGGCTCCTCGATGGTCTTCGGTCGTCTCGGCACACCTGGAGACGCGCTCTCCACCTTCGCCTTCGCCGTCCTTCCGACGATTATCTTCGTCTCAGCGTTTTTTGCCGCGCTCTACTATCTCGGCATCATGCAGCAGATCATCAAAGTAGTTGCATGGATCATGCAGCGGACGATGGGAACCAGCGGTGCGGAATCCACCAACGTCGCCGCCAGCATCTTCATGGGCCAGACCGAAGCACCCCTGACGATTCGCCCGTTCCTCAACGGCGCAACCCGCTCCGAGCTCATGACCATCATGACCTCCGGCATGGCGCATGTCTCCGGCGGAATTATGGCTGCTTATATCAGCTTCGGCATCCATGCGAAGGACCTGCTCTCGGCTGTCATCATGACCGCGCCGGGAACGATTCTCGTCGCCAAGATGCTGGTTCCTGAGACCGAAGTGCCGGAGACTATGGGCATCGTGAAGATGCCACCCAGCGAAGAGCACAACAGTGAGAACTTCATCGGCGCTATCGCTCGCGGCACCATCGACGGCGGCCAGCTAGCCTTCAACGTCGCCATCATGCTCATCAGCTTCCTCGCGCTCGTCGGCCTGGTGAATGCCTGCATGCTTGGCATCTCAAACTTCGCCTGGGCTCATGGACATGTCCCATTCCCACACTCGCTCAACTCCGTCCTCGGCGTGGTCGGCGCACCGGTGGCGTGGCTCATCGGTATCCCGTGGCGCGAGGCCAAAGACATCGGCAACCTGCTCGGAACACGCGCAGTGCTCAACGAGTTCGTCGCCTATACCCAACTCGGGCTACAGAAGGGAACGCTGACACCGCGCACATTCTCCATCGCTACGTTTGCGCTCTGCGGCTTCGCGAATCTCGGTTCCATCGGCATGCAGATCGGCGGCATTGGCGCCCTGATCCCACACCGCCGCAACGAGCTAGCCAAGCTGGGCCTCCGTGCGATGCTTGCGGGAACCATGGCGAACCTCATGTCCGCCAGCATTGTGAGCATGCTCATCAAGTAAGGAAGAAAACTCAGGAAGTTGTGTTCGGATCGCGCTCTAACAAAGAGCGATCCCATTTTGCCAGGTTCGCCGCTGCTTCATAGGTACTCTGCAGAAAGTCGAGTAACGCCGCGTCCGGAGAGCTCTCAGCACGAAGATCGTCGTACTTCAGGATGAACTCTCCCAGCTTCGCGTTATAAGCCGCAGCATCTGGTAGAACCTTTGCTTGCTCCAAACCTGCTGGCGACGGTGCCGCGTAGCAATAGAAGGCGGCCTCACCAAACCCTCCATTTCCCGGCCAAAATCCTGCGCTGATTACTTCACGCGAATATGCCTCACGCGTGATTGCATCCGCATCCGGACGCGCAGGCGCTCGCCTTCCGGAAAAGCGTGTTACAGCCAGATCGAAACTCCCCCAAAAGAAGTGTGCCGGACTCACCTTCCCAAGAAAGCGTGAGGAAAACTGTTGGAAGATCTGTTCCACTCGAAGCAGGATGCGCCAAAAGCTATGTGCGGCCTCTGGGTCATACGTCGCATGTTGTGTGTCTTCCTCAAATCGAATCGGCGCAGGCAGTTCGCACGGCATCGGATCAATCCTGATGGATACTCCAAGTGCCGTCAGGGTGTGCTGATACTCGTTGTAAAACTCCGCTACAGACTGCGACCGTAACGGCGTCGTAAGAGTAGCCCCGTTGCTCAACCGATAGCGTAGATCGTGACTTACGAAATCGAACTCAATCTCCAACATCTCTGCGCCGTAGGGCATCGCCGAAGTGCTCAAGCCGCGTGCACTGACATAGAGCGGAACGTTCCACCAATGGGCCTGCAGTGGGCTCAATGCCAAACGAGTCTTCCCGATAATCTGGGTCCACATATGCAGCGTGTCGGCTGTTTTACTCCATTGAGACCACTGCAGTTCAGGCCAAACGGTTTCGCTGTTTGTTTCGATCTGCGCCATGTTCCATCTCCTCTGCAAAGCCATACTGACGGAGACACAACCTTACATCCGCGAATGGCTGCCGCGTCTAGTGTCCTGCCATCATGTCGTTGAACTTGTTCACAAATTCGTGTTCCTTCGGGCCCGGGTTGTTCCGCAACATCCCTACGCGCTCGACCAACACCTCATCGGCATTTGTTCCGAGCACCGCAATCGTCTCCTCGATAAAGTCCTTCAACGGCATCGCTCGCGGGTCAACGGCCATTTGGGGACCCATCAACTCGGTCTGCACATACGGCGGAGCAATCTCCAGCACCTTCACACTTGTTCCTTTCAGCAAGAAACGCTGCGATAGTGCATAGGAGTGCATCGCTGCCTTCGTCGCTGAATATGTCGCTGTCAACGCCAGCGGAACAAATGCCAGCCCCGAAGTCACATACGCAACCGCCGCTTCCGGCTGGTTCTTCAGGTGTTCAATCAGCGCCGACGTCATCCGTATCGGCCCCAGCAGGTTGGTTGTCACAGTAGACGCAACGAGGGCATCGTCGATCATGCCCTCCACGCTATCGGGCTTCATGATGCCCGCGTTGTTGATAAGCATATTCAGCTTCGGATGCTCCGCGGTTAGCTTTCCTGCGACCGTCGTAATGCTTGCGGGATCCTCGATATTAAGCTCAACAAACGCCATGCCGGGATTGGCTTTGGTTGTCTCTTCCAGAACAGCCTTGCGGCGACCAGAGATGATTACCTGGTTTCCCAGACTGTGCAGCGCCTCAGCCAGTCCGCGTCCAATGCCCGAACCGCCGCCAGTGATAAAGATCGTGTTTCCCGTCAGTTTCATTGCCGCTCCTGTTTGTTTCGCAAGTATTTGTACTCCAACAGATGAGGACCCGTTGCATAAAGATTCGCCGTTTGCAGTACGATTCTTATAGAGAATTACATTATGTCCGCAGCACCCGATCAGTATGCCCGCGCCTTAGCCGCCGCCGACGCTATCCGCGTCCTCCATCCGGCAAAACCGATCCTCGGCATCATTCTAGGCTCCGGCCTGGGCAACTTCGCCAATCAAGTCGAATCTGCCACAACCATTCCCTATGCAGATATCCCCGGCTGGCCGCTCTCGACCGTCGCCGGTCATTCCGGCAAGCTCGTTCTTGGGACCGTCAGTGGCGTTAATGTCGCCGTCATGCAGGGTCGCGTCCACGCCTATGAAGGCTACTCGATGGCGGAGGTTGTCTTTCCTACGCGGGTGCTCGCGCTGCTTGGCTGCACCAGCCTCATTGTTACCAACGCTGCAGGCGGCATTAACCGTAACTATGGCCAGGGGGGCCTCGTCTGCATCTCCGATCACATCAATCTCACTGGCACCAATGCTGCGCTGGGTCCCAATGAGGCGCGCTTTGCCTGCATCCCCGGCGCCGGTCAGCGCTTCTTTGATATGTCGACTGCATACTCCTACCGCTTGCGAAAGATCGCGCGTGTAGAAGCAGCCGCGCAGGACATTCCCATGCCGGAAGGAGTCTACCTCGCTGTTCTTGGGCCGAGCTACGAGACGCCAGCCGAAATTCGCGCTTTCCGCTCGCTCGGGGCTGATCTTGTTGGCATGTCGACGGTTCATGAGGTGATTGTGGCCCGCCACATGGGGCTCGAAGTGCTGGGGATTTCGTTGGTTACCAATATGGCCGCGGGTGTCCTTGACGAAGCGATCAATCACGAAGAGGTGATGGAGATGGGAAGGCGTGTCGAAGCGCAGTTCACCGCTTTGGTGAAGGCACTCGTGCCGCAGGTAGTGGAGGCCATCGCGCCCTGAGCCGCATCCCGTACACTATCTCCGTGCCTGTCGCCGAACAGCTAATGCTTCCGAAAAAGCCGATTCTTATCGGCATCGCCGGCTGTTCCGGCTCCGGCAAAACGACACTTGCTGCCGAGCTCGCCCGCCAACTGGACGCTACGCTCTTCCCACTCGACCTCTACTACCGCGATCTCTCCCAGTTTCCACTCGACATGCGGGAGAAGCGCAACTTTGATCACCCTGACTCGCTCGAGAGCGAGCTCATTATCGAGCACGTCCGAGGGCTCGCGCAGGGGAAGACCATCCAGCGGCCCGTTTACGATTTCTCGACACACTCTCGCGTCGCGGGAGAATTTGAGGCGGTCGAGCCCTCGAAGTTCGTTCTTGTAGAAGGTATCCTGGCGCTGCACTATCCAGAGTTGCATCCGCTGTTCGACTTCAGTATCTATGTCGACGCGCCCAACCAGATCTGCCTCAAGCGCCGTATCTATCGCGACATGCGCGAGCGCGGGCGCACGAAAGCTTCGGTCATCGCCCAGTTTGAAGCCACAGCCCACCCCATGGCCGAGCTGTACGTGCTCCCGTCACAGAAGCGAGCCACCATGACTGTTACTGGTACTGAAAACCTTGACTGGTCTATTGAGTTGATTCTCCGGGAACTGAGCAAGCGGCAACTGTTCAGTTAGCTTCTATAGCCCGGCAAACGTAAAACGGCAAGACCCGAAAGTCTCGCCGCTTCTGTTTCATAGAAAACTAAGCGTGTACTGGCTCAAGAAGAACCTGTGCAAACTTCTTCTCTGTGCGTGCCTTGTACGCGTCTTTATGGAACGCATATCCGGCGAT
>Ga0302308_10004961_pt1 | contig 10411 bp, 11 predicted proteins | sample III_Palsa_E3_3_FD_200531 | JGI IMG/M metagenome (GOLD analysis project Ga0302308, IMG submission 200531) | Peat permafrost microbial communities from Stordalen Mire near Abisko, Sweden - III_Palsa_E3_3 | ecosystem: Environmental > Terrestrial > Soil > Palsa > Peat permafrost | place: Sweden... | reverse complement strand
CGTGGTGTACGCGAGCGCGCCCGCCTCTTCCAGCACCTGGCGCACCGAGGCGATGTTCGAGCCCTTCTGGCCCACCGCGACGTAGATGCAGCGCACCTGGCGGGTGACGTCGCCCGACTCCCAGTTCGCCTTCTGGTTGATGATCGCGTCGATGGCGATGGCGCTCTTGCCGGTCTGCCGGTCGCCAATGATCAGCTGCCGCTGGCCCCGGCCGATCGCGGTCATCGCGTCGATGGCCTTGATCCCGGTCTGCAGCGGCTCCTTCACCGGCTGGCGGTCCACCACCGAGGGCGCCTGGGTTTCCAGCGGTCGATCCTCGGTGTCCTCGATGGGCCCCTTGCCGTCCAGCGGCTCGCCCAGCGGCCCGACCACGCGGCCGAGGAAGCCGTCGCCGACGGGCACCGACAGGATCTCGCCGGTGCGCCGGACCTGCTGGCCCTCCTCGATCTCGTTGAACTCGCCGAGGACCACCACGCCGATCTCGCGGATGTCCAGGTTGAGGGCCAGGCCCCGGACGCCGTTTTCGAACACGAGCAGCTCGTTGGCCATGGCGGAGGGCAGTCCCTCTACCCGGGCGATGCCGTCACCGCACTCGGTGACGGTGCCGATCTCGTCCCGGGCGGCGCCCGCCGGCTCGTATTCCTGGACGAAACGCGCCAGCGCGTCCCGGATCTCTTCCGGCCGGATCGTCAGCTCAGCCATTGTCCTGCCTGTCTTCTCGTACGTAGGTCTTGTTGTCCGCGGTCATGCTTGCGGGCGCTGCCATCTCAGCCGGCCAGCTTCCGCCGGACCTCGGCCAGCCGGGTGGCTGCGGTTCCGTCAATAAGGTCATCCCCGATCTGGACCGAAATTCCACCAAGGACCGAGGAATCAAGCACGACGTTCAGTTGAATACGGTGCCCGTAAACGGTGGCCAGCGCCTCGGCGAGCCGGCTGCGCTGGCTCGCGGACAGCTCGACCGCCGACCGAACCACCGCGATCAGCTGCTTGCGGCGCCTGGCCGCGATGTCGGCACAGATCTCCAGGGCCAGGGGCAGCGAGCGCCCGCGCGGATGCGCCACCACCTGATTGATCAGGGCGAGCGCCGCCGGGGTCACCTGGCTGGCCAGCAGGGTGTCGAGCAGGCGCCGTTTGCCATCTTCGGGCAGCGAGGCGTCGGCCAGCGCCGCCCGCAGATCCGGCTGCGCCGAGATCACCCGGCCGAACCTGAACAGCTCGTCCTCGAGCTCGTCGAGGGTGCCGTCCGCGTCCGCGCCGAGCACCATCGCCTCGATCGCGAGTTGCTCGACCGCGTCCGCCAGGTCACCCGGGCTGGCCCAGTGGGCTTCGACCGCCGCCACGACCAGGGCCTCGGTCCGCCCGGTCACCTTTCCATGCAGCAGCGCGCCGACGATAGCCCCCTTCTCGGCCGCGGGCTTACCCGCGTCGGACAGCGCGCGGCGCAGCATGTGCTCGGTGTCGAGCACGCCGACCACCGCGAACAGCTCGTTGGCGAGCCTGGTGGCCACGGTGGCGCTGGTGATGTCCTCCGCCGTCAGCCGCTCGGAGAGATCGGCGAATGAGGCCCGGCTCGCACCGCGCATGCTCATCGCCTCCGGGACGGTGATTGAAGGATTTTCGCGGAACGGGCCGTGGTGGCAGCCTCGTGGCAGGTCTGCGGCCTCACTGGCTGGGCACCTGATCGAGCTCGCCGAGGAACCGGTCCACCATCCGGCTCTGCCGGGCCTCGTCGGTCAGCGACTCGCCCACGATGCGGCTGGCCAGCTCGGTCGCCAGCGTGCCGACCTCGGTACGCAGCGAGGTCAGGGCCTGTTGCCGTTCCGCCTCGATCTGGGTCTGGGCGGCTTCGGTGATCCGGCGCGCCTCAGCCTGAGCCTGCTCGCGCATCTCGGCGATAATCTGCGCGCCCTGTTCCCTGGCTTCCTCGCGCATCCGGGCCGCCTCGTGCCGGGCCTCGGCCAGCTGCTCGCGATACTGGTCGAGCAGCTCCTTGGCCTCGGCCTGGGCCTCCTCGGACCGGGCCAGGCCGCCCTCGATCAGCTCGGTGCGCTCGGCCAGCATCTGCTGGATCCTCGGCAAAAACATCTTGCCGAGGAAGCCGAACACAAACAAGAAGCAGATCGTCCCGATGATGAGCTCGGGGAGCGAGGGAATCAGCGGGTCCTGCTGCGTTGCCGCTGCGGCTAGATCATGCATGGTTCAGCCACCTTTACTGATGGTCAGGCAGCGTGGAAGATGAACGGGACGACCAGGCCGAGCAGCGCGAGAATCTCGGTCAGCGAGAACCCGATCCACATGTAGAGCGAGATCCGGGCGGTGGCCTCGGGCTGGCGGGCCATGGCCTCGATCGCGTGCCCGAAGACCAGGCCGATGCCGATGCCAGGGCCGATCGCCGCGAGGCCGTACCCGACCGCGCCGAAGTTGATCTGCAAGGTGGTGGTAGCCGCAGCGGCTAGAGCGGACATGTATCTATCTCCCTTTCGGTTCGGGTCGGCGGAGCGATCCGCCGGAGACGTCGTAGACGAGCGGAAGCATCAGTGCTGCGCTTCCAGCGAGCTCGCTATGTAAGTGGCGGTGAGGGTGGTGAAGATAAACGCCTGCAGCAGGTCGATCAGCAACTCGAGCACGAAGACGAACAGCACCATCGCGGCCGAGCTCACGGCGAAGAGCAGCCCGATGGTGAAGCTGGCCAGGTACCAGGTGGCAACGATAAAGATGACGAGCAGCAGGTGACCGGCGAACATGTTCGCGAACAGCCGGATGCCGAGCGTGAACGGCTGGATGAAGAAGAACCGGAGCAACTCGACCGGGATGAGGATGATGTACACCGGCCAGGGCACGCCGCGTGGCCACATGTTCGAGATATAGCCCCAGGCACCCTGGTTCTTGAAGCCCAGGTACAGGTAAAGCCCGTAAACTATGAGCGCCAGCGGTACCACGAACCCGATCCTCGACATCGCCGGGAACTGGAAGACCGGGATCAGTTCCATCAGGTTCATCAGGAAGATGTAGAAGAAGAGCGACACGAGGAACGGGAGGTAGACGTCGCCCCTCCGGCCGAGCGAGGGACGCAGGATCTGGTCGCGTATCGCCAGGATGCCCAGCTCACCGAGATTCTGTATGCCTCGAGGCACCAGCTTCGGCTTCCTGAACGCCAGCCAGAAGAAGGCGATCACGATGACCGTGCACAGGACGGCGATCAGCATCGGCTTGGTGAAGTGAAAGGAGCCGACGGAGAAGAGCGGCTTGAAGCTGAAGTTCTGCAGTCCGGGCGCGGGGAATCCGCAGCCGCTGAAGAGGTGGCATCCCCCACCCACCTGCCCAACCCCCTTCACGACCGCGACCACCTGTACGTCACCGATCATCGGTCATTCCCTTTCACCCGTCCTTGCCCGTCGCGACCTTGCTCCAGCGAGCCCTGCCTGCCGTAGCGGTAGATGACGAAGCCCACAGAGATCGCCAGGCCGAGCATCATGCCGGCCGGAAACGGCCATTCGGCGTGGACGGCCTTGCCGATCCCCCAGCCGATGGCGCCGTAGGCGACCAGGCCGGAGATCATGTAGCTGAACACGGTCCACCCGGTGCTCAGGCCGAGCGCGCGCATCTCCGCCTCGTCCAGGTCGCTGGCGCGCCTGGTCACGGCGCCTTTGCCGTTGCCGCTCATGTCAGCCGCCACACCTCACTGCTTCGCCCCCGGTTCGACATACAGCATCTTGACCCGCATCGCCGCGATGACCTGCGCGGCGCTCCACAGCAGGATGCAGCCGATCGCGGTGAAGCCCAGGGTCCTGGTGCTGAACGCGGTCGTACCTTCGAGCGAGGACACGACCACGGCCAGGGCGACGATCTTGACCAGGAACGTGGCCAGCGCGGCGACCATCATGGCCGACTGGCTGATCCGCGCCGTCCATCCGACCACCGCGATGCTGATGCCGAGGAACAAGGCCACGATCGCGACCCCGAGCAGCGCGCCAACCAGGCCCTTGACCCCGACGAGGGCAGCGCCCACGGCGACCATGACCAGCGCGCCGAGGGCGGTGGGTATCGCCGCGCGCCGTACGACGATGGCATAACTCGCCAGCATTACTTGGCTCCTGAAATTAAGGCACCGCAGATACGGGAGCGTCCCCCGCACGCGGCATGGCTCGGCAGTCGTGCCGCAGTCGCGACGCGGGTACCCAGCCGGGTTTACGAAACGTATCACGGGCCTCTCATTTGCCGAAGAGGGGCTGCTCGTGAAACCTATCACAAAGTCCTTGACCCTGTCTTTACCTGATCGCACACAATTTATGACCAACGCCGCGATCAGCCTGGCGCGGTCCGCTTTCCCCCCGCCGCCGTTATGTGTCCGGCCGGTTACGCCAGTTCCGTTCCGCAGGGGATAAATCGCCATATACCATGACATTTAACCTGTCCAGGCAGGCAACGGTCGGGGCGTGCGGTGGGTCAGTCGCGCGGACCAGCGCGGACCAGCGCGGGCAAGGGAAGGTAAAGGCAAGGTATAGGCGGACCTGCCGGTGGCCCTAGCTGGGCCGTGTTTCAGGGGGGCTGAGCCTGGGAAAACGGGTCAGGGCGGTCGAGAGGATCATCCTCGGATCCCGGGCCGGCGCCAGGGAACGACGCCTGACCATTGTGCGGGACCTGACCGCTGCTCGGGGCCTGACCGTCGAACGGGGCCTGACCGTCGAACGGGGCCTGGCCGTCGAACGGGGCCTGACCGTAGAACGGGGGCTGGCCATTGAACGGGGCCTGACCATTGAACGGGGCCTGACCGGGAATGGGCTCTGGAGCTGGGAACGATGCCGGAGCTGGGAAAGGTCCACGGTCGGGGAAGGGGCCCCGGTACGGTCCCCGGTCGGAGGGAAGCTCGTGGGGGAATGCCACCGGGCCGGAGAACGGCGCGGGGCTGACGAAGGGCTTGGCACCAGGCCGGCGGGGCGGCCGGGGCAGCGAGTCAGCCGGGCCCCTGGGCAGTGAGTCAGCCGGGAGCGGGGCCAGCGGGTCGGCGTCCGTAACCCATCCGGCGCCCGGAAAATCGGGGCCGCGGCCGACACCGGGGAACGGGGGCGCACCGGGGAATGGGGGCGCAGGGGGGACCGGGGGCGCAGGGGGGAAAGGATCGCCATCGCGAGAGTATCCGAGGAATGAGTCGTAGCCGGACGGCGGCGCGGCGTTGGCGGACGCGGGGTTGGCAGGCGCGGGGTTGATAGGGGCCGCGCCCTGGACAGCCTGCGTCTGTGCCTCGGCGGCCGACGGCCTGGCTGGGTAATAGCGGGCGGCCGCCCGGGTACCGGGCGCCCGGGCCGCGGTTCGCGACGTGGCGGCGCCAGAAGAGACTTTATCCCGGCTGAAGGCCCGCCAGGGACGTAGCCGGGGCATCGTGGCGGGCAGCAGGGCGAGCACCGCGACGCCGGTCGCGGCGGCGAACACGGCCGAGGGGGACCGGACCAGCGACAGCGAGACCACGGTGACGGAGAACAGAGCCGCCCACAGGTACATGAGCAGCACGCTCTGCCGGTAGGAATGGCCGATGTTCAGCAGCCGGTGATGTAGGTGCTGCCGGTCGGCCACCATGATCGGCTTGCCCGCCCGGGTCCGCCGGATAACCGCGAACATCAGGTCCGCGTAGGGGATGACGAAGATCGCGGCCGGCATGAGCAGCGGGAGGAGGGTCGGGAACCGGTCCAGGGCGTGGTGCCCTGGGTAGTTGGTCAGCAGGGCAGGGTCGAGGGAATCGGTGCTCGCGATCGGACCGTAGGCGAGCATCAGGCCAAGCAGCATCGCGCCAATGTCGCCCATGAAGATCCGCGCCGGGTAGAAGTTGTGCGGCAGGAACCCGAGGCACATGCCGACCAGCAGCGCCGACGCCACCGCGGGCAGCGACTGCGACGGGGTGCCGATGGTCCGGACGAGCGTGTAGGTATACACCAGGAACGACAGCGCGGCCACGGCCACGATGCCCGCGGCCAATCCGTCGAGGCCGTCAATGAAGTTGATCGCGTTGATGGTGACCACGACGATACCGATGGTCAGCGTCACGCTCAGGTCCGGTTCGAGCGGGAACACGCCGCCGCTCGGTGTCGGCAGCCAGGGCAGCGCCTGGCCGCTCCACACCAGGATGCCGGCCGCCGCGACCTGGCCGGCCAGCTTGCTGATCGCGCTGAGCCCCCACCTGTCGTCGACGAACCCGACCACGACCGCCGGCCAGCAGCAGGCCCGCTTCTGTCCTGGACCCGGCCGTCTGGAAGGGGTCCCGCAAGACCGAGAGCCGGCTGGCGATAAGCAGCCCGGCGACCAGTCCGCCGTACATGGCCAGCCCGCCGAGCAGCGGCGTCGGCGTGGTGTGGGTATCACGGGCCCGTGGCTCATGCATCGCGCTGGTACCGACCGCGACCCGTCGCACCAACGGGACCAGCAGGTAGGTCACCGCGGCAGTGACGAGCAAGACCAGGGCGTACTCGCGCATGGCGCCTCAGCGGGCCTGGATCTGATGAGCTTTCATCACCGCCACTTTATGGCACCAGCTAGGCGCCGGAGGGCGGCTCACCGACAGCGGGTCCCGCCGAGCCGCCGGAACCCTCCAGCGGATGGGGCAGCGCGGGCTTGAAGCCGGCGGCCCTACTTTCGACCGTGGGGCTGTCGACGGTGGGGCTGTCGACGGTGGGGCCCGCGTTCTCGGCGTAGTGCTCGTTATCGGCGATGACCGAGGCCACCATGCGCAGCCGGTCCACGGAGATCGCTCCGGCTCGGAGTACCTTCGGTATGGTCCCGGTCAGGTCCAGGATGGTAGACGGGATGTTCTCGGCGCAGGGCCCGCCGTCGAGGTAAACAGAAACCGACTCACCTAGCTGCTCCTGCGCTTCGTCGGCCGTAATGGCCGACGGATGGCCGTGCCGGTTGGCGCTGGACACGGCGAGCGGGCCGGTCTGCTTCAGCACCTCCAACGCGACCGAATGCAGCGGCATGCGCAGCGCCACCGTGCCCTTGGTGTCGCCCAGGTCCCAGAGCAGCGTCGGGCTGGCCCGGAAGACCAGGGTGAGCGCACCCGGCCAGAACTCGTCGATCAGGTCCTGCCCGAACGCCCCCAGGTCCTCCGCGAGCGCCGCCGCGGCCCGGGCCGTGCCCACGAGCACCGGCGGCGGCATGTTCCGGCCCCGGCCCTTGGCCGCGAGCATGGTCGTGACCGCGGCCGGGGTGAACGCGTCCGCGCCGATACCGTAGACCGTGTCGGTCGGCAGCACGATCAGCTCACCAGCTCGCGCCGCCGTTACCGCGGCGTCGATCCCCGCGGTCCGGGCCTGCGCGTCCCGGCAGTCATAACGCACGCTCATCTAGTCGCCACTCCTGCCAATTCTTCCCAGGCGCCGTTTGGCGGCGCGACTTCCGCGGGCGCCACTTGTTATGGGCGTCACTTGTTTGGGGCCACTGTGTGGGCGTTACTGTTCAAGGTCCTTCGCCGGACCAGGCCGCGGTAACGAAGCGGTCCCGGTTGGCCAGGTCCTTGTGGTTGCGGGTGTCCCGCCAGCCGGATTCCTCGGGGAACACCCAGTACACCGCCGCACCCTGCTGGAAGCCGTGCTCGACGGCCACTAGCCCGCCGGGGCGCAGCAACCGCCGCGCGGTGCGTTCCACGGTCCGGATGGCTTGAAGACCGTCCGTTCCGCTCCATAGTGCCGAGGGGGGATCGTATTCGCTGACCTCAGGGTCGACGAATGCCCCCACCGGGATATATGGCGGGTTACTGATCACGAGGTCCACCGTACCGTCGAGCTCGCCGAGCACCTCACCGAAGTCGCCCGCGTGCAGCATGATGCGGCCCGCGGTGTAGGGGGCGCTCTGCACGTAGCGGGTGATATTGCGTTCGGCCCAGGCGCGGGCCAGCGGATCGGCTTCGACCGCATGCACCCTGGCCCGGGGGACCTCCTGCCCGATCGCCAGCGCGATCGCGCCCGACCCGGTGCCCAGGTCGGCCACCACCGGCTCGGCGACATCCATGTCGCGCAGCTTGCCGATGGCCCAGCCGGTCATGACCTCGGTCTCCGGCCGCGGCACGAACACCCCGGGTCCCACGTCGAGCTCTAGGTAGCGGAAGTGCGCCCGGCCGGTGATGTGCTGCAGCGGCTCACGCGCGGCCCGGCGGGCGATGTCGGCCCAGAAACGCGCGTCAAACGCTGAATCGGGCACCGTGTGCAGCTCGCCGCGCCTGACATTGTGCACGCTGGCCGCGATCAGCTCGGCGTCCGCCCGCGGGGATTCGACCCCGGCCTCGGCCAGTCGCAGCGCGGCGAGCGCCACCTCGTCAAGCAGCAGGCTCATCATGGCTTGTGCCGACCAGCTTCGCGGCGAGGTCCGCGGCGGCCAGCGCATCGATCACCGCGTCAAGCTCGCCGTCGATGACCTGGTCCAGGTTGTAGGCCTTGTAACCCACCCGGTGGTCGGAGATGCGATTCTCGGGGAAATTGTAGGTGCGGACCCGCTCTGACCGGTCGACGGTCCGGACCTGGCTGCGCCGCTCCGCGCTGGCCTTGGCGTCGGCGTCGGCCTCGGCCTGCGCGAGCAGCCGGGCGCGCAGCACACGCATCGCCTGCTCCTTGTTCTGCAGCTGGCTCTTCTCGTTCTGGCAGGAAACGACGATACCGGACGGCAGGTGGGTGATCCGCACGGCCGAGTCGGTCGTGTTCACGCTCTGCCCACCCGGCCCGGATGACCTGAACACGTCTACCTTCAGGTCGTTGTCGTTGATCTGCACCTCGACCTGCTCGGCTTCGGGCACCACGAGCACGCCGGCCGCGGAGGTATGGATGCGGCCCTGGGATTCGGTGACCGGCACGCGCTGCACGCGGTGCACCCCGCCCTCGTACTTCAGCCGGGACCAGGCACCCTCGGCGCCCCTGCCCTTCACGGCGACCGTCGCGTCCTTGACCCCGCCCAGGCCGGTCACGGTCGAGTCGAGGATCTCGGTCTTCCAGCCGCGCCGCTCGGCGTAGCGCAGGTACATCCGGAGCAGGTCACCGGCGAAGAGCGCGGATTCCTCGCCACCCTCGCCCGCCTTGACCTCCAGGATGATGTCACGACTGTCGTTCGGGTCCCGCGGCACGAGCAGCTTGCTCAGCTGGGCTTCGATCTCTTCCCGCCGTGCGGCCAGCTGCTCGGCTTCCACCCCGAACGAGGAGTCTTCCCGGGCGAGCTCGTGTGCCGCCTGTTCGTCGTCGGCGGTCTGCTGCCACTGGTGGTACGCGTTCACGATCGGGGTCAGCTCGGCGTAGCGACGGCCCAGCGTGCGTGCCCTGTCCTGGTCGGAGTGCACGCCTGGGTCGGCGAGCGCGTGTTCAAGCTCTGCGTGCTCACTTACCAAATCGGTAAGCCGGTCGAACACCGAGGATCCTTTCGTGCTTCTTCATTGTCTTCCGCTGTCGCGCTGGCGGGCTGTCGCGCTGGCGGGCGGCGAACAATGGCGCGACTGGCTGTCGGGCGGCTACAGAGCAAGCCACCCGAACGCCATTCGAGCCACCGTCGCGCCCACCTGTTTGCTTGCTTTGGCTCTTGCGCTACAGCTCACGGCCGGCTTTGGGCTCGCAATCGGGCTTGTTGCCACAAGGGGCCTAGCGGGCGGGGCCTGGCGACCTTACGTCTTCAGGCCCCTGGACTACTGGCCCCTCGGGCCCTTTTGTATTCCACGCCCGGGATACGGGCGGGTTACTTGGTTTCGGCTTTCTGGCCGGTGGGGTTCTTGCCGAAGCGCTTCTCGAAGCGGGCGACGCGGCCGCCGGTGTCGAGGATCTTCTGCTTGCCGGTGTAGAACGGGTGGCAAGCTGAGCAGACCTCGACGTGGATGGTGCCGCTGGGCGCGGTGCTCCGAGTGGTGAAAGTGTTCCCGCAGCCACACGTCACCGTGGTGACGTTGTACTGGGGGTGAATGTCTGTCTTCATGACAACTCCTGCCTTGAGCGGTCGCCGGGTCGCCCGCAGGCGTGAACCGGTACCGCATGGTTGCGGCTTTCTAGTGTGCCAAACAGTGAAACTAGTTTTGCTGACCTGGCATTCCCGCTGTCCCAGGTAGGCGCTGTCCCAGGTCGGCGCTGTCCCAGGTCGGTCAGCGGGGTGACGGAACCGGATCAGGATGACCCCAGGGTGGTCTTCTGGACCTGGAGCAGGAACTCGGCGTTGCTCTTGGTCTTGCGCATCTGCTCCATGAGCAGCTCAAGTGCCTGCTGAGGCTCGAGCGCGTGCAGCACCCGGCGCAGCTGCCAGATGATCTTGAGCTCATCCGGGGAGAGCAGGATCTCTTCCTTACGGGTGCTCGACGCGTCCACGTCGACCGCCGGGAAGAGCCGCTTCTCCGCAAGCTCGCGGCGCAGCCGCAGTTCCATGTTGCCGGTGCCCTTGAACTCCTCGAAGATGACCTCGTCCA
>Ga0302308_10004958_pt1 | contig 10416 bp, 9 predicted proteins | sample III_Palsa_E3_3_FD_200531 | JGI IMG/M metagenome (GOLD analysis project Ga0302308, IMG submission 200531) | Peat permafrost microbial communities from Stordalen Mire near Abisko, Sweden - III_Palsa_E3_3 | ecosystem: Environmental > Terrestrial > Soil > Palsa > Peat permafrost | place: Sweden... | reverse complement strand
GACGTATTGCTGGCGACCCCGCAGATCAGCGGGCCCATTGATCTGGTGCGGCCCAATGTCATGTACACCTATGCGGATCCGACCCTCGAGGCGCGTCCCGCGGGCCAGAAGCTGCTCATTCGCATGGGCCCCGAGAATGCAGCCGTCATCAAGGCGAAGCTGGTGGAATTACGCGCCGCCGTCACGGCCGCGGCGCCGAAACGCTAGTCGCAATGCGGCGACGCGGGGCTTTGGACCGCGTTACATTCGCTTCATAGAGCTGGCCCGTTCTCAAAATGTGACGTTGAATACTTCAGCAATGGCATCTTGTCACTACGCTGCGGTAGGAACACCACAAGGGCGGTTAACAATGTCTAAATCATCGAAGTCCATTTTTCACGGCGCGATATCCAGCAAGGGCATGGTCATTGCGCTGTCTGCGGCCGCAGCCTTAAGCGCTTGCGCGGTATACCCCGCGGCGCCGCCGCCACCACCACCGCCGCCACCGCCGGTGGCTTACTCACCGCCGCCGCCGCCCGCTGCCGCGGTGCAGATCGAGCTGCAGGCCACCGAAGCGCCGCCGCCGCTGCCGGAGTACGAGCAACCCGTGTGCCCGGAGCCGGGCTATATGTGGACCCCTGGTTATTGGGGCTATTCCTCCGGTGGTTATTACTGGATTCCCGGAACCTGGGTGAGCCCGCCGCAAGTCGGGGTGCTTTGGACCCCCGGTTATTGGGGCTTCGTCGGCGGAGTGTTTGCGTTTCACACCGGCTACTGGGGCCCGCATATCGGCTTCTACGGCGGCGTGAATTATGGCTTCGGCTACGTGGGCGTGGGCTACGCCGGCGGACGCTGGAACGGCGGCACCTTTGCCTACAACGCGGCGGTCAATAACGTCAACGTGTCAGTCGTTCACAACACGTATAACGAGACAGTGGTCAATAATGTGACCGTCAACCACGTGAGCTACAACGGCGGCAGCGGCGGCATCGCCGCGGCGCCGACAGCGCAGGAGCGAGTCGCGGCGCAGGAGAGGCATGTGCAGCCGACGCCTGCGCAGCAGCAGCATGTGCAGGCCGCCGCCAAGAATCCGGCGCTGTTCGCCAAGGCCAATGGCGGCCATCCCGCCATCGCGGCCACGGCCAGGCCAGGCGCCTTCACCGGTCCCGGCGTAGTCGCCGCGCATGGCGCGACTGCGGCCAAGCCGGCGGGCAACAACGATGTGATGCACGCCAATGGTCAGCGGCCGGGTACCGCGCCCGCGGCCCCCGCGGCGAAGCCCGCGAGCCCGGCGCCGACGGCCGCAAAGCCTGCACCGACGGCAGCGAAACCGGCACAAGCTTCGACCCCGAAGGCCCCGCCCGCGGCGCCGAAGGCTGCTGCGCCGAAGCCCGCGCCCAAGCCCGCGCCGAAGCCGGCAGCGCCGAAGCCGCCAAAAGAGGACAAGCCGCAGCGCTAAGCTTCCGCTTCAGTCATTGAGATGAATCCACGCCCGAGCCGCTTCAACGGCCCGGGCGTGGCGTTTCAGCGCTCACCACGGGCAGGTCGACGAAGCTCGAATTTTTCCCGCTTTCAATCACCTTGATCGTCGCCTTCTGATAGTCCGCCGGCTTGGCGAGGAAAATATTTTCCACGTAGGTCTGCGGGTTTCGATCGTAGAGCGGGAACCAGCTCGACTGCACCTGGACCATGATGCGATGGCCCGGCAGGAACACGTGGTTCGCCGTCGGCAATGCAAAACGAAATACCTGCGGCTTGTCGGCCGGAATCGGCGCCGGATTGCTGAACGAATCCCGATAGCGGCCGCGCAGGATATCCGCCGACACCATCAGTTGATAGCCGCCCATGGCCGGCTCGCGCCCGACCTCGTCGGGATACACGTCGATCAGTTTCACCACGAAGTCGCCATCCGTGCCGCTGGTGGCGGCAACCAGGTTGGCGATCGGCTCGCCGCTGATCTTCACCGGCTCTTGCAGCACCGCGGTTGCGAAGCTCAATACATCCGTGCGTGCCGCCACATTGCGCTGATCGCTCACCAGCCAGGTCTGCCAGGTTGTTTCCCCCGCATCGCCTTCGATGTGAATCGGGCGCGTCAGGTAGGGCACCGGCTTCGCCGGGTCGGCGACATAGGTGTCGACATCGCGTGCGGCTGGAGCAGGCGCCGCGTAACTGAGATTGCCGCCCGGCTGCAGATACAATTGCCGATGGGCGATGCTGCAGCCGCTCGCGCAGCCGCTGGGCCATGATGGCAGTGCCAGCCAGCGGTTGGTTCCGGTCTCGAATGCGTTGACCGGCGCAATCTCCAGCGGCGGTGCCTCATCCTTGAGGAAATGATCCAGAAAGGGCCGCAGCAGGTGCAGTCGAAAGTACTGCGCCGTATCGCTGCCGAACTTGATGCTGCCCACGGCGCTGCCGTCGAGCCGCTCTTGGTGATGGAACCAGGGTCCCAGCACCAAGAATACCTTGGAGTTATCGCTGTCCAGAGGCTTGATCGCCTTGTACACCGCGATGTTGCCGTAGATATCCTCTTGGTCCCATAAACTGTGCACCAGCATCACGGGCACCGTCACTGCCTGCTTCGCTAAGATCTTGTCCAGGGCTTGTGCCTGCCAAAAGGCATCGTAGGCAGGGTGGTTCAAGATCTTGCCGGCAAATCCAGTTTGCTCCAGACCGTGCAGCCGTGCCATTTCGCCCACGGACCCTGCGGCCAGCCACGTGTCGTAGTCATCGTAGTGATCCGTCCACCACTTGACGTCGCTGCCGCGGGTCGCCTCTTGATCATGGATGTAGCGCAGGCTGTCTTCCCGAAAGGCGCCGTTGTGAAACCAATCGTCTCCCCTCCAGCCATCGACCATGGAATTGATGGGAACCGCGGCGCGCAGCGCGGGATGCGGATGAACCAGCGCCATCAGCGATGTGAAGCCGTCGTAGGAGATTCCCAGAATGCCGACCTTGCCGTTGGACTCGGGAATGTTCTTCACCAACCAATCGATGGTGTCGAAGGTGTCGGTCGAATGATCGACCCCGGTCGAATTCAGCGGCCCCTGCAAGGGTCGGTTCATGACGTAGTCGCCTTGCGAGTCGTGCTTGCCGCGCACGTCCTGCACCACGCGAATGTAGCCGCCGTTGGCCACTGCATCGTCGGCCACGTCACCGCTGTCGAGGAGCGCCCCCAGGTGCGCAGTGCCGAGTTTGCCGATGCGGTCGGTGGCGCCGTAGGGCGTGCGCGACAGCAGGATGGGAGCGCGGTGCGCGCCGTGCGGGATGAGAATCACCGTGTTGAGCTGCACTCCATCGCGCATCGGGATCATCACCTGGCGCAGGCTGTAATCGAACGTATCCACGCGCGCAATGAAGCTTGCCGGCATCTCGCTGGCGAGCGGTTCGCCTGCGGCCGCAGGCAGCCCGAGCCACGTTGCGCAAAATCCGGCGCCAGCCAGCAGCATCGCGGCGGCGCGCCCAAGCGTATTCGACATCATGGAACTCCCGAAGCTAAAGGGTTGCGACCAACATCGTTGCGACTCGATGGCGCCGCAGTTTGCTGCATTGCAGTCTGGCGCGCAACGCGCCTATGCGCCGCGCGCATCGAGGCGGCTCAAGCGATTCGGTCCCAGGCGCAGAGTGAGCCCGGCCGCTATGATGCACAGCGCTCCGGAGACGAAGAACGCCGGAAGATAGGATTGCAACACGGTGCGCGAGATGCCGGCGCCAAGCGCCGCGCTTGCCGCACCCAACTGATGAGCTGCGAATATCCAGCCGAACACCAGATTGGCCTTGTCGCGGCCGAAGGTTTTCACCGTGAGGTTCACCGTCGGCGGCACGGTGGCGATCCAATCCAATCCATAGAACAAGGCGAACAGTGAGAGCCCCGAGAAACTGAAGGCGGCGAACGGCAGGTAGATGAGCGAGAGGCCTCGCAGTCCGTAGTACCAAAACAGCAGCCGGGCCGGATTGTAACGGTCCGAGAGCCAGCCCGAGGCCACCGTGCCGATGAAGTCGAACACCCCCATGGTGGCGAGCACGCTCGCAGCGGCAACCTCCGGCAGGCCCATGTCGGAGCACAGCGGAATGAAATGGGTTTGAATGAGGCCATTGGTGCTGGCACCGCAAATAAAAAAAGTCCCGAACAGGATCCAGAAGGTCGAGTTGCGCGAGGCCTCGCGCAGCGCGCTCAGGGCCGCGCCGCCGATCGATGCCGGCTCGGCCGGGCTGGCTGCGGGGCCGGCGGGCGCGACTGGGACGGTCGAAGGGGCGGCGCCGAACGGCTGCAAGCCGAGATCGGCGGGGTGATCGCGCATGAAACAGCGCACCAGCAGTGCGGCCGCGGCGAGCAATGCGCAGATGATGAGCAGCGCGCTGCGCCAGCCGGCCCGCGTTGCCACCCACGCCAGCAGCGGCAGGAACACGAGCTGTCCGGTCGCCGAACTGGCGGTGAGCAGCCCGACGATGAGCCCGCGCCGTGAGCTGAACCAGCGTAATGAGACGGTGGCTGCCAGCACCAACGCCGTTAGGCCGGTGCCCACCCCGACAACCAGCCCCCACAGCAACAGCAGTTGCCAGAGATGCTTCATTGCCAGCGACAGGGCGAATCCGCTGCCGATCAGGGCCAACGCGCACATCGTGACATTGCGCATGCCGAAGCGGTTGATAAATGCCGCGGCAAACGGACCCATGAGCCCGAACAGCACGAGGCGCGTGGCAAGGGCCGAGGAAATCGCGGCGGTCGACCAGCCGAACTCGCGCTGCAGCGGCAGCAGCAGCACACCGGGGGCACCGACGGCCGCGGCGGTGACCAGCATGGTCAAGAAGGTGGTCGCGACGACCACCCAACCATAATGCAAACCGCGGCGCGCCAGGAACGCCGCCAATCGAGCGCTGATGGACACTTGATCCTCGCCGTGAGATGAGCCGGATCCGCCTTGTTGCGGCAATGGCTGCAAGGGGGCATGATCGCCACGCGAGCAGCCATTTAGAGGCGATGTGACAGAACATGTCAATGCGCAACTAAGCGCAACGGGGGCGGCATGGATACCCTAGATTTCACAGTGTCGGCTGGAGTGGCGACGCTGTCGATACAGCGCTCCGCGGTCAGCAACGCGATCGACATCACCATCATCCGCGCCATCCATACGGCGCTCGATCAGATTCAAAAGGCGGACAGCGGCGCGCGCGCCGTGATCATCACCGGCAGCAACGATGTTTTCTGCAGCGGTCTGGATCTGCACTCGATCGATCTGAACACCCAGGAGGCGCGGCAGAGAGCGCACTTCGAAATGCGCCGCTTCATGGATCCGTTGATCCTGCGGCTCAGCGCTTTCCGCTATCCGATCCTGGCGGCGGTGAACGGCGCGGCGGTGGGCGCCGGCATGAGCCTGGCTCTGGCCAGCGATTTGATCGTTGCGAGCGACACGGCCTACTTTCTGCCCTCATTCGCGCGTCTCGGCCTGGTGCCTGATGCAGGGATCACGTTCAACCTGGCGCGCCGCGTCGGCGGCGGCCGCTCGCTGGCCGCGTTGATGCTGGCGGAGAAAATCGACGCAAAGACGGCGCTGGACTGGGGACTTGCCTATGCGGTGGTGCCGCCCGCGGAAGTGCTGCCGCGCGCGCGCGCGATCGCGCAGACTTTGGCGAGCGGGCCGATCGCAGTGCTCGGGCAAATTCGGGCCTTGCAGGCCTCCGCCTTCGACAATTCCCTACAGGAGCAACTGCGCGCCGAGCGCAGCGCCCAGGAGATGTCGCTCGAGACCCATGATTGCGTGGAGGGGGTGCGGGCGTTTTTCGAGAAGCGCGAGCCGCATTTCACGGGGCATTGAGGGTTGGCGCGCCGGCCCCGGCCCTGGCCCTGAGCGCCGCGATGTCGCCGGGTCCGGTGCGGCAGCATCCGCCGATCAGGCGCGCTCCCGCGGCGTACCACGCCGGCGCCGCATCCGCGAAGCATGTTGCCGCGTGAGCCGCGCTCCATCGCTTGGTGGCTGCATCGTAGAGCTCGCCGGAATTCGGGTAGGCGAGCAGCGGCTTGCTGGTGCAGCCGCGCATTTGCTGCAGCAAGGGCGCGATGAACTGCGGCGCCGTGCAGTTGACGCCGAGCGCGACGATTTGCGGGAAGTCATTTAATTGCGCTGCGCAGTCCGCGATCCTCTGTCCCTCGCAGGTGTGCTGGCCATCACGGCAGGAGAAGCTGATCCAGGCGCTGGCTGAGGGGAACTCGCGCAGCAGCCGTGCCAGCACCAGCGCCTCGCGTAACGAAGGCAGCGTCTCGCACGCCAACAGGTCGGCGCCCGACTCGGCCAACACCTGCAAGCGGGCCCGATGAAACTGCTCCAGTTCACGCTCGCCGAGCGCGTAGTGGCCGCGGTATTCGGACCCATCCGCCAGCACGGCGCCGTAGGGTCCGATGGACGCCGCAATCAACGGCCGCAAGCGGCCGGTGCGATTCTGCGCCTGGCTCCAGAACTGCTCGCGTGCCTCGATGGCCAGTGTCACTGCACGGCGCATCAACTGAGCAGCGGCGGCAGGCGCAATCCCGCGTGCGGCGAAGGCTTCGAAGCTCGCCTGGTAAGTCGCGGTGGTGGCTACGTCGGCGCCCGCCCTGAAGTACTCCAGATGCACCGCACGAATGAGATCCGGCTGCTCGATCAGGCACTTTGCGGACCATAGCGGGTCGGCGAGATCCGCGCCGCGCCGCTCGAGCTCGGTGGCCAGCGCGCCGTCCAGGATCACCCAGGGCTGCTGCGCGAGAAAGGCGCCGAGAGGATTATTCATTGAGCGCCTTAGGACCGCTCAGGTAGCGGCTGCCGCGGATGAAGTAGCGCAGCTTCAGCTCCGCCGCCTTGGTGATTCCAATGCGCGCGCTGCGGCCGATACGACCCACCGGCTGCCCGTCGCTGCCGATCCATAGGGGGCCGGGGACGAATAAATCGATGCCTTCGAAGCGGCGGTCGATCTGCAGGGCCTGCGTCAGACGCCCCGGCCCGCGCGTCAGGTTCAACTGGCCGCGACCTTTGCCGGCCCACATATGTTCTGTACCGTACAAAGGCTCAAGAGCGCGCAGCAGCACGCCTTCGCCGACTCCCTGCGCCTCGCTGGAAACATTCAAAAGAAAGGAAGTCCCATAACAAAGATAGACATACGCGTGGCCGGCGGGCAGGAATAGCGAGCGATTGCGCGGCGTCATGCCGCGAAAGGCATGACACGCGGGATCATTTGTCAAATAGGCCTCGGTCTCGACGATACGCCCCGCCGCCTTGGCGCTACTCCATTCCCTTACCAGCACCTTGCCCAACAAGTAACGCGCGAGGGCGACGGTGCCCTGCGGGATGTCGTCGCGCTCGATACGCATGATTCGTGCGGCAACGGCCGGCATTCCTGGGTCGCATCCTCGATCGTCACGATGTTTCGATCGGCGGCATGATAGTCTCACCCGCCGCCTGGGCACTACAACATAGGATGGCATGATGCTCACCGCACGGACCATCGAAACTCAGCATTCGGACGTATTCACCTTCCTCAAGGGCGACCTGGATAACGCGGCAAATCACTGCGATATACCCGAAGAGGCCGCCTGCGATAGCTTGGTCTACATCAGCGACGCCGCGCAGCTCGCGATAGTACAGCCTCGAAAACCTGCGATCCTGGTGCTTGCCGCCAAAATGGCCGGACAGGTTGCGGCCGCCAGCGATATCGCAGGTTGCTGCTTTGCTGTGCAGAGCGTGCCGATGGGAATGTCCGTGCTGCTCAAGTACTTCGACACCAAATCGCTGCGCTTCACCCAATGGGGCGAGCGCCACCCATCCGCGGTGGTGCATGCGGACGCGCACATCGGCCAGGACGTGAGCCTGGGACCTTATTGCGTCATCGGCGCGCATGCCAGCATCGGTGACGGCTGCCTGATCGGCGCGCACGCAGTGATCGAGAACCTGGCGATAATCGGCGCCAGGACGGTCATTCATCCACACGTGTTCATCGGCGCCGCCTGCGAAGTCGGCATTGATTGCGAAATTCACCCGCATACCACCATCGGCAGCGACGGCTTCGGCTACGCCGTGGATCTCGACGGAAGGCCGTGCAAGATCTCTCACCTGGGCAATGTAAAGATCGGCGACGGCGTGGAGATCGGCAGCAATTGCGCGGTCGATCGGGCGACGCTGACATCGACCTACATTCGCTCGGGCACCAAGCTGGACAACCTATGCCACATCGCGCACAACTGCGATCTGGGCGAGAACGGCTTCTTCACCGCGGGCTTCATGATGGGCGGCTCGACCAAGATAGGCCGGCAATTCGTCACGGGTGGCTGTTCGGTGGTGACCGCGCATATCACGCTGGGAGACAACGTGGTGCTGGCGGGCAGATCCTCGGTCACCAACGATGTGCCCGACGCGGGAGCCTACGGAGGCTATCCATTGCAGCCGCTGAAGGAGGCGATGAAGACCGCCGTCAACATCGGCTGCTTGAACGAGATCCGCCGCAATTTACATCGCGTTATGAAGCATCTGCATCTAGAGGACAAGGTGCGGGACGACAAGGCCGGCACCTAGGCAATGCCGGTCGCGGTCTTGATCGTCGCCATGGTGAGTTTTCAGCTCGGGGCGACGATCGCGAAGCAGCTGATCCCGGTGGTCGGGGCGTCCGGCGCCACGGCGCTGCGGCTCGCGCTGGCGGCAGTGATATTGCTCGCCGTGTGGCGCCCATGGCGAGTCCGCCCGAGCCGCCGCGAACTGCGCGTCATCATCGTTTACGGCCTGGCGATGGGCTGGATGAATTTCTTCTTCTATCAGTCGCTGCGCACGCTGCCGCTCGGCATCGCGGTTGCATTGGAGTTCGCCGGGCCGCTGGCGGTTGCGATGCTGGCGTCGCGCCGGCCGATCGATTTCCTGTGGATCGTGCTGGCCGCGCTGGGCTTGATCGCGCTGCTGCCTTTCGGCCACGAACCCGCGCCGCTGGCGCCGCTTGGCGTGGCGTATGCGCTGGCCGCAGGCCTTTGCTGGGCCCTGTACATCGTATTCGGGCAGAAGGCGGGCGCCACGCACGGCGGGCGTACCGTGGCGCTCGGTACGCTCGTCGGTGCATTGGTCATCGTGCCGATCGCCGTGGCGCAGTCCGGCGCGCGGCTTTTTTCGCCCGCGCTGCTGCCGGCGGCCCTTGGAGTGGCGCTGCTGTCGAGCGCGCTGCCTTATTCCCTGGAGATGTTCTCGATGACGCGGCTGCCGACGCGCACCTTCGGTGTGTTGATGAGCCTGGACCCGGCGCTCGGAGCGCTGGCGGGCCTGTGCCTGCTGGGCGAGCGGCTGACGCTGATCCAGTGGTTGGCGATCGGCAGCATCATACTAGCCTCCGCCGGCAGCGCGGCCACCAGCAGGCCCGCGATACGCGCTTCGCTACCCGATTAGCCGGATCGCCAGATACAGCACCGCCGCGCCGGCGAGCGTCATGGCGGTGGTGAGGAATTTAGGATGCGCGTGGTAGCTCTCCGGGATCAACTCGCTGGCGCCGATGTACAGAAAGAAGCCGGCGAATGCGCCGAGCACCACGCCGAAAACATCGCTGCGCAGCGTGAACAGAAACGTCGACGCAATTCCTACGACGGGCGCCAGGGCATCCGCCAGCAGCCAGCGCAGGGCTTGGGGCCGGGCGCCGCTCTTCAGCACCACATTCATGGTGTTCACCCCGTCCGAGAAATCATGAGTCAGCACGGCGATCGCGACCACGATGCCGACGACGCGCGAAGTTTGGAACGCGACACCGATTGCGACGCCGTCGAGCAGGCTGTGCATGCACAGGATGGCCGCCGAAACCCCGCCGCGAGCCGCGGTGCCGCCGGAGAACAACAGGAATCGATCCAGCGCCAGGTAGCACAGGAAACCAAGCGCCGTCCAGCGCAGTATGGCTGCCGGGCCCGCGTAGCGCGCGCCGAGCTCGATTGCTTCCGGCAGCAAATCGAAAAACGCAACGCCGATCACCGCTCCGGCGCTGAAGCCGAGGATCAGGTGCAACTTGTCGCGCAGCCGGATTGCCAGCAGCCCGCCAAGCAAGGTGCTGGTAAATGCCGCGCCGGCAATTACCACGAGTAGCAAAGGTTCATTCCTCCACGGCTCAAGTCAGCCGGGTTATATTGCGCCCATAGAATTCACTCGTGGGGGAAACGTGAGCTACGATACTTATCATAAGCGCAAAATCGGCAAGCACGTGCTGAAGCCGGAGACCCAGATGATGGGATACGGCTATGATCCCAGCCTGTCTGAAGGGTCGCTAAAGCCGCCGATATTCCTGACCTCGACCTTCGTGTTCAAGAGCGCGCAGGACGGCAAGGATTTCTTCGACTACACCTCGGGGCGCCGCGCGCCCACCGCGGGTAAGCAGGCGGGCCTCGTCTATTCGCGCTTCAATAATCCCAATCTCGAGGTGCTCGAGGATCGGCTCGCGCTTTGGGAGCAGGGC
>Ga0302308_10004955_pt1 | contig 10416 bp, 8 predicted proteins | sample III_Palsa_E3_3_FD_200531 | JGI IMG/M metagenome (GOLD analysis project Ga0302308, IMG submission 200531) | Peat permafrost microbial communities from Stordalen Mire near Abisko, Sweden - III_Palsa_E3_3 | ecosystem: Environmental > Terrestrial > Soil > Palsa > Peat permafrost | place: Sweden... | reverse complement strand
AACATCGCCGCGGCGCGCCACATGACGACGACCGCGGAAGGTGTCGAGACCAAGCAACAGCAGCAACTGCTGCGGCTGCTCGGCTGCTCGGAAATGCAGGGCTACCTGTTCAGCAGGCCGAAGCCCGCCGCCGAGATCAAGCAATTGTTGTTCTCGCACGAGAGAAAATCGCCGGCAGTCGCCTGATCCAATCTCGCTGGTCGGGATAGCCGGTCGAAACGAAATCGGGGCGGCTTGCGCCGCCCCGACCAGAACCCTTTGTTGCTATTTTCAAGTCGCGATTTGCAAAAATTCAGTTCGGAACCGTGGTCTTCGGCGCCGCCGGGACGTCCGCCTTGAGGGTGACGCCGCGCAGGAAGTCGAAGGCCGCGGCAAGCGCCTTGTCGTTCTTCTCGTCCGGCGGAACGTACGCCTGCGAGCCGGTCTGCTCGGCGCCTTCGGCGGAGAGATGGCCGCGCATCGAGGCCTCTCCCTTGGTGTCGACACGGCCCTTCAGATCGTCGGGCACATCCTGCAACACTTCGATGTCGGGCGAGACGCCGAGCGCCTGGATCGAGTGACCCGACGGCGTGAAATAGCGCGCCGTGGTCAGCGCCAGCGCGCCATTGCCGGTGCCGAGCGGGATGATGGTCTGCACCGAGCCCTTGCCGAACGAACGGGTGCCGATCAGGGTCGCCCGCTTGTGGTCGTGCAACGCGCCGGCCACGATCTCCGACGCCGACGCCGAGCCGCCATTGATCAGGACGACCAGCGGCTTGCCCTTGATGATATCGCCGCCATGCGCGGTGTAACGCTGGGTTTCCTCCGGGTTGCGCCCGCGTGTCGAGACCACCTCGCCTCGCGCCATGAAGGTGCTCGACACCGAGACCGCCTGGTCGAGCAGGCCGCCCGGATTGTTGCGGAGGTCGACGATGTAACCGGCGAGCTTCTCCTGCGGAATATCTTTCGAGATATCCGCGATCGCCTTGCGCAGTCCATCGGTGGTTTGTTCGTTGAACGAACTGATCCGGATATAACCGATGTCGCCGCCTTCGGTATGGAAGCTGACCGGCTTGACCTGGATGATCTCGCGCTCGATCGAAACGTCGATCGGCTTGTCCGCGCCCTTGCGCTCGATCTTCAGCTTGGTTGAGGTATGCACCGGTCCCTTCATCTTGTTGACGGCCTGCTCCAGGGTCAGGCCCTGAACGGCGTCGCCGTCGATCGTGGTGATGAAATCGCCCGACAGGATGCCGGCCTTCGCCGCCGGCGTGCCGTCCATCGGCGAGACTACCTTCACCAGGCCGTCCTCCATCGTGACCTCAATCCCGAGCCCACCGAACTCGCCATGGGTGGTCTCCTGCATGTCTTTCCAGGCCGCCTCGTTCATGTAGCGGGAATGCGGATCGAGCGAGGTGACCATGCCATTGATGGCGCCCTCGACCAGCTTGGCGTCGTCGGGCTTCTCGACATAGTCGGACCTGACTCGTTCGAACACATTGCCGAGCAAATTCAGCTGCGTATAGGTGTCGGCGCTGGTAGCCGCCCTGGCCGCTGCGATCCAAAACTGGGTGCTGGGGCCGGCGACGAGAAGGGTCAGGCAGGTACCGGTTAAGGCACCGATGATAAAGGAGGAATTCTTGCGCATTGTTCGCGGAACCTTCTCGCTGTCAGTTATCGCACGCCCGGATCAGGCAAATTCGGCACCGGACAATTGGCGTCGTGGTCTCAGATAGGGTCGACCGAAAGCCTCACAATAACTTTCTGGTGTCATTGAGGCGGTTTTGCCGTGGCGATGGCCGTTTTCGGCGAATAAGGCAGCGTATACGCGCCCGGGCCGAGCCGAAAGCCGGAATTCGCTTTGATGGCCAAATTGTAACTGACCTGTGACGAGCCTGGCATTTAGGGGGAGCCTGACCGGGTGCACCGATTCGGTGCAGCCGACCCAGGCATGGTCCGAAACAGGCCGCCTTGGGCCTGACGCGAGGCGGAAACGGCCTTCCTCGGACAAAAGCGAATCGCCAGCCCGACCATCGTGCCGATGCTCCACCCAACACCGTCATACTCCGCCACCGGGTCTCGCCTTCTGGCGCCCACGTCCAACATTCGTCATTGCGAGCGTTAGCGAAGCAATCCAGGGCAACGAAGGGAAGAACTGGATTGCTTTCGCCTTCGCCAAACGGCTGCGGCGGACAGGTCGTCGCAAGTGCTCCTCGCAATGACGTTGATGCGCACGGCGTCTCTCCAAACGACCACGTCGTCCCGGCCCTAGCGCGCAATTGCGCGTAAGGAGCCGGGATCCATAACCCCTGGCGTCAGCTGTATCGAAAGGCATCTGCTCCACTGCCGAAACGAGAGGACCCGGCGTATGGGTCCCGGCTCAAGGCCGGGACGACGGCTGGATATGTTTCCGCGTTCTCGCGACACACTGCGCCCGAGTTTTGCAAATTCGTTGGCCCTCAAAAAAGAGAGGGCGCAGGGAAGACCGGGTGCGCGCTGCACCCGCGGTCCCGTGTGCAAAGGTAGCGAAGAAAACGCACACGAGCATACAGGTTCAGCGGAAGCAGTCCGGCCTTCCCTGCGCAGTGGTTTGACAGCTTATTCCGTGCTCTCCCCGGTGAGACCATAGCTTGCTTGTCACCGTCGCCAGCGTGATGCGAAGCATCATCGCCAACTTGACACCAGCCATCGGGGCGTCAGGACCACACGGCTTCGCCGTACGCTTCACGCGCCGTTCGTCAAAGGCGCATCCGCGTCCACCGCTCCCCGCCCCAATGTCAGTGACGATGGCCAACGCCCCCTCTCTCGGGACGGGATGCGAAGATTAAGCAGCTGAGTTGGGTCAAGAGTCAAGAACGATTTCTGAAAATCAGAAATGATGTGGAGATGTGAAGGGACAAACACCGCAAATCAGATTGAATCGCTTCAACAAATTCGGTTTTGCGGGCATCGGGCGCTGGGAGCTTTGCACCCCTTCGCGGCCTGTAACAGAAATTACTGTGTCTCACTTACGGGGTGCAGTCCAGTGCACTTAATTAACCGCGTCAATCGCGCGCCCGGGGATGATGCGCGTCAATCGCTTTCCGGTTCAAGCGGCTTCGGCCCACGCTTGGCTGGTTTGAGGACACGCCCGGTTCGCCGCTCGATGCGGGAGAGAAAGCGATCGTCTCCGAGCGGTCGACCGATGCTCTCGGCGGCGCGCAACTGCCCGAACAAGTCCTGCTCCGGATCGCTGGCCAAGAGATCGGCGAAGCGGGGGACGCGATCCCGGATCGGCGCCAGCGCGGTCAGTCCGTCGTCCTTGCCGCGCAAATGGGCCGACGTGCTCGACCACCGCCAGTCCTGCGCCCGTTCGACCAACCGCGCCCGCACCGGGTTGAGCGACACATAGCGCAGCGCCGCCATCAGGTGTTGCTCGTCCATGGCAACGGCGCCGAACCGGCCTTGCCAAAAATGCCCGCTGCGTTTGCGTCGCGCCTGGATGACGCCTGCGTAGCTACGATGCACGCGCGCCAGCGCGCGACGCAGCCCATCGGGATCGGACGGCACCAGGATGAGATGCACGTGGTTCGGCATCAGGCACCAGGCCCATACCTCGACGTCGGCGGCGCGGCAATTCTCGGCGAGCAGGTCGCGGTACAGCGCGTAGTCGGCGTCGCCAAAAAAGGTGCGCGCGCGGCCATTGCCGCGCTGGGTGATATGGTGCGGATGACCAGGGATGACGACACGGGCGAGACGGGCCATGCGGCATGATGTCGGGAAAAGATGCCGTCGTCAATTAAGTGCACTGTCACCGTAATCGTAAACGCAACTCCGAATATCGGCTTGTCCTGCGATCCCGCCGGCACGCTGGCGGCGATTGCCGCGCTGGCGGCGAATTCCGATGCCTGTGGGAACTGCAGGCCGGTCAACCGCTCAAACTCCCCCCACCGCGTCATTGTCGTTTTCGCCGAAAAGATCGCCGATGCCGTCGGGCATGTCCACTTGACCGGGGTTGGTCGGGACAATGGGCCGGGCGGCGCGAGCCGCACCCACGGCCAATTTCCGCCCCGGATCAAGCGCGCCATAGCCGCTTTCCAGGCCCGGCGCCGTCGCCGGTGATACCAGCCATTGCATTTTCGGGATGGCGCGGACGCTCCGGACGCGATAGGCGAAAAGGCAGGCAAAATCTGCGCAAAAACCAAAATCTGCTTAAAGCACTGAGCGTTCTCAGGAGGAAACCATGAACGACGCGACCCCGATGCGATCCCCGGCCCTGGCCCAGCTGGCCGCGAGCCGTGAAGAGTTCCAGAACCTTCACGAATTCGTTCGCAAGGCGCGGGCGAATCTCAACCAGAATGCCTGGGACTACATCGTGGGTGCCGCCGAGACCGAGACCACGATGCGGCGCAACCGCATGGCGCTCGACGAGATCGCGTTCCGGCCGCGGGTGTTGCGTGATGTGTCCAGGGTCGACGCCACGGTCGAGCAATTCGGTCGCAAGATGCGGCTTCCGGTGATGATCGCACCGGTCGGCGCACTCGAAATCTTCGACCCCGAGGGTGCTGCCGCGGTGGTGCGGGCGACCGGCAGGTTCGGCATCGCGCACATGCTGAGTTCGGTGTCCGGGCCCGGCCTCGAGAAGGTCGCCGAGGCCGCTCCCGACGCCTTGCGAATCTACCAGCTTTATGTCCGCGGCGACGACGCTTTTGTCGAAGACAGCGTCGCCAGGGCAATTGCCAAGGGCTACACGGCGTTTTGCCTGACCGTCGACACCGCGCATTACAGCCGGCGCGAGCGCGACATCGCCAAGCGTTATGTCCGCGCCACCCGGCTGCGCGTCAGCGGCGGCGACTTCCAGATGGGGCTGAACTGGCGCACGGTGAAACTGATCAAGGACAAGTACAAGATACCGCTGATCATCAAGGGCATCGCCACCGTCGAAGACGCGGAGATCGCGATCGAGCACGGCGTCGAGTGGATCTATGTATCGAATCACGGCGGACGCCAGCTCGATCACGGCCGCGGTTCGATGCATGTGCTGCCGGAGATCGTCGAAGCGGTGCGCGGCCGCGCCAGGATCATGGTCGATGGCGGCATCTGCCGCGGCAGCGATGTGGTCAAGGCGATCGCGGCCGGCGCCGACATCGTCGGCCTCGGCCGCCTGCAATGCTGGGCGCTCGCGGCGGGCGGTGAAGCCGGCGTCGAGCGGATGCTGGAGCTCTTGGAAGACGAAGTGATCCGCACGCTCGGGCTGCTCGGCGCCACCTCGTTCGCCGGCGTCGACAAATCCAGCCTGCACCCGGCCACCGCGACCAATCAGCCAAGCGTGTTCAGCGCCTATCCGCTACTGGACATCGAGCCCTATCGCTACTGACGACATCGTCGCCGATGACCACGCCCCTGCTCACCCCCGGCTCCGCCGACGCGCTGCTGTTCGATCTCGGCCGCGTGGTCATCAATGTCGACTTCAACCGGACGCTGGCGTGCTGGGCCGGGCACGCCGGCTGCACGCTGGCGGATCTGTCGGGGCGGTTCGGGCCGGACGAAACCTTCCGGCGTCACGAGACCGGCGAGGTCAGCGACGCCGAGTTCTTTGCAGCGCTGCGCAAGACATTGGGCGTCGAATTGTCCGATGCGCAGTTCCTGGAAGGCTGGAACGCGATCTTTGCCGGCGAGATGCCTGACATGAACGCCCTGCTCGCGCGCGCCTCCGACAAGCTGCCGCTGTATGCCTTCTCCAACACCAACCGGCCGCACATCGAACATTTCTCCAAGGCGTATGCCGACATCCTCGGTCATTTCCGCGAAATCTTTCTTTCCTCCACGATCGGGCTTCGAAAACCCGACGCTGCGGCCTATGATCATGTCGTGAAGGCGATCGGGGTACCCGCGCAGCGCATCGTATTCTTCGACGATCTCGCCGAGAATATCGAAGGTGCGCGGATGCGGGGCTTGACCGCCGTTCATGTCACCTCGCCCGATGACGTGGCGCGCGCGCTCACCGCGCTCGGAATCTAGTACATTTGGAATTTGGATCTGACGGAAATGAGCTGTTAAAATCGATCTGAGTTCGTCATTGCGAGGAGCGAAGCGACGAAGCAATCCAGTCTTTCTTCGTTGCCCTGGATTGCTTCGCTTCGCTCGCAATGACGAACAGGGAAGTCCCGACTTACGGAAGTTCAGGAGCATTCACTTTGGCATTGATGCCGGTCACTGAGGCGCTGTCCGCCATTCTCGCCGGCGCCGAACCGCTGCGCGAGGAAATGGTCGCCCTCGATGCGGCCTATCATCGCGTGCTGGCGCGCGACCTCGCCGCGCTGCGCACCCAGCCGCCGCAGGCGATGTCGGCGATGGACGGCTATGCGGTACGATCGGCCGACGCCAGCAGCGCCGGCGCGCGATTCAAGGTGATCGGCGAAGTTGCCGCGGGGCGACCGTTCGATAAAGCGGTCGGCGCCAACGAGGCGGTCAGGATATTTACCGGCGGCGTCATTCCCGACGGCGCCGACGGCGTCGTGATCCAGGAAGACACCGAAGTCGACGGATCGAACATCACCATCACCGAGGCGACCAGCCCGGGTCGGCATATCCGGCCCGCAGGCGTCGACTTCAACAAGGGCGATGTGCTGTTGACCGGTGGCGGCCGGTTGACCGACCGCGACCTGTCGCTGGCCGCCTCCATGAACTATCCGGAGCTTGCGGTGCGCCGCCGGCCCAAGGTCGCGGTGCTCGCCACCGGCGACGAACTGGTGATGCCGGGATCAGAACCCGGTCCCGGCCAGATCGTCTATTCCAACGGCTACGCGCTGCGCGCGCTGGCCCGTGCCGAGGGCGCCGAGACCATCGATCTCGGCATCGCCGCCGATACCATTGCGGCCACCACCCACGGCATCCGCCGCGCCCGCGACTCTGGCGCCGATATTCTCATCACCACCGGCGGCGCCTCGGTCGGCGACCATGACCTCGTCAAGCAGTCGCTGGAGGCCGAGGGCGTCGCGATGGCGTTCTGGCGCATCGCGATGCGCCCGGGCAAGCCGATGATGCATGGACGATTGGGCGGCATGCGGGTGATCGGCCTGCCCGGCAATCCGGTGTCGTCTTACGTCTGCGCATACCTGTTTCTGGTGCCGTTGATTCGCGCTTTATCGGGCCGCACGAGCATTCATCATGCACGCGAAACCGCATTGCTCGGTCGCGATCTCGCCGCCAACGACCAACGCGAAGACTATCTGCGCGCGCGTCTCGAAGAGCGCGACGACGGTGCGTTGATCGCAACGCCGGTGAACCATCAAGACAGCTCGCTGTTGGGAAATCTCGCTGCGGCACGGGCACTTCTGATACGCGCGCCGTTCGCGCCGCCGGCCGCTTCCGGCTCGGTTTGCGACATCCTGCGGCTGCCGTTCTGATCGCCCACGACAGCGCGTCTACCTAAAACGCACGCTCTGAAACTCACTCTGTTCATCAGAAATTAAGTGGTTGCGGAACACATATGGAACATATAGTGTCTGTTCATGATTTGTTTCGAGTATTGACGGCTATAAACTGCAACTTGGAGTTTTCTAGAACTCCCGACTCTCCGGGACCCGACAGCTCGCGAAGCGAGGCCATTTCTTTTTGGAATCGGGTCTTTTTTGGAATCGGGTCTTTTGGAATCGAACGACACAACTGGGGACTGGTCGAGATGCTCACGCGCAAACAGTACGAACTCCTGCGTTTCATCAATGAGCGGCTGAAAGAGGCCGGCGTTCCGCCCTCCTTCGACGAGATGAAGGATGCCCTCGATCTACGTTCGAAGTCCGGCATTCATCGCCTGATCACCGCGCTGGAAGAGCGTGGCTTCATTCGCCGCCTGCCCAACCGGGCCCGCGCCATCGAGGTGATCAAGCTGCCGGAGCTTTCCGGCAACGGCAATGGCAATGGCCGCCGAGGCTTTACGCCGAGCGTCATCGAAGGCACCTTGGGCAAGGTCCGCAGCACCAGCAACAACAACGCCATGAACGAGGACGACGGCAACCATCCGGTCGCCGTGCCCGTGATGGGCCGCATCGCGGCGGGCACGCCGATCGAGGCGCTGCAGACCCGCAGCCACACCATCAGCGTGCCGCCGGACATGCTCGGCTCAGGTGAGCATTACGCGCTCGAGGTACGCGGCGATTCGATGGTCGATGCCGGCATCCTCGATGGCGACATGGCGCTGATCCAGCGCAACGACACCGCCGAGACCGGCGACATCGTGGTGGCGCTGATCGACGAGGAGGAAGCCACGCTGAAGCGCTTCCGCCGCCGCGGCGCGTCGATCGCGCTGGAGCCCGCCAACACCTCCTATGAGGTGCGGATCCTGCCGCCCAACCGGGTGAAGATTCAGGGCAAGCTGATCGGGCTTTACCGGAAATACTGAGCGAGCCTCGTTGTCTTGGTCTAATGGTCTCGGTCTAATGGTCTTGGCCCAAATGCCTCGCCAGCCCTCGCACCGGTGATCGGGGGCTGGGCGCAAGGGGTCGATTATCCAGCCCTGATTGATAGTCCTTCTCCATCTCGACGGATTATCAAATCGGCTGCCTCGCTCTATCTCCCGTGTATCGCAAGACGAGGCGAACGCTTCGCAAGGCGATCGACAAAGGGAGACTACAATGAAAAAGACAATCCTGACCGTACTGGCAGCTACTTTGATGGTTGCCTCGACTGCACAGATCGCCGCGGCTGCGGAACATCATCACGCCAGGAAAATGGTCCGGGCGCCGGTGAGCGACCAAATCCGCAACGCCAATAACGCGGTGGCGCAGCCGAGCCCGTATTCAGACTATACCGACGGCCACGCCATCTCGGCGCCCGCCGGCCGCTGACCGATCCGATCGCTAAAAAAGCCCCGGTGTGAGCCGGGGCTTTTTTGCGCCGGCGCTGAATTTCTTCAATCCTCGCTTTGCTGATCGGCTTCGGCCGGCGTCGCGTCCACCGCGCGCGGCGCGGCCGGAGTGCGCACGAGACCCGGTTCATCCTCGGCGTCGCCGGCGACCGCCGGTGACCACGGCCGATCAAAGCCTTTCGGCTTGACCGCGTCGACGACAAAGCCGTCACGGCTTCGCCGCAGCGCCAGCGCGCCCTGCCGCCGCAAACGATCCAGCGTGATCACCGGCGCGGCGCATGTCGACGGCGCTTGCCTTGCCGTGACCACCAGCGCCGCACGCGCGCAATCATCCGCCAGCGCCTCCGGGTGCAGCGATAGCGTCACCTGCGCGCCACCGGCCATGGACGCCACGCATCCCGCCTCGTCGCAGGAAACGCCCTCCGCCAGCGCAGCATCCGCGGGCAGCCGGGGATCGGCGTCGGCCGCCAGCCATTCCTTGACGAGGAACGCATCCTTGGCGCTGCGCATCAGGTGCAACCGGCCGTCTTTGCCACGAACTCCGACATTGTGGCCGTCGCCGGAGATCAGCACATCGGGCTGCGGAACCAAGAGCGCCCAGGCCGTCGCCAGCAGCAGGACGACCGCGCCGGACCAGCGCAGCGGCGTCCGCAACATCCCCAGCAGGACGATGCCTGCGCTGGCTGCGATCAGCGGGCCGATGCCGAAGGCGGCCATCCGCCCGATCGCGCCCGGCAAGGCTGCGACCCACTCGGTCACCGCGATCATCCAGTCGATGCCGACCCCCATCAGCCACCAGAACACGCCGTCGAGCCCGAATGGCATCGCCAACAGGCCGAGCATGCCGGCCGGCATCACCACCGCCGACACCACCGGCATCGCCGCCAGATTGGCCAGCACGCCATAGGGCGTCACCCGATGGAAGTGGAAGGCGGCATAGGGCGTGGTCGCAAGCCCCGCCACCAGCGAGGCCAGTGTCAGCGTCATGATCTCCCGGCCGCCCCATAACGCGACTTTTGCGGTCATGGAGTCATCCGCCGACGCAAACAGCCGGGGCATGCCGATCTGGATCAGCGCGACCAATCCCAGCGTGGCCGCGAACGACATCTGAAAACTCGGATGCAGCAGCGCCTCCGGCGCCAGCACCAGCACGATCATCGCAGCGACCGCCAGCGTACGGAACGTCACCGCACGACGGTCGACCAGGACCGCGATCAACACCACCGCCGTCATGAAGAACGAACGCTGTGTCGCGACGTCACAGCCGGACAGCAGCAGATAGAAGGCGGCGGCGGCAAGCGCTGCGGCCGCCGCCCATTTCTTGATCGGGAAGCCGACCGTCAGCGCCGGGAACAGCGCCAGCAGCGCGCGCACGGTAAAGAACACCACGCCGGCCACCACCGCCATGTGATACCCCGAGATCGACAGGACGTGCCCGAGCCCCGAAATGAACATCGCATCGTTGACCGGCGTGGTGATGGCGTCGCGGCGTCCGGTCAGCAACGCGGTGGCGATGGCGCGCTTGTCGCCGTCGAGCGTGGTCCGGATGCGGGCGTCGATCGCGTCGCGCAAGCCTTGCATGACGGCCGCAT
>Ga0302308_10004937_pt1 | contig 10438 bp, 9 predicted proteins | sample III_Palsa_E3_3_FD_200531 | JGI IMG/M metagenome (GOLD analysis project Ga0302308, IMG submission 200531) | Peat permafrost microbial communities from Stordalen Mire near Abisko, Sweden - III_Palsa_E3_3 | ecosystem: Environmental > Terrestrial > Soil > Palsa > Peat permafrost | place: Sweden... | reverse complement strand
CCCAGCGCCGTTCGGCCCAATCAACCCCAGAATTCGTCCCTCTTCCACGCGCATATCGACGCTGTCCAGAGCGACCGACTTCCCATACACCTTACGTAACCCACGTGCCTCTATGCATGTCATCGTCCCTGCGCTCCTTCCAGACGTTCATTACCTTTGCCATTCTTAACAGCAGCCCGTTGCAACTCTTCCACAGACAAACCCAGCCGCTCAATCGTGCCGGAGACCCTGGGCCACTCTTCCTTCAGAAACCTGTCGCGCTCACCCTGCAGGAGCAGCGGCCGCACGCCCTCTCTCACAAACATCCCTAACCCGCGCCGCTTCTCAATAAGCTGCTCGTCCACCAGCTCCTGATACCCCTTCAGCACCGTCAGCGGATTCACCCGAAACTCCGCCGCCACCTGCCGCACCGAAGGTACCGCGCCGCCCTCTTCCAGAGAACCATCCAGGATCATCCCAACAACCCAATCCCGAAGCTGTCGATAAATCGGCTGACTATCGTTCCACTCTCGATCCATATTCGCACCCCGTCGACTAGTGTTATATATAACCATAACACCAACTCACGTCAAGCTTTTTTTCGCCATCCTATGCGACTCCAGCAACAAAAACTCCCCAATCTCACACTGAGAGTGGGGAGCTATACCTAAGACAATCAGAAGAGTAGCTACGAAATTCGCGTGTACTTATTCACCCAGTTCACCTCCCACGTCTTCCCGCCATCCACCGAAAACGCCTGTTCCGACTGCGCCGCATCACGGCCGATACTCCATATGGCAAACCGAACCAACACCGACCTGCCGCCAATCATCTCGTAGTCATAGAACGTAGCGCGCCCATCCTTGAATTCGCCCACCCCCGGAACTCCAAGCGTTCCACCACCCGGCGTCGCGAAGTCAATATTCCACTCCTTGGTCGTCGGATTGAACCACCGCAGCGCCAGCAACTCGACATGTCCGGCAGTCCCATCCGCCGCATACTCCGCCAGATTCGCCCGACCATCCCAGACCTTCTTGACGACCGAAGTCCCATCCATATCCACCCACTCGGTGGATCCGGTCAGCGGATGCAGCAGCCGCGTCGAGTGCGTCTTCCACGTCCCAATGTCGAAATCAAAAGCATGCTGCGGATCTCCTGCAACAGCAACATCCACACTCGGCATAGCCAGATTGTTCTTCACTACCGGGTGTTCTACTCGCGCCAGCTCCGCAATAAACGTCGGAGCCCACGTCTTGCCGCCGTCATTGGAAAAGTCTTCCTCAAAATTGTGCGCATCCGGCGTAATGCCCGACCAAACACCCCGGATCAGTATCGTCTTGCCACGAAACGTCTCCTGGGCAAATAACTCCCCACGCCCATCCTTGAAGTCCCCAATCAGCGGCGTAGTAAGCTCCGCCACCGAACTATCGATGAACGACTGAGTCCACTGGTGCGCCTGAGGGTTATAAAGAAACGTCGTCAGCCCTTCCCAGTGCCCCTTCGGCCCATCAGCCTCGATCTCCTCCAACTGCGCGCGTCCTCCCCAAACCTTCCGCACCGTCACCGTCCCGTTCAACTCAACCGACTTGCCCGGCTCTGAAAACGGATCGGGCACCCGTCGTATATGCGTCTTCCAAACTCCAAAGTTGAAATCAAAATCATGCTGCCCATCGCGCGCCGCAACCTGCGAGAACGCCGGCTTCGGCTTCAACCCAACTACGAATAGCAACGCCAACACAAGAACCAGCCGCCGGCGGCCACCACTTCGCGCCGCAACAGCCTGCACAGCCACATCAATATCAATCAAACGGTAAAAAGAATCAATCATGGGGGTTCTGCTCCTTATCCTGCGAGCAGTGTAGGCTGGTTTCCAGGTAGCGCTTCGCACTTATGACACACGGATTTTCAAAGAAAAATCAAAGCTCGGTCGACACCGCCTACCGCTTCGGAGACTTCGAACTCCACCCTCGCGAGCGCCTCCTCAAACGCGCCGGAACATCTGTCGCACTCCAGCCCAAAGCCTTCGACGCGCTTCTCTGCCTTGTCCGCCGCGCCGAGCACCTCGTCAGCAAGCAGGAGCTCATCAACACCCTCTGGCCCGCCATCAACGTAAGCGACGCCAACCTCACCAACACCATCGTCTCCCTGCGGAAGATCATCGGCCGCGAAGCCATCCGCACCGTCTCAAAACACGGCTACCGCTTCGAGCTCCCGGTAGCCGGCGAACCCGGCGTCGCCCGCGCCACGTACGAAAGATTCTCGCGCGCAAAAGAGCTCACCGCCCACCGATCCATGGAGTCCATGCACCTCGCCCGGGACCTCTTCTGGACCTGCCTCGCCGAAGACCCCACCTTCGCTCCGGCATGGTCTTGGCTCGGCAGATGCTGCTCGTTCCTCGACAAATTCGGCATCACCTCCTCAGCCAATCTCGAGCTGGCACAGGCCGCCTTCCAGCGAGCCTTCACCATTGATCCCGACCTCGCCGCAGCCCACCAGTTCTACACCTTCGTGCAGGTCGATACAGGCCGCGCAGAGGACGCCATGGTCCGCCTCCTCGACCGCCTCAAGCATCATCCCGGCGAGCCCGAATCCCTGACCAGCCTCGTTCAGGTCTTACGCTTCCGCGGTATGTTGCAGCAGTCCATCGCGGCCCACGAACGCGCCGTCGAGTTAGACCCAGCCATCACCAGCAGTGTCGCCCATACCCATTTCCTGCTCGGAGACTACACCGCAGCCATCGGCCTCTACGGCGGTCGCGCCGCCTACTACCTCGACGCCGCAGCATGGGCCGCGCTCGGAAACTCCACCCGCGCAATCGCCCTCCTCCGTGAGCGCCTCGAAAAGATGTCCCTATCCCACCTCATGGCCGCTCTCATGACCTCGCTCCTGGCCCTCCTCGAAGGCCGAGCCGACGACGCCATCCGCACCATGGACAACGCCGACGCCACCCGCGAACCCGAGATCATGGTCTACTTCGCACGCCACTACGCCAAACTAGGACGACCCGATTCAGCCGCTAAGGCCCTGAAATCCGCAGCCGCAGCAGGCTTCGTCTGTGCCCCGCAAACACTCCAATCGGATCTATGGCTAAGCACGCTGCGCGAAAGTCCCGAGTTCAGCAACTTATTGAGCAGCGCCGAAATTCAAATCAAGGAAGCGCAAACCAGCTTCGAGGCACACACCAATCAAGCGGGCAACTAATCGTCCCATGGCTGTGTCCCTGCAGCACCTTCGCACCGCAGGGACACAGCCCGCTCGACCTCAGTAGCGCATCGCTTCAAGATCGGCGATCAGCCTCGGCCCCGTCGGATGCCAGTTCAGCCGCTCCTGCGTCAGCGCGCTCGAAGCCGGCATGTCGAGCCCGGCAAACATCCCCAGCCATCCAAAGTGAGCTTGCGCCTCCTCCGGCGACAAACTAACCACCGGCACCTTCAGCCCTCGCCCGATAACCTCAGCGATCTCTCGAACTGGCACTCCCTCTTCCGCAACAGCGTGATACTTGCTGCCCGCTTCATCCTTCTCGAAAGCCAGCCTGTAAAGACGCGCAACATCGGAGACATGCGCCGCCGACCAGCGATTGCTCCCATCACCCACATAAGCCGAGACGCCCTTCTCCCGCGCCACCTGGACTAGGTACGTAATCAGCCCCTGCTTCACCGGGTCATGGACCTGCGGAAGCCGCACCACCGATGCGCGCACCCCCTGCGAAAGCAGCGCCAGAGCAGTCCCCTCTGAAACACGCGGCATTGGCGAGTTGGCCGGATGCACATCGTCCTCCGTCACAACATGACCCGGCGCAAGCAATCCGACACCCGAGCTCACGAGCAACGGACGATCCGAACCCACAAGCACAGAGCCAATCGCCTCAATAGCCCGCTTATCCATCTCGCAGTTCTCTACGAACTTCGAAAAGTCATGATTGAACGCACAGTGGATAACACCATCCGACTTCGCCGCTCCACTCCGCAGGCTCTCCAAATCTTCCAGATCGCCCCGATGCGCCTCCGCACCAGCCGCAACAAGCGCCTCCGCCCCCGCATCCGACCGCGTCAGCCCAATCACCTGATGGCCCGCCCCAATCAACTCCGGGACAATAGCCGAACCGATAAACCCGGTAGCACCCGTAACAAAAATCCGCATAATGATTCTCCTTTACAAAGCCAGGCCGCCTTTGCGCCTGTCCTACACTAGATGGCCAGCGCATCGCATACGATCTATACTAAAAGTCCGCATCATTGGCTCGATCGTCCGGAGGCCCATGGATCCACTCTCTGAAGTACTTTCGCTCCTCAAACCCCAGAGCTACATCTCGGGCGGCTTCGAAGTCGGCGACAACGTGGCCATTCAATTCCCAAAACATCAGGGCATCAAGTGCTACGCCATGCTCTCCGGCCGATGCTGGCTCTCCGTCGAAGGTGCCCCCGAGGCCGTACTTCTCACAGCCGGCGATTGCTTCCTCCTGCCCCGTGGGCTGCCCTTCTGCCTAACAACCGATCTATCGCTCCCACCCGTCGACTTTCACACCCTTCGTTCAACGCAGAAGTTAGCCTGCGCAAACCCCAGCAACGAAACGGAAACAAACTACATCGCTGGCGGCCACTTCATCCTCACCGGCAGTCACGCCGACTCGCTCCTCCGATCCCTCCCGCCAATCGTCCACATCCGCAAAGAGTCCGACAAGGCAGCCATGCGCTGGTCCCTCGAACGCATGAAGGAAGAGTTGAACGACCCCAAACCCGGCAGCTCTCTCATTGCCCAGCAACTCGCCTACATGATGCTCGTCCAGGCCCTCCGTCTGCACCTCACCGAAGGCCTGAGCGGCAGCGTCGGCTGGCTCTTCGCCCTCGCAGATAAACAGATGAGCGCTGCCATCACCTGCATGCACGACGAACCCGGTCATCCCTGGACACTCCAGAAACTAGCCGAACGCGTCGGCATGTCGCGATCGATCTTCGCTTTAAGATTCAAAGAGACCGTCGGAACCACCCCGATGGAGTACCTCACCCGTTGGCGAATGCTGCTCGCCGGTGAAAAACTCAAGAACTCCGACGGCTCTCTCTGCGCAGTCGCCTCATCGCTTGGCTACGAGTCCGAAAGCGCCTTCGGCAAAGCTTTCAAGCGAGTCATGGGTTCCTCGCCACGTCAATACAGCCGAAGCTGCAATCCAATTGGCCCTTCGGCAACTCAATAGTTGAAGCCTAAGTGTGCTACCACACCCACCAATAGATACTCCAAACACACATCAAAATTTACGCACAAACTAGTTGACTCATATAGGGATGTGGCGTAATTTCGTCGTATTCGCTGAACGGCAAGACACCTCCCTTCAACCTCCAATACTGCTCCCCCCAGGATTAGATAGACAGAGATTGACGGGGAGCGACGAACGACTATAAATATTCTTCCCTTGGCAACGAGGCCAGGTTCCGTTCTGGCGCGCTTGTTGACGTTCGTTTTCGTCACGACGGATGAAGTAAGAATCGGCCCCCCAGTCTGGACCTTCGATAGATAGCTGCACCTCTCGGAGTGGTCTCTTTTATGGATGATGCCTTCGTCACGTTTGCATTGCGCAATACGTAGCGAGGTTTCGGCAATTGTTCGATCGGGCTAAACACAACGGGCTAAGAAGAACGCTGTCTCAATCGCCAGGGAGTGCGCGGTCGTGCGCAGCAACGTGATTTTGAATCCCAAGGAGAGAACTCATGCCGGTTTTGACCTCATACCCTGGTGTCTACGTCGAAGAGATACCAAGTGGCGTACACAATATTGTCGGCGTCAGCACGTCCAGCACAGCATTCGTCGATTTCTTTCCTCAGGGGCCGATGGGCGTTCCCACTCAGGTCAATAACTTCACGCAGTTTCAAACTATCTTTGGCAATCTTGACCAGCGCAGCGAAGCCAGCTATGGGGTAATGCAGTTTTTCCTGAATGGAGGCCAGACGGCGTGGATCGTTCGCGTGGCCGCCGGCTCACCGGAACCGGCGCAGCTAACCTTGGACGACACGGCCGCAGCCGCGACGCTGACAATTACGGCGAGCAGCCCAGGGGTGTGGGGCAATAATCTACAGATCGGCATCGACTACAACACCAAGCCGGCGGGCCTGTTCAACCTCGTGATCCGGCAGGTGGACGTAATAAGCAAGCCCACTCAGGTGCTGAACTCGGAGGTCTATCGCAACCTCAGCATGACCGCCACGAGCTCAAACTATGCCATCGGTGTCGTGAATGCCGTCTCCGCGCTCGTGCAATTAACGGATCTTGGTACCGGAACGCTTCCGGCGACGACCGGCACCGATGTCATATCCCCACTCTCGAATCCTGCCAGCACTAGCTACACCGCTGTAGCCGACGCAGCACATCCGGCAAATGACGGAACTGTTCCAGACGCGACCGCGCTGGAAAACGGCATCCTGACACTCGATCGGCTCGATCCTTTCATCTTCAACCTGCTTTGCCTGCCGGCCGCGGTCAACCTTACGTCTGGGGGCGCGCCGGATGCCGCAGGCATCGCCGGAGTGTATGCGAATGCGGCCGCCTTCTGCGCCACCAAACGTGCCTTTCTTCTCGTAGACATCCCTGCCGCTATCACCACCGTAAGCTCGACGGGCAGTGCGGCTTCGCCGGGAGTGGTCAATTGGGTGGAAGCACTGGGATCAAATGGGTACGATCCGGACGCCAATTCGGCGATATATTTTCCCCGCCTTCAGATACCCGACCCCCTCAATCAGGGGCGGCTCAGAAATGTGGCCGCCAGCGGAACCATGGCCGGCATCTATGCGACCACCGATGCTAACCGCGGCGTCTGGAAGTCGCCTGCCGGCATCGATGCGCAGGTTCAAGGCGCCAGTCTCGCCTATGTCATGAACGATACCGATAGTGGAACAATCAACTCACTCGGCATTAACGGCCTGCGCAACTTCAAGACCTATGGCAATGTGTCGTGGGGAGCGCGGACGATGCAGGGCGCCGATCAGCTCACCAGCCAGTGGGCCTACGTCGCCGTCCGCCGCACGGCGCTCTATCTCGAAGAGAGTTTGTTTGAAGGGCTGAAGTGGGTGGTATTTGAGCCCAACGACACCCCGCTCTGGTCGCAGATACGGCTAAATGTGACTTCGTTCATGCAGACGCTCTTCCGTCAGGGTGCCTTTCAGGGCTCATCGGCAGCCAGCGCGTACTTCGTCAAGTGCGACAGCGAGACAACCACCCAAACAGATATCAACTCCGGCGTGGTGAATATCCTGGTCGGTTTCGCACCACTCCAGCCGGCCGAGTTCGTGGTGCTGCAAATTCAGCAAATGGCAGGTCAGGCGGGCTCCTAGCGGACCCGAATTCCGAACTCAGGGAGAAAAAAGATGGCGCAGTTCAGTGTCAATCCTCAGCGTTTCGATCCGTACAAGAACTTCAAGTTCCGCATCAAGTGGGACGGCAAGTATGTCGCGGGCATCAGCAAGGTCAGCGGTCTAAAGCGCACCACGGAAGTGGTGAAGCATCGCGAAGGCGGTGATCCATCCAGCAGCCGCAAATCTCCGGGAAGGACCGAATACGAAGCGCTCACGATGGAACGCGGTGTCACCCAGGATACGGAGTTCGAAAAGTGGGCAAACAAAGTGTGGGACTACGGCGCCGGACTCGGTGCAGAGGTCTCGCTAAAGGACTTCCGCAAGGACATTCTCCTCGAGCTTTACAACGAGGCAGGGCAGTTGGTGCTCTCCTACAACATCTATCGTTGCTGGGTCTCCGAGTTTCAGGCAATGCCGGATCTCGATTCGAATGCGAACGCCGTAGCAATCCAGCACATCAAGCTCGAAAACGAAGGTTGGGAGCGCGACATGTCCGTGGTTGAGCCTACTGAACCCAGCTTCACCATACCCGCTCAATAGGATGCGATAGCTATGCTCGGACTTTCAGCACGCGATCTACTTGATCTGTGGGAGCGCGGCGTAGGGACCACGGAGGTCGATCGCGGCTTGCTGATGCTCTCCTATTGCCTGCCGGAGAGATCATGGGAACAACTCGCGGCGGTCAGTATCGGACAGCGGGATGGCATGTTAGCGGAGCTGCGACAGGCCACGCTGGGACCAGTGCTCGGTGCTCTCGCGGTCTGTCCCGAATGTAAGGGCCAGTTGGAGTTCGACGTAAATCCACGGGACCTTGGTCTGGCCGCGCCGGTAGACGAGGAGCAAGACAAGGTGCATCGCTTTTACGAAGGGCAGTTCTCCGTCCTCTGCCGTCTCCCAAACAGTACAGACCTGCGCGCGGCTCGCGGTTGTTCCGATGTGGAAGCGGCTCGTCGTCTGATCTTTTCGCGCTGTGTCCATAAGGTGGAAGCTGAGGGGCAACCGATCACAGCGGACGAAGTTCCTGACCCGATCGTGAATGCCTTCGCGTCGTATCTCGCAGAACAGGACCCCGCAGCGGAGATTGCCTTGTTGCTGGAATGTCCGTCGTGCAGCGCACGTTGGGAGTTGAGCTTCGACATTGTGAGCTTCTTCTGGCGCGAGATTCAATCAGCCTCGCGACGCATCGTGGTGGAGGTGGACGCGCTTGCGCGCAGCTACGGATGGGCTGAAGCAGACATCCTCAATATGAGCTCTTCGCGCCGCCAGTTGTATCTGGAGATGGTGGGCTGATGGCAGACTTCCTCAGCCGCATGGCCGAGCGCGCGATGGGATTGCAGCCCGTCGCAATGCCACTCCTGCGTCCGATCTTCGCCACGCCGCGCACGTCGGGCACACAGGTGATGGAAGAGATGCCCATGACGCCTGAGAGGCCACAACCGTTCGCCTTGCACGACGAACGACAAACGCCGCTCAAACCTTCCCCGACAGGCGAAGAGCGTCGCCATAATCCTGCACAAGCTGTCCGTACGCAGCATACAGCTCCGGCGGAAGAGTTCGAACGTCGTGTCTCGCCCCTGCCTCCACGGTCTACAGAGGAAACACGTCCACGGCCCACGCTCACGGAAGTCATCCAGCAGGTCTACAGCGTCCCAATGGCAAACGCAGCGGAACACCCTTCAAGAGTCCCACATGCGCCCGCGGAGTTGCGAAAGAATCGGGAGCCCCAGAAGAGCAAGGAATCGAAGGGTACGCCATCGGGGACGATCGAGCTGCGAACCGAACGCGTTCTTCCACACCCTCCACCGATCGCTGCAACCCCTATGCCGGAGAAAACTCAGGCGGGGAAAAACAAAAGAGCAACTCCAGTACCGAGTCGTGTGCTGGAACCGATCAGGGCACGCACCGAGGAGAGACCGTTCAGCCATGACGTACATGTGAGCATCGGCCGTGTCGAGTTGAAAGCGGCTTCCCCGCCAACGCCCGTGATGCGACCGCCGGCACCGCAACGGAACCACCTCAGTCTCGATGACTATCTAAACCGTCGCCGGGGTGCGCGGCCGTGAGCAACTATCTCGCCATCGCCACGGTCACGGCGACTCTTCGCTATCTGGTGCTGAAGTCGCTTCCTCCGGATCTGTCTGGAGCAGCAGTCACCACGCTGCGGCCAGATGCGCAGCTCAGCACGGCTGATGCGACCGGGATCAATATCTTTCTCTATCAGGTGTCGCCGAACCCGGCGCTGCGCAACTGCGATCTACCCACTCGCCGGGGCGACGGAACGTTGGTGCAGCGGCCACGAATCGCGCTCAATCTCAATTATCTCTTCACCTTCTACGGCAACGATGCGGAACTCGAACCGCAGCGGCTGCTCGGATATGTCGCGTCCACGCTCAATGCCGAACCTCTACTCTCCGCAGAGGAGATAGGACAGGCACTGTTGAACGCACAGCCATTCAATGCGCCGCCGTTCAACAGTGCTCCGTTCAACGCGCCACCCTACTTGCCCGACCTTGCTCTCCAGCCCGAACGCGTGAATATCACCATGCTTCCTCTATCGCTCGAGGAACTCTCCAAACTTTGGTCCGTCTTCTATCAAATTCCGTTCGCTCTCACGATGGCGTATCAGGCCAGTGTTGTGCTCATCGAGAACGAGGACATGGTGCCACAATCTGCGTTGCCCGTGGCAACCAGGACGGTGACCGCTATGACTTTCAACGCCCCCGTAATTACCAACGTTGTAGCGCAGAGTGGCGCCAATCAACCCATCGCTGCGGGCTCCACTATCTCGATCCAGGGCAGCAGCTTCAGCGGTACCGGCATAACCGTCGTGATCGGCAACTATCCAACCGCTCTGATCCCGACCCCAGTCTCAAGCACGCAGATGACCGTTGCCCTACCCGCGGATGTTCCCGCGGGCGTTCGTACGCTACAGGTAGTCCAGTCCGTCATGCTCGGCCAGCCATCCGCACCTCATACAGGAACGACCTCAAATGCCTTCGCCTTTAATCTCAGCCCCGTGATCGGACTTCCGGTGACCGGCTCGACGAGTCAGATCGTGATCGCGGTTCAGCCGGTGGTCAAGGCCGGCCAGACTGCCGTCCTCCTGCTGAACGAAGCTA
>Ga0302308_10004926_pt1 | contig 10449 bp, 9 predicted proteins | sample III_Palsa_E3_3_FD_200531 | JGI IMG/M metagenome (GOLD analysis project Ga0302308, IMG submission 200531) | Peat permafrost microbial communities from Stordalen Mire near Abisko, Sweden - III_Palsa_E3_3 | ecosystem: Environmental > Terrestrial > Soil > Palsa > Peat permafrost | place: Sweden... | reverse complement strand
CGGACCGAATCTCGAGCTGCGCATTCATTACCTGGTCAACGTGGATAAAGATACGGGGCAGTGAGATGCAACGCTCAGAGCGTGCCAACGAGCATCGTGCAGCATCCCCGCAGCTACCCGCGCTGACACCGGCCTGTAAACGGAATCGTAAGGAGTTTGCGCGCTACCGCGCCGACAGAGAAAAAGCTGAGCGTCGCAGCGTGGTGCGCGGTCTGATATTGCTGGCTGTCATAGTGCTGATGGGAAGCGCAGCCCGCGCGGGTCTCGATCGCGTCTTCGTGCATGGCTGGTGGCGGCCCTAATGATGAAGCGCGGAGAGAACGACTATCCGCTGCTGGTGGTGGCCGGCCCAACGGCGAGCGGAAAGACTGCCTTGTCGCTGCGATTGGCCGAAGAGTTCGGCGGCGAGATCGTCAGTTGCGACTCCGTTGCGGTGTACCGGCTGATGGAGATTGGCACGGCGAAGCCAACGCTGGCCGAGCGGCAGCGCGTTCCGCATCATTGCATTGATCTCTATTGGCCCGATGAGGCCTGCACCGCCGGCGACTATGCGCGGGCTGCCCGCGAAGCCATCGCAGGCATTCGCGAGCGCGGGCGCATTCCCATCGTGGCTGGTGGGACCGGTTTGTATCTGCGCGCGTTGCTGGAAGGCTTGGCACCGGCTCCCAAGCGAAACGACGCGTTGCGCGACCGGCTGCGCGCGCGCGCAGAACGGTGGGGATCCGCATGGCTTCATCGCGTGCTACAGCGACTCGACCCGCAGGCGGCAGCTTTGATTCATGCCAACGATATGCCAAAACTGATTCGCAGTATCGAAGTGACATTGGCGGGGAGGCAGCCGCAAACGGAACAGTGGCAGGCAGGTCGCGATGCGTTGCGCGGATATCGCGTGCTGCAGATGGGCCTTGCAGCAACGTCCTCCAAGCCAATGCGGGACCGGCTCTATGCGCGCATCAACGAACGTGCGGCGGCGATGTTTGCACGCGGACTGATCGCGGAGACGGAGATGCTGCGCGAACGCTACGGCGACGATTGCCGCACGTTGGGCGCGTTGGGCTACGCTCAAGCCATGACAGTATTGCGTGGCGAGAGCCCTCTCGATGCAGCCATTGCGGCGGCGCAGCAGGGTCATCGAAACTATGCGAAGCGACAGGGTACCTGGTTTCGCAGAGTCGAGGCGATGTGCTGGCTCGAAGGCTTTGGCGACGAGCCTTCCGTGCAGGAGCAAGCGCTCAAGTGTGCGCGAAGCCTGATCAAAGGAGGGACGCTGCCGTGAACGGCGTACGCATCGACAAGTGGTTGTGGGCGGCGAGGTTTTTCAAGACGCGTGTGCTGGCGTCGAAGGCATGCGAGCTGGGGCGCGTGCAGTCGAATGGAGTTGTCGCAAAGGCTGCGCGTGAAGTGCGCGTGGGCGACAGGCTGCAGGTGCGCAACGAGGCGGCCGATTTCGTGATCGAGGTAATGAAACTGAGCGAGGTACGCGGTCCTGCGGCGGTCGCGCAAGAGCTTTACCTCGAGACCGAAGAGAGTAAGCAGGCGCGGGTAAAGGCTGCCGACGAACGCAAGGCAATGTTCGCGTCCACACCTGCGCCCTCGCGTCGGCCAACCAAGCGCGACCGCCGGCTGATCCATAAATTTTCGGGGGAATGACGGCTCCCGCAGCTCAGGGCTGTGGCGCCGGCGAACCGTTATCGGTGTTCACCCAGTAGCCATCGCGCGCTTCGACCGAAAGCTTCGAGCCGTCGCGCAGCTTGAGCACGATGGAGTGGAATCCGGGCGCGGGCGACTGCGGCTGGAAGCTCAGCACATAGCGATTGGGGATATGATTCGCGATGGTAAAGAGATCGTGATCCAGCGTCTTCGTATTCTTGAACTTAAAGTATTCGCCGCCAGTGAGATGCGCGACGGATTCTGAGATGTTGCGGCGCAGCGCGTTGCGTGCCGCGATCTCGGCGAGATGCGCAAGCCGCAGCGGAGGCAGCAGTTCTTCCACGCAGTTCAAGTCCTGCGAGCCTTTGCTTTCAGTGGGCTTAATCGGGTTGCCGTCAGCGTCAGTGCCAAGGTCGCGACTGAAGCAACCGTGCTGTGGGCCGGGCTCGAGCGGTGGCGTATATGGAGATCCAAACTTGGCGGCTTCCTTTCCTTCGTCCGTTCCCGTGGTGTGAAAGCCGACGCTATACATCACTGTGTTGGTATCGCTGATGGCATGCAGCGCATCGAGCTCGCTTACGTGGCTGTTATTGTCGGTGGTTTGCGAAAGCAGAAGGATAGCGCGTCGAAAGGTGTTGGGCTGTTGACGAAGCAGGTTGACCGCGTACACGATCGCGTCGAGTACAGCCGCGTGGTTGTCGCCGGGCTCGAGGATGTCGAGCGAGTGGCTGATGAAGTCGAGGTTGGATGTGAAGCCGTGTAGCAGGATGGGCGTGCTGTCGAACCCCACTACGGCAACACGATGATCGACGCCGCCCAGCATGTTGTCGAGCATGGGGCCGAGATGCTGGTACTGATCGAGATGCGCGGAGGCGTCCCCACCCGTCTGCGCGATGATCACCATCGCCAGTGGCTCGCTGCCGGTGTCCTGCTCGAGGCGCAGCTTCTGCACGACGCCATTGTCGGTGAGGATGAAGTCGTCCGCCTTAAGCGTGTAGACGAGTTCGCCAGACTTAGTGCGGACCAGCGCAGGCACGACCACCAGGCTGGAACTGACCGTGATCGTAGCCGTCGGCGGATTCGTTTGCGGGGGCGATTGCGCGTCAGGTGCCGGGCTTTGCGCGTGCGTGAGCGCCGCGGCGAGGAAGGCAATGGAGCAGAGAATGGCGAGAGGCTTCATGGTCGGGGAAGAGCGGAAGATACACCAACAGTGTAGTAGCTGCGTGGATCTAAAGAGTTGGACGAAGGGACAGCATGCAAGTTGCAGGCCCGGTCAAAAAGAAACGGCCCATCGAGGGGATGGGCCGTCGCGAGAATGGGCAAGCTTACGGATTCTGAACCACGAGGTCGTCGGCGAGCCGGAAGTGCACAATGGATTCGGCGGGAATATCGAGATTGTGATTGCCGGTCAAGCCCGCGATGGCAGTGCCTCCGCCTGCGCCGGCAGCAGCTCCAATCGCCAGGCCAACACCACCAGTGGCGAGGCCGCCGATCAGCATGCCGGCGCCGGTCATGCCGCCGATGATGCCTGCCGAGCGGCGTCCTTTGCCCTTCCGGGTGCGCACGGTGTCATGCGTGTCGAGTGGGTATTCGTAGCCGTTGAGCGTCATTGCGGTGAGGCGCAACTCGAGCACCGAGCGCCCACGGAAGTGTCCCCCGTGATGCGACTCGACGACTCGTCCACTGACCGGGGTGCCACTTGGAATGACGACGGCCCCACTGGCGCCGGCCACTGGGTCAACCACGTTGCCATTGAAATGATCGCCGGCCTCGCTGGTTTTTACGCTGATGTGCTGGTCGATGCGGATGGCGAGCTCCGTGCCCGCGGGAACTTGCATGGAGACTGAAGGCGGCTGGCCTGGTTGCGAGGGCTGAGATACAGGTTGCCCACCCACCGCGGGTTGACCGACCGTCCCCTGCATGGGAGCGCCCTGCGCACCGTAGGATAATGGCGTGATGACCGGGTCGGTGCTGTGCGGCTTGGGGCCCGGCGGTGGCGGCGTGGTCAACGTCGAAATTGCCGGCTGCTGCCCCTGCGCCGCTGGTGGCTGCACGGTCTTGGTGATCGTGTTGCCATCGCCGTCGATGTACTGAACTTGCTGCGGCGTGTTGGTAGACGTCGCCTGCGATTTGGCCTGATCGATCGCTCGATTCACCTTGCTGGCGCAGCCTGCGACGAAGGCGAGGGTAAGGATTCCTGCACTGCTCAAGATGACGCGAAATGTCCTGCTGATGGTCATAGATCTCCTTCCATGCCTACGCATGGCTTGCGAAGAAGGGCTAACGCCACGATCTTGCATACTCGGTAGGATGCCCCTTTGGCGCAAGGCGCGCCGCCTAAACCGGAAGAAAGGTTTAACATCAAAACATTATGAGTATCGCGACAACCCTTCTTGAAGAGACATCGTCGAAACGTCCGCAACTGGCGCACTTGAGCGCGCAGTTAGAAGCCCTGCGGATCCAAGGCACCTACTTTAAGCTGCGCGTGCTCGACGACGCGCAAGCTCCCGTTTGCCACTACGATGGCCGCGAGGTCATCAATCTCGCCTCGAATAACTACCTTGGGCTGTGCGATCACCCCAAGCTGCGCGAGGCCGCGACGGCCGCGATCGAGAAGTACGGCGTCGGTTCAGGAGCCGTGCGTACCATCGCCGGCACCATGCGCATTCACATGGAGCTCGAAGAAAAGATTGCGCACTTCAAGGGCGTGGAAGCGTGCGTAGTGTTCCAGTCAGGGTTTACTGCGAATGCGGGAACCGTTTCGAGCATCCTTGGCAAGGAAGATTTCATTCTCTCCGACGAGCTGAATCACGCCAGCATCATCGACGGGGCGCGGCTCTCGCGCGCGAAAATCAAAGTCTTTCGCCACAAGGATGTCGAGCACGCTGAAGAGTTGTTGAAGGAAATTCAACACGAGCCGGGGCATAAGCTCGTGATCACGGACGGCGTATTTTCGATGGACGGCGACATTGGCCCGGTCGGTGCGCTCGCCTATCTCTGCGAGAAGTACGGCGCGATCATGATGGTGGACGATGCGCATGCCAGCGGCGTGCTGGGGCGCAATGGCCGCGGCAGCGTGGACCACTTTGGCTGCACCCAGCGCGTGGATATACAGGTTGGCACGCTCTCCAAGGCGATTGGCGCGCTGGGCGGCTACGTGTGCGGATCGCGCGATCTGATCGACTACCTCTACCATCGCGCGCGGCCGTTCTTGTTCTCGACCTCGCATCCGCCCAGTGTCGCGGCAAGCTGCATCGCGGCCTTCGACATTCTCGAAAACGAGCCGAAACGGATCGAGCGGCTGTGGGCGAACACCCACTATTTCCAGGAGCAACTCACGCACGCCGGTTTCGATATTGGCGGCCGCACCACGCCGAAGAGCGAGACGCCGATTACGCCCATCCTCATCGGCGATGGCCGAAAGACGATGGAGTTCAGCCGCGCTGTCTTCGAGCAAGGCGTGATGGCGACTGGCATCGCCTTCCCGACGGTGCCCGAAGGTAAGGCCCGCGTGCGCTGCATCATGACCAGCGAGCACACCCGGGCGCAGATCGATAAGGCACTGGAAATTTTGACAGGGACCGCGAAGCGCTTGGGGGTACTGGTCTAAGGGTCAGCAGCCTCCGTTTCGGCGGCGATGAAGTTTTTAGCGGAGAATTAGCATCCTCGACACCCATAAATTGCATCTGGTGAGCTAGAAAGCTCATTAAGGAGAGGATCGTTATGGCTGACCTGAATGCACTGCAACAAAAGTACGCGCCGGTTCTGGATACCATCAACAGCTTTTCAGAGTACGGAGCGAAAGTAGATTCCGTCGACCTCGACGGCGAAAAGCTTCGCATCAAGGGAGAAGTCCCGTCCACTGTGATCGCCAACCGCGTGTGGGACGTGATCAAACAAGTCGATCCGAGCTACAGCGACCTCGAGCACCAGATCGCGACGACCGGTGGCGCAGAGCAGCCCTACACGATCAAGCCGGGCGATAATCTGAGCAAGGTGAGCAAGCTGTTCTACGGCAATCCGAATAAGTATGGCGAGATTGCTTCGGCGAACGGCATCAGCAATCCGGACCTCGTCAAGGTAGGACAGCAGATCAACGTTCCGGTTCTGTCGTAAGCTTTCAGGAAAACTGCGGCTAGACCTTCTGCACGCGATGCACATCGCGCACGCCCGGCACCTTACGCAGATTCTGCGTGAGGCGGGTGAGGTGTCGCAGGTCAAGCGTCTCAATGACGAAGTCGACGTATACGGCTTCGTCATCGGCTGGTCGCGTCTCAACAGACTTAATGTTGGTGCCGTCCTCGGAGATGATGGCGGCGAATTCCTTGAGCAGGCCGGAGCGATCGTCGACCAGGATCACCAACTTGACCGGGTAAGTGGTCGGCTTGGGAGCGCCGGGTGCTGTGTTGCTCGCGCTCTCGGCCCACGCTACGTCAATGCGGCGATCGGCCTCGTAAAGCAGGTTTTGCACGTTAGGGCAGCTACGGGCGTGGACAGCTACGCCCTTGCCGCGCGTCACGTAGCCAATAATCTCTTCGCCACGGATCGGGTTGCAACATCGAGCGCGATAGACCAGCAGATCGTCCTGGCCTTCCACCTGCAGCGAGTCGGAACCCTTGCCGAAGAAGACGCGCTTGACCGCCTCCGACATGTGCGCGAGCGTGTTACCCGTGGTGCCCGGTTCGTTGGCCGCGGTCTCGGCGGGCATCGTGCTTCCGGGCTCGAGCTTGTTCAGCACCTGGCGCGCGGAGAACTTGCCGAAGCCGATGCCCGCAAGCAGATCGTCTACTGCAGCGAGGCCATACTCCGACGCGATGCGTTCATAGTCGGGATTTTTAAATTTCTCAAGCGAGAGCTTGTACTTGCGAGCTTCGCGCTGCAACAGTTTGTTGCCGATTTCAACGGCCCGCGCGCGCTGATTCTCATTCAGCCAATGCTTGATCTTGTTGCGTGCGCGCGAACTCTTTGTAAAGCTCAGCCAGTCGCGCGAAGGCGAATGGCCGGCCTGCGTGGTGACCTCCACGATGTCGCCATTGCGCAGCCGGGTGCGCAACGGAACGATGCGCCCGTTCACCTTGGCGCCGATGGTCGCATGCCCGACGTCCGTATGAATCGCGTACGCGAAGTCGATGGGGCTTGCGTCCTTGGGCAGCACGATGACTTTGCCCTTCGGCGTAAAGGTGTAGACCTCTTCCGGATACAGGTCGATGCGCAGCGTCGACATGAATTCGTTGGGGTCGGTCATCTCGCGCTGCCATTCCATCAGCTGGCGAACCCACGCCAGGCGCTGCTCATCCTTCGCGCTGACGTTGTCAGTCGCCTTGTACTTCCAGTGCGCGGCGATGCCTTCTTCGGCGACACGGTGCATGTCCTCGGTGCGGATCTGCACTTCAAACTGGTGCCCGCCTTCGGCAATCAATGTAGTGTGCAGCGACTGGTAAAGGTTGGGCCGCGGCATCGCGATGAAGTCTTTGAAGCGCCCCGGCACCGGCCGCCACATGCTGTGCAGCAGGCCGAGTACGGCGTAGCAGTCAGACTCGGTTTCGGTAATCACACGCACTGCGAAAAGATCGTAGACCTGCTCGACGGGAATGCTGTGGGCGACGAGTTTTTGTTGAATAGAGAAAAGCCGCTTGATGCGCGACTCGACGCGTGCGGTCACGCCAACTTCTCTAAACTTCGCTTCGAGGGTTCCAACAATGCGTTGCAGAAACGCTTCGCCTTCGCCTCGCAGGGAATCGACCTCGGAAGAAAGCTGCGTGTATGTGAACGGATCGATGTAGCGGAACGCGAGGTCTTCGAGCTCGCCGCGCAATTTACCCATTCCCAGACGATGCGCCAGTGGGGCATACACATCGAGCGTCTCGCGAGCAATGCGGCGCTGCTTCTCAGGATTCAAATGCTCGAGCGTGCGCATGTTGTGCAGCCGGTCGGCGAGCTTGATGATAACCACGCGAAGGTCTGTAACCATCGCGAGCAGCATCTTGCGAATGTTCTCCGCCTGGTGATCTTCGCGGTTGGCAAACTTGATCTTGTCGAGCTTGGTGACGCCTTCGACGATGTGCGCGACTTGTTCGCCAAATCGCTTGGCAATGTCGCTGGCGGTGACATCCGTATCTTCGACAGCATCGTGCAGCAGGCCGGCGGCGATTGCGGTGGCATCCATCTTAAGTTCCGCAAGAACTTGCGCGACCTCCAGCGGATGGCCAATGTACGCCTCACCCGAAGCGCGGCGCTGGCCTTCATGCTTCTGGATGGAAAACTCCCAGGCAGAGCGAATGAGGTCGAGGTCGTCGGCGGGGCGATTGGCTTTGACCGTCGCGATCAAATGCTCGAAGCGCGCCTCCAAATCTGCCCGGTCAGAAGAGGGAATTGGACCAGTTGGCGGAGCCTTCGGAAACACCGGCGCAAGCTTGCCGGCGGGTCCGTCCGGTGCGCCGGAGGCTTTGGACACACCTGAGGTGTGCGGAATGGCGGGGAGCGCTGCTTCGAGCTCGATGCCGGTTTCGCTGGTTGGGGTCGCGCCAGGGGGGGCAGGCGCGTGAGATTCTGGAGCGCTGGAAACCGAAGTCTCCGGCCGCACAAATTCCATACTCTATTATACGGGCCGTATACGGGGCTGTCGTGAAGGGGTGGCGCGAGCGTTACGTGGTTCCGACCAAGTCCCGATACCGGCCGCCGGAACCCGACGTCACGGTTTCGACGCAGCAGACTTTACGGCTCCCGGCGTTGGCCGAGGGCCGCCCTTTGCCCAGCGAACCATCTCATCGAAGGCATCGCCGATCTCGTCCTGGGTGAAGTCGCAGTGGCCCTCCCGGTCGACGACCTGCTGCACAAAATTCTGTTCGGCGCCCGCAACCTGGACCTCATCTTCGTACAGCTCCAGCTGGCTCAGCTGCACGATGGGATCGTAGATCGTGTGAAGGGCGAGCATGGGGCGGCCCAGCCGGCCGGTCGGCGTGTAGTGATGCAACAGGTAGGCGCGCGCCTGCGGGGAGGCACTGTAGCGCTTCACCTTCGCGTTCAGATCGAAATCGTCGCCCGCACTGTTCGGACTTGTGCCGTTGTAGACAAAGTTTCTGGTATCAAAGGGGTTGCCGCCTGCGCGCTGCTGCAAATCCTTCACGATGAACGTCCAGTACGCGATGTCGTGAGCCAGGTTCGCGTCGGTGTGCAGGCCGGTGAGGTTGCGCATGGCGGTCGCGGCAGCCGGATCCGCTCGCAACGCCTCCAGTACCTTGTCGCGGTCAGCAATGGTGTCGTCGAAGTTGGCAGGGACTGGCACCAGCGGCGGCATGACTCCCGGAAAGTAGTAGTCGAACGCAGCCCTCATCGCGAAGCGGCGATTGAAGTTCACATACGTCGGGCCGACCGACCCGCAGAGATCAAGGCCTCCCAGGTAAGGCTTGGGGTTGAGCTCCAGCGTGACCGCGACCAGTTGGCCGCCCATGGAGCCTCCGGCGACGTAGGTCTCGATCGGCTGCCCATACTTCCGGATGAAGTAGCGTCGCAGCGCGTCGGTCTCCGGATAGGCCTGCTGCAGCGCCCACCCAGTCCTCGAGAAAGCGCTCTGAAGGACGGCATAATGGCGCTCGAAAAACGGCTGCTCCTGGCCGACCAGCCGCGCGGCAATGTGAAAGGTCACCGGCTGCAGCGCATAGCCGTGATAGAAGACCACCAGCGAATGGTTCCAATGCGCCGGGATGTCGATGCGATAAGCCGCGCCGTCGAGCAGTCCAACCTCGGTAATGCCTGCCGGCGATTGAAGCACCTCGCGATGGCTGGGCGTGGGCGTAGCAGGCAGACCGGCAGCATCCAGCCCGGGCGCGGAGGCTAGCAGCAGAATTGCCGGGAGGGCGATGGCGGCGAGCGTGGGTCGTCGTGCAGCCATGAGCATGAAGGGTTGGATTATTTTAGCGCGACCGCTTCAGCAGGTTCGCCGCGGAAGTTTAAAAATTCGCTCAGGCCTCATGCCTGGCACCGAAATGAGCAACAAAAGAGCAGCCGCGAGGATGCGGCCGCTGGGGAACATGCCCTTAGCTTGACCCGATTCAACCTCCGGTGCTGGTCATCTTCTCCGGCCGCATGTACCGATCGAACTCCTCTTCGGTCAAGTAGCCGAGTTCGCGATTGGCCTCGCGCAGCGACAGTCCTTTGTGATGCGCGGTCTTGGCCAGCTTGGCGGCTTTGTCGTAGCCAATGTGCTGGTTGAGCGCCGTCACCAGCATCAGGCACTTCTCTACGTACTCGTTAATGCGCTGAAGATTCGCCTCCATGCCCTCAACGCAGAACTCCACAAACATATGCGACGTGTCCGTCAGCAGTCGCACCGAGTGCATGAAGTTATAGATCATCACCGGCTTGAATACGTTGAGCTCGAAGTTGCCCTGGCTCCCACCGAAGGCAATCGCCGCGTTGTTGCCATGCACCTGCACCGCCACCATGGTCATGGCCTCGCTCTGCGTGGGGTTCACCTTGCCCGGCATGATCGAGCTTCCCGGCTCGTTCTCCGGAATAATCAGTTCGCCAAGTCCGCAGCGAGGTCCCGAGCTTAGCCAGCGCACATCGTTAGCAATCTTCATCATGGATGCCGAGAGTGTTACAAGCGCGCCGCTGGCAAACACCAGTTCGTCATGCGCCGAGAGCGCCGCAAACTTATTCGGATGCGAGCGGAAGGGAAGCCCGGTCAGCTCCGCAATCTTCGCCGCCGCGCGGTCCGCAAACTCCGGATGCGTATTCAGCCCCGTGCCCACAGCTGTTCCACCGATCGCCAGCTCGTACAGCCCATCCAGCGTCGAT
>Ga0302308_10004915_pt1 | contig 10457 bp, 7 predicted proteins | sample III_Palsa_E3_3_FD_200531 | JGI IMG/M metagenome (GOLD analysis project Ga0302308, IMG submission 200531) | Peat permafrost microbial communities from Stordalen Mire near Abisko, Sweden - III_Palsa_E3_3 | ecosystem: Environmental > Terrestrial > Soil > Palsa > Peat permafrost | place: Sweden... | reverse complement strand
GAGTAGATAGCCCGCGACGATGCCGAAGATGGCGCCGCCAATGGCTCCTCCAAAGCCGACGTATCCGGATACGGTGCCAACCGCGGAAAGGGGAAAGATATCCGCCGGCAGCGTCATGATGAGGCCTGACCAGGATTGCTGACAGAAGAAGGCGATGCTGAACAGCAGGATCGCGAGCCGCACCGGAACGAGCGGCACCAGCATCACGACGGGCATGAAGGCTGCGCTCAGTCCGAGGGCTAGCTTGCGGGATCTGTCCAAAGAGTTGCCGCGGCGCAGGAGATAGCTGGAGAGATAGCCACCGAGGAAGCTGCCAACACCGGACGCGGCATAGGGAATCCACGCGTAGTAGCTCACCTGCTTAACATCGAAATGGCGCGCGTCGTATAGATACTTCGGCAGCCAGAAGAGGAGGAAGTACCAGGCGGAGTCGCTCATGAACTTCGCAAAGACGATGACCTGGACCCTGCGCATCCCGAGGAGCTCGCGCATGCTTAGGTGCTGCGCGATTGCACGTGCGTCCAACGTGTTCATCGAGAGGGGAGATGGGTTGGCGCGATAGGACCACACCCACCACAGCACCCATACGAGGCCGACCATTCCGGAGAGGAAGAAGACGGCACGCCATCCGCTGCGAAGCAGGATGAAGCCGATAACCGGCGGCGCGAGGACCGAGCCAACAGCGGTGCCGGCGTTGATGATGCCGACGGCCGTGGAGCGTTGCTCGGGCGGAACCCACTCGGCGACAACGCGAATGGCGGCCGGGAATCCACCACCTTCGCCCATGCCCAGGAGAAAGCGCGCGCAGAGCAGAAGAGCGAAGCTCGAGGCGAGGCCGTGGAGAGCGCAGGCGAGCGACCACCAGAGCATGATGAGCAGGAAGCCGCGGCGCGTGCCCAGGCGATCCAGCAGGCGGCCGCCTATGACATAGAGTGCCGCGTAGGACAGCAGGAAAGCGGTTTGCAGATAAGAGAACTGTTGGTTGGAGACAGGAATGCTGCGCTGAATCGCGGCGATGGCGACGGGCAGCGTTTGGCGATCGAAGTAGCTGATGGCGATGGCGGCGGTGACGAGCGCGACGGTGTACCAGCGGCGATCGAAGCTGCCGCTGGAGTCCATGCCGGAGGCGAGGCCGAAGCGATTCATGGCGCGACTTGCGTTACCACGTCAGATGCAGGAGCGAAATGCTCTCCCGAGGCAACTCGGTTGAGATGTGTACCTGGCCGTCGACGACATCAAGCCACACGGGCGAGGTAAGAAGTTGAAGCTGCCCCGCGGCCTGTAGGTCAGCATACTGCTGCGAGGTGGGATGTTGCGGCGAGCCCATCTGCTGCCACAGGGTATAGGCGTTGCTGTGCGTCTGGTCGATCCGATAATGCTGCAGCAGCACGCGTTGCACACCCGCAGGAATGCCGCGGACGATCACCGTCGTCGGTGTGGCGGGAGCCGGCTGGTTGACGTCGTGATAGTTCCAGACAAGGACCGCCGCCTCTTTCGCTGCGTGGGTGGCGAACGCATCCACATCAGGAGCTTCGCGCACGCCGGTACTGATTAGGGTGTCGAGCGGCACTTCGGCGGTGCTGGTGATCTTGACGCGTTCGCCGGACATCAGGCCGAACATCCGAAAGACGTTAAGTACGGGCTTGTCGACGCCGTTCGTTGCGAGTGACCGAAAACCTTCGAAGTAGTCCTTGTCCTCAAACTCGAAGGACCAGCTCAGCATGGAGATCAAGTCCACGGCGTGGCGATCCTGCAGTTCGAAGAGTGCTTTGTAGGCCGCGGCCGTGTAGGCCGGATACAACGTCCCGTTGCGGTAGTTGTTCGCCGGGTTCACCTTGGAAGAGCATGCGGCGCAACCTTCGGGATCGGCCTCGCTGAGGATGATCGGGAGGTGTTTGAATTTCGGGAAACTGGCAATCAGCGCGAAGCCTTTGTCGGCATCGTCCAGCTCACGATTGATTCCCATGGTGACGGTGCCGTTCTGGATCTGAGGAAGCCCCTTGGCATGGAAGGAGATAAAGTCCATCGGGATGGCGCCGCCGGTGGCTGCGCTCCTTCCCGAGTTGACGTGCTCCAGAAAGTTCCGGAGGAAAAGATTCGCTTTGGGACGGCCGGGGCTGGTGCTTGCTGGGCCGCCTACCTTTGCGCCTGGCAATGCCGTCTTCACCCCGGCAACTGCGTAGTCATACAGCTTCCAATAATCCTCGGGCGTGGTGTGCCAGTAGTCGATGTCAGGCTCGTTCCAGACTTCGAAGTACCAGCTGAGCACTTCCTGCTTGCCATAACGCTCGGCGAGATGAGCGGTTACGACGCGGACCAACTCCTCCCACTTTTTGTAATCCTTGGGCGGATTGTTTGACTTGCCGGAGATCGTGGATTGCGGATAGTGAACCTGGTACGGCTCATGGCGATCGGGCAGGTCGGCGGCGAGATCCTTCGGCATGAAACCGAGCTCGACGAGCGGCCGAACGCCAGATGCCTTGTAGGCATCGAAGATCCCGTCGAGCAGCTCGAAATCGTAGACCGGGTTCCCGTTCGAGTCCTCGCTGTAGACGTTCGTTGAGCTGAACTTCAGCTCCGCCTGACCGTTGCCCGAAGTGAAAAGGTGGTGCACGCGAATGTAGACGGGTGCGGGACTGAGGTCGTGCAGCTGCTTGAGCAACTCCCGGCCGTGCTTCATCGTGGTGTAGTTGGCCTCGTCGTAACCGAACCAGCGATAGATCGGCTTGTACGGCCCGACCGGTTGATTGAGGTCGACCTGGATGTCAGCGGGCGGCGCACTCGACGGCGGCAGAGGTGGGGGAACGGTTCCCTGAGCGAAGATTGCGACGCCGCCCAGCATCGTTAGAGTGAGACCCCACGCCGCGATTCTCTGGCCCAACGAAACTGGAACGTCCATCATGGTGAATCTCCTGGTTGTCGCAAGTCCTTGTTGTCAGGAGTCGTGCGCGACTTTGCTAGGCGACTGTATTGTTGAGCGTGCCAATGCCGTCGATCGTGATCGTCACGACATCGCCGTGTGCGAGGGTGAAATCGTCCTCGGGAACAACGCCCGTACCGGTCATGAGGCAAGCTCCGGCGGGGAAGGTGTTGTCGCGGAAAAGGTAGCTGACAAGCTCACTAAACTCACGCTTGATCTCCGCAATGGAGGTTGAGCCAGTAAAGACAACCCCGCCATGGCGCTTGATGGTGATGCTGATGTTGGCGGTCTTAGGCAGGGGGCCGTCGGCGAGCAGAACGCAGGGGCCGAGCGCACAGGAGCCGTCATAGACCTTGGCCTGCGGAAGATAGAGAGGATTCTCGCCCTCGATATCGCGCGAGCTCATGTCATTGCCGATGGTGTATCCGACAATCTCGGCAGCGGGATTGATGACGAGGGTGAGCTCAGGTTCGGGAACCGACCATGTGGCGTCGGAGCGGATGCGGATGTTGCCACCGGGGCCGATGACGCGGCGCGCGGTAGCCTTGAAGAAAAGCTCGGGGCGCTCTGCAGAGTAGACGCGGTCGTAGAAAGTGCCTCCGCCGGCGTCTTTGGACTCCTCAATCCGTGCGCTGCGGCTGCGATAGTAGGTGACGCCGGCAGCCCAGACTTCCTGCGAGCCGATCGGGGCGAGGATTTCGTTCGCGGCGGGGAGCGGAACAGAGGGTCCGGTCAGAGCTTTGTGTGCACGGTCAAAAAGGCCGGGTCCGGCAATGATGTCGTCCCAGGAGAAGGAACCGAACGTTGCGCACTGCTTGCCCTCGTTGTCGGTGAGGAGAATGCCTCGCGTGGTGTTGTAGAGCTTCATGCGCCTTCCTTTCGTACACTGCCGAGTTTAGACAGGATGAGATCGGTGTCGTAGACGCACCCGCCCCAGACACCGCCTGAAGCTTGCACAAGTGCGGCCCAGAGACGTGTGTCGTCAGGAAGCTCAGCGTGGGGTGCGAGGTCGGTGCGCTGCGGCCGGGCTGCGAGGAGGGCAGCGGCCTCGGTGGGGGTTAGAAGGTTATCGCGGGATTCTCCAATGAAATTAACCGAGCCGTGGAGCCGCTCTCGATCGATGATGATTTCGATGATGTCGCCGTCGTGCATGCGGCCGATCGGACCACCGGCCAACGCCTCCGGTGAGATATGGCCGATGCAGGCGCCGGTGGAAACACCGCTGAAACGCGCGTCGGTGAGGACCGCGACGTGCTTGCAGTTGGGCAGCGCTTTGAGCGCAGACGTGACCTGATAGATCTCCTGCATGCCTGCACCGAGCGGACCCCCGCAGATGAGCACGATGACGTCGCCCTGGCCGACCGCACCATTCTTGATCGCGGCAATGGCAGCGGTTTCCGTGGTGAAGATGCGCGCAGGTCCAACATGACGATAGGTGTTGAAAGCGTCCACCAGGCTGGGGTCAATGGAGGTGCTCTTAATCACGCTGCCTTCGGGAGCGAGGTTGCCGACAGGGAAACAGACGGTGGATGTCAGACCGCTTGCCTTTGCACGGTCCGGCGAGAAGATCACATCGATGGCGTCAACGGCGTCGAGAGTGTGCAGGCGTTGGCGGAGGGTGGCGCGGCGCTCGCTTGCCTCCCACCAGTCGAGCGAGGCATCGAGGGTGTCGCCGGTGACGGTGATGACGCGGGTGTCGAGCAGGCCGGCGCGGCGGAGATGCAGCATCACTTCCGGGACGGCTCCGGCGAGGAAGACCTGGGCGGTGGCGAAGTTGCGCGGCCCGTTCGGAAGCGCGTCGACCAGCCGCGGCACTTCGCGGTTGATGTGCGTCCAGTCGGCGACCGTGGGCCGGCGAAGACCGGCGGCGTGCGCGATTGCCGGGATGTGAAGCAGGAGGTTTGTCGAGCCACCGAAGGCTGCGTGCAGGACCATCGCGTTGCGGAGCGCGGCGTCGGTGAGAATGTCGCGAGTGCCCAGGCCAAGCTGACTGAGACGAAGCAATGCGCGTGCGGAACGGGCTGCGGCGTTGAGCCAGAGGGGCTGACCGGAGGGCGCGAGTGCCGAGTGTGGCAGAGAGAGGCCGAGAGCTTCGGCCACTACCTGTGAAGTGGCCGCGGTGCCGAGGAATTGACAACCGCCGCCGGGTGAGGCGCACGCTCGGCAACCAACTTCTGCAGCGTACTCACGCGTGATTTCACTTTGAGCGAAGCGTGCGCCGATGCTCTGCACTCGACCTGCGTCTTCCGCAGGGTGGGAATCATCGCCTTCGGGAAGGAGCGTTACGCCGCCGGGCACGAGGATGGAGGGATAGGTGCCCGAGGCAGCCAGCGCCATCATCATTGCCGGCAGGCCCTTGTCGCAGGTAGCGATGCCGAGGACGCCGCTACGCGTGGGGAGCGATCGCATGAGGCGGCGAAGAACGATGGCCGCATCGTTGCGATAGGGCAGCGAATCAAGCATGCCGGCTGTCCCCTGGGTGCGGCCGTCGCAAGGGTCAGTCACGGCCCCGGCGAAGGGCGTGGCATGCAGGCTGCGGAACTCGCGCGCGGCTTCGGCGACCAGCAAACCGACTTCCCAGTGTCCGGTGTGGAAACCCAGCGCGATCGGCGTGCCATCTGCGGCGCGAAGGCCGCCGTGGGTGCTGAGGATGAGGAATTCGGGGTCGAGGAGTCGCTGCGGCTCCCAACCCATGCCGGCATTTTGCGAGAGGCCGAAGAGATTGCCGGAAGGCGCGGTCAGAAGCATCTCGGCAGTGATGGGTAGCTGGCCCTCGGGACCGCGCGCGTGCGTGGTGGCGGACGCAAAAAGATCGGCCGGCGATTCGAGGATGCTTTGCAGGGTGAAAGACTCAGGCATGGCTCGTCTCCATGGTAGTGGAAGCGGCTTGCGTGGGGAGCGCCAACGTGATCAGCGCGGCGACGAGGAACGAGAGCGCCATGAAGAGGTAGGAGGCCTGAGCGCTGTGTGTGACGGCCTGAAGCAGGCCGACCAGGTACGATCCGACAAAGGCGCCGAGGGCTCCGCTGCTGTTGACCATCGCGAAGACCTCGCCTGCCATCGCGGGCGGAGTGCGCTCGGGGATCATGGCGAAGAAGGGGCCGTACGGTGCGTACATCGCTGCGCAGGCCACCATCATGCAGGCGAACGCCAGCGTGAAACTCTCGCCACCGAAGAGGAACGAGCCCATCATGGCGATGCCCGCGATCAACATGCAAGGCCACACGAATTCTTTGCGGCGCATGGTGCGGTCGGATAGCGGGCCGACGAGGATCAGGAAGAAAATGGCGAAGACATACGGTAGCGCGGAGAGCAGGCCGGTCTTGCCCATGGAGAGTGATGCGCCATGGCGAACGATGGTGGGCAGCCAAAGAACGAAGCCGTAGATTCCAACGCTCCACCAGAAATATTGCGCGGAGAGCAAAAGGCAATTCTTGCTAAGCAGCACCCGAAAAAGACTGGTGTCCTTGTGGTCCTCGAAGATGGCTGGCTGTTGGGCGGAGATCGCGGCTTCGAGTTGGCGGACTTCCTCCAGCGGCATCCAGCGTGCCTGCGATGGCTTATCGCGGACGAACGCAATCCAGACAAAGGCCCACAAAACTGCAGGCAGGCCTTCTACGATGAAGGTACGTTGCCAGCCGAATCTCTGGATAAGATAGCCCGTGACCAGCGACATCCAGAGGATCGTGATGGGGTTGCCGAGTATGAGGATGCTGTTGGCGCGAGAGCGCTCCGAGCGGGTGAACCAGCGCGTGAGCAGGAGCAGGAGCGCGGGGAAGATGATGCTCTCGGCGACGCCGAGCAGAAACCGATCGGCGCATAGCCAGAGAAAACTGTGGATGACGCCAGTCAGGGTGGCGAGGCATCCCCAGGTGACGAGCGCGATGAACACGAGACGTGAACAGCTCACACGCCGCGCGAGCAGCATACCTGGGATCTGGCAAAGAAAGTAGCCGAGGAAGAAAAGCGCGCCGAGCAGTGCCGCGCGCCGGTCATCGATACCGAGCGTGGCCGCAAGTCCGGCAGCCGCACCAAAGCCGTAGTTGGCTCGGTCAAGATAAGCCAAGCTATACGTGACGAAGACCAGCGGCAGTAGCAGGGTGCGGCGCAACGGCAGTTCTCCTAGTCTGACGGCGAATGTGCAGCGGAGCTTTCGCCTGCGGCAGCACTTCTGGAACACAGCGAAGAGTAAACGGAAAACGGTCGGTACGCCCCAGCCGTTAGTGGAGACTTGGATACTTCTGCACGAAATTCGTGCGCGAATTCAAGACCTCGAAGTTGCCGTCTTCAGACGCACTCAATTCCAGGAAGTGGCCTGCGTCTGTACCTTGGATATTCGCGATGTACCGCCCGCTCGTATTGTGCGTCGAACCACCCTCCTCCGAGAAGTGAAGCTGCCAAAGTGTCTCGAGGCCGGGAGCTCTCGAGAGTGTCTCCAGGGTCGGGATAGAGCCGCCCTTCTTCGCGCCATTGTCCATGATGGCTACGCGCGCGTGGATCGCGTCGACCAACGCGGGACTCGAACTCTGATACCAGCCATGATGCGAGACGATGTAGATGTCCACCTGCCCAAGCTTGTTGTTCGGGCACATGAGCTGCATCTCCTTATCCCAGGTGAGGTCGCCGAGATCGAGAATCTTCAGTTTGCCAAAGGTGATCTCGACGCCGAGCGAGCGTGCATTCTCGGTCTGATCCGTCGGACGAACTTCGGAGGTCTTGCAAAATGGATTCGGTGCGCCGGAGCCTGGCAGCGGGTCGGCAATCAGCGAGCCGTCAGCGCTGATCACCCGCACGGTCATCCCCTCGATCGGAAGCGTGTCGCCCGGATGAGCGAGAATGCGCTTCGATTTTCCGGCGGCGAGTACCTCTTGATACTTCGCGTAGCCTTGCTCGGTGATTCCGTGATCGAGCTCGCGGTTTGGGCCGTGATCGATGAAGGTCCCGACCGGAATACGAGCGACGAGTTGCGGAACTCCGCCGACGTGATCCTCGTGGTAATGCGTGAGCAGCACAAAGTCGATCTTCGAAAGTCCGGCCCGCTTCGCCACTGCGACGATGCGGTCTGCGTCGCGTCCAGCGTTGTCCTGCCAGCCTGTATCGATGAGAAGCGATTGTCCGGCAGGCGTTACGAAAAGTGTCGACTGGCCACCCTCGACGTCGACGAAGTAGATTTTCAATCGTCCCGCGGAATCGTCGCGGCCGACGCCTCGAGCGGCCGCGGAGACCAACAGGCACGATGCAGCAAGGGCGATCAGCGGCAGGGTGGTGCGTAACGAATTGAACTTTCTGATGTCCCTCATCGAGTGATCTGTCCTTTCATCGTCTAATCCGGTTGCTTAGCCTTGGGTGCAACGGTTGCGCGCATCGCGCCGGTGGAGATGCCGCCGTCGACCAGCAGGGTCTGGCCGGTGATGTATCGACTCGACTCGGAAGCAAGAAAGACGATTGCACCGTCGAGATCATTCGGAGCGCCGGGACGCTTGAGGGGAATGCGATCCACAAGGTAATCAACCCACTCCTGGTCTTCATAGAGAACCTTGTTTTGTGCGGTCTGAAACCATCCCGGGGCCAGGCAGTTGACGGTGATGCCATACTTTCCCCAGTCGTCGGCAAGGCTCATGGTGAGCTGGCGAATGCCGCCGCGGCTGGCTCCATAGGGCGCAAGGCCGGCATATCCGAAGACGCTGGTAACGGAACCGATATTGACGATACGTCCGTAGCCACGAGGCGCCATGCGCTTCGCGATCTGTTGCGCGACGAAAAAACTGCCGCGAAGATTGGTGTCCAGAATCAGGTTCCAATCCTCCCACGTCACATCGAACGCAGGCTTGCGCACATTGCAGCCGGCGTTGTTCACGAGGATGTCGATACGGCCGAAGCCGGCCTGCGCGGTCTCAGCCATGGCTTCGATGCTGTGCTGGTCACGCACATCCAGTGCAAGCGGAAGTGCGCGCCGGCCAAGCGCCTGAATTTCAGCAACGAAAGGAAGCATGTCATCTTTGCGGCGGCTGGTGAGGATGAGGTCGGCACCTGCCTTGGCCAACGCTCGCGCAAAATATTGCCCGAGCCCGCGGCTGGCCCCAGTGATGAGCGCAACCTGCCCGGTGAGATCGAAGAGCGCGTCGGTCATGGCTCGCGCCCTCCAAGCTCGGCAGACGAGGAGATCCGCGGATCGAGCACGATCTTCATCAGGTTCGGTTCCCGCGCGTGCAGACGTTCAAACCAGGCTGGCCCGTCGCTCAGCGGCGCGACCGCGGTGATCAGCAAATCCACGTTGATCTTTCCGTTGGCGATCAGGTCAATCGCCTGTTGGTATTCGCCGGCCGAGGCGCACGATCCCTGTAAACGAATCTGCCGAGAGACGACTTTCTGCAGGGGAAGTGTAATCTGCGGGGAGATGTTCCCCACCAGCGATACCGTTCCTCCCTTGCGGACGCAATCAATGGCCGCCACGATCGTCTCCTCTCGGCCTACGGCTTCCAGCACGATGTCTACGCCGTTGTCGCCGGTTTCGCGCAATATCTCTTCGGTAAGAGCAACACCGGAGGCCAGGATCGTTCGATCGGCGCCAAGCTTCTCCGCCAACGCCAGCCGCGTGGGATCCACATCGCAGACAAACACGCGGGAACTCCCAGCGGCCCGAGCAGCCTGGAGAAGGAGTAGGCCGATCATCCCAGCACCAATTACCAGGACCGTTTCGCCTCCCTTCATCTCCGCTACCGCAACACCGTGAAGTGCCACCGAGACAGCTTCGAGCATCGCTGCCTGCGGAAAGGAAAAGCTGTCTGGCAACCGATACGCAATGCGCGCGGGGACAACAAGGAATTCGGCAAAAGCGCCGGCTCGGCGGAACTCCTTGCACGAAACGCCGATGACCTGTCTCTGATTGCAGAGGTTCACCTGGCCCTTCAGACAGTATTCGCACTTGTCGCAGTAGACGGTCGAGTCGAAGGTCACGCGATCACCGGGCTTGAAGTTACGAACCTCAGAGCCGACCGCGACAATGATCCCAGCGGCCTCGTGTCCCATAACGATCGGCGGAATACGCCGCCCCGTAGAGCCATCGTAACCATGCACATCACTGCCGCAGATCCCGCAGGCCGAGACCTGGATCAGAATTTCATCCACACCTGGAACCGGAGCGGGCAGGTCCTTCACTTCTAAATGGTTGTACTCCGATAAAAGTAGCGCTTTCATAACACCCTGATTTCGGTCCTGATCGTTCAGGTAAGCCCTTCAATGGTGTAGAGAGTAGCACGTGGTCACGAGATGTTTGAACCCCGGCTATTTCGCGGGTGAGGCCAGGGACGGTGACCACGCAGTCTGAATTCCGTATACTCCGCATGGCAGACGAATTCGACCACAGAAGACGTCGACGGCAACTCCCTCAATTCAGCTCGAAATCCAGGACGGAATCTGACAACTTTGGCTAATTCGTCCCGCTACGAACGGGTGCCACGGCGCCGTTGGGGCATCGCGTGCCTGCTCGGTCTTGGAGTTCTTGTGAACTACTTTGACCGGGTCAACCTCTCCGTCT
>Ga0302308_10004914_pt1 | contig 10458 bp, 9 predicted proteins | sample III_Palsa_E3_3_FD_200531 | JGI IMG/M metagenome (GOLD analysis project Ga0302308, IMG submission 200531) | Peat permafrost microbial communities from Stordalen Mire near Abisko, Sweden - III_Palsa_E3_3 | ecosystem: Environmental > Terrestrial > Soil > Palsa > Peat permafrost | place: Sweden... | reverse complement strand
ACAAGAGCAGATCCTTCGCTTTGCTCAGGATGACAAACCTTTGAGGGGTACGAGTGAGCGTGGGAAAGGCGCTCTTATTGGCGGGGTTGGGGGATGGCTTGGATGCCGTGTTTGGGGCGGAGGGTGATTTTGGGTTGGAGGGCTATGGGGTGATCTTCGACGATCTTGAGGCGCCAGCGCTGGGCTAGTGTGGCCAGGACGAGGACGGCTTCCATCCAGGCGAAGGATTCGCCGATGCATTGGCGTCCGCCGCCGCCGAAGGGGAAGTAGGCGAACTTTGGGCGCTGGGCCTTGGCTTCCGCGGTGAAGCGTTCGGGGCGGAATTGGAGCGGGTCGGGGAAGTATCTGGGGTTGCGATGGAGGATGTATTGGCTGAAGAGCAGGTAGGTTCCTTTGGGCACGAAGTAGGGGCCGACTTCGATGTCCTGCGTGGCCTGGCGTCCCATGGCCCATGCGGGCGGGTAGAGGCGCATGGATTCGGCGAGGACCATCTCGGTATAGGGAAGCGATGGCAGGTCTTCCAGGGTGGGCAGGCGTGGCTGGCCGGAGGTATTCAGCAGGACGGAGTCGAGCTCAGCGTGCAGGCGGGCTTCGGCTTCGGGGTTCTGGCCTAGAAGGAGCCATGTCCAGGAGAGCGCGTTGGCTACGGTTTCGTAACCGGCCAGGAAGATGGTGAGGACCTCGTCGCGGAGCTCTTCGCGGCTCAACTTCCTGATTGAGGACTGCGTGGGGTCTTCGTCCCTGGCGGCGATGAGCATGGAGAGCAGGTCGCCGCCAATTGGTTTTCCTGCACGGGCAGCCGCTGAGATTTCGGCCTGTTTGCGCGCGATCATGGCATCGACGACGGCGTCGAGGCGGGCTTTGGATTTGCGGAAGCGCATGAGGACGGGGACGGGGATGCGCCAGCGCAGGAGTTCTTCGGCGCGGGGCATGGCGACGAGGTTGTTGTACATCTCCATCACGGCGTTGGCTTCGTCATTGATGGTGGCGATCTCTGGCGTGACCTCGGTGTCGAAGAGAGTGCGCGCGGTGATCTGGAGGGCGAGGCGCATCATTTCCGCCGCAACGTCGATTTGCTTGCTGGGTTGCCATTGGTCTCGCATGGCGGCTGCGTGGTCGACGATGGTGGCGGCGTAGGCCTGAATGCGCTGGCGGTGGAAGGCAGGGGCGGCGATGCGTCGATGGCGCTTGTGGAGTTCGCCGTCGGCGGTGATGAGGCCGTCGCCGAGCAGGATCTTCATGCGGCGCTGGGTGCGTTCCTTGACGAAGTACTGCGCTTTGTCGACGAGGACTTCGCGGATGTCGCTGGGGTCGTTGAGCAGCAGGACATGGTGCCAGAGGATGCGGTAGTGGGCGGCGCGGCCGAAGCGCTGGAGATACTCGAAAAGGAGGATGGGATTGTTGCGGTCGAAAAAGCCGCGGCCGGCGTTGAGGACAAGGTTGGAGCGCAGGCCGGGTGGGAAGCGGTATTTGCCCTTTTGGATGATCGGAGGACCGGGAGCCAGAGATGGCTCCGCTACGCTGACGTCACTGATTTCTTTGATCGAGCTTGCCATGGTTCGAGCGGTCCCAACCGTTCCCCTATTGCTGTTATAACGCGCGCGTGGACCTGATCGACGTTGAGGTCGCCTTCGATTGCGACGACACGCACAGGCTCCCGGGCTGCGATTTCACGATATTTGTCGTGGACTCGCCGAAAAAACTCATCTTTTTCGCGCTCGAAGCGGCTTTCGTCGGTGCCGTTAGCTGCTGCTTCCCGCGTGTTGCGGCGGCGGGCGCGGGCGAGAGATGCGGCGAGGTCGGGCAGGAGCAGGATGGTCAGGTCGGGCTGCAGGCCCCCGCAGAGGAGTTGGTGGAGCTCAAGGACGATCTCCGAGCCTAGATTGCGGCCGCCACCCTGGTAGGCCTCGGTTGAGTCGGTGAAGCGGTCGCAGACGACGATCTGCCCGGCGGCGAGGGCTGGCGCGATCACTTCCTGGATGGCCTGGGCGCGGTCGGCGAACATCATGGCCAGCTCGGTGCGCGGGGAGAAGCCTGCCGACTTCGAGTCCAGGAGGAGGTTTCGGATGCGGTCGCCGGTGGCTGTTCCGCCAGGCTGGCGGGTGACGACGTGAGGCAGTTCCTGCGCGGTTAGCCAGGCTGCCAAACGCTTGATCTGCGTGGTTTTGCCTGAGCCGTCGAGGCCTTCGAAGGTGAGAAAGAAGCCCTTATTCGGTTCCGCGGCCATGGCAGGAGTCTACCATCCGATGCAATGCGGGCAGCCGGCGCACTGCCGAATCGTCGGACGAACAGAAATGGCAATTTGACAAAGCATCTATCCGGTACGGCACAATCCATGAGTTCCAAAGGGAGAAGATTTGGTGAACAATAAATTTCAATTTGCAGGAGCGGCACTTGCGGCTCTGGCGGTGTTCGGGCTGGCAGGGGCTGGAATTACAGCAAACGCGCAGAATCTGACGCTTGAGGGGCAAACGGGTGGGTTCATCACACCGACTGCGTATGTGGTGCAGTCGGCTAAGGGATCTTTCTTTTCGCATCCCTCGATCGGTTACCACTTCATACATGCCGGCGATGTGATTGGCGATGTGCAGACGGCGAGTATTACCGAGGGACTGGGCAACTGGGCTGAGGTTGGGTACACACGCAGCGCGCATACGAATGGCGACAATCCCTACTTCAGCAGCCTTTGGGAATTCAGCGGGATGAATGTCTTTCATGGCAAGGGAGTGGTGCTGAAGGAGAACTCATTCAAGAGCAAGTGGACGCCGGGCGTTGCTGCGGGGTTTGTGGTGAGAACGGGAGATCACTTTGTTTCCGGCGACATTCTCGACAAGACGTACACCAATGGCGACGCGTATGTGTCTGTAACCAAGACGATGACGAATGTGAGGCTGCCACTGCTGCTCAATATCGGGTGGAAGGCTACGAATGCTTCCATTTATGGCATTGGCGGGCAGGCGACGCGGTTTGGCGGGCGATTGTTCGGCGGCGTTGGATTTCCGCTGCCGGGGCCGTGGCATACGGCGATTGTTCCTGCTGCGGGATTTACGCAGGAGCCGGAGCATGTGAAGAATCTGGCGTTGCTGGTTCCGGGCGGAGGTCATATTCCGACCACTCTGGATTATGCGGTGCGCATCACGCAGCGGGAGAATGCCCGCTTCAGCTTCGATGCGGGTGTGGGCCAGGTCGCGGGGCAGATTGGGTATACCGAATTGCCGACGCCTATCGGCGCCGAGATTGTGCCGGTGAACCTGGATGCCCGCAAGGTTTTCGGTATCGGGGCGAGCTACAAATTCTGAGCGGCGGTCTTAATATCTACCTGGAATGGCCTGGGGGCCTAGAATAGAGGGGGCAGGCACGATCAGAAGAAGCGGAGGCTGCCATGGCTATCGGGGGGATCGTAATCTCGCCGGGGTCCCGGATGCGAGCTGCAATGATCCTGGCGATCGTTGCAGATGTGCTGCAAGTTGTCGTGTTTCCGCTGGTCATCCAGGGTGCGGTGTCGCCGGCCGATGACATCATCGACTTCGTTGTTGGAGGGAGCCTTACCTACCTGCTGGGATGGCATTGGGAGTTTTTGCCGTCGTTTCTCGGCAAACTTGTGCCGGGTGTGGATATGGTTCCGTTCTGGACGTTGGCGGTCGCCAATGTTTATCGGAAATCGAAGCCGATTGCGGTGAATCTCCAAGAGGCAACGCCTACACCGAGAGATGCGCGGAATTCTTAGCAGAGTTTTCGGGCTCGGCTTCGCCGGGCCCGATTCTCGCTCCTAACGCCGTCCGCTCATTATTGCGACCAGAGCAGTTCCCCCTAGGGTATGCACCTTGAATTCTCGCGAAGAGTGGTATTTCCTGAGGAAAAACCACGAATTGTTCTGCTTCTTCGGTGTACATCTGAGGCAGAACTGCTATAGACCCTAATACGCGGCTGGCGAGGGCGATTGCGATGGCTGCGACTGTGTTTTCTTTCTCAGAATCGCGGCGGAAATCAGCGTGATGATCAGCCCGACGGGGAAGGGCTCGATGAAGGTGTAGGCCATGTTGACGAGGGGGTTCTGGTAGAGCTGCTGAGAGTGCTGTATTTCGGCGACCTTCGCGGCGGTGGTGGCGGGATCAAGTCCGGCGGACTGGACTTGGTGAATCTGCGCGGCGAAGTAGCTGTCCATGAAGTGGGGCATGAAGTTGAAGTAGAGGATCTCCCACATGGCGACGTAGCAGACGCAGGTGATGAGGGTGATCAGGATGCCGCAGGCGAAGGCGCGGCCGAAGGAGATTTCGCCGGCGAGGGTGTTTTCGCGATAACTGCGGACGCCGAAGTAGATCAGCAGAAACGACGCCACCATGATGGTGTAGCCGATAGCCATGCTGTGGCCGGAGCCGATCTTGTCGGCGAGGAGAAGCGAGCCGCCCATCAGGACGGAGATCATGAGGCCTGAGATCAGGCCGTAGGTGAGGACGGTTTTCTTCATGTGAGGCTCCTGTTGCGACTGAGGATGGGTTCACGATGCGGTGGAACGAGGCCGGATGTCGTCATCCTTTCGAATGATTTTGCTCCGGCTGAGAGAAATCACTCTTTCGCATGAGCCTTGGTGCGCCAGGTTCAGGGGAGCAAGCCGAATTCCTTGCCGAGTTGGACTGCCTGTGTTCGCCGCTTGGCACCCAGTTTGTCGAAGGCGCGGCTGCAGTGAGTTTTGACGGTGTTCTCGGAAACGAAGAGCTGTGTGGCGATTTCGCGGTTGCTCATGCCTTTGGCTACCAGTTCCAGAATTTCAAGCTCGCGCCGGGTGATGTTGAGTTCTTCGCGCTTCTTCTCGTCGGGCAGGAACGGGTCGGATGCTACGAACGCGTGAACGGGAGCGCTGGAAACGGCGTCCGTTTTCGCTGCGATTCCTGGCCGCCTCCCTGTGAGCCTTTGGCCAAGCCAGATTCCGAGAGCGGCAAAGATGGCCGCGATGAGGCCGACGTAGATTTCGATGGAATGTTCGACTACGAGGAACTTGTACTGGGTCCACTGCAACACGGCGATCAGGATTCCGCCGACTACGCCGTAGATCAGTACGTGCCGCTTCATAGGTTTCGAGAGTGAGGAGGCAGGCCCGATGCTCTCCGCGTTGTGGACCATCTTATCCCAGTGGAAGATTGGAGTCTTGCCGGTTGCAGGAAAAGGCTTGCTTGGAGGGCTCTTTTTGCCGCGGACAATGCGCAGGGGCTAAAGCCCTGTTCCTTTTGTTGAATATATGTACTGGCTGAGGCCCTTACCCTTCAGCACAACGCCGGCCATTCAGAAAATGGTGGGTTTATCGTCAGCCTGAGCAGCCTGAAGGCCGCTGCTCCCTCCGATTCGCGCGCCGAAATGAGTTCTCATGCAGACACTGAAGCCCGCGGTTGTTTTGTTGCGATTGCGGCACGACTGAAGTTGCGCCTTCTTGCAGAACATTTGGGAGCTGCCGCCGGTGGCCGTTGGTTTAGGTTGGTGGGCGGTTGCTGGAGCCTGGTGGGTGTGGCCCGCTTTATGATGGATAAGGCGGATTGTGTTCGACCTGCCTGGTTCGCAGTGCGCGGGCTTACCTTCGAGAATGTAAGGATGAAGAATGGGATTCAATTGCGGAATTGTCGGTTTGCCGAATGTGGGCAAGTCCACGTTGTTCAATGCGCTTACCGAGACCGCCGCGGCTGAGGCCGCCAATTACCCTTTTTGTACGATTGAGCCGAATGTTGGCCGCGTGGCTGTGCCGGATTCGCGGCTGGAGGTGCTGGCCAGGCTGGCGGACTCGCAGAAGATCATTCCCACGCAGCTGGAGTTTGTGGATATTGCCGGGCTGGTGCGCGGGGCGTCGCGAGGGGAAGGGCTGGGCAACAAGTTCCTGGCTCATATTCGCGAGGTGGATGCGATTGCGCATGTGCTGCGTTGTTTTGACGACGGCAACGTGACCCATGTCGAGGGCTCGGTCGATCCGGTGCGCGATGCGGAGACGGTTGAGACTGAGCTGATGCTGGCGGATCTTGACAGCCTCGAGCGCCGAGTAACCGCAACGCAGAAGAAGATGAAGGGCAACGATCCGGAAGCCAAGGCGCAGCTGCCGGTGATGGAGCTGGCTTTGGAGGCGCTGCGGGCAGGGAAGTCGGCGCGGACCATTGCTCACGAGCTTACGCATGAGCAGCACAAGATTCTGCACCAGATGGGGCTGATCACTTCGAAGCCTGTGTTGTATGTGTGCAATGTCGAGGAGGCTTCTGCCGGGACTGGCAATGCGTATTCAGCGAAGGTGGCGGAGTTTGCCAAGTCGCTGGGAGCGGTTTCGGTGGTGATTTCGGCGGCCATTGAGGCTGAGGTTTCGCAGCTTGGCGAGGAAGCGGAGAAGAAGGAGTTTCTGGAGTCGCTGGGCCTGGAAGAGACGGGGCTCACGCGCGTCATTCGCGCAGGCTATGGGCTGCTTGGCCTGCTGACGTTCTTTACGGTTGGTCCCAAGGAAACCCACGCATGGACGGTTGAGAAGGGATCGAAGGCGCCACAGGCAGCGGGCGCTATTCACTCGGATTTTGAAAAGGGATTCATACGCGCGGAGACGATTGCGTATGAGGACTTTGTTGCTGCCGGTTCCGAAGCGGCCGTCAAAGAGGCCGGCAAGATGCGCCTTGAAGGCAGCGACTACCTGGTTCAGGATGGGGATATATTTCACTTCCGATTTAAAGCGTGATTGTCAGGGCTTGATTAACGGGACTGAAGGCGTTGAAAATAAAGGTCGGCCGTGTGCAAAACGATCCTGACAAAGGGTCAGCGACCGCGATATAAAGATTGAGGCATTTCCTCTTTTTGTTTCATGTGAGTGCAACTTAAGGTTGCTGCCTGGGTTTCTTCCACTATAAGTTGACTGGGCATTCAGACAGTCCGGAACTAACCGGCTTTCAGCACCGGAACCACTCCCCCGGCAGCTCGATCGCCCCTAAGAAAGTACTTGGAGGATTTCGATGAAACTATTTCGCTCTGCGCGTTTGCTCCTGCTCGCGTTTGTCATGAGCCTCGTTCCGGCATCGTCGTTTGCCGGTGTGTTTATCAGCATCAGCATTGCTCCGCCGGTGCTGCCGGTATACGTGCAGCCGCCGTGCCCTTATGACGGGTACATGTGGACGCCTGGCTATTGGGCTTATGACGATCCCGATGTTGGGTACTACTGGGTTCCTGGCGCCTGGGTGCCGGCACCTCAGCCTGGCTATCTCTGGACGCCTCCTTACTGGGGCTGGGAAGGTGGTCATTATCTCTTCCATGGTGGATATTGGGGCGAGCATGTCGGCTATTACGGCGGCGTGAACTATGGGTTCGGATTCATGGGCGTTGGCTTTGCCGGAGGTGAGTGGCGCGGCGGGCATTTCGCTTACAACACGGCGATCGTGAATGTGAATACGACTGTCGTTCACAACACCTATATCAACGAGACCATTGTCCACAACACGACCATCGTCAACAACAATCATGTAGCCTACGCGGGCGGCCCTGGAGGCATTCAGCATCAGCCCACTGCGGAAGAGCGGACGGCGATGAACGAGCACCACATTGCACCGACGGCAGTTCAGCAGCAGCACGTTCAGTCTGCTGCAAAGGATCCACAGCAGCGCTTTAATGCCAATCACGGACACCCGGCTACGGTCGCGGCTGCAAGGCCGATGACTGCTCCGGCACACACCCAGCCTGCCGGCCGCCCAGCGGAAGCCGCAAAGCCAGAAGCTCGCAGCACTCCGCAGTCGCGACCGGCGCAGGAATCGCGTCCTGCACAACAGTCGCGACCAGCTCAGGCTTCGCGTCCAGCGCCTGAATCGCGGCCCGCACAACAGGCGCGGCCAGCGCAGGAAGCTCGTCCGGCTCAGCAATCACGGCCTGCGGCTGAATCGCGGCCGGCCCAGCCGGCGCGTCCTGCGCAGGAGTCTCGCCCGGCGGCTCAGCCTCATGCACAACCGTCTCACCCGGCTCCCAAGCCTCAGAAAGAAGAAAAACCAAAGGGACGCGGCCGGTAGTAACGAACGAGTTGAATCTGCTCCACCAATTGCAGCCCATGGCCAACCCGTGGGCTGCTTTTTTCATCCCTCACCTATGCAGGCCAGCGTCACTGGAGCTGCGGTTTTTGGGACGAGACCTGCAGGGTGAAACCGAGAAGTTGAACGAGGAGAGACTATGAAGAGTTCTGCTGGAATATGGATTGCTACCGCTGCGGCGGTCGTTGCTCTTGCATCTGCAGGGACACTCCCTGCCAAAGCTACCGGAGTTCCATCCGGAGCCGCGGCGCCGATGTACGCAGGTTACGGTCAGTCCCATGATTGGGATGCTCCCCCGCCGGAGTTGGACGAAGTTCATCGCCATGGGTTCCACGACGGCATCGAAGGCGCTCGCAAAGATTACGATAATCACCGCCGGCCGGATGTGAACAATCGTGACGAGTTTCGTCATCCGCATGTGCCGGAGCGGGATCGCGAGGCTTATCGCCGCGGTTTTGAACGCGGTTACCAAGTAGGCGTAGACCACTTGTATAACGGCCGCCGGTAACGAGAGCGGGTCATCCTTCTACGAGCGCAACGCATCCTGATTTCGAGGCTTGTGCGGCCGGTGAAACAGGATGCGTATGTGCAATGAACTCGCCATGGAATCACGATGAGTTTCGCTTGTGGCCGATCGGTGTACAAGCAGTTCCTTGTATACTCCTGCCTGGAAACCATGACAGCTTGCGCTGCAATCCTGTTTCCGGGGAGATGGATGGGATGAGGCTTGGCCGCTGGACTCACACGCTTCGGATCGCGCAAGCGGCAATTTTCATCGCATGCGCGACTGCGACGGCTCACGGACATTCGGAAGCCAGGGTTGATGTGCTGACGCAGCATAACGACCTGGCGCGCACGGGCGCGAACTTGGACGAGACTGTATTGAGGCCGCGCAATGTCAACGGCGGCCGCTTCGGCATGATCATCAAGCGAGTGGTGGACGATCAGCTCTACACTCAACCTCTTATCGCTACCGATGTGAAACTTGGCGGCGGCTGGCACGACCTGGTGATCGTGACCACGGTCAACAACAGCGTTTACGCCTTCGATGCGAATGACACGAGCGCGGCTTCGCCGATGTGGCATGTCCAATTCGGTGTTCCGGCCAATCTGCATGATGCCGACTTCGGCTGCCTCGACATCAATGGGAACATGGGCATTGTCGGCACGCCCGTTATCAATGCTGAGAAGACTGCGCTGTATGTCGTGGCGTTGACCAAAACGGGCGCCGGCTTCGAGCAGCGGCTTCACGCATTGGATCTGGCGACGGGCGCAGATCTGCCCAACAGCCCGGTGAGGATTGATGCCGATGGTTTCGATCCGCTGATGCAGAACCAGCGTCCGGCTCTGCTGCTTTCGCAAGGCACGGTATATGTCGGCTACGCTTCGCATTGCGACAAGGGGTCGTATCATGGATACCTGCTCGGCTACGATGCGGCCTCGCTCAAGCAGACTGGAGTTTTCAATGCTTCACCGGGTGGGGTGGGCGCGAGTATTTGGCAATCGGGCCAGGCTCCTGCCGCGGATACTCAAGGGAATGTCTATGTCGTCACCGGCAACGGCAGTTGGAACGGAACGACGCAGTTGAGCGAGAGCTTTCTCAAGCTCGATTCGCACCTGCATTTGCTGGACTGGTTTACGCCGACCAATCATCTGCAACTGGACAAGGACGACAACGACCTCAACTCCTCGGGAGCGACGCTGATCCCGGGGACGCAGCTGGTGCTTGGCGGCGGCAAGGAGGGCGTGCTCTATCTGCTCGACGCGAACCACTTGGGCCATCTGGGCGACGAACATGCTTTGCAGCATTTTCCAGCGACGGGGTCTCATCTGCACAGCATTGTTTATTGGAAGAGCGCGAAGCATGGGGGACTGCTGTATCTGTGGGGACAGCGGGATAAGGAGCGTGTCTACAAGTTCAAGGACGGCAAGCTCGATGAGACGCCGTTCATGACTCGTCCGGAGAGGAATGAGGGCCATCCGGGAGCGATGCTTTCGCTCTCGGCGAACGGCGATAAGGACGGCATTCTCTGCGCTGCGATTCATGCTTCGGGAGATTCGTGGCATGAGTCGCGCCCCGGCATTTTGCATGCTTATGATGCAGACGATATCCAGCATGAGCTTTGGAATTCGCTGGAGAATTCTGGCCGCGACGACTGCAACAACTACTCCAAGATGGCGCCGCCGACGATAGCGAATGGCAAGGTCTATCTGGCCAGTTTCGGCACGGAGAACACGGGGTCCGGGCAGGTATGCGTTTATGGATTGCTGCCCGATGGTCCGGCGCCGAATGCGCCGGAAAAAGTTCAGGCTGTGGTGCGAGGCCGCTTCGTCGATGTGTCCTGGCCGCCGGTACCTGCTGACACCCGAGGCGTTGTCACTTACACGCTTGAGAGCACTCAGGGCGGCGTCACGCGGGTTGTTGCTTCGG